>ERZ1022756.143-NODE-143-length-24378-cov-24.678494_pt1 | contig 24378 bp, 23 predicted proteins | sample MGYA00520902_ERZ1022756 | MGnify/ENA primary metagenome ERZ1022756 (study PRJEB33162, sample SAMN09537601) | freshwater metagenome | isolation source: freshwater | place: Canada:Alberta | collected 2017-07 | study: EMG produced TPA metagenomics assembly of the...
GTCGATCAGGTCATCCCGCTGATGGCCGAAGGGCTGCTGACGCCCTATCTCGACATCCCGTTCCAGCATGCTGCTCCCAAGGTGCTGAAGCTGATGCGCCGCCCCGCGAACGAGGCCAAGGTGCTCGAACGGCTGAAGTCGTGGCGCGACATCTGCCCCGATATCGCGATCCGAAGCTCCTTCGTGGTCGGCTTCCCGGGCGAGACGGAGGAGGACTTCCGCTACCTGCTCGATTGGTTGGAGGAGGCGCAATTGGACCGCGTCGGAGCGTTCCGGTTTGAACCTGTCGAAGGCGCGGCGGCCAACGCCCTGCCCGATCAGGTCCCCGAAGCAGTGAAGGAAGAACGATACGCCCGGATCATGGAAGTGACCGAGAGGATCAGCGCCGCCAAACTTGCCACCAAGGTCGGACGCACGCTCCCTGTGATCATCGATGACGTTGGCGAAGCGGACGAAGATGGCGATATCGGGGCCACCGGCCGATCACAAGCTGACGCGCCCGAGATCGATGGCGCGGTTTATCTGCGCAACGTGCCCGCGACTCTTGTGCCTGGCGACATCGTCCAGGCGATCATCGAAGATGCTGACGCGCATGATCTGTTCGGGGTGATTGCGCGTTAATCCTTGGCGGCGGCGCGTCCCTTGCGGGGACGCAGAGTGATTAATGGCTGGCGCCTAACCGACTAACACGGCATAACTTGTTGCCATGATACGAATTTTCCCAATTCTCGTCGTGGCTATGCTGTCGCAATCACCCGCCTTGGCGCAGACCAATCCCGGTGAGGCGGCCAACGCGGCCGAAGCAGTCGCAGCGCGCGTGGCTGGGACCTTCGACCAGATCGACCCTGACAGCGAAATGCCGTCATCAGAGGAAGCTGCAGCGGCCTATGCCGGCCTACCCCGGCTGACAGATGTCGCGCCTATGATCGAAGCCGACGCGGTAGCGCCGCGTGGGCCTGCGGTACGGATGATTTCCACTCCGGTGGTGCAGGCGCTGCCTGTCACCCGCGCTGCGCCTCTCGTGGCAAAGCCCAGCAGCAGCCCATTCGCCATAAAGTCGATCCTGCCGATCGAAGGTTCGATCCGTTATGGCGACTGGTTCTGGGACGAAAGCGCTGCGCCGGGCAGCGGCACAATGGTCATCACCGTCGATCTTGAAGCGCGCGTGATCAGCGCCTTCCGTGACGGGCACGAGATTGGCACGGCCGTCGCTCTGCTCGGCACACAGGCGCACCCCACCCCGCTTGGCACTTTCCCGATCCTGACCAAGGAAAAGGACAATGTGTCGGAGAAATACAAGAACGCGCCCATGCCGTGGACACTGCGGCTGACGTGGGACGGGATCGCGATCCACGGCTCACCCGTCATGAACGGCTATGCCAGCCACGGCTGCATCGGCGTGCCTGATGCTTTCGCGGCCAAGCTGTTCGCCGCCGCGAAGCGCGGTGACAAGGTGATCATCACCCGAGGCAGGATGATTGGGGTCGGCGACAAGGTAATGTAATCGCCGGTCAGTTCGGGCTGCCCCTCACCGGTTCTGGCCGGAAGCGCCAGACGCGCATCATCACACCGACTTTCTCGACCCGCTCGACCCCCGGCACGGCCAGCACCCCGCCGAGTGATGCGTTATCGCCCGTCCAGAGCCGGTCCCACGCCCGCGCTGCATCCCCGCGGGTGGCATGGCCGCCCAGTGCGGCGATGATCCTCAGGATCGTCTCGATGGCGATCACCCGCGGCACATTGGCACAATAGGTGTAGCCCAGCCCGCCGGGAGCATCGTCATCGCGCATCACCATTTCATGCCAGTCAAGCTCGGCATACCAGTTCAACGCCTGCCAGCCTTCGGCGAGGTGAGCGGCGCTTGCTGCAATGGCAACTGGGTTGAGCCAATCCGCTTCTGCCAGCGCGATCCGCAGCCGCACCCGATCGAAATCGGGGTTGGTGTTGGAAGGGTCCTGCGCCGGCGTGATTCCCGCCCCGGACACCACCTGCGCCAACTCGCCCTTGCGCCAGCCGAGCAGCGGGCGCAGCACCGTGACCTCGCTATCTTCGATGGTGGAACGCGCGCGCACGCCCGCAAGGCCCGATAGGCCGCTCCCACGGTTAAGCCGCATCAATAGCGTTTCGGCCTGATCGTCGGCATGATGCGCGGTCGCGACAGCTCCCAGTCCCGTGTCCTTTGCCCAATGCGCCAGCGCGGCATAGCGGGCTGCGCGCGCCTGCGCCTGCACGTTACCCGGCGCGAGCGTCACCTTGAGAGGGGTAAAGGGAATGCCGCGCTCACCCGCGATCCGCTCTACCAGCGCAACCTCGCCCGCCGCCTCGGGGCGCAGTCCGTGATCGACGCTGGCAGCAGCGATCCGCCCCGGGAGCGCCGCATGGGCGAGCAGCAGCAACGCGATGCTGTCTGGCCCGCCTGACACGGCCAGCCCCAACGGGCCGGAACGTTCGTCCTCGGGCCACAGCGCAACCAGATCGGCGGCGAAGCGTGCAGGCCCTTCGTTCGGCATTGAACGCCTAGCTGCACTTCACCTTGGCGCGGTTCGCCTGATAGTCGCTCGCCAGACGCCCTGAAGCAACCAGCGGATACGTCTCGGCAAATTCCGCAAGTGCGATGCAGGCCCGCTTGGTATCCTTCATCGCGATCATCGACGCCCCCAGATAAAGCAGGCTGTCCGGCGCGCGCTCGCCCGCCTTGTTCGACTGGTAATTGCGCAGGAACCAGCGCGCCGCATCTTCGGGCATATTGTCATCGAGGAAGGCTCGGCCCAGCAGGTTGCGTCCAAAACTGATGCGTGCGTGGTTGGGGTTTTGCTCGACATAGCGGGTCAGTTGCTGGCGTGCTTCCGGGAACAATCCCGCATTCCACAGACGGAAACCGTAGGAGTATTCATCATCCGCTGCATCGGCCGTCTGCGGCTTGGCAATGGCCTGCACCGCGGCAAGGCGCGCCGAGCTTGGCGCGGCCACGGAAGCAGCAGGAGCGGCAGCGGGCGTCGGCGCCGGGACGTTCTGGACTGGTGGGCGCACCGTCGGCGTCGCGGCCGCAGGCACAATCGCCTGCCCGGTCGCCGCAGGTTGCACGCCCGGCAAGGCAGGCGCAGCCGAAATCGGGGCGTTGCCTGCCGTCTCAAGAGCCGCCAGCCGCAATTCCAGCTGTGAAAGCGAATTGGCCTGTTCTTCGGAACGCGAAGTCAGAGCCTGCAACTGCATCTCCAGCGCATCGAGCCGCACGAGAATATCAGTCACCGCAGTCGTGGAAGTCGTCGCCGTCGCACCAGCGCCGGGGGCGGTGGTCGCCTGCGGAGCCGTGCCGGGGGCGATCTGCGGTTCGAACAGGCGCCCGTCACCGCCGGGGAAGACCTTGCGCTGCAAGGCGCGAACTTCAGATTCGATCTTGCGGATCCGGGCTTCCTCTGCGCCGTCCTGCGCAAAGACGGGTGCGGGGATGACTGCGGCGGCAGCGCCGATCATCAACGCGGCCCCTGCAAGGCGGAGGGGAAGAATGCTCATGGCATTGGTTCGCAAGCGAGGCATCATGGCGCGTCAGACTCCCTAGCAATGGCCGCAAACAGGTGGCGCGGCCATATGATCACTTACAGGATCCCTGCCTCGCGCGGCCGCTCAAGTCGAGAGTGAAGGCCACCTAATCAACGACAAAAGGGTTAACGGTCCAGCACGGCAGCTGGCTCGCTTGCGGAGGCAGGTTCGCTGATCGGTGCAGCCGGCGCGGGCCCAGTTGCCGCGTCCGGCGCAGCGGCGGGTGCACGCATGGCGGCTGGACGGCGCACCGGCTCCGGCGCAGAAGCGCCATTTCCGGCAAGCGATACCGCCGTGCGCGCCGCCAAGGCAGCTGCCGATACAGCCATGCCCGAAATCGTCTGCCGCCGGTCTGAAAGCTTGGCAATCGGCTGCCCGCCCATCGTCACCGATAGTGCATCAGGGCGACCCGTGTTGATACGCGGATCGGTTGCCGTAACCGGCACCTCCAACGATTCGCCGGTCAGCAGCGTGCGTTCGGTCAGGCGTTCGCCGCCTTCTTCGTAAAGCCGCACCCACACGCCGTCTTCCAGCGCCGTCAGCACAACAGGCCCCTCGGCCACGGCGTTCGCTACGGGCGCAGGCGCTGCTGGTGTGGCGGTCGTGGCGGGGTCTGGCGTGGGCAGAGGACCCGGCTCAGTCCCAGCTGCAAAATAGCTGTTATAGAAAGCAAATACCCCGATCGCGAGAACGAGGGCAGCCGCCGCCGCCGCCCAGGCAAGCCCCGTCGAAGGGAGCCGCGCCGGATCGCCCGGCTCCATCGCAGATGAAGGCACGGTGCGGCGCATCGACCCGTCAGCCAGTTCGGCCCGCACCGCATCGGTGATCTTTGCCGCATCAAGGCCGACCGCCTTGGCGAAGGTGCGCGAAAATCCGATCGCATAGGCGCGCGAAGGCAGGCTTTCGAAATCGTCTGCCTCTATCGATTCCAGATGGCGCACCGGAATGCGAGTTTCAGCAGCAATATGCGCCAGATCCAATCCTAGCGCGGCGCGCGCTGCGCGCAGGGTTGCCCCGGGGCTAGCCATACCAGTCTGAAGCGCGGTGGCTGCGCTGCTGTGTTCTTCGCTGTCCATGACCCGATTTTCCCGCGCCTTCTTATAAGGCGTAGCATGATACTGATTTGGTGAATTGTCCTTGAACAGGAACTCACCCGCTTGCTGCTGCCATGTCAAGCTGCCTGTCATCGCGCCGCCGCACTGCGTGCCCGGCTATCGGCAAGGCGAGCTTAATCATACTCGATCTCTCGCGCGTCGGCCCATTGCGACAATTCCTTCCGCAGGTTCAGTGCGGGGTTGGCAAGCCAAGCGGTCATCGCCGCCGTCAGTTCGGCCAGTTCAACCTTGCGCACCAATTCCTTGATGGGGCCGACCGCCGCTGGCGTAATCGAAAGGCGGCGGTAACCGATCCCCATCAGCGCCAGCGCCTCAAGCCGGCGCCCGCCCATTTCACCGCACACGCCGATATCGACGCCGCTGCCGGTGCTGTTCTGGATCACGCGGCGCAAAAACCGCAGGATTGAAGGGCTGAGCCAGTCATAACGCTCCGCCAGCTTGGGATTGGCGCGGTCGGCAGCGAACAGGAACTGGGTCAGATCATTGGTGCCGATCGACAGGAAACTGAGTTTGGGCAGCAGCAGATCGAGCACTTCAGCCAAGGCGGGCACTTCCAGCATCGCACCAAACCGAATGGCTTCTGGCAGCTGCTTCTTTTGTGCGCGCAAATAGGCAAGCTGTTCGTCGAACACTGCTTTGGCCGCATCGAATTCCCACGGTTCCGAAACCATCGGGAACATCACATAAAGCGACCGTCCCGCCGACGCCTCCAGCAAGGCGCGCGCCTGGATCTTCATCAAACCTTCGCGTTCCAACGCAAGGCGGAGCGCCCGCCAGCCCATCGCCGGGTTTTCGTCCTGTGCGGCGATTTCCGAAGCCAGGTAGGGCACCGATTTGTCGCCGCCGATATCGACGGTGCGGAAGATTACCGGCTTGTCACCCGCCGCATCCAGCACATCGCGGTAGAGCCGTGTCTGGCGTTCACGCTGTGGCAGGGTGGCAGAAACCAGGAACTGGAACTCGGTGCGGAACAGGCCCACGCCATCGGCCCCGGTCAGGCCCAGCGAGCTCATATCATCGCGCAGCCCGGCGTTCATCATTACCTGAATGCGTGTGCCGCAGCGGGTGAAAGGCTCCACATCCCGCAAACTGGCATAGGCCGCCTGCTTTTCGCGGCTCTTGGCAAAGCGCGCCTGAAACGCATCGGCGACCTGTGGCAGCGGGCGGATGATGGCATTGCCCGCCGATGCGTCCAGCAGAATTTCGTCGCCTTCGCGGATCGTCCCGCGCACGCCTTTTGTGCGGCCGATCACCGGCACGTTCATGGCGCGCGCCACGATCACGACGTGCGCTGTCAGCGATCCTTCCTCAAGGATCACGCCCTTCAGTCGCCGCTTGTCATATTCGAGAAGTTCGGCCGGACCGAGATTGCGGGCGATCAGGATCGCATCGCGCCGCAGCCCTTGCGATGCAGCGGTGCCGACCTGCCCTGCGACGATGCGAAGCAGGCGGTTCGCCAAATCCTCAAGATCGTGCATCCGGTCCGCTAGCAGCGGATCGTCGATCTCGCGCATGCGCATCCGGGTGTGCTGCTGGACGCGTTCGATGGCGGCTTCTGCGGTGAGGCCGGAATCGATCGCTTCGTTAATGCGACGCGACCAACCTTCGTCATAGGCGAACATCTTGTAGGTCTCGAGCACCTCCTCGTGCTCACCCCCGACGCCAAATTCGGCCTGACTGGCGAGCACGTCGATCTGCTCGCGCATCCGGTCAAAGGCGCGGTAAACCCGCTGCCGCTCGGCTTCGGTATCCTCGGCCATGACCTGCGTGATTTCGACGCGCGGCTGGTGATAGACCGCATGGCCGGCCCCCAGTCCCTTGACCAGCGTAAGGCCCGTGAGCGTCTGCGGGCCGGTCTGCTCCTGTGTCAGCCCGCGCGCTTCTTCTTCATCGACCAGTTCGGCATTGGCGATCAGTTCAGACAGAACCATCGCAGTGGTCTGCAGCGCCTCAATCTCGACTTCTTCATAGCGGCGCGGCTCGACATGCTGGACGCACAGCACACCCACCGCGCGTTCACGATAAACGATCGGGACGCCGGCAAAGGAGTGGAACTTTTCCTCGCCCGTTTCGGGCCGGTACTGGAAATCGGGGTGGGCCTTCGCTTCGGCCAAGTTCAGCGTTTCGACCTTTTGGGCGATCGCGCCGGTCAGCCCTTCGCCGATAGCCATACGGGTGACGTGCACCGCGCTCTGGTTAAGGCCGCGCGTGGCGAACAGTTCCAGCATGCCTTCGCGCAGCAGGTAGATCGAGCAAACCTCGCTCGACAGGCATTCGCCGATAATTTCGACCACCTGATCCAGCTTGCCCTGCGCGTGCATGCGCGAAGCCATCACCTCTGTCAGGCGGGTCAGGATTTGGCGGGCGGCGGCTGCGGCTGTCATCACAGGCGGGTTTACGGTTCGCAGCCCCCGCCTGCAATGGCTGAGATTCACCGCCCGGCGCCGCAGCGCCCGGATTGCCGGTCAGGCGCCGGCGATTTCCTCCTTAAGGCGCAGCTTTTGCTTCTTCAGCGCCTGAATTGTCGCGGTGTCGGGCACGGGTCGGGCCATTTCTTCACGCAGCCGGGCTTCAAGGCCGGCATGCTTGTTCTGAAGGGCGTCAAGGTGTGAAGACACTGCGGTCGATGCCATTTTGCGTTCTCCTGTCGTAGCGGGGGGCTGCCCCCGGAAAGGCGACTCGGCACATGATGCGGCCGAGCCGCTGGTTTCAGTGAAACCACAGCAAGACTAAGTTGCAAAGCCCTGATCAATTGTTAATCGCCGCTCCCGCGCAGAGCCGCGACAAACCGAGCAGAACCAAGTGCCCGTGCCAGCCGGGGTATAATGCGCGAAGCATCTACCCAACCGCGTCGGGAACGCGTAGCGGGTCGGCTGCATTCGAGCGGCGGGCCAGAAGGCCAGAAAGGAATCAGGGGCGCATGACCGAGCAGGAGCTCAAAAAGAAGCTCGAATTGCTCAAGACCGAGCATCGCGACCTCGACGCCGCGATCACCGCCCTGACCGAAGCGGCGTGCGACAGCCTGTCTGCAGACATGCTCCAGATCGCGCGTCTAAAAAAACGCAAGCTGCGTCTTAAAGACCAGATCGTGATCATCGAAGATACGCTGCTGCCCGATATCATCGCCTAGGTTTTCCAGCGTCCCTCGGAGGGCCCGGCAAACATCCTTACCGAAAACTGAAAACTGTGTCCGGGCGGGACGAGAGCCAAGAATTCCTTGGAAAGTAGCCATGCATATGTGGCGCAGGCGTGCAGCGGCGCGTAGTCTCCCGGCTCATATGGTACGCACCACCGATCTCTCTCGCCCGATCATCGAGGCGCTTTATGCCGAGGCACTTTTGCTCGCCGATGATGTTCGGGCGGTGTTTACCGCCGGCACCCGGGAACCTCCGCTGGGGGAAGACGCCTATCTTCGCCTCGCCCTGTCGACCGAGGGACTGAAGACCACCACCCGGATGATGCACGTGCTGGCATGGCTGCTTAACCAGCGGGCGCTGTTTTCGGGCGAGCTTAGCGAAAACCAGATGCGCCTCCACGGGGCGCTGCCGCCTGACCGTAGATCGGACGAGGAGCAACTCGCGCTGCTCGAACCCGAGACGCGCGTACTGATTGCCGAGACGCAACTGCTGCACCAGCGCATCGCCCGGTTGGACGAGGCATGGCGTCAACATTGCGAAATGCCGTCGCCAGCGCGCGCATTTCAGGAACGGATCGGACGCGAATTCGGGCGGGTGGGTTAAGCGCACCGCCGTTTGCCAGTGTTCCACGTGAAACGCGCTGAGGCCGGGGTCTAAACCCGCGCTAAAGGGGGTCTGGACCAGGCCTAGGGACGGTCAAGCCGCGCCCAGAGCCTTGCGCCAGCGCATCAACCGTTCCTCGCGCACACCCGCTGCAAGCTGCGGGGTGAAGCGCGCCAGATCGCCGCGCATCGCTTCGGCTGCCGCCGCCAGATCGGGATAAAGGCCCGCCCCCGTTGCCGCCAGCATCGCCGCGCCCAGCGCAGTCGTTTCGACAAACGCGGGACGTTCGACCGGCACGCCAAGCATGTCGGCCAGATCCTGTGCCATCCAGTCATTGGCTGACATCCCGCCATCGATCCGCAAACTTTGCCAGGCTGCCCCGTCGGCGGCAAAGGCGGTCGCCAGATCATGGGTCTGATGCGCCATCGCCTCCAGCGCGGCGCGCGCAAGCTGCGCCTTGCCGGTTGAAAACGACAGTCCCGCAATCACGCCCCGCGCTTCGGCCTGCCAATGCGGCGCGCCAAGGCCGGACAGCGCCGGGACAATAACCACCCCGCCACTATCGGGGATCGAGCGCGCCAGCGCCTCCGTCTCTGACGCGACTTCCACGATGCCGAGCGAATCCCGCAGCCATTGCACCAGGCTGCCCGCGACAAACACCGATCCTTCGATGGCATAGGTGCGATCGCCTTCGATCTGGGTCAGCACCGTGCCGAGCATACGGTTGGCCGAGCGCGGGATGCGCGCGCCCTGACAGGTCAGCACGAAGGCGCCGGTGCCATAAGTCGCCTTGGTTTGCCCCGGAGCCAGGCAGCCTTGCCCGATGGTTGCCGCCTGTTGGTCACCGGCAAGCCCGGTGATCGGGACCGCGCGGCCGAACAGCGCGGCGTCCGTCATGGCGAGTGGCCCGGCCATGTCGACCACGCCCGGCAAAGCGGCCAGCGGCACGCCGAACAAATCGCACAGGCCATCATCGAACTGCGCATCTTCCAGCCCCATCAGCAGGGTGCGGCTGGCGTTGGAAGCGTCGGTGATATGGGCCGCGCCATCGGTCAGCTTATAAACCAGCCAGCTTTCCACCGTGCCAAAGGCCAGCGTGCCGTTGTCGGCCGCCGCGCGCACTTCGGGCACGTTGTCCAGCATCCAGCGCATCTTGGTGCCCGAGAAATAGGGATCAAGCAGCAGCCCGGTGCGTTCCTGCACGCCCGCTTCGTGGCCGCCATCGCGCAAGACGGCGCAGAAAGGTTCTGTGCGGCGGTCTTGCCAGACGATCGCATTGGTCAGCGGCTCACCCGTCGCGCGATCCCACGCCACTACGGTTTCGCGCTGGTTGGTGATGCCGATCGCAGCAATGTTCGCTGCGCCGCCCGCCTTGGGGATCACCTCCAGCGCGCAGGCGAGCGTCTTGTCCCATATTTCGCGCGGGTCATGCTCGACCCAGCCGGATTGCGGGTAATGCTGCGTGAGCGGCTCCTGCGCGGAGGCGACCAGCGCGCCGTCGCGGGCGAACAGCATCGCGCGAGTGGAGGTGGTGCCTTCATCGAGCACCAGAATGTATTCGGCCATGGGGTATTCCTCTCTCCGGCGTGACATCTGCCACGGCGTTCGCCATATGCAAGGCCATGGTGACGATCCCTCCCCAACCCTGGCCCACAGGTCTTGCCGAAGCGGTCGAGCCGCTGGTTTTGCGCGTGCTCGCCCCGAATCCCTCGCCGTATACCTTCACGGGTACGCAGACCTATGTGGTGGGCGTTGCCGACGGGCCGGACTGCGCGGTGATCGACCCCGGCCCGAACGAGGCTGATCATATCGATGCCATCATCGCCGCCATCGCCGGGCGCAAGGTGGTGGCGATCATGTGCACGCACACGCACCGCGACCATTCGCCTGCGGCCGCGCCGCTGGCCGAGCAGACCGGCGCGCCCATCGTCGGCTGCGCGCCGCTGGTGCTGAAAGTTGATGGCCCGCGCTCGGACGAAGCCTTCGATCCCACCTATGCGCCCGACCGCGTTTTAACCGATGGCGAGGCAATGCGCGGAACCGGCTGGACGCTGACCGCCATCGCTACGCCCGGCCACACGTCCAACCACCTTTGTTTCGCGCTGGAGGAATCAGGCGCGCTGTTCACCGGCGATCACGTCATGGGCTGGTCAACCAGCGTCGTCATCCCGCCCGATGGCGACATGGGCGATTACATGGCGAGCCTCGAAAAATTAATGGCGCGCGATGACGTGCGCTATCACTCGGCGCATGGGGCAGCGATACTGAAACCCCGCCAGTTGGTGCGCGGCATGATCGGCCATCGCCGCCAGCGCGAAGCGCAGATCCTGCGTCTGCTGGGCGAGGCCGCGCGGCCGGTCAGCGGATTTATCCCGGATATGTACAAGGGACTTGATCCGCGCCTGATCGGCGCCGCCGAAATGAGCGTAACCGCGCATCTCCTCGATCTGGAGAAGCGCGGGATGGCCATGCTTGCCGCAGACCTTTGGTCGCTTGCCAGCCGATAAATGCGCGGTCTGTCCCGCGCTCCAGCTGAAACGGAGGAGCCCCTGAATTGCGGCGCCGTTAGCTTCCGATCTTAACCAAGGCGTAGCCAATCCCCGTTTCGCAGCGGATTTCATAATTCTTGAGCTTACGCCGCAGATGGTGAATTCGCACGGTCAAGGAACCGGTACGAAATTCGCCGGAATGGAAATCATACGCTGCCAGATCATTGTAGCGGACGACCTTGCCCAAGCTGTCGTAAAGTTGCCTGAGAAGCGGGATCTGCAAAGCATTTATCCGGCCATCAATGTTCTCATTACAAAAGGCCTGAAAACGGTCGGCACTCTGCGAAGCCAGATTGTATTGGGTCTGGCGCGTCCACTGCGAATTCATGCGAAGCAATATTTCGGCGGGCTTCATGCGCGTGTCGAACACGTCGTCGAACGCAAACCGCATCAGTGCTGCGCGGGTTTGCGGGGTCGATTCCGTCATGATGGCATAGCAGAGCTTCGTATCCACGAAGCGCCTGAGATCGCGCAGAACGCGCTTCGCCCTGAGCATGTCATCAAACAGCGCGACGATGACTGAATACTCGCCCAGCTGTGTCGAAAGGCCCCTGACGTTTTCCGTGGCTAGTGGGTGTATCGATACGTCGCCAAACGTCGAATGGACGAAATTTTCGAGCGGCCCGCCCCGTTGGCTTCCGATTGACACGAACCGCGGCACAAACCTCGGATCACCCCGCAAGTCATAGGGGGATTCATTGTGCCTTAGCTTGGACAGATCGCCGACCGACGCGCTGTTCTCGAAATTGAAAACACTCACATCCTCCTCGGGAGAGGAACGGCTGACGTGTCCATCAATTCGCTGGTCGCGGAACTTGTCAGTTGTGTTCATGAGCTCCTGCCTTCGGCGCGACCCTGTCTGAATTCGAACCCACTTCACTTTAAATATATGCCGAAATAATAGCGAAACCACCCCTAAGTCGGCAATAGAGATTGAGGTTAACGCATGTAAGGCATTTTGCGTAATTTACTTGGGATATGCCGACAAACTTGTTAGCTAATCTTTTAGTTTCCCATCTATTGATTTCATTAAAAATTTTCACACTTCAGAACATTCCAGGGCTATTCGATTAGCGTATTAATAATCTGAGATATCTGGGTATTTATCCAGCACGTCATCCCATAGTGAACTATAAGGGCGAGAGGCTGACTGATCCGTGTCACCCATCATCTTGGTTTGAGATGTCCGGCGCACAGGTTTTCCTCGAATATCCCGGCGCAGGCCCTATATCGGCAGCCTGTCGCGATTACGGGAACCCACCCATGAGCTATGTCACCAAAGTCCCCACTGGCGCTGATTTGCTGGCCGAAATCGACCGTTTGCGTAAGGAGCGTAATGCGGTGATCCTCGCGCATTATTACCAGACGCCGGACATTCAGGACATTGCCGACTTCGTGGGCGACAGCCTTGAACTCAGCCGCAAGGCAGCGGCGACGGACGCTGACGTGATCGCGTTCTGCGGGGTCAAGTTCATGGCCGACACCGCCAAGATCCTCAGCCCCCACAAAACCGTGATCCTGCCCGACATGGACGCCGGATGTAGCCTTGAAGACTCCTGCCCGCCCGATAAATTCCGCGCGTTTCGCGAAGCTCACCCCGATCACATTGCGCTGACCTACATCAACTGTTCGACCGAGGTAAAAGCCCTGTCGGATGTGATTGTGACCAGCTCCAGCGCCGAGACGATCCTCGCCCAGATTCCGCCCGAACAGAAGATCATCTTCGGCCCTGACCGGCACTTGGGCGGATACCTGTCGCGCAAGTTCAACCGCGAAATGCTGCTGTGGCCGGGCGTTTGCATCGTCCACGAAGCCTTCTCGGAGACAGAGCTGCTGAAGCTCAAAGAGCAACACCCTGACGCCCCCATCGCCGCACACCCGGAATGCCCGCCGACGATCATCGACCACGCGGATTATGTCGGATCGACCAGCGGCATCCTCAAGTTTGCGCAGGAGTTCACCGGCGACACCCTGATTGTGGCGACCGAGCCGCACATCATCCACCAGATGCAAAAGGCACTGCCGGAGAAAACCTTCATCGGCGCGCCGGGCGCGGACGGCAACTGCTCGTGCAATATCTGCCCCTACATGGCGCTGAACACGATGGAGAAGCTGTATGTGGCGCTGCGGGATTTGCAGCCGCAGATCGTCATCGAGGAGGACATCAGATTGAAGGCCAAGCGCAGCCTCGACCGGATGCTGGACATGGCGAGCGGGACCGTGGGGTTAGGGGACTTGGGGAAGGTGCACTTCAGCGGGGATTGATGGCGAACGCTCCGTCCCCCAGCACGGATGACGAGCTATGCCCGCGCCCTGCTCACAGCGAGCGCCGCGCCCACCAGCGCCATGCCGATGATATCCATCCCCGACAGCACCTCGCCAAACGCCATCCAGCCGTAAATTGAGGCGACCACCGGCTGGGTCAGCAGGGCCAATCCCACCACGAGCGGCGAGAAATACTTGAGCGCGAAAACCATCAGCCCCTGCCCGATCAGCTGGCTGACGATGAACAGCCCGATAACCGGCCCCCACGCCACCGGCCACACTGGCTCACCCCGCAGCAGCGCAATCCCGAGCAGCACCGGCGCGGCAAAAACGCTCACCCAAACCAGCAGGCTCCACGATCCGAACTGTCCGCGCGCGCCCTGCAAGGTCAGCAGGTACACCGCATACAGCAGCCCCGCCGCAACGCTGAACAGATCGCCGATCAGCGTTTCGTCGGAAATCTCCAGACTGCGCCCCATCAGGATCGCCGCGCCCGCAAGCGCGAAGACAATCGCCAGCCACTCCAGACGCCCCGGCAACGTGCGCGCGATGAGGAAGCCCCAGAACAACAGCACGATCGACCCGGCATTGCCGAACAGCGTTGCATTGCCGATCCGGGTCATCTCGATCCCGATGTGCCAGCTGGCAAGATCCAGCGCGAAGGTAACCGCCCCCAGCATGACAAGCCCCAGCGTCTTGGCGCCCATGCCGATCAACCGCTGGTGGTTCGCCTTCGCAAGCAGAACCAGGAAGGGCAGCGCCAGAAACATCCGCCAGAACGCGGCGGACACCGGCCCGGTATCTGCCTCACGCACAAACCATGGCCCCAATGCCAACGCCACGTTTCCGCCCAGCAACGCGAACAGCAGCAGCCAGGCCGCAGGCCGGGATTTGGCGGCGGCGGCAAGTTCTTCTTGGGACACGCCCTCATTTTCCATGCTTGCGCCCTAGCTTCCCGCGCCCCAAGTGGATAGCCAATCAAAACCTACACCCGAGGATTACCCACATATGCACGAAGTTCTGTTTCAGCCGCTGAAGATGGGCGCGCTCCATGCCAAGAACCGCATCCACATGGCTCCCCTCACCCGCGGGCGCGCGGCCGAGCCGATGTTCACGCCCAACGAATTGATGGCGACCTATTATCGCCAGCGTGCAGGCGCAGGGATGATCTTGTCCGAAGCGACCGGGGTGAGCCGCGAAGGATTGGGCTGGCCGTCAGCCCCCGGCATCTGGAGCGATGAACAGACCGAGGCATGGAAGGCCACCACCAAGGCTGTGCACGAAGAAGGCGGCCTGATCGTGATGCAGCTGTGGCACATGGGACGGATCGTGCATCCGGTTTTCCTCGATGGCCAGCCGCCTGTATCCGCCAGCGCCACCACCGCGCCGGGCGACGCGCACACGCCGACCGGCAAGGCCCCCTATGCCCAGGCGCGCGCGATGACGCATGAAGACATCCAGCGCACCATCGGCGATTACCGCCGCGCCGCCGAAAACGCCAAGAAAGCGGGCTTCGACGGGGTGCAGCTGCACAGCGCCAATGGCTACCTGGTGGACCAGTTCCTGCGCGATGGTACCAACCTGCGGACCGACGAATATGGCGGCACTCCGGAAAACCGCACCCGCTTCATGCGCGAAATCTTGGAAGCCCTGATCGACGTGTGGGGCGCAGACCGCGTCGGCATCCGCCTGTCGCCCAACGGCGAATCGCAGGGCACCGATGACAGCAATCCTGCGGCAACCTTCGGCGCGGCAGCCAAGGTGTGCGAGGAGCTGGGTCTTGCCTTCGTCGAGCTGCGCGAACCCGGCCCGCACGGCACCTTCGGCCAGACCGACGTGCCCAAGCAAAGCCCGCTTATCCGACAGATTTACACCGGCCCGCTGATCCTCAATTCGGATTATACAGCGGAAGAAGCCGTGGCCGATGTCGAATCCGGCAAGTGCGATGCGGTGAGCTTCGGGCGCCCCTACATCTCGAACCCCGATCTGGAAAAGCGGATCGCGGCGGGCGCGCACTGGAACCCGAACAAGGACGTGCCGAAAACCTGGTACTTCCCGATTCCTCAGGGCTACACCGATTACCCGACGCTGGAAGAAGAACAGGCGTAGGCCGCAGAATAAGCCTTATTCGGCAGGATCAGGGGCCGGGGCAGCGGGCGCTGCTTCGGCCCCTTCGTTTGCCGGCGCGCTTTCGACACCGGGCGCTGGCGTAACTTCGGGCTGTGCGCCGTCCACATCTCCGCTCGGAAGGGCCTGAGGCGGAGCCAGCGGCGCCTGAGAATCGATCTGGTCGAGCGGGATCATCGCATCGCTGATTGACCCCGGCAGCACCTCGCCCGAAGCCGCGCCGCCCTGCTCGGTCGGCGCAGCGGACTGATCGCCGCAACCGGCAACCAACAGCGTCAGGGCAAAGATGATGGCGCGGTTCATCGGCAGGCTCTTTTCGCTGCGGCGTCCAAGGCGTCAAGAAAATCATCGCTGGTGGCGATCAGCGCCGCGTCCCATTCCTCTGCCGAAACTGTCAAACCCAGCCGCGCAAGGCTGGTGACGCCGTATTCAGCAATGCCGCACGGCACGATCCCGCCGAAATGGGCAAGATCGGGGTCAAGGTTCACCGAAAAGCCATGCATCGTCACCCATCGCCGCACCCGCACGCCGATGGCACCGATCTTTGCCTCGCGCCCGTCAATGTCCTTCGTCCAGATGCCGACGCGGCCTTCCGCCCGCCAACTTTCGACGCCGAAAGTGGCCAGCGTGGCGATTACCCAACCTTCAATCGCGTGGACGAAACAGCGCACGTCCTTGCCGCGTTCGGCGAGGTCCAGCACCAGATAGCCGACGCGCTGGCCCGGTCCATGATAGGTGTAGCGGCCGCCCCGCCCCGCTTCGACCACTTCGAACCGCGGATCGACCAGTTCGGCCGGATCGGCGCTGGTCCCGGCGGTGTATACCGGCGGGTGTTCGAGCAACCAGACCAGTTCTGCCGCCTCGCCCGCGTGGACGGCGGCATTGCGAGCCTCCATCGCCGTCAGCGCATCCGCGTAGGCCACCGGCGCGATTTCTCGCCGCCATTCAATCGGGGCTGCTGATTTTTGGTACGGAGCAGTGCTTGCCATGCCGCATCGGTGGGGGCATTGAGCGGCGAGATCAAGAGGCGATTGCAGTTGCGGCGCCTCGCGGCAAAAGGGATCGAAAATGGCGAACCGAAAGCTCGACATGGGCAAGGCCTGGACACAGGCCACCGACATGATCGGCGGCAACCGCGACACGATCAGTGCCATTGGCGGGCTGTTCTTTTTTCTGCCGTCCTTCGCGGCATCGCTGTTCGTGCCGGCACTGGCCAACCCGCCGCAAGCCGCCGGCTCATCGGGCGCCGATCCTGACGCCGCCATGCAGGCACTGGTGGCCCAGATGAGCGCGACCTATGCGGATAACTGGCCTTTGCTGCTGGCGATTACCGTGGTGCAGTTCATCGGGTCGATGAGCCTGTTTGCGCTGCTGACCGACCGCGGCAATCCGACCGTGGGTGAAGCGCTGGGGACCGGGATCAAGAGCATCCCGTCGTATCTCGCCGCGCAGCTGATCAGCGCGCTTGGCGCAGGGTTGGCGATCGGCCTGCCCATCGGCCTGATCGCAGCGGTCGCACCCCCGGCCGTGGCCACTCTGACGGTGGTGGCCGCGATCCCGGTGATCATCTACTTCGTCATCAAGTTTTCGCTGATCGCGCCGGTCATCGCCATTGAAGGCGAGCGCAATCCTATTGCCGCGATCCAGCGTTCGTGGCGGCTGACCAAGAGCAACAGCCTGCGCATCGTGCTGTTCCTGTTCCTGCTGATCTTCACGATCGGGATCATCGCCGCACTGGTTTCCGGCGTCATCGGCCTCGTTCTGTCCGCCATGGGGGAGCCGGTCGCCACCATCGGCATCAATGCGACCAGCGCACTGGTCAACGCGCTGGTGACGGTCATCCTGCTGGTCGTGACGGTAGCGATCCACCGGCAGTTGGCCGGGCCATCGGCCGAAGGGCTGGCCGAGACTTTCGAATAACCGCGAGCCATGCCCGGCACTGCCTCAGAACCGGTCGGCACGTCCGGCGCGCCCTCTCCGACAGGGTCGATTCCGCCGTCGCGCATGGCGCTGTTGTTCATGGTCATGCTGGTGACCGCAGCAGGCAACACCGCGATGCAATCGGTGATGCCGTCGATCGGCACCGCATTGCAGGTGGCAGATGTATGGATCAGCCTGGCCTATAGCTGGTCGGCGCTGTTGTGGGTGGTGTGCGCGCCGCTGTGGGCGCGGCGTTCGGACAAGCGCGGACGCAAGGCGATGATGGCGGTGGGACTGACCGGCTTCATCACATCCTTCGTGTTGTGCGGCGCGGCGCTGTGGGCGGGGCTTTCCGGCTGGATGAGCGCCTTCTGGACGCTGATCGCCTTTGCCGCAGCGCGCAGCCTTTATGGCGGTTTCGGCAGCGCCGCGCCTCCCGCTGTGCAGGCCTATGTCGCATCGCGCACCCCGCGGGCCACACGCACACAGGCGCTGTCGCTGATCGCATCAAGCTTTGGCCTTGGCACCGTGATCGGCCCGGCATTGGCACCGCTCATGGTGGTGTCGTTCCTCGGCCTTGGGCTAACCGGACCGTTCCTGGCATTTGCCGCAATCGGCGTGGTCGCCCTGATCCTGCTGCGCCTGCGCCTGCCTGATGACGAGCCGCAATATGCTGCACGCGGGCAAGCGGTCGCCTATTCGAGCGGATCGGGCGCGCCGGTCGATCCGCAAGAAGCCTCCGAGACAGACGATTCAGCTGAACCACCGCGCCTTACGTGGCGTGACCCACGTCTTCGTCCGTGGGTGTTCGCCGGGCTGGTCGGCGGCCACGCGCAGGCGATGGTACTAGGGATTGCGGGCTTTCTGGTGCTCGACCGGCTGGGCCTGCGCGACGCGCCAGCCGAGGGTGCGGGACCGGTGGGGCTGGTGCTGATGAGCGGCGCGATTGCCACGCTGCTGGCGCAGTGGGGGCTGATCCCGCGCTTCGACCTCGGCCCGCGCGCGGCGACGTTGTGGGGGATCGCGGCGGCGGCTTTCGGTACGGTGGTGCTGGCCATTGCCGGTGACCTGCACCTGATCGCATTGGGTTATGCCATTGCGTCGCTGGGCTTCGGGCTGTTCCGCCCCGGCACAACGGCAGGCACATCGCTCGCGGTGACCCGTGCCGAACAGGGGCAGGCGTCCGGCATCGTCGCATCGCTGGCGGGGGCGAGCTATATCTATGCGCCGGCGCTGGGCGTGTGGCTCTATGGCCATTCGGACTGGCTGGGCTTCGGATTGATTGTGGCGCTGTGCCTGATCGTGCTGGTGCACGGATGGTTTACGCTGCAGGCGGATAAGGATCTCACCCGTGAGCAAGGTAGTTAGAACCCGTCGGCGATACGTCTAACGACGGCGAGCGCGCGAGAGGCAGGCACGCGGATCAAAGTATCTCCAGCACCACATCCTGCGGGCGGCACAGGCGCACGCCCTTCTCCGTCTCAACCAGCGGGCGTTCGATCAGCACCGGATCGGCAGCCATTGCCGCCAGCACAGTAGCGTCACCAGCCTGCGGTAGCCCCCGTTCCGCAGCATCGGTGCCACGCAGGCGCAATCCCTGCTGCGGCGTGATCGCGGCGTCGCGATAAAGCTGTGCCAGCTTTTCAGCGGTTGGCGGGGTTTTCAAATACTCGACCACCGTCACCTCCACGCCCGCTGCGTCCTCAAGGATCGCGAGCGTCTTGCGCGATGTGCCGCAAGCCGGGTTGTGCCAGATCGTTGCTTTCATCACGGTTTTACTCCTGCTTCCCGGATGCGCCGTCGATAAGCGATCGGTGGTATGAAAGCCACAGCATCGCAAACATCAAATAATCATGATCACGCCCCTTGCAGTTGCGAGTAAGTTGCAATAGCTGGGCCGCAGTTGTTTCGAGAGTACCCATCATGATTCTTCCTGCCGTGCGAATCGCTCTCCTGCTGGGCTGCTCCAGCCTTGCCGTGCCTGCATTCGCCGCAACTGCCCCGGCCGCCGATCCCGCACAGCCCGCGACCGAGATCGTGGTGGTTGGCACAATGGAAGAAGCAGGCGTGATCGCCGGATCATTCGCTGTCGTCGACGAGGAAGACTTGCGCCGCAGCCGCGTGCTCAGCGTCAATGATGCGCTGCGGCAGGTGCCCGGCGTGTTCGCCCGGGACGAAGAAGGCGCCGGGATGCGCCCGAATATCGGCATCCGCGGCCTGAACCCGGTGCGTTCGACCAAGGTGCTTCTGCTGGAAGACGGCATCCCGCTCGGCTACGCGCCTTACGGGGATAACGCCGCCTATTATCACCCGCCGATCCAGCGGTTCAACAGTGTCGAAGTGCTGAAAGGCGCCGCGCAGGTGCGCTTTGGCCCACAGACCATCGGGGGGGTCGTCAATTACATCACCCCCGACGTGCCGCAAGAATTCGTCGCCAATGGCACCATCGCGGGCGGCAATCGCGATATGCTGATGCTGGACGGCACCATCGGCGGGAAGGTTCTCGGCGGCGGCATGATGGTTCACGTCAACCACAACGAAACTGCCGGCAACCGCGACAATCAGGCGCTGCGCTTCACTGACATCTTCGTGAAGGGCGCGTGGGAACTTGGCCCCGATCACGGGCTGACCATCAAGCTGTCGCGTTTCCGCGAGGATAGCCAGGTCACATATTCCGGCCTGCGCCGCGATGAATTTGCCGCCAATCCGCGCGGCAACATCTTTACCAATGACGATTTCCAGACCCAGCGGCTGAACGCGACCCTTGCCCACCGCTGGAACCTGGCCGAGAACCTGACGCTCCGCACCACCGGCTATTACCACTATTTCACCCGTGACTGGTGGCGCCAATCGTCGAACAGCGGGCAGCGCCCCAATGATGCGAGCGACCCGGCCTGCGGCGGCGTGGCGAACCTCGACACCACTTGCGGGAACGAAGGGCGGCTGCGCGATTACGATACCTACGGCGTCGAGACCCGCCTCGCTATCGATCACGCGCTGCTCGGCTTCGGCGGGGAGACAGAGGTTGGCGTGCGCTATCACGAAGAACGCCAGGCCCGCCGCCAATGGAACGGCGACACGCCCGACGCCCGTACGCCGGGCACCAGCGTCAACGCCGGGGTGCGCGAGAACAACGAGCGTGACGTCAACGCGTTCTCGGCCTTCGTGCACTCGCGGTTCGAATTGGGCGCATTGTCGCTGACCCCGGGCGTGCGCGCCGAATTCATCGACTTTGCCCGCCGCAACCTGCCCATCGACGTGCTGTCCGGCGGGCGTCCATCGGGTGCGGTCACGGCGGTGACATCGGGCGGCAGTAGCCTCGACAAGGTGCTACCGGGCATGGGTGCGACGTTCGCCGTGAGCGATACCATCACCATGTACGGCGGCGTGCACCGCGGCTTTGCCCCGCCGCGGGTCGAGGATATCATCACCGCGGCCGGCGGATCGGTCGATCTCGATCCGGAATTGAGCTGGAACTATGAACTCGGCGTCCGCGGAGAAATCACGCGCGGGATCAATGCCGATGCGACGTTCTTCGTCATGGATTTCGACAACCAGATCGTCGCCCAGTCAGTCGCCGGCGGGATCGGCACCACGTTGACTTCGGCAGGCCGCACCATACACCGCGGCGGCGAATTCGCGCTTGACGCATCGTCGCGCGCAGCGGGCTGGACGACCAGCGATACCGATGTCTTCGCGCGTCTGGCGGTCACCTGGGTCGCCGATGCCGACTATAACAGCACCCGAATTGCCACCGCCCCCTGCTTCGATGGAGCGACCACCGGCACGCTGGTCGCAACCGGCGCAGGCGCAGTGCCCTGCGGCGTGGCGCGCAATGTCGATGGCAACCGCTTGCCGTATTCGCCGGAATGGCTGGTGTCGGGCGCGTTCGGGGTGGAGCACAAGGGCTTCACCGGCCAAGTCGAACTGGTCAGCCAGTCATCGATCTTTGCCGATGACGTGAACCTGATCCCCGTGACGCCCGATGGCCAGCGCGGGTTGATCGAAGGCTGGACGCAGGTCAATCTTGCCGCATCCTATGGGCCTCCGGGCGGGAAGTGGGAGGTATTCACCACGGCGCGCAACCTGTTCGACCGGCTTTACGTCGTGGACCGGGCGCGCGGTGCGCTGCCGGGCCAGCCCTTCACCATTCAGGTGGGCGTGACGCTGCGGTATTGATGACGCTCGGCGCGGCTATTCCGAAGGCGCAACACGCAGCGCGGGGACGGCTTTTGCCGCATCCGCGGCGCTAATGCCGGGGGCAGGAGCGGCGCTGAGACGCTCCTGCCGCTGGGCCACCCGTCCGGCCTGCTCCACCGCCTTGACCAGGCGCGGATAGACGCCGCAGCGGCAGATGTTCGGAATTGCCGCTTCGATTTCCTCCCGCAGGGGCGCAGGGTTGCGCAGCAGCAGCGCCGCAGCCGAGATGACGATGCCGGGGGTGCAATATCCACACTGGATCGCTTGCTGCGCCACCATTGCCTGTTGCACCGGGTGCGACCGGTCGCGGCTCAACCCTTCGATCGTGATGATGATCCGCCCCTCGGCCTCGGCCAAGGTAATCGCGCAGGACCGCAGCGCCACCCCGTCGACTAGCACCATGCACGCGCCGGAACAGTTAGCCCCGCCGCCGCACGCCTTGGTCCCGGTGAGGTTCATGGCCTCGCGCAGCGCGTAAAGCAGCGGCATCCGCGGATCGAGGTCGAACTCGACCGGCCGCTCGTTGACAGTCATGCGCGACATGGGTGTGCCTAAAGCTTACTGCCGCCAGCTATCGTCGATCTTGTCGACCCGGCGCTTCCACGCCTCGAAGTCGAACATCCCCGCGCCGCCCTGCCCGCTCATCACGGAAAGATCGCGCTGGTGGACATCGACCACCGCCTGCGGGACGAGCACGGGATTGCCCATGGAAAGCGTCGCCACCTGAATCTCGCAGGCGCGCTGCAAAGCCCACATCTTGACGAACATCCCCTGGATCGTGCGGTCCATCACCACTGGGCCGTGGTTGCGCAGCATCAGGATGGTGTGGTTGCCAAGGTTCTGCACTAGCCGCTCGCCTTCTTCGGCGCGCACCGTGATGCCTTCGAAATCGTGATAGCCGATCTGCCCCTGGAAATTGCAGGCGTAGAAATTGGTCGGCAGCAGCCCGTCCTTATGGCTCGCTACGGCCATCGTCGCCGTGGTGTGCACGTGGCAGATCGCATCGGCACGGCTGCCCAGATGCTTGTGGAAATAGGCGTGCTGCGTGAAGCCCGCCTTGTTCACCATATAGGGCGATCCGCCGACGTTGTTGCCTTCGACATCGATCTTGACGAGGTTCGACGCGGTCACTTCGCTGTACAACAGGCCGAAGGGGTTGATGAGGAACGTGTTCTCCTCTCCCGGCACCTTCAGTGAAATGTGGTTGTAGATCGATTCCGACCAACCGAGATGATCGAAAATACGGTAACACGCCGCCAGATCGAGCCGCGCCTGCCATTCTTCCTTGCTGCATTCGATACTGGGCTTGAGCTGGGTTGCCATGGCTATTCCTCTTCGTCTGTCCTTGCCGCAGACTATCGCACGCTGAGGGAATGCTTTGCAAGCTGCGCGGCCTACCGCTAGGCCTTGGCGACAATGAATGCGCCCGCCCTATCCTCTGCGAAACTGGTCAGCGGCAGCATCCCAGGACACCTCGTTTCCCAAACACTACCCGCCGTGATCGGGGTGGCTGCGATCATGTCGATCGGGATCGTCGATGCCTATTTCATCGGCCAATTGGGCAGCGCGCCGCTGGCCGCGATAAGTTTCATCTTCCCTGTCGCCGTCGCCAGCACGTCTCTGGGCGTCGGCGTGATGGTGGGGATCAATTCGGTGGTCGCCCGCGCGCTGGGCGAAGGGGAGTTCGAACGGGCGGCAAGGCGGGCCAATTTCGGGATCGTGTTCGCTGTCCTGTGCGGGCTGGTGATGGGGCTCGCCCTGTGGCTGCTGATCGATCCGATCTTCACCGCGATGAACGCGCCGCCCGCGCTGATGCCGCTGATCCGCGCCTATATGACCCCCTATGCGATGGGTTTCCCACTCAGCCTTGCGATCATGGGCTTCAATGGGGTGCTGCGCGGACAGGGTGAGGCGAAGCGGACCAGCACGGTCAGCATCACCTATGCCGCGGCCAACTGGGTGCTGAACCCGATCCTCATTACCGGTGCCTTAGGTTTCGAAGGTTTCGGCATCGCAGGGTCCGCCTATGCAACCGTGATCGGCTGGGGCGTCGGGGTGGCGGCAGCACTATGGCTGCTGCGCGGCACGGCCCTGCCCTTGAACCTTGGCCTGCTGCGCAATTGCAGTCTGATCGACCCGGCCAAGGCGATCATCCGCGTCGGCCTGCCAGCGGCTTTTTCCAATGCGATCAATCCGCTGGGCCTGTCGATCCTCACCGCTCTGGTCGCGTTGGAGGGCGAGGCCGCCGTCGCCGGCTTCGGAGCGGCGGGGCGTTTGCAGAGCTTCGTGATCGTCCCGCTGCTTGGGCTGTCGGGCGCGATCGGGGCCATTGTCGGGCAGAACTGGGGCGCGGGCCGTCATGACCGCGCGCGTGAGGCGGTGCTTTACGCCGGGGGGTTCTGCATCGTCTGGGGCCTGCTGGTCGCAGCCGGAATGATCGCTGCGGGGGAGATGTTCGCGCAGATATTCACCGATGATCCGCGGGTGATCGCCGAATTTGCGCTCTACCTCAAAATCGCCGCGTGGGGCTATGCCGGGTTCGGGCTGCTGATCGTCGGCAACGGGATCATGAACGCCGTCGACAAGGCGGGGTATGCGCTGGCGCAATCGGTGGCGCGGGTGTTTTTTGTGATGCTGCCGGTGGCGATGGTGCTCCAGCCCGGAATGGGATCGGCGGGAATCTTCACCGCAGAACTTGCCGCCAACCTGTTCGGCGCGGTTTCGGCGGTGCTCCTGGTGCGGCATGTCTTCGCAAAGCGGGCGCAATCTCTGGCCGCGCGATAGGTCCCTTTTAACCACCTCTGCCGCATAGCCTTGCCCGTAAGGGCCTGGAGGTTGGGCGCCTGATGGACGATCTGCTGGCGGATTTCATCGCCGAGACCCGCGAGATGTTGGCAGACTCCGCTGGCGAAATCGTCGCCT
>ERZ1022756.144-NODE-144-length-24324-cov-7.363221_pt1 | contig 24324 bp, 27 predicted proteins | sample MGYA00520902_ERZ1022756 | MGnify/ENA primary metagenome ERZ1022756 (study PRJEB33162, sample SAMN09537601) | freshwater metagenome | isolation source: freshwater | place: Canada:Alberta | collected 2017-07 | study: EMG produced TPA metagenomics assembly of the...
ACAGTGCCACGGCATCTTGGTCGCGGTGGGGGAAGCCCAATGACCGCGCCAATCATCGTGATTGTTTCTGGCCCTGGTGGGGCAGGAAAGGGCACCATTGTGGAGACTCTGGTGCAGCGAGACCCTGCTTTGTGGCTGAGCCGCTCCTGGACAACCCGTGTCCAGCGCGAGGGGGAGTCAGATGACGCCTATGTGTTCGTTGACAAGACCACGTTTCAAGAACGTATTGATGCCGGTGGATTCTTGGAATGGACAGAGTTCTTAGGGAATTTCTACGGTTCGCCAGCTCCGTCAGTCGACCAAGGGGTTGACATTGTGCTCGAGATCGAGCTTCATGGGGCTCAACAAGTGAAAGAACGCCATCCCGAGGCCATCTTGGTGTTTGTCCAGCCTCCGTCTCGTGACGAGCAACGCCGCCGTCTGCAGGGCCGCGGGGACTCAGAGGAGCACGTTGTGCAGCGCCTGAAGAAGGCCGAAGACGAAGAGCGTTTAGGTGCCGAACAGGCAGATGTCATCATTGTCAATGATGACTTAGACCGTGCTGTTGCTGAGATTCAGGGCATTATCGGTGCGGCCCGCAGCGCTCGCCGATAGCCTGCAAGCGACTTCGGAGGTCCCACATGTCCCGTCAACACGACTCCATGATTCACCCAAACATCGAGAGCTTGCTCACCCGTGACAGCATCGAGGGTTCAAAGTTCGCATTGGTGACCCTTGCCTCCTACCGTGCTCGCCAGATCAACTCCTACTTCAACCAGTTGGGTGAAGGTCTCGGACATATGGTCCCGCCTCAGGTGTCATCCGTGGCACGTAAGCCTTTGTCAATCGCATTCGAAGAAATTGCTGCTGAGAAGATCATCAAGATCGAGCGCCTTCCGTTTGATGACATGGAACTTGAAGCTGCAGAAGCATTCGGCGAGTTCGGTGACGAGTCTTCCGACGTTGCTGAATCAGACGCTGAATAGAACCGGTCTCACCGTTTAGTTACCCCGCGTCATTTCTATGGAATCGGTACGCGGTCGTCGCATAGTTGTCGGAATTTCTGGCGGCATTGCTGCATACAAAGCAATTGAAGTGATTCGTCGTCTCGTAGACGCCGGTGCGCACGTTGCTCCCATCCTGACCGAAGACGCCCATCGTTTCATTGGGCCAGTGACCGTGTCCGCGCTCTCGTCGGAACCTGTTCATACAAGTTTGTGGGACGACGCATCGCCAATTCCTCACACACGACTTGGACAGACAGCGGATCTGATTGTTGTTGCTCCAGCTACTGCGCGAGTAATTGCTGCATACGCAATGGGCTTCTCGCAAGATTTATTGGTCGCAACACTGATTGCTACTCGTGCACAGGTTGTTATTTGTCCGGCAATGCACACCGAGATGTGGGAGCACCCATCAGTGCAAGACAATCTCGCATTGCTTCGTTCTCGCGGGGTCATTGTTGTCGATCCCCAAGAGGGTCGTCTCGCTGGCGGCGACGTCGGAACTGGTCGTTTGGCAGATCCAGAGACAATCCTTTCTGCAATTGATTCGGCGTTGTCGGGTCGCGGACGCGACATGGAAGGCCTGTCGGTTGTGGTGACTGCAGGTGGGACTCGCGAGCCCATTGATGCGGTTCGAGTCATTGCAAATCGCTCCAGCGGCAAACAGGGTTACGCCATCGCCGAAGAAGCCCACAAGCGCGGTGCGAACGTCACCTTGATATCCACTGTTGACCGCTCAGTTGCATCAGGCATTCGTGTTGTTTCGGTCGAGACCGCACAGCAGATGCTTGATGCCGTGACGGAACATGCCCCGAGTAGCGATGTTGTTGTGATGACGGCTGCAGTTGCCGACTTCCGTCCTGTGCACGCTGTTGACGGCAAGATAAAAAAGCACAATGGAATTCCCGAGATCACCTTGGAACCAACTCCGGACATCCTCGCCAGTTTGGGTGCTTCGAAGCCTGTTGGTCAGACATTGGTGGGCTTTGCTGCTGAAACAGATGACGTGTTGGCCAATGCTCAGAGCAAGCTGAAGCGTAAGAATTTGGACCTGATTGTGGCCAACGATGTGTCGGCCCCTGGCGTCGGATTCGGTCATGACACCAATGCGGTCTCAATTTTGCTTGCCGATGGGCAACAAATACAGGTCGACCTGGCCACTAAACACACAATCGCCACTGCTGTATTAGATAGCGTGGTCAAATCGCGGACGACACCTCGTCCGTAGTTACGAAGGAGTTGTCGTGAGGAATTTCACGTTCACATCAGAAAGCGTTACCGAGGGTCACCCGGACAAGATGGCCGACCAGGTCTCTGACTCAGTTCTCGATGCAATCCTTGCTAAGGACCCACACAGCCGCGTTGCATGTGAGACATTGCTCACCACTGGCTTGTGCGTTGTCTCTGGTGAAATCACCACAGATGCATATGTCGATATTCCAGCAATTGCACGTGAAGCCATCAATCGCATTGGCTACAACGATGCAGCATTTGGTTTCGACGGAAACACATGCGGTGTTTTGGTCGCACTGGATGCGCAGAGCCCCGACATCGCACAAGGCGTTGACAAGTCAGAAGAGCTTCGCAGCGGTCAAAGCGCCGAAGATGCGCTCAACACCCAAGGTGCTGGCGACCAAGGAATGATGTTCGGATACGCATGTAACGACACTCCTGACCTCATGCCACTGCCTATCTGGTTGGCACACCGCGTTGCCGAGCGACTCACAGAAGTTCGCAAGAGCGGTCTTATCCCGTACCTTCGCCCTGACGGCAAGACTCAGGTCACATTCGAATACGAGAATGGCAAGCCGGTTCGTCTCACCACTGTGTTGATCTCAACACAGCACCGTGATGGCGTGAATCGCGAAACGGAGATCCGTCCTGACCTCATCGAGCAAGTCATCTTGCCGACCATCCCTGAAGCATTCAAGGGTGACAATCCAGCGATCTACATCAACCCAACTGGCAAGTTTGTTCTTGGTGGGCCACACGCCGACACTGGTTTGACCGGTCGCAAGATCATCGTTGACACATACGGTGGTATGGGTCGTCATGGTGGTGGCGCATTCTCCGGAAAAGATCCTTCAAAGGTTGACCGTTCGGCTGCTTATGCGGCTCGTTGGGTTGCCAAGCATGTCGTTGCATCAGGCGCGGCTGAAAAGTGTGAAGTACAGGTTGCGTATGCAATTGGTATGGCACAGCCGGTCAGCATCTTGGTCGAAACCTTTGGTACGAACACTGTGAGCGAAGAATCAATCGAAGCTGCAGTACGTAATGTGTTCGACCTTCGTCCCGGTGCAATCGTTCGTGACCTCGACTTGAAGCGTCCGATCTATTCAAAGACCGCTGCATACGGTCACTTCGGTCGTAACGAGCCAGAGTTCACGTGGGAAGCACTTTCACGTTTGTCTGACTTCAAGTCCGCCGTCAAGCTCTGACGATTCTGTCGCCGATCATCGCGTCGGTGGTGCCCGAGGTTTCGGGCATCGACAAAGTCTTTGATTACCTCGTACCCGAGTCCCTTGTGCCACGTGTTGGTCGAGGGACTCGAGTGCGTATTGACCTCAATGGCCGTCGTGTCGGCGGTTGGATTGTAGAAATTGGCAGCGCCGACGAACGCACTGATGTGCAGGTTGACATCAATCGTCTCGTGCCAATCGTTTCTGTCTCAGGTGATGGTGTGGAGCCCGAAGTTCTTCCGCTGACAAAGTGGATATCTCATAAGTGGTTCGGCAGTTGGCGTGCGACTTTGAGTAGTGCGTCTGCTCCTCGGATGCGTGGTCGACATGTCAATGCACGCCGTGGGCAGAACCCCAACTTTCCCGATGATGAAGTAACGAAAGCGGCACGTGAAGTCATCTCGCATGGTGGCGGTGTACTGGTCGTGCCGCCACTGGCGTCGGCTCTTCACGTGGTCGCAGAACTTGCACGTGATGGATCGGTACTCGCAATCTGTCCTACCCAACGCATGGCCGTGATGGGTGCTGCTGCACTTCGCCGGCGTGGATTCACAACAGCTCTTGTTCCTGACGATTGGGATGCTGCCAAGGCTGGTGTCGACATTGTGATCGGTGCTCGCTCGGCAGTGCTTGCGCCGTGTGCTGGGTTGTCATCCATCGTTGTCATTGATGAGCATGACGAACTGCACTACGAAGAACGTGCACCAACATGGAATGCGCCTGAGGTGGCGAGAGAACGTGCACGTCTCGCAGGTGTTCCCTGTGTGCTGACATCGCCAGTCCCATCAGCAGCCGCATTGCAGTTGGATTTAGAAGTTTCACAGGTTCAGAAGGGTGACACTCTGTGGCCCGCTATTGACATCGTCAATCTTGATGATGTTCCAGTCAGTGGATCATTGTTGTCCTCAGAACTTTTGAGCAGTGCGACAACACCTGGGATGACCACGGTGTGTGTGTTGAATACAAAAGGAAAAGCTCGATTGATTGCGTGTAAATCATGTCGCGCAGTTCAAGCTTGTACTGAGTGTTCTTCCTTGTTGACGCAATCAATCGAAGGTGAATTGTTCTGCGCTCGATGCCAGAAGGCAGCCGGTTCAGTGTGTGTCTCCTGTGGGCGAACCTCGTTTGTTGTGCCGAGAGGTGGAGTGTCGCAGCTTGTTGCTCAGGTGGTGAAATCAACACGGAATCCCGTTGTCGAAGTAACGGCAGAATCCGATGACACGTGGACAAAAGGAAGTGTCTTCATCGGTACCGAGGCAGTGTTGTATCGAGTACCAGCGAGCGATGTCGTTGTCTTTGCAGATATTGATCGAGACCTCAGTGCGCCACGGATCACTGCTTCAAGAGAGGTTCTCTCATTGATTGCGCGTGCAGCACGGATTGTTGGAGCGAATGGGAGAGTGGTCGTACAGACGCGTCAGCCACATCATCCTTTGATGCAGGCTTTGGCCGCAACAGACCCAACGGCTGCGCTGCTGGAATGGATGAAGAAAGATCTTGCACAACGCGAAGTTTTTTCACTTCCACCATTTTCGTCAATGGTGCGCATCAGTGTTGTTGCACCAAAGTCACTTGATGATGTTCCGTCGTTAGTGGGAGTCGACATCGCACGTGAAGACGATGCACTTGTCGTGAAGAGTATTGACAGCGATGCGATGACAGCGGCGATTCAACTACTTCGACTTCACTACGGCACTGCATTGCGCGTGCATGCTGGGCCCAAGCGTTACTGAGAAGCGGAAACCTCGAAGACACGGAATCCCTTGCTGCTGGCGAGTTTTTTCGTCGCAAAGCCGCTTTCAGTCAACCATTCGGCAAGTGAGTCGCCGCCAAGGTTTTTGCTGACCACTAAATGTCCAGTGCCGTCTTCAGTGAGTCGCTGCATCCATTCCTGAAGCAGTTGGCGCAATGCTGCTTTGCCGATGCGAATGGGTGGATTCGACCACAGCAATGAGTAGCGAATGGATTCATCAAGTTCTTCGGGTGCCAGAACCCTAATGTTGGAGAGTCCGTTGTTCTTCGCATTCGCTGCGCAGAGAGCTCGTGCTCGTTCGTTCACGTCAACGGCAATCACAGTGCATGTGGGGTACAACGTGGCCAATGTGAGGGCAATCGCCCCTGTGCCGCATCCGATGTCGGCAAGGAATGATCCGTCGGGGATGGTGGGGTAGTTACCTCGGCTCATGATGTCGAGGAGAACCGCGGTTCCTTTGTCGAGGCCGTGACGGCTAAATACTCCCGTGTCGGACTGCAGGACAAGGGTGCGGCCGTTGACAACAATCTCAAACTCAGCGGGCTTCGACTGCCCAGAGGGGCTCTCGCTGAAATAGTGCGAGTCGCGGGATTCAGGTGACGAGTTCATGACGCATGTAGCCTTTCAGATTATGGGTTACGACATCCGCACCTTCGGAGATCCGGTTCTCACATCAGTGGCAGAACAGGTGGAGAACATTGATGGCAAGATCATTCGCCTGACCCAGGCAATGCTGCAGGCAATGTACAAAGCCCCTGGGCTCGGTTTGGCGGCCCCGCAAATTGGTGTGCAGAAGCAGATCTTTGTGTATGACATCGACGGTGAACCAACAACTTTGATTAATCCACGCATTGTTGAGTCGCGTGGTGAATGGGTCTATGACGAGGGCTGTCTCTCAATTCCAGGTCTTTATGTTGAGATGCTTCGTCCGAAGGAAGTCCTCCTAGAAGCTGTAGACCTCAATGGCAACATCATTCAGGTGGAAGCCGATGAACTGCTTGCTCGGTTGTTTCAGCACGAACTTGATCACCTCAATGGTGTCTTGATGTTTGAGAGAATGACGACAGAGCAGCGCGAAGAAGCAATGCGTGAATATGCACGAATCGCTGATGGTGGTTCGTCTGAGGGCGAAACTCGTCATATCGGATTGAAGTAGCCATGGGTGCAGAGGTTCGTCCTCTCGTTTTCCTCGGCACTCCTCCTGCGGCAGCGGTAGTTCTCGAGCGTCTTGTTGAGGCTGGCTTTGAGATAGCTCATGTCGTTACTCGACCTGATGCCAAGCGCGGTCGTGGCTCGTCGTTGTCTCCGAGTCCTGTTAAGGAAGTTGCACTTCGCTTGGGTATCCCAGTTAGCCATGGGCTGGAATGGGTCGTCTCGAATCAAGACAAGAACCTGTTGGGAATTGTTGTGGCGTATGGACGAATCATTCCCGCATCGATACTTGTTCACACACCAATGATCAATATTCATTTCTCATTGCTTCCTCGCTGGCGTGGTGCGGCGCCAGTAGAGCGCGCAATCTTGGCTGGCGACACGACAACAGGTGTCTGCATCATGGACATCGAAGAAACTCTCGACACCGGTGCTGTGTATGCCCGAGATGAAGTTGCCATCACAGATGCCTCAACCTCGGTGTCTTTGACGAATGAACTCGCTCGTGTTGGCGCAGACCTTTTGGTGCGCACATTGAAAGAAGGTCTCGGCACGCCGACTCCGCAAGGTGAAGGCGAGACGTATGCCAAGAAGATTTCATCAGAGGAACAACGCATTGATTGGTCGATGAGTGCAGTTCAGATTCATCGCCAAGTGCGGGCATTGCGCTCCTTTGCGGTGGTGAGTGGTTCTCGAATCAAGATTCTCGAAGTCGCTTTGGTTGATGGAGATGCAACATTGGCGCCGGGTGAGGTCGAATCCGACTGTTACGTCGGCACCGGCCAAGGTGATCTTCTTCTTGTGAGGGTGCAGCCAGAGGGGAAAGGCCCAATGCCTGCTGCTGACTGGATGCGTGGTCGTGCGACTCTTGCTCCAACTCAATTTTTGTAAAGACACCTAATTCAGGGGTCATGGCTGAGCGTGGCTAGATAGCCTCATCCCGTGCTTAAGTTCGTTCTTCCCAAAGGCTCACTCGAAAAGGCAACTTTTGACCTTTTTGAAGCAGCCGACCTTTCCGTGGTCCGGTCTTCCGCGGTTGATTACAAAGCCTCTATCGATGACCCTCGCGTTGACTCAGTCCGCATTCTTCGTCCGCAGGAAATTGCCTCATACGTGCAAGAAGGTTTGTTCGACATCGGTATTACTGGTCGTGACTGGATTGAAGAGACCAACAGTGATGTGGTCAGTCTGGGTGAGTTGAAGTACTCGAAGGCCACAGCATTGCCTATTCGGGTGATTGTTGCAGTTGCTGATTCATCCCCAGCTCAGTCAGTGAAGGACCTTGGCGAAGGTGTGCGTGTCACGACCGAATATCCAGAGATGACTCGACGCTTCTTCGCAGAACGTGGTGTGAAGGCCGATATTCGTTTGAGCTACGGCGCAAGTGAGGCCAAGATTCCCGATATCGCTGATTGTGTTGTTGATATCACTGAAACGGGGCGTGCTCTTCGTGCGGCTGGTCTTCGCATCATTGACACGATTCTGGTCAGTTACACAGAACTCATTGCAAACAAAAAGTCTTTTGAGGACCCTGCAAAGCGTCACGCAATGGAACAGATCATGACGCTTCTGACCGGAACGCTGGAAGCGCGTGACAAAGTCTTGTTGAAATTGAACGTCACAAAAGATGCGATGGAGAAGGTTGTGGCTTTGTTGCCATCAGCCAAGTCCCCAACAATCGCTCACCTCGCCTCTGGTGATTTTGCGATTGAGACAGTGGTTGCCAAGCGTGGAATCAACACGCTGATTCCTGCTCTCATCGATGCAGGTGCATCCGATCTTCTTGAAATCCCTATCTCGAAGATCATCCACTAACCCCATGTCGGGCTCAGATTTCCTCACGGGACATGTCACTCAATTCGATCGTCGGATTGGTCTTGGCGAAATCACAGACAGCGAGGGTCGTGTTTGGCCTTTTCATTGTGCGATGTTGACTGACGGTTCTCGCATGGTGGCAGAGGGGACTGCTGTTCAGTTTCGACCTCAGTTTCACGTCACCCGTGATGAGGCGTTCGAAATTAGCTCTCTGTAGAGCCGTTTGCCTTCTGGACATACACCAGGCGAATATTGCTCAATGCCGCGGCAAGGGTCTCGGCATGCTCGCCCAAACGGTCGCCGAGAGTGTCCACGAGTGAGCCCAAGGCATCGATGGCCAATTGGGCGTCCTCAAGCCGAGGTGGCTCTGAGGACAGGTGGATTGCGGCAAGTTCGAACAGCCCCATGGCGTGATTGGTGACGACAACCGAGGCGGGAACCTCAGAGAGGCGTCGGCGGGTCTCGGCGACAGCTTCGAGAGCCTCGGCAGTCTGATCGTCAAGAAATGGTTCTGTTGGGGGCATGGTGTCGTCTGCGCTCATTGGGCGATACCCTAATCTCCGTCAACTGAGCGAAGTGGGGTCCTGCCCCCACCTGTCCACCCTGGTTCCAGGAGTGCGTCGGGTCGAGATTGCGAGCAACTCTTGTTGCTCTGTGTTCTGCTTCGTGCACTGGCACGAACGAACCACGAAAGTGGTTCCACACAGAGGAGGGCGAGGCCCATTGCACAAGAGAGACAGCCATAGCTACGCCGCAGAATAATGAACCCCGTTACAACGAGCGCATTCGTGCGCGCGAGGTTCGCCTTATCGGTCCCGACGGTAGTCAAGTTGGTGTTCGCACCACCGCTGATGCCCTCACCCTGGCGCGAGAATTAGATCTTGACTTAGTCGAGGTTGCACCTCTTGCGAATCCACCAGTGTGTCGCATCATGGACTACGGAAAGTTCCGTTACGAAGAGGCGCAGAAAGCCAAAGAATCGCGGAAGAAGACAACCCACGTCACCATCAAAGAGGTGAAGTTCCGACCAAAGATCGGAAAGGGCGACTTTGACACCAAGGTTCGGCATATGCGTGACTTCCTAGAAGACGGACACAAAGTAAAGGTCACATTGCAATTCCGCGGACGAGAAGTTGCTCACCCTGAACTGGGCGCAAAGATTCTCGATGCGGCACTTGAACAACTTGGAGCACTTGCAAAAGTGGAAACCCAAGCTCGTCTCGAGGGTCGCAACATGACAATGGTCTTGTCTCCTGACAAGAAGGCACCCGCCAAAAAAGTCGAAAAGGACCAGGGACAAAGCACAGAACCAGCACCAGTTGCTGATGCAGCAGAAGCCCCGGCACCAGCCGAACAGAGCGATAACGAGTAGAGGAATAGAACATGCCAAAGATGAAGACAAGCAAGACTGCTGCAAAGCGTTTCAAGCAGACCGGCTCAGGAAAACTGCGCCGTCAGCAGGCAAACCGCCAGCACCTCTTCGAGAAGAAGTCCAGTGTGCGTACACGTCGCCTTGCGGGTGACGTTGATGTGCATCCTGGTGATGCCCGCAAAATCAAGCGCCTTTTGGGCCTTCGATAGTCGTCGATAAGTAGAAGTAGGAGAACACCATGGCAAGAGTCAAAAGAGCCGTTCATGCACGCAAGAAGCACCGTGCAGTACTTGAAAAGGCAAAGGGTTACTACGGCAATAAGAGCCGTTCATTCCGCGCCGCTAACGAGCAGGTACTGCACTCCGGTCAGTACGCATTTCGTGACCGTCGTGCAAAGAAGGGCGAGTTTCGCCGTCTTTGGATCCAGCGCATCAACGCTGCATGCCGTTTGAACGACATTTCGTATAGCCGCTTCATTGCAGGCTTGAATGCTGCTGGCATCGAAGTTGACCGCAAGATCCTTGCTGATCTCGCAGTGCACGACGCAGAAGCATTTGCTGCATTGGTGGTTTCTGCAAAGGCCGCGCTGGTCTGAGCAGAACACCACTGTCATCCTCGAACCCTCGGGTTCAGACTCTGCGACGCCTTATTGGGCGTCGCAGTTTCCGTTATGAGGAAGGGGCCTTCATCGTTGAGGGCCCAACGCTTGTCGAAGAAGCTGTGCTGGCTGGTCTTGATATTCGTGAACAGTACGTTCGCGAGGATTACGAGGAGTACGAGGCACCGATCAATACACACGAGTTGGATACAAAGACCTTCAATTCGGTGGCAGATACAGATTCGCCTCGCGGCATTATTGCCGTGTGTGCAATCCCTGATGCGGGTTCATTGTCTTTCAGTGAATCGGATTGGTTGTTAGTTCTTCATGAAGTCTCCGATCCAGGCAACTTGGGAACCTTGATTCGAAGCGCAGAAGCTGCTGGGGCAACCGGAGTCGTGCTCGTCGGCAGCACAGTTGACCCGTGGTCCCCAAAGACAGTTCGCGCATCAGCCGGGGCAATTTTCCATGTGCCGGTCTGGCAAGTTGATTCACTGGAGACTCTGAGCGCAGTGGGCGTTCGTCTTCTCGGAACAACCTCGCATGACTCTCTCGGAGTCTCACATCCTGAGTCCATCTACGACGCCGATGTGTCGGGACTGATTGGCATTGTTCTTGGCAACGAAGCGCATGGTCTCCCCGCAGACATCGCGGTCGATTCATGGATCACCATCGAACATGCTGGTCGTTCGGAGAGCCTGAATGTCGCGATGGCGGGCACCGTGCTCGCAATGCATGTGGCCCGTTCCCGTGAGGAAGAGACTCAGGGCTAATCCTCCCTGTGGTGTAGCAAGTAGCGGAGTAGCGTTTCAACGTCATGGCAAGTGCATCAATCCCCGAGAAGGACCAGTTAGCTGCAGCTCTCGCTGAAGGTCTTTCGAGTATTTCTTCTTCGTCATCCTCCGATGATCTACGCACATTGATGTCGACTTTGACGGGCAAAAAGGGTGCCATCGCCACTGTCAAGGGCTCTTTGGGTAAGGTCGCTGATATCGAGGCTCGCAAAGAGCTCGGTCAGGCTGTGAACGAAGCGCTGAACTCTCTGCAGAGGGCGTCAGATCTTCGCTCACGTGAACTGCGCGCAGGCGAGTTTGCTACCCAGATCAATGCTGATCGTGTGGACATGACTGAATTGGCGATGTCTGCGCAGGCATCGCAACGTCGAGGTCGAATGCATCTCGTGACGCAAGCAACAGAACGTCTTGAAGATGTTTTCATCGGACTTGGATTTCAGATTGCTGAAGGACCTGAAGTTGAAACAGACTTCTATAACTTTGAAGCACTCAACATGCCGCCGAGTCATCCTGCGCGCAGCATGTGGGACACGTTGTTTATCGAAAGCGATGAACCTGGCAGTGTTGTTCTGAGAACACATACGTCACCAGTACAAATCCGTGTGATGCAAGAGTGGCCTCCACCGATTTACGCCATCATGCCGGGTCGTGTTTTCCGTAAGGAAACTCCTGATGCAACACATATGCCTGTGTTCCATCAGATCGAAGGTCTTGTCATTGATCGGGGAATTACGTTCGCAGATCTTGCTGGCACGATTGAATCATTTACAAAGGCCTTCTTTGGTGAGGGTTTCACCAGCCGGCTTCGCCCTTCATATTTTCCTTTCACGGAACCAAGCGCAGAGTTTGATATTCGTCGTCCTGATGGTTCTTGGATTGAGTTGGGTGGTTGCGGCATGGTGCACCCTCATGTTCTTCGCGCTGGTGGTCTTGATCCGAACGAGTGGAGCGGATTTGCCTTTGGTTTCGGTATCGACCGCATGGCAAAAGAACGTCACGGTGTAAACGACATTCGCGATATGTATTCCGATGACATCCGTTTCACGGAGCAGTTCTCATGAAAATTCTTCTTTCAATTCTTCGTGAGATGGCTGACATTCCGTCAGATCCTGAAGTGGTGGCGGTAGCCCTCACAAACCTTGGTCTTGCCGTGGAAGAAATGGACATCGTCGGCACTCCAGTTCCTGGTGTTGTGACGGCGCGTATCAATCGCATGGAGAAGCACCCTGATGCCGCAAAGGTGACGCGTTGTTTCGTCGATGCAGGTGATGGTGAAGAACGACATGTCTGGTGCGGTGCGACAAACATGCAGCCTGGCGATGTTGTTCCGTTGGCAACTCTCGGTACCAAGATGCCGAACGGCATGGACATCGCTCGTCGTGGAATTCTTGGCATTGATTCTGAAGGCATGTTGTGCTCAGAAGTTGAACTTGGCATGAGTGACGAATCAAGTGGCCTGCTCATTTTGCCAAAGGATTCACCATTGGGTGTCAGCCCCTTCGAAGTGCTGGGTATTGAACACGATGTCGTCTTTGATCTTGATCTCACGCGAAACCGTGCTGATTGTTGGGGTCACCTTGGGGTGGCTCGCGATCTTGCAGCTCACTTCGGCGTTCCATTGAATGGTCCTCGTATCGATACAGGAACATTGGGCGCAGAGAAGTCGCTTCCCGTAGTGATTGAGGCCGAAGAGAACTGTGCATCATTTTCTGTTTCGTACATCAGTGGCGTGAAGGTAGGACAATCTCCACGTTGGGTTTCTTCTCGACTTGCTCATCTCGGAATGCGTTCCATTAACAATGTTGTTGATGCTTCAAACTTGGTGATGCTGGAGACGAACCAACCGAACCACGCATATGACGCTGCAGTCGTGTCTTCATTCCGTGTGCGGCTTGCTGCAGCAGGGGAGACGCTCACCACGCTTGATGGTCAGGTGCGCACATTGCATGCTGATGATCTTCTGATTTGTAATGACGCAGATAATTCAGGTGTTGGCCTCGCCGGAGTCATGGGTGACTTGCACTCTGAAATCACTGAGGCAACAGCAACACTTGCGGTAGAAAGCGCATGGTTCTCACCTGATCCAGTTCGGTTCACTGCTATTCGTCACGGCCTTCGTTCGGAAGCGTCAGTGCGCTTTGAGCGTGGAACTGACCCCAATGGTTGGGTGCTTGCCGCTGAACGCTTCGTCACAATTTTGCGTGAGACATGTCCGTCGGCCACTTTGCATACCGGTGCAACGATTGTGCAGTCATCGCACTGTCCTCAGCCAATTCCGGTCGACGTCAGTGTTGATCTGATTGAGCGCAAACTTGGTATTCGTATCGAGGCAGACCGCATCGTTTCAATTCTGAATGCAATTGGTTTTTCTGCAAGTGTGATGGGCGACGTCGTGTCGTGTGTTGTGCCGACATGGCGCCCTGATTGCTCTGAAGCAGTTGACATCATTGAAGAAGTGGCGCGCCACTTTGGATACGACAACATCGGCAAAACAGTTCCTAATTCGACTGTGCATGGTCGTCTCTCGAACATGCAGCAACGTCGTCGAGCATTGCGTCGTGTATTGGTCGGGCTTGGTCTTGATGAGGCCATGCCATCTCCATTCCTTGCTGCAGGGGATCTTTCGAATGTGGGCCTGTCAGAAGATGATGTTCTCGTGCTTGCGAATCCGCTTGTTGCAGACGAATCTATTCTTCGTACATCGCTTCGTCCCGGACTCTTGCGATCATTGCGTTACAACCAATCGCACCGTGCGCCTCGTGTGGGGCTGTGGGAGATTGGCCACGTGTATCCGAAGTCAGATGCACAGTTGCCCAACGAGTCAGAGCAACTTGCTGTACTAGTGGCGGGCGGAGACGCAGAAACTGCGCTTGCACAATGGAATGCGATTTGTGATGCGTTGTCTGTTGGTGCGCAACTTGATCAATCGCGTGTTCCGGCAGGTCTGCATGCCACTCGTTCGGCAACATTGGCACGCGGCAAGAAAGTCATTGGCGTGGTTGGCGAAGTCGATCCTGTTGTTCTTGATGCTCTTGGCATTGAGGGCCGCGTGAGCATTCTTGAACTAGACCTCACGACACTGCTGAATGAGGAACCGAAGCCGGTGCAGGCGCGCGATATCAATCGCTTCCCATCAAGCGACATTGACTTGGCATTCGTCCTGCCAGAAACGGTTCCTTCGGTGAATCTCCAACGTGCTCTTCGTCAGGCCGCCGGTAAGCGATTGGTCAGTATTGAACTTTTCGATGTGTACCGAGGCAAGGGTGTCGATGATGGCTCACGCAGCTTGGCATTCCGTCTTCGTATTCAAGAAGACGGCGGAACGCTTACTGATGCGATTCTTGCTGATGTCCAAAAGGCATGCGTTGCAGCTGCCGAAAAAGCTGGCGCTTCACTTCGCGCATAGATCCGCTAGTTGACTGTTGGGTCAACGGGGTAATCAGCAAGTCTTCGCAGGTCAGATGTCTGGCGTGCCAAAACGCGTGACCACAAAGTAAACGGGTCGCGGTCGAAGGCATCTGACGGTTCAGACTCAAGTACCCACCATGCATTCTCAGTGAGTTCATACGAAAGTTGTCCAGGCCCCCATCCGGAGTAGCCCTGGAAGACCCGATGGGTGGTGCCAGTATCTGCATCCTCCGACATCATGTCCAATGACGTCACGTTCGTGGGGGAGCCGAAGTCTTGACTCAGGCATATGTAGCCAGACTCCTCAACTGGCCCGCCAATGAATTCCACATGAGGCCCCACCGATGTCGCGATCCAGTCGACGACAGGGGAGCGCTCTGAGGAATCAAGCGCGCTTCCTGGGCGGTTGATGACAACCCCCATCGATCCCTCGGCGTCGTTATGAGCGAGGAGCAAAATGACCGTCCGGGTGAAATTGGGGTCATCCAGGACGGGTTGAGCTAGGAGGAGAGCCCCAGCCTGCGGGAGAATGATTGAATTATCATGCACGATACCGTATAGTAATACATCTATGGTGAAAGTCGGAATCATTGGAGCGTCGGGTTATACCGGAGCCGAATTACTGCGTTTATGCGCCCAGCACCCATCAGTTGAGGTCGTTGCGGCCACAGGTGACTCCCAGGCGGGAACACTCGCCAGTCATCTGTACCCCTCGCTAGCGGCTGCATATCCAAATCTGATCTTCGAAGAGTTCACGGTGGATCGCTTTGTGGGTCTCGATGTTGTCTTCCTCGGTATTCCTCATGAAGCAGCTCTCGACATTGCCCCACAACTCGTGGGCAAGGTTGGCTGCGTCATTGATCTCTCGGCTGCGTATCGCCTGAAAGATTCCTCGTTGTACCCAACGTGGTATGGCTTCGAGCACACACAGGCCAACTTGTTGGCCCAAGCGGTGTACGGATTGCCAGAGTTGTACCGCAGTGAGTTGCCTGGTGCGAAACTCATCGCAACCCCTGGTTGTTATGTGACAGCAGCGTCGTTGGCACTGACTCCACTTGTCCGCTCCGGACTTGTCGAGCCCAAGGGAATCATTGTTGATGCAGCTTCAGGAGTCAGTGGTGCTGGCAGGGCATTGAAGCACGGTTCATTGTTCTCGACAGTTGATGAAGATTTCACTGCATACGGACTTCTTGATCATCGTCACACACCTGAAATCGAACAAGTCACTGGCGCACAAGTTCTCTTCACGCCGCACCTGGCTCCAATGAATCGAGGCATTTTGGCAACGTGTTACGCACGTCCACTTGGTAACGCGCCAACAACTGCATCGTTGCTGGCCGCACTTGCAACGTTTTACAAAGATGAGCCATTCATTGTTGTGCGCCCTCAAGTTCCTTCAACAAAAGCAACTCTTGGTACCAATACAGTGCATCTCACGGCACGGTACGACGATCGCACCGGATATGTGATGGTGCTTGCAGCATTGGACAACATCGCAAAGGGTGCGTCTGGTGGAGCCGTGCAGTCAATGAACGTCGCACTTGGTTTGCCTGAAGTATCGGGACTCAGCACGGTAGGGGTATACCCATGAGCGAATTGACTCGTGCAGACGTCCTTGTCGAGGCGCTTCCATATATTCGTCGTTTTGCTGGTCGCACCGTTGTTGTGAAGTACGGCGGCAACGCGTTGGCCGGTACATCCGAACACGATGCACTTGCTTTATTCGCTGAAGACATTGTTCTTATGCATACGGTTGGTATTCGCCCAGTTGTTGTTCACGGTGGTGGCCCACAGATCAACGACATGCTGTCGCGTTTGAATATTGAGTCCAAGTTTGTCAATGGTCTTCGTGTTACCGATGAAGCAACGATGCAAGTCGTACAGATGGTGTTGAACGGCAATGTGAATCCACAGATCGTCAGTGCAATTAATGTCCATGGAAATGTTGCTGTCGGGTTGTCAGGCGAAGACGGACGAACTCTGCAGGTGACAGCGCGTGACGCTTCTCTTGGTTTTGTGGGTGACATTGAAAAAGTGCGCACACATGTGATTGATGGACTTCTCGCAGATGGTCTCGTGCCAGTTCTGTCGACGGTGGGTGTTGATGTCAATGGCCAGCCGTACAACATCAATGCAGATACCGCGGCAGGAGCGATTGCTGAAGCTTTGGGTGCAGAGAAGATTGTTTATCTGACTGATATCGCTGGTCTGCGTAAAGACATTGACGATGCAGCTTCGCTGATTCAGCGCATCACTGTTGATGAACTGTCGGCGTTGATTGCTGATGGAACCATCTCGGGCGGAATGATTCCGAAGGTGGAAAGTTGCATGCAAGCAGTGCGTGGGGGAGTCAAGAGTGCTCACATTCTTGATGGCCGCATCGCACACGTTCTCCTACTGGAACTATTTACCGACCAAGGCGTAGGCACGATGATTACAGGAGTTACACAATGAAACACGCTTTCTACGAAAACCAAAATGCTGTCGCAATGAATGAATCACGCGATCATTGTCCGTTCATCCCTGTCTTTGGTCCACCCGCGGTGATGTTTGAACGCGGTGAAGGAACACAACTGTGGGACAACAACGGAAAGCGTTATCTCGATTTTCTCAGCGGCATTGCAGTCGTCTCGCTGGGACACGCGAACCCGGTGATTGCCAAAGCGATTGCTGACCAGGCAAACACTTTGGTGCATGTGTCGAACTTCTTTGCGAACACTGTTGCTACGAAAGCCGCTGTTGAGCTGAATGGGCTTCTTAGAGATGCAGGTGCAGGAGATGGTCAAGTCTTCTTCTGTAACTCTGGTGCAGAAGCTAATGAAGCTGCAATCAAGCTCGCGCGTAAGTTCGGTGGTCGTGGCCGTCATGTAATCGTGACTGCACTCGGAAGTTTCCATGGACGTACTTTGGGCGCTCTTGCTCTCACTGGCCAACCTGCGAAACATGAAGTGTTCCAGCCCATGCCTGAGGGTTTCCGGTATTGCGAGTTTGGCGATGTTGCATCCCTAGAAGCACAACTGGACCCCACTGTTGCCGCAGTGATGTTGGAGTCAATCCAGGGTGAAGGTGGAGTCGTTCCAGCCGATACGGCGTATCTGCAGGCTGTTCAGAAGTTGTGTAAGGAACGCGGGATCTTGCTCATCATCGATGAAGTACAAACAGGGTTCTGCCGTACTGGAAAATGGTTCGGATTCGAACATGCAGGCATTCAGCCTGATGCCATCACAATGGCAAAAGGAATGGGTAATGGTATGCCAGTTGGTGCCCTGTGGGCCCGCAAAGACATCGCTTCTGTGCTGCAGCCTGGTGATCACGGTTCCACGTATAGCGGTACTGCATTGGCCACATCTGCCGTTTCGGCAGTGATCTCTGAGATGAAGCGCATTGATGCTGCTGGTCTTGCTAACAATCAGGGTGCGCGTTTGCGCGAGGGATTGTTGAAGCTTGCCCAAGTTGATCACGTACGTGGTTCTGGCCTCTTACTTGGCGCTCAACTGAAAGATGGCATCGCGACTGCAGACGTCGTGCCAAAGCTCTTGGCTGCTGGCCTGATTGTGAATGGCGTTAATGCAACGACTATCCGTTTCGCACCGCCCCTGACAGTTTCTGATGCGGAAATCGATGAAGCTCTTTCAATCCTTGCGACGGTGCTGTCATGAAGCATCGCCATCTTGTTGACATTTCCTCGCTTGGCGCAGAGACCCTTCGTCACATCCTTGACCTCTCTGTCGCCACGCCAACATCTCAGCTAGCGGGGAAGGGTGTTGCGCTTATCTTTGAAAAGCCTTCTAACCGCACACGTCATTCCATGGAGATGGCCGTTGTTCAGATGGGTGGACATCCCATCTACACCCGGGGTGAAGAAGTCGGTTTCGATGTCCGGGAGACAGTGGAAGACATCACACGGATCATGGCTGGCTACCACGCGGTACTTGCAGCTCGTGTTTTCTCGCACTCAGTCATCGAACGTATGGCGACATGTGATGTGGTTCCTGTTGTCAACATGTTAAGTGACGCATCCCACCCGCTACAGGCTCTTGCAGACATCATCACGATGGAAGAGCACTGTGGTCCAATCAACACGCTGACTGTTGCTTGGCTGGGCGACTACAACAACGTGGCACGCTCACTCGGTGAAGCCGTGTGTCTCCTCGGCGGCACTTTCTCTCTTGGTTGTCCAGACGGGTATAGCGCCTCACAAGAAGAGTGGGCTCGTCTCATGTCTCTTGGCGGATCCGTGCGTCAAACTACAAATCCTTTGCTGGCTGTTGAAGGTGCACATGTCGTGCATACCGATACCTGGATTTCAATGGGGCAAGAGGCGGAAGCTGCAGAACGTCGAGAAATCTTTTCGCAATATTGTGTGAATGACGCAGTGATGGCAAAGGCTGCACCTGGCGCCAAGTTCATGCACTGCATGCCTGCGCATCGCGGAGAAGAAGTATCGGCCGAAGTCTTTGATGGCGCAAGCAGCCTTGTTATTGCGCAGGGTCATCATCGTTTAACAGCAGCACGCGGTGCATTGTCATGGGTGCAAGGAGCCTGAAATGAGTACGAAACAGCAACGTCAACAACTCATCACTCGACTGATTGATCAAGAAAAGATTTCTTCTCAACCACAGTTGCAAGAGATTCTGCGTGAGCACGGCATTGAGGCAACTCAGGCCACCGTGTCTCGTGACCTTGAAGAACTTGGTGCGGTGAAGATTCGAATTCCTGGTGGTGAAACTGCATATGCCATTGCCGAGTATGCACCGGCCCGTGTTGCGCCTTCAGACCAATTACGTCGTGTTATGGCCGAGTGGGTCGCTGAGGTGACGTCTAGTGGCAATCTCGTTGTTGTTCGCACGCCTCCGGGGTGTGCGCATGTTGTGGCATCAGCACTTGACCGCAGCGGGCTTGATGGCCTTCTCGGAACAGTTGCAGGGGATGACACAATCTTCTGCGTTGCTGATGAAGAAATTGGTGGAAAAGGACTTGCGCACCAGTTGCGCACATTGTCTGGCGTGATGGATGCAACAGGTGGTATTCCGCGTCGAAAGGGGACTGCAAATGTCTGAGAAGAATGTTTCCGATGGCGCAGCTCTATGGCATGGACGTTTTGAATCTGCTCCAGCTGATGAATTGATGGCGTACACGGAGAGTTTGTCCTTTGATAAGCGCCTCTGGGTGGACGATGTCTTTGGGTCGAAGGCACACGTCACAATGCTTGTTGCTGTTGGCCTGATGTCTAAGAGCGATGGCGAAGAAGTTCTGTCTGCGCTTGATGCAGTGGCGCAGGAGTTTGCTTCTAACACATTCGTGTACGAGGCGTCTGACGAGGACATTCACACAGCGATTGAACGCCGTGTTACTCAGATTGCGGGCGAACCCGGCGGACGGATCCATACGGGACGTAGCCGTAATGATCAGGTGGCCACTGCTATTCGTTTGTGGTGCAAGAGAGAAGTACGCACTGTGCGTAGCTTTGTCTTATCGCTTGTTGACACGTTGGAGGCGCGGGCACAAGAGGCTGATGCCCATGTTCCGGCAATCCGTTTGCCTGGTTATACCCATGTACAACATGCACAACCGGTGTTGTTATCGCATCACTTACGTGCTCATGCGTGGTCACTTCTGCGTGATGCGGATCGTCTTGCAGACACACTTGAGCGTCTTGATGTCTCACCGTTAGGTGCTGGCGCTCTTGCCGGTTCCTCACTTCCGTTAAACCCAGAACTCTCGGCAAAGGAAATGGGTTTCGCATCAGTTTTTGCGAACTCGCTTGACGCTGTCTCCGATCGAGACTTCGTTGCTGAGATTCTTTTTGACATCTCACTGCTTGGTGTTCATTTGTCTCGTATCGGCGAAGAGTGGGTGTTGTGGACAAGTGCTGAATTCGGATTCGCATCCTTAGATGACGCATATGCGACCGGCTCTTCAATGTTGCCGCAGAAGAAGAATGCAGACATTGCAGAGTTGGCTCGCGGAAAAGCTGGGCGACTCATTGGCAATCTCACCGGTGTGCTTGCGATGTTAAAAGGTCTTCCTCTTGCGTACAACCGTGATTTGCAAGAGGACAAGGAGCCGTTGTTTGATTCTGTCGATCAAGTGCGTCGTGCTCTAATTGCACTCAATGGGATGATTGCAACTGCATCATTCAATGTTGAGAACATGACATCGGGTGCAGACGCCGAGGCCTTGGTTGCGACAGATTTGGCTGAATGGCTTGTTCAGCGTGGCATGCCATTCCGTGAAGCTCATGCAGTTGTCGGTAAGGTCGTGCGTGAATCCCTTGCCACAGGTGCGTCGATGGTTGAGATTACTCGTACTCATCCTCAGTTGGGCCCGGATGCTGCGCAGTTGTTTGCTCCTGGTATCGCTGTGGCTAATCGTCGCTCGCCTGGCGCTGCAGGCCCAGAAGCCGCACATGTTCAGAAACAACGCTTAGCCGAGGCAATTGCGACCGCCAAGAGGTTTGTCTGATGTCATACGTTGAGAGAATTCGTGTGCGATACAACGAATGCGACATGCAGGACGTTGTTTTCAATGCCAATTACTTCATGTATGCCGATGATGCTGTTGCGCAGTGGATGCGACACAGTGTCAATGTCATGAGTGGATCAGATCCTGATGATCTTGTTTCTTGGGCAGACATCGGTTTTGATTTTATGTTGAAGACAACAACGGCGACATGGCATAAGAGTGCAACCTATGGCGACACAATTGATGCACGATGTGAAGCAACTCGTTGGGGGAATACTTCATTTGATGTGTCGGTCGCGATGACAGTGAAGGATGTTCCAATCTTTGATTGCACCATCACCTACGTCAGCGTGACGCCCGGTACGCACACTCCTGCACCAGTTCCTGATTCACTGAAGAACGCACTGAGCTAATACGGCAAAAGCCAATTCATATCTTGGCCGTGATATCCAATCTCGGCAAGCAGGAACTCTTCTGGTTCGTCGCCACGCCACATGGTGACGCGGACATCTGCCACTTTGCCCGCAGGTTCCATTCGCGCCCACACAAGGGGCTTTTCTGGTGTTGCGGTGAGGGACGCGTCTTCTAGTGCGTGGCGAAAGCGTCGTTGTACGTCGGGACCCAGGTATTGCCACACAATGGAATGGAAGACAACTGTTGCCCGCTCTCTCCGAGCTCGCAGTTTTCTTTCTATCCAAGTGTCTGCTGATTCATGATCGACAACTGGCTTGTGTTCTTTTGCAATTGCGATCGCTGCTCGGATGCGTTCTAAACGAAGCTTCTGATCTGGCCATACAAAAGATAAGAGACGAATCTCTTCAGCACTGTCAGTCACATCAATAGGGGAGAGATCAACGCCTCCGCGCTCGGCAATTCGTGCACCAACTTTTGGAACCAATGGTGCATTCTCAAACCAATCACCCATGAAACGTAAAGGTGACGTTGGATCGCCCATTCGCAATTGGCCAAAACATCCGTAAAACTTGTCGAAGTTGAGATTCAATCCTGCGCTGGCGCCGACTTCGTAGAAGTCAAACGCTTCCACTCCGAATTTGGTGAGCCAGTGGCTGAGAGTGAGTTGAACAACACTGCGTCCCACTTCGTTCGTCTGCACTTGACTCTCTAGCCCGCTCTCCACCTCATCAAGGTGTTCGCGAAAATACCCAATGAAATCAGCACCGAAGTCTTCTCCTGGCTTGCCGCCGACGCTGGGGTAGTGCCGTGCAAGGCGGTCATCATCACCACGCAACACCACACGATGAATTGCCCCAGCAAGTCTGAGGGGGATGGCATCGTGAATAGGGCGGGTACTTCGACCGGCAAGGAGGGCATAGATGCGACCACCCGCTTCGTAGTCATCGGCCAACTCCGTAAAGAGTGTCTCGTACATCTTTGAGCCAAGGGGTCCACAGACCCTCGCTTGTGCGCGCAAGGCTGCCAGCATCGGGTCTTCTTCAAACAGTGATGACTGACCAGGTAAAGACATGCGCAATCGATAATAGGTTCGCCACGCTTCGTATGACTCATGGCAACATAGAGGCGTGACAATTCCTGGCCTTTTTGGCGAACTCAGTACGCGTGGCCTGATCCATGATTCCACCGATGCTGCCTCTCTTGAAGCGCGTCTGTCTTCTGGGCCGATTGGTGTCTACGTCGGATTCGACCCGACTGCCGATTCTCTGCACGTTGGGCACTTATTGGGTCAGCTCACACTGCGCCGTTTCCAGATGGCGGGGCATCGTCCATTTCCACTTGCAGGTGGCGCAACCGGCATGGTCGGAGACCCATCTGGGAAAAGCGAAGAACGCAATCTTCTTGATGCCGAGACTCTTCAGCACAATGTTGAATCAATCAAGAAACAACTTGCGAATCTTCTCGACTTCTCTCCAGGTGCAAATGCTGCAACATTGGTGAACAATGCTGATTGGACATCGAACATCAGCGCACTTGAGTTTCTTCGCGATGTCGGAAAACACATCACCGTAAATCAGATGATGGCAAAAGAATCTGTGAAGAATCGTTTGAACTCTGAGAACGGATTGTCGTATACCGAGTTCAGTTACATGCTCTTGCAAGCCAATGATTTCAGGCATCTTTGCGCTGCACACGATGTTGAATTACAGATGGGTGGCTCTGATCAGTGGGGCAATATCACTGCAGGCATTGACTTGATTCGTAAGACATTGGGTCGTGGTGCATTCGGTGCAACATGGCCTCTTGTGACGCGCAGTGACGGACAAAAGTTTGGAAAGACAGCTGATGGTGCAGTGTGGCTTGATGCGCAACGTACATCGCCGTATCAATTCCGACAGTTCTGGATGCAGATGGCAGACGCCGATGTTGTTCGTTATTTGCCGCAGTTCTCTTTGTCTTCTCTTGACGAAATTCATGCAGTGATTGCACAACATGAACAGGCACCAGAAAAGCGCACAGCGCAACGCGTGTTGGCAACGGAGATGACATCGTTAGTGCACGGTGTCTCTGCTGCAAACAATGCAGAAGCAGCCGCTGACATTTTGTTCGGGGCAGATCCAACTGCTGCCTCCCGTGATGCTTTGCTCGCGGTCGCCACAGAGGTGCCCACCACCGTGGTATCCACGTCAGATCTCGATGATCCCATCGCCCTGCTCGTGCGTGCCGGAGTCGCGACATCCAACAGTGATGCACGCCGCACCATCCAGCAAAAGGGTCTGAAGGTGAACGGTAAGCCACTTGAAGAAGGGGAAACCCTTGCCAGTAAAGGGATTCTCCATGATCGTTGGGTTCTGATCCGTAAAGGGAAGACCACGTATCACCTGTTTGAGCTCTCCGCCTAACAGTTGCCGGGCACAACAAAGATTTCTTGGAAAATCTCTGAAACCCGCGTTGTGTTTGGTTATGGCGCGCCGTTAGCATTGCCACTCGCCCCTAGGAAGCACTTGTTGCGGAACAGGGGGTCGGTATCAATTCCCTTCGGGGTATATACCGAGAGCATTAGCTCCTTGAAAACAGAAGAGAATACTGAACGCCAGTGCGGGCAGCACGGTGGCATTTTGCCATTGGAGCTGTCTGTCAATTCTGGGATGGAGACCATCCATCCCAACAAAACAAAAAAAACAATTAAGTTAGGAACTGGTGTCTCGGGGTTATTCCCCCCGGACACCACGGACTTTCCAGAACGCAGTCACTTCGGTGACAAGTTCTTGATGGAGAGTTTGATCCTGGCTCAGGACGAACGCTGGCGGCGTGCTTAACACATGCAAGTCGAACGGAATCCATGGAGTAGCAATACTCCGGAAGATTTAGTGGCGAACGGGTGAGGAACACGTGAGAAACTTGCCCCGGACTTTGGGATAACAGTTGGAAACGACTGCTAATACCGAATACCTTCGGAGGTCCGCATGGATCATCGAAGAAAGAATTTCGGTCCGGGAGAGTCTCGCGGCCTATCAGCTAGTTGGTGGGGTAATGGCCTACCAAGGCAACGACGGGTAGCTGGTCTGAGAGGATGATCAGCCACACTGGGACTGAGACACGGCCCAGACT
>ERZ1022756.145-NODE-145-length-24116-cov-23.227879_pt1 | contig 24116 bp, 22 predicted proteins | sample MGYA00520902_ERZ1022756 | MGnify/ENA primary metagenome ERZ1022756 (study PRJEB33162, sample SAMN09537601) | freshwater metagenome | isolation source: freshwater | place: Canada:Alberta | collected 2017-07 | study: EMG produced TPA metagenomics assembly of the...
TCGAAATTGGTGGCCAATCCAAAAAACAAAAAGAAAATAGCCGCGAATAAATCCCTTAGTGAACCTAAACGCCCACGAACCGTGTTTGCTACCTCACCGGTTAGCAACAGTCCAACAAGGAAGGCAGCAACCGCGCCCGAGAATCCCGCAAGGTCGGCAACTCCTGCTGCCAGCAAGGCTGATCCGAATACTGTCAAAAGCAAACCTGATGGAACATCGGGGTTCAAAATTCTGGACCACTTGGTATTGCCGCGATAAGAGATAATCAAGACAAGACCCGTGACAATTAGGGCAACCGATACCGAAACCAATCCGGCAGCAGCCGAAAGACCAAGCACAAGTGAAGATAACAGTGGCAAATATGGTGCCAAGGCAAGATCCTCAAACACCAAAATTGCAACTACCCTTTTGGAAAGCTCTGATTTACGCCAGCCCGTTTCGCGAAGTAATTGCGAGGCAATTCCCGAAGATGAAACGTAGGCGATACCGCCCACCACAAATGCGGCTAGTGGCCCCCAGCCAAAAGCCAGCGCGAGCAGGGCACCAGGAATAAAGTTCGTAGCAATGTCAAAAATTCCAGCAGATTTTCTGTCCTTGAAAGCTTTAGCTAAATCTGGAGCAGAGTACTCTAACCCCAATAAAAGAAGTAACAAGATTGCACCGATTTGAGCTCCGATTGCCAGAAAGTCTGAACTTAGGTTTACTAAACCAAAACCGCCCTGGCCAACCGCAAGCCCCACAACCAAATACAAGGGAACAACTGAGAAATTGACTCTGGCTGCAATAAACGCGATTACTCCAAGCCCAAGTAACAGCGCGCCAATTTCAGCGAGGGTCTGCGATGCCTCTGCTGAGCCCCCCAAGGCCATTACTGGATTGATCACCTTGTTATTGTTTCACACCCTGCTATGGCCAAGTTAGGCTTTGGGAGGAAAGAGTCGATAGAAAGAAGAGTTGATGCCTGGCGAAAACCTAACAAGAATCGAAGCTCAAGAGCGAGCGGCCGCCTTGGAAGTGCAAAGCTACCAAGTTGAAATTGACCTAACCCAAGGCCCAGAGTTCTTTGGATCCACCACCAGAGTGCGCTTCACCTCCAAAACCCCAGGTGTATCAACCTTCATCGACGCAATCACAAACTCGGTGCACTCGGTTGTGCTTAACGGTCAGGTGTTAGATCCAGCCGTGGTGTCAGATGGCATTCGGATCCAGCTACCTTCTATTGCAGCCGAGAATGAATTGGTCGTTGTAGCGCAGGGAAAGTACACCAACACCGGCGAAGGACTGCACCGTTTTGTAGATCCAGTAGATCAAGAGGCATACCTCTATACACAGTTTGAGGTGCCTGATTCTCGCCGTATGTTTGCTGTTTTTGAGCAACCCGACCTAAAGGCCACATTCCAGTTCAATATCACAGCCCCTAGCTACTGGAAGGTTGTTTCCAACTCCCCAACCCCAACACCTAACGACCTAAGAGAAGGTGTGTCAGTTTGGAACTTTGATCCAACCCCTCGAATCTCAAGCTACATAACAGCTCTAGTAGCAGGACCTTATGTTGAAGTAAGAGACGAACTGGTTTCATCCTCTGGCAAAACCATTCCACTCGGTGTTTTTTGCCGCAAGTCATTATTTGAGTTCTTGGACGCTGAATACGTGTTTGAAAAGACCAAGCAGGGCTTTTTGTTCTTCGAAAAGCAGTTTGACTACCCATACCCGTTTGAAAAGTACGACCAGCTCTTTGTTCCCGAATTCAATGCCGGAGCTATGGAAAATGCTGGAGCGGTAACCTTCACCGAAACCTATGTTTTCCGCTCCAAGGTAACTGACGCTGTAAAAGAGCGCCGCGTAGTAACGATCCTGCACGAGCTAGCTCACATGTGGTTTGGCGATCTAGTCACCATGCGCTGGTGGAGCGATCTTTGGCTCAACGAATCCTTTGCCGAGTATGCATCGACACTGGCTACCCAGGAAGCTACCGAATGGCACGGAGCCTGGGCAACATTTGCCTCGCTAGAAAAGTCCTGGGCTTACCGCCAAGACCAACTTCCATCCACACATCCAATCGTTGCCGAGATCAACGATCTAGAAGATGTCCAGGTGAACTTCGATGGAATCACCTACGCCAAGGGAGCTTCGGTTTTGAAGCAGCTTGTGGCTTGGGTTGGTCAAGAACCTTTCATGCGTGGAGTCTCTGACTACTTCAAAAAGCACGCCTTCAAAAATACTGAACTAAAAGATCTGTTGAAAGAGCTGGAGAGTCAAAGCGGCAGAGATCTAAGCCAGTGGTCCAAGCTTTGGTTGGAGACCGCAGGCGTAAACACCCTGAGACCAGAAATTGTTGAAAAAGATGGCGTTATCGAGTCATTCGCCATTTTGCAATCAGCAATTGACGCCTACCCGTTCCTACGACCACACCGCATTGCAATTGGTCTTTACGAAGAGCAAGGCGGAATGATCGTTCGAACCGATCGAATCGAGCTGGATGTTGAAGGCGCCCGAACAATTGTTCCTGCGCTCGCTGGCAAAAAGCGGCCAGCTCTGATCTTGCTAAACGATGATGATCTAACCTACGCAAAAATTCGAATGGACGAGTCGTCTTGGAGTTTTGCTCTTGACAAGCTTTCGCTAATTCAAGACCCGCTAGCTAGAGCTTTGGTTTGGGGGTCTGCTTGGGATGCAACCCGTGACGGGGAAACAGCACCACGTGATTTCATTAAGTTGGCCCTTCGACACATTGAGTTCGAAACCGAGTCGACAACTATGTTGACTATTCTCAGGCAGCTTCTAACGGTTGCAAATCTTTATGTTTCCGAAGATCACCGTTTAGCTGAGCAGCTTTCACTAGCAGACGGCTTGTGGGGCTTGGCGCAAAGCGCCAAGGCTGGTTCTGATGCCCAGTTGCAATTTGTGAAATTCTTTGCCCAATTTGCCAGAAGTGATCAGCAGTTGGCACATGTCTCCTCGCTACTAAATGGTGACACCAAACTTTCTTCTCTTGCAATCGATACGGACTTGCGCTGGGAGCTTGTCACAGCACTTGCTGTTGGCGGAAAGATCTCTGTTGAGGTGCTGGATCAAGAGCTCGCTTCGGACAACACGGCTAATGGGCAGAAGTATCACGTGGCCGCCGTGGCCGCCTTACCGGAGCACAGCTCTAAGCAAGATATGTTCAACAAACTTGTTGCAACTGATGAGCTTTCAAACGCTCTGGTGAATTCGGCAAGCCTAGCTTTTACAAGAGTGTTGGATCCAAAAATACTGCAGCCATTTGTCTCTCAATACTTTGCGAATGTGCTAAAAATCTGGGAAGAAAAGACCTATCACATGGCCGAATACCTTCTTGTTAACTTGTATCCGTTGGCTCTTGCCAACAAGGAATTGGTTTCTGAAACAGAAGCATTCCTTGCCAAAGCTGAGGTGCAAAGCAAGCCGGCGCTACGCAGAATCATCATCGAGAACCTGGCCAATGTTGAACGAGCACTTACCGCTCAGCAAAGGGACGAAAAGAACTAAATGTCTAATGAGTTCGAAGACGCCAATCGCGTTGAGGTGGTTCGAATAAAAGGGCTATCCGGAGAAGCCGTTGATGGTAATTTCTTTGAACTAGTTGGGGGCACCGAAACCTTTAGAAAGCTAGTCACCAAGTTCTATGAGGGTGTCGCTTCAGACGATGTGCTAAAGCCCATGTATCCAGAAGATGACTTGGAACCAGCAGCTGAACGACTAAGAATGTTTCTCGAACAATATTGGGGAGGCCCCCAAACTTACCAAGAAACCAGAGGTCACCCCAGGCTAAAGCAACGTCACCAGCCTTTCAAGATAAATCCGCTGGCTCGCGAAAGATGGCTGCATCATATGAAGGTGGCTTGTGACTCTCTTGAGTTAGCACCGATTCATCAAGCTCAGCTTTGGGGGTATCTTGATCGTGCAGCAACATCAATGCTTAACACTTTTGAAGACTAGAAGTGCTTAGCCTCTTTTGACAACACGTGGCCAAACTGTGACGAGAGCCTAACCCAGCCCTGCGAGTGAAAAACCGGAACCATTTCACCCTCTGTTAGAAAGCCAAGACCCGCTGCAGCAAAAGCTGCTCCCGCGGGAACTTTGGATTCGATGTCAATAGCTCTTCCCCAAACCTCAGCCCGGATGCGGGCAGCAATTGGACCACCCACGGATTCAGGTATTGTTTCGGCAACCTCGGTGATGCCCTTTCTGGCTACTCCGGTGAGCATGTATTCCGGCAAACTTGTGGCTTCCACCCAACCGGTTCTTGGAGGGGATACTCCGGCCCAAGGCACTCGCTCAGTAGATTCCAGATGGAAAACAAAGCTTTGTTCTGCCTCTGGCTTTTCTAGTTCAAATGCCAGGCGATCCAAGATCGCTTGAATTGGCACCAGAACGCTAATCTCGGCTTCTTGCTTTAGCTCCATGGTTCGAAGACCCAGAACGGTGGGGCCGTCATCAAGAATGTTTGCGGTAAACAACGGAGCCACGTAAGCGGTCAACAGAGCCCCAAAAGCCCTAAGTCTGACAACTCCCTTAGGGTCCATTTTCTTGGCCCGAGTAAGAAAGGTTTTTAGATCTAGCGCTGTTTGCTGATCCAAAAGCTGGAAGTCATTTTTCATTTCAGAACTAAACTTACCCTGATAGCGCACTCGCAAAGTAAGGACACTCAAGATGAGCAAGGTTCCGCCACCCAAGGACCCACTTGCCGATCTGCTGCTAGCTCTTGATCTCAAAGATGCCGGCGGAGCTAGAACCAAAGAAGACATTTTTATTGGACCCTCGCAGTGGATGCCTCACGGGCGAGTATTCGGTGGTCAAGTACTTGCACAGTGCACAGTCGCAGCAACCAGAACAGTGGATCCAGACAGAATTTTGCATTCCTTACATGGTTACTTTCTAAGACCAGGAGACATCGAGTTTCCTATTACCTTTTCGGTTGACAGACTCAGAGATGGAAAATCTTTCTCAACCCGCAGGGTTCAGGCCTACCAAAAAGGTGAGCCAATATTTTCAATGATCACTTCTTTCCAAACCGAAAGTCCAGGACTTACTCACCACGAACAAATGCCAGAGGGTTTGAAGCAGCCAGAAGAACTTCCATCTGCAGCTGAAGTGTTAGGCGGTATCCCGCACCCGGTTGCTCAGTACTGGGCCAAGGCTCGGCCGTTTGACATGCGTCATGTGCAATCACCGATTTACTTTGAAGTAAAAGGTGAGCCAGTGGCTCACCAAGCAGTATGGCTAAAGGCAATCGGCGAATTGCCAGAGTCTGCAACACTGCATCAAGCAGCTCTGGCTTATGCATCCGATTTCACACTCTTGGAGAGTATCTACCGCAGACACAAAATCTCCTGGGCCAAGCCGGGACTAAAAACTGCCAGCCTAGATCACGCGATGTGGTTTCACGCGCCAGCAAAAGTTGATCAGTGGATGCTTTATGTTCAAGAGTCCCCGGCTGCACAAAACAGCCGAGGTTTGGCGATAGGAAAGATTTTTAGCCGCGAAGGTGTCTTGCTAGCAACCGTTGCCCAGGAAGGAATGGTTCGAGTTCCCGAAGGAAAGGTAGCTAGTCTCTTGTCAATCTTCGGTAAGTAGAGCGGTGCGGCTTCGCCGCTTCTGGGCCTAATCGTTCAATCTTGTTGGCCTCGTAGGCTTCGAAGTTACCTTCAAACCAGTACCACTGATCTGGCTTCTCATCGGTTCCTTCGTAGGCAAGGATGTGGGTCGCAACGCGGTCTAGGAACCACCTATCGTGTGTGATCACCACAGCACAGCCAGGAAACTCGAGTAGCGCGTTTTCTAAAGAGCCAAGAGTTTCAACATCAAGATCGTTAGTTGGCTCATCCAGTAGCAATAGGTTTCCACCCTGCTTCAACGTCAGAGCAAGGTTTAAGCGGTTGCGCTCACCACCGGATAAGACACCGGCAGGTTTTTGCTGATCTGGTCCCTTGAAACCAAAAGCCGCAACATACGCACGAGAAGGCATTTCGACCTGTCCAACGTGAATGTAGTCAAGACCGCCAGAAACTACTTCCCAGAGACTCTTGTCTGGGTCTATGCCACCGCGAGACTGATCAACATAGGAAATCTTTACGGTCTCACCAATTTTTAGTTCTCCAGCATCAAGTTTCTCCTCGCCAACAATCATCTTGAATAACGTTGACTTACCAACACCGTTTGGCCCAATGACTCCAACGATTCCGTTTCGAGGAAGCGAGAAAGACAAGTCAGCGATCAAGCTTCTGTCACCAAAATTCTTTTGTAAGTTCTTAGCTTCCAGAACCAAGTTTCCAAGTCTCGGACCTGGCGGAATCTGTATTTCTTCGAAATCTAGCTTTCTTGCCTTGTCGGCTTCGCTTGCCATTTCTTCATACCTGGAAAGTCTCGCCTTGGACTTTGTCTGGCGAGCTTTAGACGAAGAGCGAACCCAGTCAAGTTCATCTTTTAAGCGCTTAGCCAACTTGGCGTCTTTCTTTCCCGCCACCTCAAGTCGCTCTTGCTTCTTTTCTAGGTAAGTCGAGTAGTTGCCCTCGTAGGGGTAAGCACGTCCGCGGTCTAATTCCAAAATCCACTGCGCGACGTTATCCAAGAAGTATCTATCGTGGGTTACTGCCAGAACTGCACCTGTGTATTTGGCCAAGTGCTGCTCAAGCCACAGCACGCTTTCAGCGTCGAGGTGGTTTGTTGGCTCGTCGAGTAGAAGTAGGTCTGGCTTTTCAAGTAGTAATTTACAAAGTGCAACACGTCGCTTTTCTCCACCAGAGAGATGACCAACCGGAGTGTCACTTGGTGGGCAGCGCAGTGCATCCATAGCCTGCTCTAATTGGGAATCCAAATCCCAAGCGTCTAGGTGATCGATTGCCTCTTGTAAAGTTCCCATTTCTTCCAACAAAGTGTCGTAGTCGGCGTCTGGATTTGCTAGCTCAGCGGAGATTTCATTGAACCTATCTAGTTTGGCCTTTGTTTCCTTAACGGCTTCTTCCACGTTTCCTAAAACAGTCTTGGATTCGTCGAGCTTAGGCTCTTGCATCAAGATGCCTACGGTGTAGCCCTCACTAAGTCGGGCTTCTCCGTTTGATGGAGTATCCAAACCAGCCATTATCTTAAGAACAGAAGACTTACCGGAACCGTTAGGACCAACAACTCCAATTTTGGCTCCGGGGATAAATGAAAGCGTTACGTCGTCCAGGATAACTTTATCGCCGTGCGCTTTTCGCGCCTTAATCATCTGATAAATAAACTCAGCCATTTTTCCCTCAAATTGTGGTGTCAAAAAAATGACACCCTTTCTGCCAAGAGTGCTGTGGATAAGTTTATCCGACAATGATGTGGCTAATTGTGAGCCGACAATCACATACACAAAGGCAAAAAGGGTGTCACGCGACCAGGCGCTTAGGGGGAAGTTGCCTGACCGGGTCTACTACTTCCTTGAGGAGCCAACTAACGTGGATTCCTCTCGGTCAATATCTGTGTCATCAATTTCGCTATCGGAGGGCTCCTCACGAACCAAAACTGTTCGGGTAAACACTGAGTTTCCCCAAGATAAGTCATGGCCGATGACCTCTGCTTCAATTTCCACTGAGGTGCCGGTTCGCTCACCGTTATCCCAGTCGCGAACTTTTAGGCGGCCGGAGGTGCAGATTCGATCTCCCTTAGAAACTGAGCTTGCTGTGTTTATAGCGAGTTGACGGAAACAAGTAACCGTGAACCAGTTGGTTTCTCCGTCGATCCAAGCGTTTTTCGATCTATCGAAGCGGCGCTTGGAAGACGCTAAGCGAAATGAGGTTATCGGCAGTCCCTCTTGAGTTACTAGATGCCTAGGAGTTGTTGCCACTAAACCTTGAACTGAAAATACATCTGACATAGCTACCTTCTTTCAATCTGACTGAACTAATCAGAGAAAAAGAATGTCAAAGAGAAAGTATCAATTGGGGGTATTAGAAAAATCTGTGGAAAAGTTATTTCAGATAGGAAACGAAAGCCTTTGCGGTCTTGGACATCTTTGGCTTCACAACCATGTTGCAGTATCCCTGACCGGGGTTTTTAGCAAAGAAATCCTGGTGGTAGGTTTCGCCCATCCAGAAAGTTTCGAGGGGCAAAACCTCAGTAACAATTGCCTCTCCCCAGACTTGCTTAGCTCTTTCAATTGCTTGGTCAAAAAGTTCTTTTTGGTCGGCACCGTCGTAAAACATACAGCTTCGGTAGCTGGTTCCGATGTCATTACCCTGGCGGTTGAGCTGCGTTGGGTCATGAAGGGTAAAGAAAATGTCGAGAATGACCGCTGGAGGAATAATGGCCTCATCAAATATCACTCGGGCAACTTCGGCATGCCCAGTTCCTTCACCGCACACGGCTTCGTAGCTGGGGTTTTCAACATGCCCCCCGCTGTAGCCGACCTCGACGTCACTGACACCATGAAATTGCATAAAGGTTGAATCTAGGCACCAAAAGCAGCCACCACCTAGGACAAAACTCATCATCTAGCTAGCTTAGGCTTAGGCTTATGAAATTTCGAGCTAGCCCCGAGAGATACTCTCAAATGAAATATCGACGTACTGGAAGATCTGGTCTTATGCTTCCAGAGGTGTCGTTAGGGCTTTGGCATAACTTTGGTTCTGACCACTCATTCGCCAATCAGCGCAAAGTTCTGCGTCGAGCCTTTGATCTTGGAATCACTCATTTTGACCTAGCAAATAATTACGGCCCGCCATACGGTGAAGCAGAGCGAAACTTCGGTGAGCACCTCAGACGTGATTTTGACAGATACCGTGACGAGTTGATAATTTCAACCAAAGCCGGGTATGACATGTGGGATGGTCCATATGGAAACTGGGGATCTAGAAAATACCTCATGGCTTCTTTAGATCAGTCACTTGATCGAATGGGACTGGAGTACGTTGACATCTTTTATTCGCACCGGTTCGACCCTGAGACACCACTAGAAGAGACCATGGGGGCTTTAGCCTCCGCTGTAAGAAGTGGAAAGGCTCTGTATGTTGGAATTTCCAATTACAACCCCGAGCAAACTGCTAAGGCCAGGCAAATCCTTGACTCCTTGGGTGTCCCGCTACTTATTCATCAACCAAAATATTCAATTTTTGAAAAAACTCCCGAATGGGGTTTGTTTGACACCTTAGGCGCATTGGGAATTGGTTCCATTGTCTTTTCTCCTTTGGCTCAGGGTTTACTTACCGATCGGTACCTAGATGGAAAAGTTCCAAAATCTTCCAGGGCATCGAAAGGAAAGTTCTTACCTGCCAAGCAAATCTCGGAACAGTACCTATTAGCGGCAAGATCTTTGGATGCAATTGCCAAATCAAGAGGGCAGTCCCTAGCGCAAATGGCAATTTCTTGGGTGCTAAGGCAACCAGTGGTGACAAGCGCCCTAATTGGTGCCTCGAGTGTTGCTCAACTTGAGCAAAACTATTCGGCAATCACTTCCCAGCCGTTGACCATGGATGAGCTGAGGGCAATTGATGACGCCACAAAAAACGGCATAGGTCAGTAGCTAATTGAGAACTAAACATCCTGCTCTTGGAGTAATTTTTGCCCTGGCTGGAGTGGTGCTTTTTGGGCTAAACGCATCAACTTCCAAAGTGACGATGGCCGCAGGAATCTCTGCTGAAGAGCTTGTAATTTTTCGATCTCTCGCAACAGCTCTGGGGGCCGGCATTGCGCTGGCTCTAACAAATCCGAGGGCTTTCAAGGTAAAGCCAAAAGAGTGGAAAAACCTCGTAATCTTTGGCATCTTCGGTGTTGCGCTAATGCAATGGTCGTATTCAAATGCGGTTGCCAACTTGCCAGTTGGCATCGCACTACTTATTGAGTACACAGCGATCGTAATTGTGCCGCTGGTTTCGCTATGGCTTTTCAAAGAGAAGGTTCTGCCTAGGCTTTGGTTTGCAATTGTGATGGTGCTGGGTGGCTTGGTGGTAGTTTCCAGAATCTGGGATGGCGGTTTGAACCCAGTTGGTGTCATGTTCGCCATAGCTGCTGCGCTGTTTTTGAGCTTTTACTTTCTAATGGGTGAGCACACCCTTCGAAGCAGAGATACCCTGTCTACGCTTTTTTACAGCATGTCCGTGTCGGCGCTGTTCTGGTTGATAATGACCCCCTGGTGGAACTTTGACACTTCTTTATTTACAAAGACCGTTTCTCTAACCGGCAACCTAGCCCAGTATGAACTTCCTATCTGGGCACTTCTCGTGTGGATTGGAATCTTTGGCTCATTTCTACCGATGCTGTTTTCCTTTTTGGCCCTAACCCACCTCAGGGCTACGGCTGTGGGGGTTCTTTCTACCGCTGAGACCGTCATGGCATTCGTTTTTGGTTGGGCCTGGCTCAATGAGAGAATTGATGGGCTTCAGGCCCTCGGGGGGTTATTGGTAATTGCCGGAATCGTTTTGGCACAAACCTCCAGGGTGAAAAAACAGGAAACTTCCTAAACATCTCAGATTGGGACAATTGTGCGAAATGACTCCGCCGCAATGCTGGCAACGGTGGCCCTCGTTGGACTCGGCGCACTTTTGTTGTCATTTTTTGACACTGGCACCTGCGTTGTTCCAGATGCTCAGGGGTTTACTTCATGCCAAGATATAGCTGACCAAAGAACCTGGGCTGCATTGATTCTTGGAGCTGTTGTGGTGATTGGATTCTCGGTTTCAATTATTCGAAGAAAGAAACGTTAAACGTGCATGAGATAAACGAGGAAACCAAAGCTCTGCGTGAAGAGATCTTTGAATACGTCCGAGTGCGTATGGACTATGACCCTGCTCCGCTAGATTCCTCTAAATCCGAAGCCGAGCTACTAAGCCAGGCAGGACAAACTGTTACCGAGCAAGGATTAGGTGGGCATGCGGCTCTAAAGCTGTTTGAAGAAGTGTTAGCTCCGGCAACTATTTCCACCGATCACCCCGGCTTTTTGTCATTCATTCCAAACGCCGCAACAGAAGCCTCAAGCCTTTTTGATCTGATTGTCTCTGCTAGCTCTATCTATGGCGGTTCGTGGATGGAAGGCTCTGGAGCAGTATTTGCAGAGAACCAAGTTCTTTCTTGGCTCGCCAAAGAAGTTGGTTTACCTGAAACTGCGGGTGGGGTCTTTGTTCAAGGAGGGACTGTTGGAAATCTGTCAGCCCTAGTTGCTGCAAGAGATGCACACCGAGAGAGGCTTTCTAAAGCAGGAATAAGGTACGACGGGAGACTGTCATTCATAGCGTCTAAAGAAGCTCACTCGTCATTAAAATCCGCAGCAAAGGTAATGGATGTCGACATCATCCTGGCTAAGCCTGAGGAAAACGGAAAACTCCTTGCGGGTTCTGTTCAGGAGGCTCTCGCAGCGGCGGAGCCGAACAGCGTTTTTGCAATTGTAGCCACCGGCGGTACCACCAACTTTGGAATAGTTGACGATCTTCGCGGTATCGGTGAAGTGGCCAACGCCAACCGGATTTGGTACCACATCGATGGCGCCTATGGTCTAGCCGGGATCTTGAGCCCGAAATACCAGCACCTGTTTGATGGATCAGAACTTGCGGACTCCTTTATTGTTGATCCACATAAGTGGCTCTTTGCCCCATTCGATGCGTGCGCATTGGTTTACAAGAATCCAGCATTAGCGAGGGCTTCACACACTCAGCATGGCGAATACCTTGAGATCCTAAATGAGTCGGGGCTTTGGAACCCGACTGATTACTCGTTTGGACTAACCAGGCGAACCCGAGGTTTACCGCTGTGGTTCTCGCTTGCGACCCACGGCATTCAAAAGTACCGTGAAGCCATCGAAGCGAACATCGATCTCGCTCATCAAGCAGCCGAGCTGATTCGAGGACGGGATTACTTAGAGCTAGTTAGAGATCCCGAATTGTCTGTTGTGGTTTTTGAACGCAAGGGTTGGGAAATAGCAGATTATGACCGCTGGTCCGAAAAGCTACTCAAAGATGAAATTGGTTTTGTTGTCCCCTCCAGTCATCAGGGCAAACCCAACACTCGCTTTGCAATTGTGAATCCCCTCACCTCTATTGAATTACTTTCCAAGATTCTTGAAAGCATGAAGTAAGGAAACAACTATGAAGCTAACTGTTGTTAATGCCCCGGAATCACTTTCGAGAGTGAAGCCCGCCACTCAAGAGCCACTTCGCGTTGGATTGGTTCAAACCAAGTGGCATAGCGATGCTTCCGAGCACGAGGCAAAGCTATTTGAAGGCATCAAGCTAGCGGCCGATGCCGGAGCCAAAGTTGTTTTCCTTCAGGAGCTCACTTTGTCTCGCTACCCAGCGGATGCCAAGCCAGAGGGAACTCCTTCAAAGATTGCGGAGCCGCTAGAAGGCGGAAAGACACACCTATTCGCAGCCAAGGCCGCCAAGGAACTTAGAGTTATTGTTCACGCCTCTCTCTATGAGAAAGCTGACTTGTCTGATGGCAGAGGACTGAACACTGCAATCTTGGTTGACACCGAAGGCAAGATTATTGCTCGAACTCCAAAACTTCACATTCCAGTAACCGCCGGGTACTACGAAGACAAGTACTTCCAGCCAGGCCCTGCAGATCAAGACCCCTACCCTGTTTACAGCCTTGATCTAGAAGGCGTAAAGGCGAGCTTTGGTTTACCGACTTGTTGGGATGAGTGGTTTCCAGAGGTTGCTAGGAATTACTCTTTGCGCGGTGCTCAGATACTGGCCTACCCAACCGCGATTGGCTCTGAGCCCGATCATCCTGACTTTGATACCGAACCGCTTTGGCGTCAAGTGATTGTCTCTCACGGTATTGCAAACGGCACATTTATGGTCGTACCAAACCGTTACGGCAACGAAGGTGCTCTGAACTTCTACGGCAGCAGCTTTATCTCTGATCCGTTTGGAAGAGTGCTAGCTCGGGCGGGAAGAGATACCGATGAGGTGCTGGTTGCAGATCTTGACCTAGATCAAAGACGTGACTGGCTCGACTTGTTTCCCTTCTTGGCTACCCGTAGACCAGACACCTATGACGTACTTACTAAGCCAGTAGTAAACAAAAGAGTTGACTCGGGAGATGGCGAACAAGGTGGCATTGCAGGAGTGGCTAACGCATGAAGCTAACCATGCCCGCTGAGTGGGAAGAACACGAACGAACCTGGATGTCGTGGCCGCCAAATAATTACCTACTTGGAGAAAGCGAACAAGAAGCGGAGCTAACGCGCACCACCTGGGCTAATGTTGCCAACGCGATAGTGAAGTATGAACCAGTAACTGTGCTTGCCACCTCGGATCAAATTGAATTAGCTAGAAACTACTTACATCCAAGTATTGAAATAGTTGAAGCAGAGCTAAACGACGCCTGGCTCAGAGATAACGGTCCTACCTTTGCCAAGTCAGAAAACGGTGAACTTGTTGCCATCAATTGGATCTTCAATGGTTGGGGAAACCAACCCTGGGCCGAATATGACAAAGATGCCCACACAGCTGATTTCATCGCCAAGCTATCTGGGTCACAGGTAATCGATTCCAAGCTAATCAACGAAGGTGGCGGAATCCATGTCAATGGTGCAGGCGTGGTTCTGCTAACCGAAACCGTTCAGCTGGGAGAAGGTAGAAACTCGAGCTGGAGCAAGCAAGAAGTTGAAGCAGAGATTCACGCCAAGCTTGGAACCAATAAGGCCATATGGGTAAAGCGCGGTCTAACGCGTGATTACGACGGATACGGCACCAGAGGTCACATCGACATAGTGGCTTGTTTTGCCAGCGAAAATGTAGTTTTGTTCCACGATCAACAGGACCCAACGCATCCTGACTTTGAGGTCTCAAAAGAGGTAAAGGCCACTCTTGAAGCTGCAGGTGACTTTGAGCTGATTGCAGTTCCTGCTCCCAAAGTGTTGCGTGATGAAGAAGGTTTTGTCGATTACAGCTACATTAATCACTACATTGTCAACGATGCCGTGATTCTGTGCTCATTTGATGACCCGAACGATGAAGTTGCGAAGGCCATTCTTGAGAAGGCGTATCCGGATCGGGAAATTGTTTTGGTTGATGCCAAGCAAATCTTCGCAAATGGTGGCGGAATTCACTGCATTACGCAACAACAGCCCGCGTAACATTTTGACGATTCGGAATATAGCTTCTCTTTACAGGAGTAGTCTCAAGTGGTTCGCTCCATTCGACGATCTAGGAGAGTTTTATGAAGGTTAAGGGGAAAACATTTGTTGTCACCGGTGCCGGTAACGGCATTGGACGTGAAGTCTCTCTTCAACTTATTGAACGCGGTGCCAAAGTTGCTGCAATGGACTTATCGCAGAAAGCTCTGGAAGAGACTTCCGCTAAAGCCAGCCCTGAAGTCTTTACTGGTTACACAGTAGATATCTCAAAGCTATCCGAAGTATCGAATGCAAAGAAAGAGATTGCAGCAAGGTTTGGTTTTGTCGATGGACTCATAAATGTTGCCGGAATTATTCAGCCTTTCGTTAGAGTCAATGAGCTTAGCTATGAGCAAATTTCGAAGGTTATGGATGTTAACTTCTATGGGTTATTGCACGTGACTAAAACTTTCCTACCGGACCTGATTTTGCGACCTGAGGCTCACATCGCTAACGTCTCATCGATGGGAGGTTTCGTACCAGTTCCTGGTCAGTCCATCTACGGCGCTTCCAAAGCGGCTGTGAAGCTTCTAACAGAAGGGCTGCACTCTGAACTGCAAGGAACGGGGGTTGGAGTTACCGCAGTATTCCCTGGGGGTGTAGCTACCAACATCGTCATCAACTCCGGTGCTATGACTGAGGATCAAATGAAGCAAATGGCCGCTAAGGCTGGCCCCGAGCGAAAGTCGACCTCGGTTTCGGTGGCTGCTAAGGCCATCATTGACGGCATCGAGAAAAAGAAATTCCATGTTCTCATTGGCTCAGACGCAAAGGCCATGTATTACCTGTCAAGGCTCATGCCAGAGCGAGCGGCCAACCTCATTTACAAGAACATGAAGGACCTGCTGGGCTAAGCCCTGCTAGTGTTGCCACCATGCTTTACAACATCCCACTTGGACTACTTCGTATTGTCATAGGCGCGGCCCTGATTGGTTCCGTTGCCTGGCAGGTAACCGATCGGCTAGCGAACAACATCTTTCGGCCGGAAGAGTACTTTGCTTACTTCTCTATAGTCACTGCAATTGTCGCGGGTTTGTTCTTGATCACAACGGGCTTTGGTTTGGTGATGAATCAGGAAGACATTAAGTGGATAGAAATCGCCAGGCTGAGCATGACTGTGGCGATGATAGTAGTCGGCGTTGTATATCATGCGCTACTAGCGGACGCTGCCGGAGATGTCAGAGACGGTGATTACGTCTGGCCAGTCTTGCCAAATGAAATTATTCATACCTACGCGCCAATTCTTATTGTCGTTGACTATCTGCTTTCTCGCAAAGCATTTCGGCTCAAGCTCCGTGCGGCACTTTGGGTCGCAGTGTTTCCGCTAACCTGGTTGGTTTTCTCGGTGATTCGGGGACTGGTAACTAACTGGTGGCCTTACTGGTTTATAAATCCAAACGAAGAAGGTGGGGTACCTGGAATGCTCACATACATCGCTGCCATCACAGCTTTCTTCTTGATACTTGGATTCTTGGTCTTGGGAATTAAAAGACTCTTTCAGAAGCAGATCTAAGTCCCTGAAATTGCGCCTTTAGCCATAGAGGGAAACACAAATCCATGCATGGGTAGTACGGCCCACCAGTAAAGCTGTCCGAGCAAACCCTTCGGTGCAAATGTCGCTGTTTGCGTCAATACCGTTTCTTGTGTCTCGGGATCCTTTTCAATGCTGAATTCCAACCACGCAAGACCTGGAAGTTTCATCTCAGCTCGCAGGCGCAAGATCTTTTGAGGGATTAACTCCTCGACTCTCCAAAAATCAACCGCGTCACCAATTCTTAGGTGCTCCGGATCTCGCCTGCCGCGTCGTAGCCCCACTCCCCCAACCATCCGGTCCATAAGGCCGCGTAGCTCCCAGGCCCAGCTAGCTTTTGAGTATCCGTTTGCACCGCCAATTGCTTCGATTCTTGACCAAACCTTTTCAAGTGAGTCTGTGCCGCGAACAACGCGAACGTCTTTGTATAGGGAACCGCCAGCCCAGTCAGGGTCGGTAGGTAACGGCTCACTCGGGGTTCCTGGGACAGAGGCGTTAGTCCAACGTGTTTCCACGTTTGCCTCTTTGATGCGAACTAGTGCCAGCTTCACAGCAACATCAAACGATGTCAGCCCAGCAGAAGGTGGCGGTATCAGTTCGTTTATGTTCGATGCGGCTGCCACCACCTCGTGCTTGAGGCTCTCAACTAGCCTGCGGGCAAGTCGGTATGGAACTGGTGTAACCAAGCCAACCCAACCACTAGAAAGTCGAGGGGTCAAAACTGGTATTGGAATAATAATTCGTCGCTTCAGCCCAGCGGCTGCGGCGTAGTGCTGCATCATGTCGGCGTAAGTGAAAATGTCTGGCCCAGCAATGTCAAAAACTCCCGATACTGTGCGCGGCAAGGCGGCGGCACCAATTAGATATCTAAGGACATCTCGCACCGCAATCGGTTGGATTCTATTGTTTACCCATTTAGGTGTTGTCATGATCGGTAGACGCTCAGTTAAGTATCGAAGCATCTCAAATGAAGCAGAACCTGAACCAATCACGACGCCAGCGCGGAACTCAATTGTTGGAACACCGGATTTAGCCAGAATTGCTCCGGTGTTCATGCGAGCACTCATGTGATCAGAAAGCTCTTCTGTTCCGTTTATGATTCCCCCAAGATAAATAATTCTTGAGACTTTGGCTGCTGCTGCTTGATCAGCAAACATCTGGGCCATTTGAACCTCGGATGCTTCAAAGTCATCCTTGACCAGCAGAGAGTGAAGTAAGTAGTACGCAACGTCTATGCCCTCAAGCGCCTTTTGCAAGGAGAGTTCATCGTGAGCGTCACCTTCAACAACCTCAACTTGGTTTATCCAGGGATACTGGGTCAGCCGCGACGCATTTCTTGCTAGCACTCTGACTCGGTAACCAAAAGTCAGAAGCTCTCGAATGAGCCTTCCTCCGATGTAACCATTGGCTCCGGTAACAAGGCAAAGTGGCGCTAGTCCATTGATTCTAGTAGGTGCCGGTAGGCCTTCAGTGATTTCGGTCATAACCAATTATGACCTCCAAATCTTGTAGCTAGAAGCACTCGGGCTAGGAAACAGTTTGGGTAGACAAAATTGCTCCTGCATGGGCATAGACTTTGAGACGGCCAAGTAGAGGCCCAAGCAATCTAGTAGGCATGAGCTAGAAAAGATCAGAAATCAGGAATCAATTGACAAAAGTTCGCAATCGTTGGGTTGGGCTTGTATTTATATCTATGGCCATTTCCCTCGTGATCATCGATGGCACCATCGTAAACACTATTTTTCCCTCAATTATCAACGACCTCAGCCTTACCTCAACTGAGGTGCAGTGGGTTCAGGAGAGCTATGTTCTTGTGTTTGCATCACTGCTTCTGGTTTGGGGTTCCCTCGCAGACAGGTTTGGTAGAAAGCGACTGCTAAATATTGGAATTGTTATCTTCATATTGGCCTCCGTGTGGGCGGGCGTGGCCGAATCTCCAGATGTGTTGATCCTGGCTCGTGTCATTCAAGGTATTGGTGGCGCTATGGTGCTTCCAACAACTCTGTCACTTCTAAATGCCACGTTCCAGGGTAAAGAACGTGGAATAGCGTTTGCTGTTTGGGGTGCCACCATCGGTGGCATGGTTGCAGTCGGGCCGGTTCTTGGTGGCTGGCTGGCAACAGACTTTAGTTGGCGCTGGGCTTTTGGAATTAACTTGCCACTTGGCATCCTGATCTTGGCCGGTCTTGCGTATTACGTTTCGGAGTCCAAAGCGCCGCAACGAGCAGGTGGTATTGATTTTATTGGCGCAGCAATTTCTGTCGTGATGTTTTCTACTCTGGTTTTTGGGCTTATTGAAGGTCGAATCTATGGCTGGTGGGAAGTAAATCCCAATAAACAATTTACGGTTGGTGACTTCGCTTGGCCAACTACTGGAATTTCTGTGATTCCAGTGGCGCTACTTATCTTTGTGATCTCAGCTGTGGTCTTTGTTCTTTGGGAAAGAAAACGTGAAGCCGAGAAGAAGAATGTTCTGCTAGACCTAGGGCTCTTCAAGATTGGATCATTTAGAAATGGTTCGATTGCTGCCCTGATTATCTCTATGGGAGAGTTTGGGATCTTGTTCGCCATTCCTCTTTGGTTGCAAAACGTACTTGGACTTAGCCCGATTTCTTCTGGCCTAGTGCTGCTCTGGCTTGCTGCTGGGGCTTTTTTGGCCTCTGGGATTGGCGGTGCACTAAGTGGCAAACTGCCGCCAGCACGTGCCGTCCAAATCGGTGTTGGGTTAGAGCTAATTGGAGTTTTGGGTGTGGCCCTCTTCTCCTCAACTGAAGCCGGTTGGATTACTCTTGCCCCTCTGTTGTTTCTTTACGGGATAGGGATTGGTTTAGCTACCGCCCAACTAACCGGTGTGATCATGGTTGATGTTCCAATGGCGAGTACTGGTCAAGCCTCCGGCTCACAGTCAACTGTTAGGCAAGTTGGTTCCGCGCTAGGTGTTGCCGTTCTTGGAACACTGTTGTTTACGGGAACTCAGGTATCTATGGAACAACGCCTTAGCGATCTTGATGTTCCAACCGCGCAAAGCGCTGCGATAGTGAATGTCGTAGTGGATTCCGCAGGCTCAGCGATTCCAGGATTAACCGAAGGGTTAGTTGCCCAGCAGGTTCCACAGTCCCTTGCTGAAGACATAACAATCGCTGCCGGTGAGGCATTCACCGATGGTGCGAAATGGGCGGCTTGGTCTGCGGCCGGATTCTTGTTGCTGGGTTTCGCATCAACTTTCTATTTGGGTTCGCAAAAACCCAAAACCAAACAGCGCACACGCAAGAAAAAGTAGAGGCTTTCGGGGTAGCCCGAGTCACTGAGCCTAGACTGAAGCCAAGAACCATTACGAAGGGGTATTGAAAATGGCACAGAAAAAGCGCTCAGTCACCGAGCAAATCAAAAGACTAAGAACATACAACATCGTTGCGGGTGTGCTGCACTTGGTGCAGGCTGTAGCTTTCGGCTACGCACTATCGCTTCTGGATAACCAAGTGTTGTTTGGTACCACAGTTGACTACATGACAGGCCCTCCAGGCTCACCACTACCAACCGAGAGAGTGACGCTATTTGAAGTGAACCTAGGAATGGGAGTCGTCGCCTTCTTGGCACTATCGGCCTTCTTCCACTTCCTGATCTCCTCGCCACAGTTCTTTGGACGGTACTCGGCAGGTCTAAAGAAAAACCGCAACTATTTCCGTTGGGTTGAGTATTCACTTAGCTCGTCCGTGATGATTTGGCTGATTGCGCAACTGACAGGTATTTCTGACTTCTCAGCACTGGTAGGAATCTTTGCAGTGAACGCATCGATGATTTTCTTTGGTGCCTTGCAAGAAAAATATGAGACCCCTGGAAACGGCCAAGGCTTGCCATTTATCATGGGTTCAATTACTGGAATCGTCCCGTGGTTACTTATTGGTGTTTACACTCTGCAGCCAGGTTCCACGAACGCAGCAGAAGTTCCTGGGTTCGTTATTGGAATTATCATCTCGTTGTTTGTATTTTTCAACACCTTTGCGATCAACCAAGCGTTGCAATACAAGAAGTGGCGCTCCTGGTCAAACTACCTAAAGGGAGAACGGACTTACATCACTCTTTCTTTGGTGGCAAAGAGCATTCTTGCTTGGCAGGTGTTCTCCGGAGCAATCATCCCGGCTCTAACCGCCTAGAAAAGAATCAACTTGAAGATAGCTCGACTGCTGGCGAGGGTGGCACTTGGTGCCGCCCTCGTCTATGCAGGCATCGGTCATCTCACTTTTTCACGGCAAGAGTTTCAGGCTCAGGTTCCGGTATGGCTTCCACTTGATCCAGACTTTGTGGTTGTAGCCTCAGGCGTTGTTGAGATCACTCTCGGACTTGGGCTTTTGAGCACTGCGCGAATTGCTTCTTACTTTGGTCTAGCAACCGCACTGTTTTTTATTGCAATTTTTCCGGGAAACATAAACCAGTACGTCGAGGGAATCGACGCCTTTGGATTATCTACTGATCAAGCTAGGCTGACCAGACTCTTTTTCCAGCCACTACTTGTTATCTGGGCGCTGTGGTCTACGTCCGCCATTGCTCTTCTAGGGAATCTGGGTTCCAGAAGGAAGTAACACCCCTAGAATTAGGGTCTTATGGATTCCCCTTCTTACTTCTGGTTTCAAACCATTTCAACCGGCGTCTTAGTCGCTATCTTGCTCGCCGACTTAGTGTTGGCCGTAAAAAGACCTCACGTCCCATCAGCGAAGGAGTCAACTGCCTGGGTGGGCTTCTACGCCGGTCTCGCGTTGGCTTTCGCCGCCATACTTTGGTCACTATTTGGACACCTGCGGGCAACGGAGTTCATCGCAGGTTGGCTAACCGAGTACTCATTATCGATTGACAATTTATTTGTATTTGTTTTGATCATGTCCCGATTTGCCGTTCCAAAGATTTATCAGCAGCAAGTACTTATGGTCGGCATCATTATGGCGCTAGTGCTTCGAGGTTTGTTTATTCTGGTTGGCGCGGCTCTAATAGAACAGTTCAGCTGGATCTTCTACTTGTTCGGTGCCTTCTTGCTATACACCGCTTACCACCAAGCCTTTCGAACCCATGAGGATGAGCACCAAACTGAGTCCAAGCTGATCAAACTGCTTAGAAAGCGTGTGCACGTTTCGAACGACTTTGATGGAGCCAAGCTCACCACAGTGGTGAATGGTCGCAAAGCCTTTACGCCAATGCTGGTCGTTTTTGCCGCCATTGCCATGACGGATGTCATGTTTGCCTTCGACTCAATCCCAGCAATTTTTGGCATTACTACTGACCCTTTCATTGTCTTTACGGCAAACTTGTTCGCTCTGATGGGGCTTCGTCAGCTCTACTTTTTATTGGGCGGATTACTAGATCGACTTGAATACTTGAAGTATGGCATTTCATTTATCTTGGCTTTTATTGGCTTCAAGCTCATAACCCATGCGATGCATGTCAACGAACTTCCGTTTATCAATGGCGGCCAGCACATCGAGTGGGTCCCCAACATAGACAGCATCACCTCCTTGGGGGTAATTGTTGTTGCTATTGCTGTTTCGGCAGCTGTGAGCGTGATTTCGGCTAGTAGGCAAAATAACGACAAGGCAAAGGTTCGAAAATGAGAGAGAAAACCGCAATAGACAATCTGGCAGACAGCTACCTAGCCAAGTTGGCTGAAAACTACCCAAGTTTTGCAACCAGCATTGGGTTAGCTTCGGGCGCGGCCGAAATGGACGATTACTCCCCGAAGGCAATCGAGCGTGACTTAAAGCTTAACCAAGACACCCTTTCCAAGCTGGAGGCATTAGATCCGGTTGATGACGTTGACCAGGTGACCAAAGATGCACTTAGCCAGCAACTAATTCTTGACATCGAGTTCCACAAAGCAGGGTTGCCTTATCGCGATTTGAACAACATTGCTTCTCCAGCTCAAGGAATCAGGGACGTTTTTGACTTGTCCCCCACTGCAACAGTTTCCGACTGGGAAAACCTCGCCTCCAGAATGCGAAAGGTCAAGGATTCCTTGGCAGGCTACCAGCAGACCCTCGCCGTTGGATTCGATAAGGGCGATGGGCCAGCAAAACGACAGCTCAATGAGGTAATTACACAAGTTGATCAAATCAACCAGCCGGAAGGTTTCTTTCACGAGTTTGCCAAAGAGGCTAAGGCTGAGACTGAGCTGCCTGCCGAACTTCGCAAAGAACTAGTTGCCGCCGCGACCGATGCCACAGACGCCTACGCCGCCTTTGGAGATTACCTGAAGAAGATGCTGCCAAAAGCTAGCGAGCAAGACGCGATAGGTCGCGACCGATACAGGTTGCTTAGCAAAAGATTCTTAGGCGCAGAAATTGATCTTGATGAGACCTACCAGTGGGGCATCGAAGAGCTAGCTCGAGTAGTTGCTGAGCAAGAAGCAGTTGCCAACGAAATTCTTCCTGGTGCCACAGTTGCTGAAGCCATTGCTCATCTGGAGAATGACCCAGCAACCAAGCTGCACGGTACCGATGCGTTGCAGAAGTGGATGCAGCGCCTAAGCGACAAGGCGATAGAGAATCTCGGAAAGACTCACTTTGATATTGCTCAGCCGATTAGAAAGCTTGAGTGCATGATTGCACCAACCAAGCACGGTGGCATCTATTACACCGGACCAAGTGATGATTTTTCCAGACCGGGAAGAATGTGGTGGTCGGTTCCAGAAGGCGTCGAGACTTTCGACACCTGGCGGGAAACCACAACCGTTTACCACGAGGGTGTTCCGGGTCACCACCTACAGGTTGCTCAAGCTACCTACATCCGCGAGACCCTAAACGACTGGCGTCGCTTGGCTTCGTGGACTTCCGGGCACGGTGAGGGTTGGGCTTTGTATGCGGAGCGCCTGATGGATGAGCTTGGCTATCTTGCTACTCCTGCCGACCGCCTGGGCATGCTCGACGGCCAACGAATGCGAGCTGCTCGAGTCGTACTTGATCTGGGTGTTCACCTAGGAAAGCCAAGACTTGATGGTTCAGGGGTTTGGGACTTTGACTACGCCCTTGATTTCATGTCCAAGAACGTAAACATGAGTCCAGAGTTTGTTCGCTTTGAAGTCACACGTTATTTTGGCTGGCCAGGTCAAGCCCCCAGCTACAAGATCGGACAACGTATTTGGGAGCAAATCAGGGACGACTACGAAGCTCGCAAGGGTGCAGATTTTGACATGAAGAAGTTCCACTCAACTGCCTTGAACCTAGGCGGCCTAGGTTTGGACGCTCTCAAAGAAGCGATGTCTAGGGCGTAGAAGGAACCAGCCGGTGCTAGCCTTTTCCAATGCGAGCATCAAGATGGATTGCCATAACAGCCGGAGTTTTAGTTGTAGTGGTTGGCGGTGGAGCTTTAGCCGCCGGGAACTATGTTTACACTTCCGGCACCGTGGTGCCTTGCGCCATCAACGAAGACGACCTAGCAAACACTCCTGAGAAGTTTTACACCCCAGCTTCAGGTAACGGACCTTTCCCAGGCGATGGTTGGGAGAAGTGGGTTGATTACGATCTAAGTAAATGGTGGCTAACCGACATCAGCTACGACGCAGTTGAGATACCGGTCAATGAAAAGGTTACGCTTTCTGCTTGGTGGATTAAGCCTGAGGTCTCTAACGGCAAAAGCGTAATTGTTACTCACGGTATCGGAACTTCAAGAAGAGATTTCAACGCCCTGCTACCAACAGCGATGCTGGTAAAGGAGGGATTCCAGGTTCTATTGGTTGACACCCGTGACACCGGAGAGTCAACTTGCACCGATGGTCGTCACTCGGCCGGTCAAGAAGAATCTACCGACTTTGCAGCAGTTGCCGACTGGTTAGTAGAAAACAAGAACATCAAGCCTGCATCTTTGGGGATGTTTGGAGTTTCTGGTGGCGCAGTTGCAACATCTTTGCTTCCAGCCAAGACCGAGAATGTCGCAGCCTTTGCGATGGAAGGAACAATCTTTGATTTCAACGCGGCCGCCACTAGAGAAGTTGAGTTTCAAGGCTTTCCTGGATTCTTGTGGCAATTGGCTTTGATTTCAGCTCAGCTGTTTCATGGCGTGAACCTAACTGAGACTTCCGTAATGCAAGGAATCGAAGCCGCTGGCAATCGACCAATGCTAATTTTGCATGGCGATATCGATCAGCGACTCGATTACCAGTCATCGGTTGATTTCTATAACTATGCCAAGGAGCAAGGATCGGATATAACACTGGAAACCTTTAAGGGTTCCGATCACACCGAGGGAATGCTGACCGAGGATGAGCGTTACGCTGAGGTGCTTGCTGGTTTCTTTGACAGGGCTCTTACTAAGTAAGAGCCTGACTCGCTAGATAATTCGTGTGGCGAGAATCTTGTCGATGCGGCGGCCATCCATGTCCATGACCTCTAGTTTCCAATCCTGCAGCACAACACTGTCTCCAGCTACAGGCATCTTGCCAAGTAGCAAAAGAATTAGTCCACTCACTGTGTGGTAGCGACCCTTATCTTGTTCTGGAAG
>ERZ1022756.146-NODE-146-length-24103-cov-6.625665_pt1 | contig 24103 bp, 26 predicted proteins | sample MGYA00520902_ERZ1022756 | MGnify/ENA primary metagenome ERZ1022756 (study PRJEB33162, sample SAMN09537601) | freshwater metagenome | isolation source: freshwater | place: Canada:Alberta | collected 2017-07 | study: EMG produced TPA metagenomics assembly of the...
GTATTCGTCAATCTCGCGCACGTCCACCACATAGGACGAACTCACATCGGCAAAATCAGTTATAGATATTTCGGACCAGGTCATCAGGAAAGATTAGTTGTATCGCCATCCGCAACGAGATCTGCGGGAGAATTGATGTTACGCACCGCCACGGCAGGAACTGGCACCTCTGCAACGTCGAGAAGTACTGCGGCACGATGGACTGCACGTTCATTTCGTTTCCATACAGATTCGAGGGTCTTGAGGCACTCATCCTTGGACCACGCTGCGCACAACCAGTTCAAGCGGTCTGTACGCCCAACAGTTGCTTGCGCATCAGGGAGAGCACGAATCAAACTTGAGATAACTGCATCGGTAACGAATGGCATATCGCATGACAACACCACGACTGAATCATGCGAAGAACTCTTTAAAGCGGTGATGACTCCACCCAATGGTCCTTCACTCGGGTACAGGTCTTTCTTCCATGTACCGGAGAACTTTTTGGCTCGAGCTTGGGTGCCGCCAATAAACAAGATCTCGGCTGCTCCTGCCGATGTGGCGGCATCGGCAACCCGTTGAGCCATTGGGACACCATCAATCTCATACGTGGCCTTATCTGTGCCCATACGAGAGCTGTCGCCTCCGATGAGGATGGCCACGGTGAAATCAGCGCCCGACATGATGTCAACGCTACGGGAAGAATTAGACCTAAAGTTGCCGTATGAGCACGATTATCGCAGCAGTAGACGCCGACACCCTCAAGAATGCAGCTTTGGGGCTATCTGCTGGCTCTCTCCTCATTGCCATCGTTCTCATGAAGGTGATTTCAGGCATTGTTGGCAAGATTGTTTCAACTGTGTTCTTTGTGGCAATAGCGCTCGTTGGCTACTCCCAAAGAGCTGATATCACCAACTGCATGGATGCAGTGAAGAGCGCAACTCAATCTGCAGAGTCTCAGTTGCAACTACCAAAAGAAATCACCTGCAAGTTCTTTGGCCAAAATGTGTCGGTCAAGGTTCCTCAGATCAACAATTAAGGCACTTTGGCCAAATGAGGCCGAATGAGCAGTTCCGCAAACTCAGCCGCATGTGAGTTCGGCGCGCCGTGACCAGCACCAATAAGTTCCACACTTTTAGCGTGCTTCAAATTCTCGCCGAGCCACAAAGCGCCTTTTTTGTGGTGTTCGTAAGCCTTTGAACCGAATCCACAGAGAACTGGACAAAGAATCTCATCGATATGCCAGGGAACCTCATCACGAATTGACTGCAGTTCGGTCGTGAGTGCGGCACCTTCGGAACGTCGCGTTTCTTTTGTGGACTCAGGTAAAAGATCCCATCGCTTTTGACCGATGAGCCGAATCATGAATGCTTCCGCTGCCTCACTGGTCGGCACCTGAAGACTGGTGGCACCGGCTGTATTCCGAGGCCACCACTCGAACCATGACAAAGGCGTCTCATAGGTAGAAACGGCATGTATTTGTTCACCCAGAAGAGCGGCGGCTGCCAAGGCAATATTGCCCCCGAAACTATGGCCAATGAGAATCGCCTCGCGTCCGCTCAAGATGCTGACGACATCTTCAACATTTCCTGCAACATTGAATGGCCCTACATGCGAATTGTTCTGTGCATATCCTCGACGGTCAAAACGGATGACATGTGCCTCCTTCTGGATCTGACGGGAGACACGCAACATTCCCGCTGATCGGTCGAGAGAGCCGTGAATAAGCAGAACTAGGGGCTTGCCAAGTGTGCCTTCCTCAACAAACTGAATCCCATTCTCCGTTGAGTGAGGAACAGTCGTAGACATCGCTTTATCATTTCACATCAATGGAACTGATACTTGTACGACATGCCCTTCCGCTCCGCCGTGAAAATGTAGACGGCCCCGCAGACCCTGATCTGTCCGCTGATGGTCATGCACAGGCGAAGCACTTTGCCGAGTACATGTCTCTTGAGCACATTGACGCGATCTATACAAGCCCGATGAATCGTGCTCGACAAACCGCAGATCCCCTCGCGCGCATCAAGAATCTCGAACCAATCGTCGTTGACGGAGTTGCAGAATTTGATCAGCATTCCAACGAGTACATCCCTGTTGAAGAGTTGAAGGCCAACAATGACCCTCGTTGGCAAGAGATGGTCAATGGTGGATGGGGATCAGAAGAACCGGCTGAAGAGTTCACAACTCGAGTCAACGATGCATTGAACGAGATTGTTCGCCAGAATAAAGGAAACAAGGTTGTCGTGACATGTCACGGCGGTGTCATCAACGAGTATCTCTCCAAGGTCCTCGGGCTTCAGACGGGTCAATTCTTTTATCCCAACTACACCTCAATTCACAGAATTGCAGCTTCAAGTTCTGGCCATCGCAGCATTCTTTCTGTGAACGAAACAGCTCATCTCCGAGGAACTGGACTTCCGATTGGTCTCTTCAATGGATAAGCCAAACTCGTCCCTCTTCGAGTTCCTCGATCACTCTCCTACTCCGTTTCATGTCGTCAGTTCAGTAACAAGTCATCTACAACAGAACGGATTCGTTGAACAATCAACTCTGTCCAACGAACTTTCTGAAAAGGGATTCTTTATTCGAGATGGAGCAGTGATTGCATGGCGCCAGGGAATACAAAAGGCACCACTTCGCATCATCGGTGCACACACAGACTCCCCCAATCTTCGAATTCAGCCCCAACCTGACATCAAGACAGCCGGCTGGTCTCAGCTAGGAATCGAGATATATGGCGGAGTTCTCTTGAACTCATGGCTTGATCGTGATCTTGGACTCGCTGGTCGTGTCATCTTCACAGATGGAACATCTGAGCTCTTCAATGAGGCATCTGCCGTAGCTCGAGTTCCCCAACTTGCTATTCATCTTGATCGTGAAGTCAATGAACGCGGGGTGCAGTTGGATAAGCATCAGCACACTGTGCCTGTCTGGGGAACCAATGCTCCAGCTTTCAGTGAATGGCTCGAGCAAAAGACAGGTCGTAAAGACATTGCGTTCTACGATGCACATCTTTACGACATCTCACCTGCAACGTACTTGGGCGTCGATACTTCACTCATTGCGAGTGGACGCCTTGATAATCAATTGTCGTGTTGGGCCGCTCTCGAAGCACTGACTGCTTGTGACAGCGATCTCAATGTCATCGTTGTACTGAATGACCATGAAGAAGTTGGGTCAGAGAGCATCACTGGTGCTGCTGGTCCAATGCTTGAATCAGTAGTCGACGCCCTTCTCAATGCGCAGGGCGTCACACAAATGGAAAGACACGACCTCCTCGCGTCGTCGTGGTGTTTGTCTGCGGATAACGCTCACGCAGTGCATCCGAACTATCAAGAACGCCACGATCCGAGACATGGCCCTCGAGTCAACGGTGGGGCTGCACTCAAACTCAACGGTAATCAGCGTTACGCGACAACTTCAAGGGGTGCAGCGCACATTCGTGGTGTCGCAGATGCAGTTGATGCGCCACTACAAGTGTTTGTCAGTCGAAACAACATGCCGTGCGGTTCGACAATCGGACCAATCACTTCTACGCGTTTAGGTATCGAAGCAATTGATATTGGAGCTCCCCAACTTTCAATGCACTCCGCGCGTGAATTGTGTGGGGCTCAGGACCCGGGTTATCTCGTCACCCTGATGAACGGATTTCTCACTCGTTAAATGTGTTCGGAGTTCCGGCTAATTGCTGAGCTTCATTAAAGAGCCTCTGTAAATCTGTAGCCAGTTGAACAGTGATGTCCTTGACGGCCGATCGTGGAATCCGACCAGTTTCATCGGCAACGGCAATGATCGGCTCACCGACGACAATCACGCACTTGCGGGGATAAATCATCTTTGATCCCTTCGGCATGACTCCTTCTGAGCCTCCGATTCCTACCGGGATGATGGGCACGCCAGCTTTGACAGCCACATATGCGGCCCCATCAAAGAGAGGCTGCACCAGAGGGCCCGATTGACGAGTTCCTTCAGGAAAGAGAACTAGTGGCTCCCCCGCTTCTAAGACAGCGATGCATCGTTTCAACGCCTCCCTATCGGCAGAACCACGCGTTACTGGGAAAGCACCAAGCGATGAAATAATCCAACCGACTGGTTTGATCTTCCAAATGGAATCCTTTCCCATGAATCTCATTCGACGCCTTGTTACAGCAGCTGCCAAAGGAGTATCGATATTGGAGCGATGAATGGGCGCTAAAAGAAAAGCACCGCTCTTTGGAATGTTGTGCTTGCCGATCACTCGTGCACGCGTGTATGAAACGCAGATGCCGACAACTAAACCGCGAAACAACATGTAAAAGATGCGACTGAGGCGAGAGTTTCCCGCCATGAACGTGTCTACTTCAGCCATTCTGTCGCCCCGATCTGTTTTCGTAATGGCCAACAATTGCGGCAACTACTTCTTCGATGCCAAGTCCTGTGGAATCCACGGTAATCGAATCATCCGCAGGCCGTAACGGAGAGTCCAACCGTTCGGAATCGATGCGATCTCTTTCAGCAATATTGTGTGCAATCTCTTCGAGATCGCCACCTGACTGACCCACGCGCCTACTGGCACGTTCATGAGGTGACGCAGTCAAAAAGATTTTCAAATCAGCATCCGGAAAGACAACAGTTCCTATGTCTCGACCTTCTACGACCCCACCACCATGAGTGCGTATCCACCGTTGCTGCTGAGTCCTCATCGCCGTGCGCACAGGGCTATGCGCCGCAATCACACTCACGATTGATGCAATCTCACCTGAACGAATCTCTTGCGAAACATCAACATCATTAAGCCAACAATGCAAACCTTCGACTCTGATGTCTATCGACTCGGCAAGTGCCGCTACGGCTTCCATATTCGACGAGTCAACGTTGGATCGCACGCTCTGCAGAGCGACGCATCGATACATCGCACCAGTATCGAGATACGGAAGACCTGTCGCTTCCGCGACCAGTTTCGCAACAGTAGATTTCCCTGCTCCTGCAGGTCCATCAATAGCGATCACAGACAAGTGCTACCAACTGGTGCCGAGAGGGCGACCTTCGTCATACCCAGCTGAACTCTGAATGCCGACAACAGCACGCTCATGGAATTCTTCAAGGCTTGCAGCACCTGCGTAAGTGCAAGAAGAGCGCAATCCAGCCACGATCTGATCAATGATGTCTTCAACGCCGGGACGCTGCGAATCCAAATACATGCGCGAAGAACTGATCCCCTCTTCAAAGAGTTCTTTCTTGGCACGCTCAAACGCTGTCTCACTTCTTGTGCGATTCTTCACGGCTCTATTAGAGGCCATGCCGAAACTTTCCTTGTACAGACGACCTTCAGTATCTCGAAGAGTGTCAGCAGCAGATTCATAGGTGCCGGCAAGCCAAGACCCAAACATCACACTTGAGGCACCAGCAGCAACTGCCAAAGCAACGTCACGTGGATATCGCACGCCACCATCAGCCCAGACGTGTTTGCCCATGGAGCGTGCCACTTCAGCACTCTCCAAAACGGCTGAGAACTGCGGGCGACCGACACCAGTCATCATGCGAGTTGTGCACATGGCACCAGGACCTACACCGACCTTGATGATGTCAGCGCCTGCATTGATGAGGTCCCGCGTACCATCTCGGGTAACAACGTTGCCGGCAACAATCGGAACATTCGGTGCAGCAGCACGAACTTTCTCAATAGCGCGAAGCATGGTTGCTTGATGACCATGGGCCGTATCAATGACTAGAACGTCAACGCCAAGCGCAACAAGGTCTCGAGCACGTTGTGCAGGGTCGCCGTTGATGCCTACTGCCACAGACGTCAGAAACTCACCCCGTGCATTGAGCGCAGGCTTGTAAATGGTGGATCGAAGTGCACCTTTACGTGTGACAGCACCAACGAGAACGCCATTCGAATCAATAACCGGCGCAAAAGAAAGACGCTGTTCCACGAGTGCATCGTGAATATCAGACACTGATTGCGAATCGGTGAAGCAGACCATGTCGAGATTCATCACATTCTTCAACTGTGTGAACCTGTCGAAACCCGCTGCATCGTGCTCGGTGAAAACCCCGAGTGGACGGTTCTGTGGATCGACGACGATGACAGCGCCATGCGCTCTCTTGTGGATCAGACTGATTGCCTCACCCAAAGTGTCCTCAGGCGCCAAGGTGATAGGCGTTTCAAAGATTGGGTGTCGCGACTTCACATGTTCGACCACCGTCTGGATGATGTCGAGGGGAATATCTTGCGGCAATACCACAAGACCACCGCGACGAGCCACGGTCTCGGCCATTCGCCGTCCCGCCACTGCAGTCATGTTGGACACCACGATGGGTATGTTCGTTCCGATCTGGTCGGCTGTGCTGAGGTCGACATCGAGCCTTGATGCAACGTTCGACATGGACGGAACCATGAAGACATCGTTGTATGTCAGGTCGTGCGCGGGAGTCTGCTGTAGGAAGCGCATAGGGCGTCACGAGACTACCGTGTCAGCATGAGTTCATCAGAGAACAATCCTGTGGTCCTTGTTCATGGCTGGGGCGGGAGCTTTCGGGACACCTGGCAAAAGCCCGGAATTGACGCACTTCTGGAAGACATTGGTCGCCAGGTGGTCCCCTTCAATCTTCTCGGGCATGCCGACCAGGAAAAGCCAACTGACCCTGAGGCATATGGCCTCCTGCCTCAGTGGTTTCTTGAGCATCTCCCCGACGAGATCCCAGTTGTTGATGCGGTGGGCTTCTCTTTGGGCGCTTTGACGATTCTGAGAGCTCTGATTCAGGATCCTCAACGATTCGGACGCGTCATCCTTGCGGGTATCGGAGACGGTGTTTTCGTGAAATCAGGACCCAATGCGAATCAAAAGATCATCGATGCTCTGGAAGGCAATTTGTCAGAAGACGACGAGCTCGGTCGAATGTTTTCACATTACGGTAATCAGCCGGGAAACGATATTGCTGCTCTCACCGCCATCATGAAGCGACCGCCATCCGAGCCGATAGACCCTGCGGTGCTCTCTGAGATCACCAATGAAGTGTTGGTTGTAATCGGTGACAAGGACTTCACATTTCCAGCAGAAAAGCTGGCGAGTTCATTTCCGAACGGTCGTCTTGTTGTGCTGAAGAACACCGATCATTTCTCAACACCAGACTCATTCTCATTCATTGATCACATTCTTGATTTCTTCGCATGATTCCTTACGGCATTTCACATGATGTCGCATTGGCAGCAGAGATTCTCCTTCACGGTGGAGTGATTGGTATGCCTACCGAGACTGTTTATGGTCTTGCTGCTTTGGCTCTTAACGAGAATGCAGTTCATCGCGTCTTCGATACCAAGGGAAGACCAAGGAATCATCCCCTAATCGTTCACCTCGCACCATCAGTTGATTTCCGACAGTGGGGTCATTTCAATGACAAAGCATTGACACTCGCAGAAACATTTTGGCCTGGGCCACTGACACTTCTTGTGCCCCGCACATCTGTAGTTCCCGATTGGGTAACTGGAGGGCGTGATTCCGTCGCTATACGCATCCCAAGTCATCCATTGGCACAAGACCTCTTAACTCAAGTCAACTCTGGCGTTGTTGCACCATCGGCTAACAAATTCGGAAAAGTGAGTCCAACCTCACCACAACATGTTCTCAACGATCTTGGTAATGAAGTTGACCTTATTCTTGACGGCGGAATCTGCGCCGTTGGTCTTGAATCAACAATTGTTGAATGCACAGATTCCTTTCAGGTTCTACGACCCGGCTACATCACGACTGATGCAATCTCACAGTGTGTCGGCATTAATCCGGACGGTTCAACTGGTTCATCTCGTGCACCTGGAATGTTGCCATCTCATTACGCACCGCAAGCTCGTGTTCTGCTCGTCGAATCACTTGAGATGGCAAATGAAGTCCAACATGAATGGTCGTCAATCAAGAAGATTCGTATTCTGAATTTTGATGATGTGAATTCTTATGCAGAGAATCTGTACGACGAGCTTCGTAAGGCAGACCAAGAAATGTGCGACATCGTCATCGCTGTACGTGCGCCAGATTCTGGAATTGGTATTGCCATTAATGATCGATTAACTAAAGCTTCAGCAGAGCGCTAACTGGGCCACTCAATGTGATTGAGTTGCTCAACGAGATAGTCACGCACTTCATCGATGTTCGGCATCTCGTTCTCCTGAGCTGAACCTACTGTTAGATGAACAGTTGTAGCCCCTGCCTCCGGCACACATTCGCACCGGCACCAACCGTTCAGGGAATCAGGAAGAGACGTGTCATGGAGCAGAAATTCCAGGAGATACGGCGGATCGTCTTGAATCGTTGGCCCACACAAAGCAGCGACTATTTCTAAACCGTGCCAACAGTCAACGGGCAAAACATTGACAGTGAAGGATGAGACATCTCGGCGAAGTCGATGAGTTGCAACAGAAGTCTTCTTTGGATCAATTTGCAGAACATTCTCAGGATTTTGCTCTGGAGTCCACTCGAGAGCAATCTCTAGGGCTCTGTTCAGTGCGATCATTTCCTCGTTTGAGCCACCCGTATCTGGATGAAAGAGAACACTCTGTTGTCGCCATGCTTTGCGAATCTCTTCACTACTGCTCCCTGGCTCAACAGCGAGTAGCGAGAATGCCTCAGAGGCAATCATGGAAGTTATCGACCAGTGAAGTGAGGCGGGCGCTTCTCGATAAATGCAGCAACACCTTCTTTGAAGTCCTTTGTGCGGAACAACGGCAAAAGCTGCAGAAAAACATGGTGAATGTTCTGTTCAAAAGTCTCAGTTTCCGCTGCTCTCATCATTCGCTTGATTGCTCGCACAGCCAATGGTGCATTCGACGCAATCTCGCCTGCCATCTCACGAGCCGCATCCATCAACTGGTCTGCTGGCACAACAGAGTTCACGAGACCAAGTTCTAAGCATTCGTCCGCAAGAAGCGTGCGGCCAGTGAAGGAGATTTCAGCGGCCCTCGCATAACCAACGATGCGCGGCAACAACCACGTGCCACCACTTTCCGGAAGAATTCCGCGCTTTGCAAAACCAGGCGCCATCTTTGCGTTGTCTGCTGCGATACGAATGTCGCAGCCCAGTGCGATATCGAGTCCGTAGCCGGCTGCGCCGCCATTCAATGCGCATACAACTGGAGTATCAATTCCGTGAAGGACAATTGGCGGTGCACCACGCAAGTCGAACTCGACCATGTTTGCTTCAGTGTTATCGAGAACTCCGAGCGATTCTGTCTTCCCTGCTTGAGAGCCAAGGTCCAACCCAGCGCAGAACGCTTTACCCGCTCCAGTCAAAATGATGCAACGAATTTCAGGATTTGCATCGGCTTCTAAAAGCTTCTCGGAAAGGAGTTCAAGCATTCGCCCTGAAATAGTGTTCATGCGCCCTGGCGCATTCAACGTGATAGTTCCGATGTGGTCGGAAACTTCTAAGAGAACTTCATCCGTGGTCATGAATGAAAACTATCAATTCATCGGGTACTAGTAAGCAGGGCCCTCAATCAGGGTTCTCACTTCATCCCTCGGCGCCACCACGAGATGACAGAGAGCCAGGAACATTGAAATGGCCCCGATGATGTGCGCTGCCACCAGTACGACAGGCACGCCAGTGAAGTACTGGGTATACCCGATTGCGCCCTGGGCTAAAGAAACAACAAGCAACGCCGAAATTGCCTCCGTGAGATCGCTGGATGAACGTTGACGTCGGTCCAGGATGGCGAGAATAACGATGAGTGCAACAAAAGCAATAACGGTGGCACCATGGACTCGAGCAACCGAAGGCAATTCAAAGCCAAATCTCACCGCATCCTCTCCACCAGCATGCGGTCCTGTTGCGGTTACCACTGTGCCAGTCACGATTGCGGCAACGCCAACGACCGATGTGGCCAAAACAAGACCCTTGAGACGTGCTGGAACATTTCTAAAGAATGACGTGGGAACTTCAGTGCCACTGCGTCGGTACAGCATGAAAGCACACGCGATAAGAACCATCGACACCAAGAAGTGAGTCATGTTTGCGTAGGGGTTAAGTCCAGTCAGTACGACTACTCCCCCAATCACAATCTGTGCCAGCACTCCGACTACAAGACTCCATGACAGCCATACAAGATCTGAGCGTCGTGGCGTACGTCTATGGGATAGCAACACGGCTGCCATCACAGTGAATGAGACAACACCGGTAAACAACCTGTTTCCCTGTTCGATCGCTGTATGTCCCGAGGTGACATCAATAAACTTTGTGCTGTTGCAATTGGGCCAGTCGACACAGCCAAGTCCCGAGCCAGTAAGTCGAACTAATGCGCCGGTAAACACAATCACGCACAGCGACCCGAGAGCTGCCCCGCAAACAATGCTGTAGGTCTTTCCAGTGAGACGAGCCATACCTTGAACAGTAGGTGTCAGGGCCACTCCTTGCCACTTGGTATCGGGCGCTTCCGAATGACTACGGTCACAGTCATGATCACATCGTTTGACGACTATCCGATCCATCAAACCTCCGAGCCAATCGCTCATCCCGAAAGCGGGGACCCAGGTCACTACGACCGGTACTTCTTCAATGGATATAGCAAAGACGGCTCAGTTTTCTTCGCAGTAGCAATGGGGTTGTACCCAAACAGACATGTGATGGATGCATCGTTCAGCGTTGTCATCAATGGAGAGCAGATCAGTGCCCACGCTTCAGCCAAAGCTCCGCACGACAGGATGCATTGCAATCAAGTGGGTCCGATCGGAATTGAAATCGTCATACCAATGAAAGAGCATCGAATTTCAGTCGATACTCCCGAGCACGGACTAAAAGCCGACCTGACATTCACCGCAACGTCGCTCCCTTATGAGGAGCCACCCTTCATGGTGAGGTCTGGCAATCGCGTCACGATGCGCTACACCCGACTCACTCAACTGGGCAAATGGAATGGCTGGCTGGAAGTCGACGGTGTGCGTCACGAAGTTGATGAGACAGTTTTTGTTGGCTCACGAGACCGATCCTGGGGAGTTCGCGGTGTTGGCGAACGAGTGCAATTAGGCGCGCCCGTCACACACTTACCCCAATTCTTCTGGTTATGGGCCCCTGTTTGCTTTGAAGGGTTTGGAACATTATTTGACGTCAATGAATACGCCGACGGTGAGAGATGGCACGAGTCTGGTGTGATGCTCGTGGGAGACGACACCATTCAGCACTCTCATAAAGTGACATACAACTACCACTGGGAACCTGACACACGTCGAGCCAACTCATTCGAATTGCACTACACATTCGGCGAGAAAACTGCCATGTTGAGTTTTGAGCCGATCACTCATTTTCAAATGCTCGGCCTTGGTTACCTGCACTCTGAATGGGGGCACGGTTTTTGGAAGGGCGACCTTGCGGTTGGCGGCGAACGTTTTCCAGTCCCTGTGCCAGACCCGATGCAGATGCATCATCTCCACACCCAGACACTCAGCAACGTGGTCATGACCATGTCATCTGGCGAAGTCCATCGAGGAATAGGAGTTCTTGAGACTCTTGTGCTTGGAGCACACTCACCAAATGGCTTTACAGGAATGACAGATGGATATTCAGGCCATCGGTAGAGCTTTTCTCCGCCCATTTGCCCTGTAGGGCACAGCACAAGCCACTGAAGTACATCTCAGCAAACGGCCGTCCTGGCTGAGATACGCCCATTTTGCGCACCTGTCACCACTTTTCGTGACTACATAACCACTGTCATCACTCTCAGTGGTTACTAGAACATTTTCCGTGAGAAATCTCTCAAGTTCTGCTCATACCTGCCGATCCCTATTGCGGATCAACAAGGGAGCAGACAGATGTCTCACAACCACAAGAACACAATCAGCCGAATCATGCTTGCAGGAGCAGTTGCCACTCTCGCTTTTGCAGTGGCACCTGGAGCAGCTCAGGCTTCAACTGCACGGACCGTTGAAATCGTTGTGACTGCAAAGACCGCACCAGGTCAGCCAAAGTTTGGCGAATCAGGTGATGCAGTAGTCGCACTTCAAAGGGCGATCATGCGCAATGGTTTCTCACTCAAAGGTGGCGCTACCGGAAGATTCGACCGTCGCACTCGCCTTGTCCTCAGGAATTTTCAAAAAGTTGTTGGACTTAGGGTCACAGGCAAGGTCGATGCGCCGACTGCTGCTGTTCTCAAGCTCAATTCCCCAGCTACAACGGTCGCGCCTGCAACAACTGCTGCACCAGCCACCACGGCTGCACCTGCGACCACCGTTGCGCCTGCAACAACTGTCGCTCCTGTTGTGTACCCACTGAACCCCGCAGCTTTGCCAATCCGCGGTAACCGTGGTGAGGCTGTTCTTGCTCTTCAGAAAGCTCTTGTTGCTGCTGGTCTCCAGGTACGAGGTGGAGTTGACGGAATCTTTGGATCCGGAACAACTCAGACCCTCACCTCTTTCCAGAGTTCTAAAGGTCTTCCAGCAACAGGAATCCTTGATGCGAACACTGCTGCCGCACTTGGCCTCATTGCTCCAGTTGCTCCAGTTGCACCCGCACCTACTGCTGCTCCAGCTGTGCAAACAGCTTCTGTGACCGTCACGACCTTGCCACGACGTGGCAATCGCGGCAACAACGTTGTCATCATTCAGACAGCACTCATCAACGCAGGCATTCCTGTCAAGGGTGGTGCTGACGGAGTTTTTGGCGGAGCAACTGCCGTCGCAATTCAGAGTTTTCAAACCGCACAGGGTTTACCTGTGACCGGTCGTCTCGATACTCGTACAGCGATCAAACTCGGTGTGATGGCACCACCAGCAATTCAGTTGGATGTATTTCCAGTGCAGGGACCTTGTTCATTCGAAAACACCTGGCATGCGCCTCGCCCGAACGGCCGTCTCCACGTCGGAGTTGACATCATCGCGAAAGAAGGAAATCTCTTATACGCAGTTGCTGATGGAACCATCACCAAGATCTACAACGCAGCAAGCGACAAACTTGCGGGAAATGGCCTTCGCTTGACGAAGGCAGACGGAACCTACTTCTTCTACGGACACATGCTTCGCCTCGCTGATGGCATCACGCTTGGAACAAAGGTAAAAGCTGGACAAGTTGTTGGTTTCAACGGCAAGACCGGCGGAACAAACACACCTCATCTTCATTTTGAAATTCACCCATTCGGTGGTGCTGCCATTGATCCGACAGCAGCAGTTGATGCAGTGAATGCATGTGGTGTTACTGCACCGCTTCCAGTTCCAGCTCCGTAGAACACATAACAAGCCCTCAGAAGGGCAACATAAAAATCTCTTTCGACCACCACACGATCCAGTGGTGGTCGAAAGTCTTTTAGGGGCGAACTTCGTAGAAGGCGTTGACTGAGTGTTCAATCGGCATCAGCTCAAAAGAACTGAATCCAGCATCCCGGGCCATTTGCTCAGCCTTCACGGCTGAGAGTCCAAGGGTGCCAAGCCCTTCACCATCTGGAGCCGACATTGCAGAAGACATACAACTCAAAACGCTGACACCGTATAACAGTGATGCCATCGGATTCTTTGTCACATTCATCTCAAGTGAATCATGAGCCTTGATATCAACCAAGAGCCAAGTGCCATCATCTTTCAGCGACTGACGGATTGTTCTCATCATCTCGGTGGGATGGGTCATGTCGTGAATGCAATCGAACGTACAAATCAGGTCAAACTTCTCGCCATCGGCAATTGACTCATCACGTGGATCAACGAACCGAACGTTCGACAAGTTCTCATTTATCAATCTGTCATTTGCTCGCTGCAACGCATGACGGGAGATGTCATAACCCACAAACTCACTGTTGACGAATGTTCGACCGAGCAAAAGGGAAAGGCCGCCGGCCCCACAGCCGATATCTGCAACTCGTGCACCTGTTTCGAGTTTGGCCTGCACCCCGGTCAACGCAGGAACAACATACGGAATCAGAAAGTTTTGATTCCAAGGCTCAAAACTCTTCTCAATACCCACAGCTCCCTCGGGTCCGTGTGAGTCATAGTCATGACCAATGCCAGTCCGAAAGGACTCGGGCATGTTGTTTAGGGCTGCCATCGTTTGTGGCAATCGATGGAACATACCCATGCCGTAGGCCGGATGATCAGGAGTCGCGAGAACACAAATGGCTTCGGGTGACAGGAAGTACACAGGGTCAGGAGCCGTCAGATCGACACAAGAGACAATGCGGGCCGCAACTTGATTGTGCAGCCACTCTCTTACCCAGCGTTCATGGAGACCGAGGCGACTGGCAAGCGATGTAGACGTGTCGCCATCTGTGTGAGATGCCATTGACGAATAAAGACCGAGGCGATCACCGAGATGGATCATTCCAGAAGTAACAGCGCCCTCAAGCTTGCTGAATACTCCAAACGAGAACATTTTGAGGGCATCTGGATTTACCGAGTCTGTTGACATGGCAAGAATCTAGAGCATTACGCCCAGACCACTCGTGTTGGCTAATACGTACGCATCTCTGGATCAAGGTGATGATTGCCAGACAATTGAGTGAGACCAAATGTGACACCGTCTGCCAAAGACAACGTGGAAATACGGTTAATGGTTGCGTGACCAATCACGAGACGTTCCCACTCCCACGGCGTGACAGGGAAACCAAGCATGTGGCACAAAGAAACACTCCCCGTGCCGGCATGGCAAATCAGTGCGATCTTTTTTGATTCATCAAAGTGTTCGCTTGCCTCCCACACGGGCAGGTCCGAGTTACTGCGAGTCAATCCGCGCGCTGCAAGGAACCCAATGATTCCTTCATTGATTCGTGACACAAAATCGGAGACAGCTTCACCTCCGTCTAGGCCAGACCAACGTTCATGAGACTTCTTGCTCTTCTCGGCGCCCCACGCTGCTTCGGCCTTTTCCTGCGGGGTGCCGTGCCAAATTGGGTTACGAATTTCTTCTAGCCACGGTTCAATCACCAACGGCCTTTGCAACACTTCAAGAATTGGCGACGCTGTCTGCTGGGTACGAAGAAGCGGAGATACGAGAATCTCGTCAAATTGCTCATCTGCGATCGCTTGAGCGACTGCTTCTGCCTGTCGGAATCCCAACTCGGTCAGAGGAGGGTTGTCGACAGAGAGACCGTCCTTCACCCATTCAGGTTGCGCATGACGAATGATTACCAATTCCACGGCAACAAACTAGTTGTCAAGTGTGTCTGAGCTAGTTCAATTAACTAGTAGGCACGGTGAAATCTATTGAACATTCGTCGAAGGCACGCTGAAACTGCCTTTGATATTGCGCAAGGTTTGTCGAACTTGAACTCATATCAACTACATCTTGAAGCGCACGACCCAAACAAGTTGTCTGCGCTGGCGACACCGTCAGATTGAACAATCCCGCAACCATTGCGCCTAAGGCTTCATCTTGAGAATTCTCATTAATTGTGTTGGTCGGAGGATCAGTTTGTAACGGCGATGGAATTGAAGGGCCCGGCAATGTCTCAGCAGTCACATCGGAGTTAGCAATTGTGGAGGGCAACCCGCATTCAGCAATCAGAAGCGACTCAACCGTATTCGCCTGGGTTAGTGATTCAGGCGACCCGATGTTTGTAGCAGCCTCGACCGCAGCGACGTCGGTCAGTGCAGTCGCAACATCCCAACTTCCTTTCTCCATAGAAGTGATGAAGACATTCAACTTCTCAGCTAAGTCAGCAGCCTCTTCGCTATCGGGATGATTCACGGCAACATGGTTCACACTTCTCCGAGCATCGAAAGATTCATCTCTCAGCGTTGCAAACTGTGTCTCTGAGAAGTTGTCGAGACCCTGAGAGAACTGGATTGTGAAACCTGCGACGGAAGACAATTCCTCGCAAATCGAAGATTCAGAAGAACAGGAGACGAACAGCACCCCGCAGAGCAATATCGCACTAGTGGTAGCACGAAGACGAGAGGAGGCGCCCAAGGACATAAACCATTCTTACATTTGCGCCCAGAGACAGCGGCCCTATTGGAGTCAGATATCGGAGCTGTGCTTGTCCTGTGCCATGTGGCGGTGACATTCCGCCCTCCAGATAAGTCGCCCATCTCCTAACCTGTCTATGTGAATCGTTTAGCAAAAATCGTCCTGACCATCATTTGCGCTGGAATCTTTGCGATGTGGGTGTATGGGTTTGGTTTTTCTCCTCGAGAGAGCTTCAACCGCATTGGAGATGACGCATGGAAAGCCCGATCTGAGGCTCGCTGTTTAATTGCAGAGAATGAGCGATTTGCGTTGCAGGATCTTGGAAAGATGAGGGCAGATGACACCGAAGCCCTGAAGAAGAAGGCCGGCATCGTAGAGAAAGCAACGGACTCCCTCGAGAAGGCAATCAACGACATCGCAAAGGACACACCTTCTGACGCAAAGGGTCAAGAACTGGTGCCACAGTGGATTAGCGACTACCGCATCTACATTCAAAACCGACGTCAGTTCATTGACAAACTTCGCACAGCTTCAACGAGGCCATACTTTTCTGAAACAGAAGTGCAAGGCGTTCCCATCAGTGAACGAATTGGGAAATTCGCTCGTGAAAACGACATGAGAACGTGTCAGCCCCCGTTAGATCTTTCTGTCTAATCAGCTGCCACCCAAGCACCATCGACATATTTTTTGATGACTTGAGCCGGAACGCCAACTGCAACGGAAAAACTCGGTATATCTCGGGTCACAACTGAGTTCGCACCAATCACGCAATGTTCTCCGATGGTTACACCCGGAAGGACAACTGACCCATACCCCAACCAGCTTCCATCGCCAATCTTGACTGCTCTTTCTGGTTGAGATTGCTGAGATATCGGACGAGTGACATCTTCATAGCCATGATTCTGATCAGTGATGTAAACGTTGTGCCCCGTCCATACATCGTTTCCAATTTCAATGCTGAAATGGCCGACGATTCCGCTGCCTCGTCCAATCAAGCAACGGTCTCCAATCTTGACAACAGGATTCGTAATGCATTCTTGACCGGGCACCATGCCCGCGGACAAGGAGATGTCTGGACCAATCAACGTATTCGCCCCGACCTGAATGTATTGCTCATTAAAAATCGTGGTCGGCTTCCACATAATCAGACTTCCCTGACCGAAAGCACCAAAACGCTTGCCTCGCGAATTCGTCGGAGATGTGGAGGCACCGAGTTGTATCCAGCGGTGGAATCGAACGTATAAGTTTCCAAAAGCAGATCTGAACACAAGAACACGCTAGTGAACGGAGTGTTCGCCGTGTGTACGGTTGGAATATGAGCGCGAATGCAACTACCACGACACCTTCGGGTGTCTTCCACGGAACAACGCTGGAGAACGGCCAAACCGTCTTCAGGGGTATCCAATTCGCGCGGGCACTGAGATGGCAACACCCGATTGATGTTGAAAAATATGAATCCCCTGTTGACGCCACATCAAATGGTTCAATTAGTCCTCAAATTCCAGGCTTTCTGGAGCAGATGTTGGGTACAGACCCTTCCTCAATGGCTGAAGATTGCCTGAATCTCAATGTTTACTGTCCTCAGGGCGTAACGGCGACGAGCAACTTGCCCGTTCTCTTCTGGATCCATGGCGGTGCCTACACGAATGGTGCCGGCTCGATCGCTTGGTACGACGGCTCTCGACTCGCATCTCGGGGTGTCGTCGTTGTGTCAATCAATTATCGATTGGGTGCTCTCGGCTTCGCAGGAGCAGAGAACTTCGGAGTTCTCGACATGTTGTCTGGTCTTCGTTGGGTGCAAAGGAATATCTCCTCTTTTGGGGGCAATCCAGGAAACGTCACCATCTTTGGTGAGTCTGCAGGTGGCTCTGCCGTCGTCTCGTTGATGGCAACCGATGCTGCACATCACCTTTTTCACAAGGCTTGGTCTATGAGCCCATCAATTGGTCAATTACGCGACCAGCCCCGTGCAGAAGAACTACTCGATGAGTATCTCGGCTTACTTGATGCAGATTCGTTGAGCGATGCCTCAGAAATCTCTATTGATGTGGTGCTCGAGGCGCAAGCAAAAGCTGCACTCTCACCGTCTAAAGGCTTTGACATCTTTGCCCCAACGGCTGGTGGAACTTCGATTGCTTCTGATCTGCTGGGCGCCGCAGCCAAGTGCTCAATACCTTTCGTAGTGGGAACAAATAAAGACGAGAACAAGCTGTGGTCAGCTTTCGATCAAGAATCAGCATCGGCTGACCAGAAAAAATGGGAAGAGTTCACACAAATTCAGTTTGGACCAAATGCTGCACAGGCACGTTCCGTATACGAAAAATTCAGACCGAACGAAGCTGTGCGCGAACTGATGTCGGCTGTAAATACGGATACGTCCTTCAGGCAACGCGCCCAAGAGTTATCAGAACACCGTTGCAACGCGAGCACACCCACGTGGATGTATTGGTTCACATGGGAGACACCTGCTTTTGGCGGCATTTTGGGAAGCTGTCACGCAATCGATATTCCTTTTGCCTTCGACAACTTGGACGCACCTGGTGCAGAAATGCTGCTCGGTGACGGTCCTGAGCGACAGGGAATCTCTGACAGATTTGCCAGCGAGATTGTCCAGTTCGCGACACACGGTCACCCATCATGGGAGCAGTTCAATCTCGAGACTCGTCCTACTCTGATGATTGGCCAAAACATCGAACTGGTGAATGACCCAGAGGCCGAAATTCGCCAACTATTTGCCCGTTAATCGTTACCCAGGTCACGCTCTAAGGCACGTTTTCATATGTCGGTGATGGCTTTACGCCTCTAGCCTTGGAACCTCGCAAAGGGGTATGCAATGTCTGCCGATTCACAACGCAAGAAATTCACAGTGCCTCAGTTGTCACTGGTTAAGAATTCGACTCGTCGCCTGTCCATGGTGACTGCATACGACGCAACATTTGCATCGATTGTTGATGCCGGTGGAGTTGACCTCATCCTCGTTGGTGATTCCGTCGCAACTGTGATGCAGGGACAAAGAAATACTCTTGGCGTGTCGATGGAACAGATGGAGTATCACGTCCAGATGGTTGCATCAGCAAGATCACTTGCATTGGTCGTCGGAGATCTCCCCTTCGGTTCGTACCAATCCTCTATTTCAGATGCCGTGCACAATTCAATTCGACTAATCAAGGCGGGCGCTGAGATGGTCAAACTTGAGGGCGGCGTGCATGTCGCCGAACAAATCAGAGCAATTTCCAATGCAGATGTTCCTGTCATGGGACATATCGGCCTCACGCCACAGAGTTACCACCGAATGGGTGGAAACAAGATCCAAGGTCGCTCAGATGGTGAAGGTGCCGGGAGCAAAGATCGACTCTTGGCGGATGCATTGGCTGTTCAGGAGTCGGGGGCATGCGCTGTTGTTATCGAGGGCGTACCAACGGATTTAGCAAAAAACATTACGGAGGCACTGACGATTCCAACAATTGGAATAGGTGCAGGTCCTCATTGTGATGGACAAGTTTTGGTCATGCATGACCTACTTGGTCTTTCACCTCGCACGTTCACCTTTGCAAAGCCATACGTTCAACTTCGCGAACAAGCACAATCTGCTGTCGCTCAATATGTCTCAGAAGTGCAATCGGGAGCGTGGCCCGATGCTGATCACAGTTTCTCCTAGATGATTATTCTTACTTCTCCTTCTGAGATGCATGAATGGTCTCGTGTGAACAGAAGTGGAAGATCTGTGGGCTTTGTCCCCACCATGGGCGCTCTTCACACAGGTCATGAAGTGCTCATTCAGCAAGCAAAGCATGAGAACGATTTCTCTGTGTTATCCATATTTGTGAATCCAACTCAGTTCAATGTTCAATCAGACTTCGACGCTTATCCACGAACCGACCGTCGAGACTTGCAGATCGCGGAACATCACGGTGTAGATGTTGTGTACATGCCATCCGCTGAGACGATGTATCCACCCGGTTGGAGGATCTTTGTTGAACCTGGATCGGCCGCAGACCCTCTAGAAGGCTCTGGTCGCCCCGGACATTTTCGAGGCGTTGCAACTGTCGTGACAAAACTCTTCAACACAGTTCAACCAAATCGTGCATACTTCGGAAAAAAGGATTATCAACAACTCGCTGTCATTCGACAGATGGTGTCTGAATTGAACTTCGACATCTCAGTTGTCGGCGTGGACACCGTGAGACACGATGACGGACTCGCTATGTCGAGTCGAAATGTTCGCCTAACGCCAGAGCATCGTTCATCTGCGCCCATTATTCATCAAGCTCTTCTAGCGGCTGAATCCCTCGTTGCTTCGGGTGAAAGATCTGCGTTTGTCATACAGCAAGAAGTCATCTCACTTCTGAACACGACCGATGGATGCAAAATTGAGTATGTGGAAGTCGTTCGCTCGACGGACCTCTCCTCGGTAGCCACTATTGACTGTCAAATAGTGATATGTGTAGCCATCTGGTTCGGTGATGTTCGCCTCATTGACAACATCGAGATTTCTCCAACTCTTTAGCGGTGAAGACCTACGTCGGTTTGTTTGACCTGCAAACGAACAGAAAAAGCTGAATCGCCTGAGAGGACTCCCCCGCGCGCAAAAAGTCGACCCGACTGCCAGTTGCTAAGACCCAACTCCGGGCGAAGCAAAGCAAACTGACCATCGACCCATCGAGTGAAACCGTCGCCGAAGAAAGGAGCATTCGCGCCTTTCCACACGAGATCTCTCTCCGAGGCATCTTCAGAAATAGCCGACACAACAAATTGTGGACTGAATTCGTTGAACAAGCGAACCGCCTCTGCAACATCTGAAACAATCACGACGAAGAACTCAGGATTCTCTTCCCATTCAAACTCATGCGAGATGTCTTCTTGTGGTGAGATGGTGATTTGTTGTTCACGGTGAGTGCCATCTGCTCTCTTCACATCAATGAATTCTGAATCAGCAAGAAAACGTTCTGCCCCATTGACTACATGCACTCGACAGCGAAGACCGCGCACAGCTGCAGCCTTCTCGGCTGCACCAAAAACAACAGGAACAAGTTCGGAGGCACGACTGGTTGTCACACAGACAACATTGAGCGTGTTGCATACTTTTCGGTCGAGAGAGTGTTCCACCACAGATGACAGACGAAGCCCATCAGCCTTCTCTCCAACAATCATCCAAGCGCCACCTGTGCCATGAAGGCTCGCAGGGACGCCAGACTGCTGCGCAATCGAACCCAATTCACTGACAGCCTGACCAGAACCTCTGGCGACTGCTAGGGAAAGACGATTGTCCGAAAACAAGGCCCAACCTGCTGCATGCTCGGCTGACTCCAATAGAACAACACAGTCAGCAGGGAGACCACTTTCTGCGAGGGCTGGACGAATCACCGCATCCATGATGGCTGTGGCCGTGTGCAACGCATCACTACCAATACGAAACACAACGGTGTTGCCACCTTTCAAGACTCCTGTTGCATCAGCAAAAACGTTGGGACGACCTTCAAACACAAAGCCGATGACACCGAGAGGTGCAGTCCACTGCTGAACTTCCCACCCTGAATGGATGATGGTGTCTTGCAACAAGTTGAACTCCACATCTACTGACTCCCACATTCGGAAGGCAGCAATCATCTCCATACGCATCTTGTCACTGAGTACCAAACGAGTTGTAGAACGACCCCTCGCGACTGCAGCTTCTACATCAGTCTTATTGGCTCGCGCCACGGATTCGAAAAGCAAATCATCGGCCAATTTCTCGGCCGCAAGCGCAAAGAAGCGATTAACTTGCACCGTCGTTGCATCTTGAAGTCGATGAAATGCATCGAGAGCAGATCCCACACGCTGACGAGCAAGAGCATGGACATCCTTTGGAATCCGTCGCAACTCTCCAGAAGAAGCAATCCCTAGGACAACGTCTCCAGGGTTTAAGGACCCAGCGAACGCCTCATCAACGGACACCAAAGTCGAACCAACGAGAACTCGATCACCAGATTGAAGTGCAGGCGTACTTGTCATTGTCCTATTCTGCTCTGTGTGAGTGACACCCAAAGCAATCCTTTCTATTTCAGACAGCTATTGAGCGGTCAGGACTATGCCGCCGGAAACATGATGGCAACCCAGATGGTCAACTTCTCCTATCTTCTCGGAGATCGGGAGTCTGGCGAGTGCGTCATTGTTGATCCTGCATACGCGGTTCAACAGTTGGTTGATATCGCCGAGGCGGATGGAATGACAGTTGTAGGGGTGATGGCAAGCCACTATCACGCGGACCACGTAGGTGGATCAATGATGGGACACACCATTGAGGGAATCACAACTCTGCTGGAACGTCACGACGTCCCCATCCACGTAAACAAACACGAGGTGCCATGGGTTCTCAAAACCACTGGGGTGAGCGAGGACAGTTTGGTCGCACATGATTCCGGTGATGTCGTACGCGTTGGACAGTTATCCATCGAGTGCCTTCACACACCCGGCCACACTCCAGGCAGTCAGTGTTTCCTCACGAATGGCTGTCTCGTTTCCGGCGACACCCTCTTCCTCGACGGATGTGGCAGAACAGACTTACCGGGATCCAATGTTGCCGATATGTACGAAAGTTTGACCAAGTTGGCGAGCCTTCCCGATTCAACCATCGTTCTGCCTGGCCATCGTTATTCAGAGCCACCTGCCGCGCGTCTCTCCGATGTTCGTGATGTCAATTACGTGTTCAAACCAAAGTCAAAAGAGGCTTGGATGATGATGTTTGGACACGACTAGGTTGGTCCTACTGCGTCAGTGCGGCAATGAGCGCACTTGCACCCGACAGCAACATGAGTCCAGCAACCAAAGTTGTGAAAGCATCTTCATGGACACGTTTTCTCATTGAGTAACCGATGCGTAAAGAAATTGCCAGCGCAGGCAAGGCGAAGGCCGCACCAATGACATTGTCCTGATTCATTTTTCCTGAGCCAAAGAACAAAACAAGTGCTCCAATGTTCGCAATTGAGAAAACCGTATTGAGAGTCGCTCGAAATGTTGATGCGTCCATGGAACGCGATTTCAGAAGAAATACGAGCGGTGGGCCGTTAGTGGAAGTCGATGTATTCAACACACCGGAAATAAAACCCAAAATCCAGTCATACCGACGGGCATCATCGGGGATCTGAAACTTTCTAATGATCAGCACAGTTGCAACAAGAACCACCGCTCCAAGGCCGAAACGAAGGGCACGCTCTGAGACGACATTGAAGACAATGAGCCCAAATGGCATTCCTGCATACGACAGGAGCGACAGGCGTCGAACTGTCTTCCATTCTGTGAAACGCCGATCAGCAAACGCTTGTGTTGTCGTAGATACAGACGCGACCAGCACAGAGACCACGATGGCATCTCGGGGTGCCAACACCAGCACCATCAGCGGCACCGAGAGCAAACTGAATCCGAAACCAGCCAGGGATTGAGCAAAGGCTGCGATTGCCACGCACACGACGATCCAGATGATCTGTTGAAGTTCCAATGAAAACCAATCGCCTAGAGGACTTGATGAAGTTAGCCCAGTCGGCGGGATTCCTAGATGATTCAGCACTTTGAGCTTTACATTTCGTACACTTTGAGGCGTGGCCAGTCTCACAGCACCCCTCGACATTCACGTCAACGGCAATCGACTGATGCAGCGCATCTTCGATCTTGCCGAAATTGGGGCTATTGAAGGTGGTGGCTGCGCGCGCCTAGCCCTCACGGACGCCGACAAACTCGGACGTGACCTTGTCATCGAATGGATGAAAGACCTTGACCTCGACATCACAGTGGATGTTGTAGGAAATGTTGTCGGAGTTTGGAACGTTGGCTCGGGCAAGCCAGTGATGACAGGTTCACACATTGACACGGTTCGCACTGGCGGAAAATACGACGGCAACTACGGAGTTCTTGCTGGACTAGAAGTGATTCAGTCCTGCCAGGAACAAGGGATCACTCCTCTTCACCCTCTCGCAGTTGCTTTCTTCACTAATGAAGAAGGAGCTCGATTCGCTCCCGACATGTTCGGATCAATCGTGTATGTCGGTGGTCTCAGTGTTGAAGAGGCTTTAGACACCATCGGCATCGACGGAGCTCGTGTCGGAGACGAACTGGAGCGAATCGGTTACAACGGTGCGACACCCTGCCCCGGTGTTACGCCTCACGCATTTGTAGAACTGCACATCGAACAAGGTCCAGTGCTTGAACAAACCGGCATCACTATTGGTGCAGTTACGGGTGTGCAGGGAATTAGTTGGCAAGAAGTAACAATCGAAGGTCAGAGCAACCACGCTGG
>ERZ1022756.147-NODE-147-length-23904-cov-25.444170_pt1 | contig 23904 bp, 22 predicted proteins | sample MGYA00520902_ERZ1022756 | MGnify/ENA primary metagenome ERZ1022756 (study PRJEB33162, sample SAMN09537601) | freshwater metagenome | isolation source: freshwater | place: Canada:Alberta | collected 2017-07 | study: EMG produced TPA metagenomics assembly of the...
CGAGACTGGAGCTGGGGCTGAGGCTGGCTGAGATTGCGGCGCAGGTGGCGCGAGATCTAAGGCCGCATCGGGTTCCTGGAACCAGCTGTGCTTGCACTTCGCGCAGCGCACGGTGCGCCCCTCGCTACCGATGGCAGCATCGGGCACCGCATATCGGGTGCCGCAGGCTGGGCAGGCAATAATCATGTCCTATTAGGCAATAGTCTTCGTGCCCCCTTGCACAAGAGCAAGCGTCCTGCGCCACCGCATTTACCCTATGTTTTCCACATTGCGGGGCGTAAATCCGACAATTGGTAGCGCTTCGTGCGAAGTTCAGCTTCCCCGCCGCGCGCCCCCCTGATAGGTGCTCGGGATGAGCGAAACCCTTGCCGGTCACGTGAAATTCGACAATGTCGGGCTGCGCTACGGCACCGACCCAGAGGTTTTGAGCGATCTAAGCTTCACGCTTTTTCCCGGCAGCTTCTATTTTCTGACGGGCGCGAGCGGCGCGGGCAAAACCAGCCTGCTGAAGCTGCTCTACCTGGCGCAGCGCCCTTCGCGCGGGGCGATCCGGATGTTCGGGCAGGATCTGGTCACCATGCCGCAAAGCCGGCTGCCTGATCTGCGACGCAGGCTTGGCGTGGTGTTCCAGAATTTCCGGCTGGTGCCGTATCTGTCCGCCTTCGATAATGTCGCGCTGCCGCTGCGGCTGGCCGGGACTGAAGAAAAGCGCGTGGTCAAGGCGGTTGGCGATATGCTCGACTGGGTGGGCCTGTCGCACCGGGCCCATGCGATTCCGGCGACAATGTCCGGAGGCGAACAACAGCGCGTGGCGATCGCCCGTGCGGTAATCGGCAGGCCCAAGATGCTCATCGCGGATGAGCCGACCGGCAACGTCGATCCTGACATGGCGCTGAAACTGCTGCGCTTGTTCGAGGCGCTCAACAACCGTGTCGGCACGACGGTGGTGGTGGCCACCCACGATGTCCACCTGCTGAAAAAGGTGCCGGATTCGCTGATCATGCGGCTGCATAAGGGCCAGTTGTCCGACCCCACCGGTGCGCTCCGCTATCCGCCGCGCCCGTCGGCGTCCGGCGGGAGCGGCGCGGCATGAGCACGCTTCCCCCGCTTCCTCCCGGCTCCGGGCCTGACGAAGACGAGGCCCTGCCCGAGCGCCCCTGGGGGCGGGCCGCGGCGCGGCTTTTGCCGCCCTCACGCCTGACTGGGCCGATCCCTTGGGTGATTGCGATCCTGATCGCATTGGTGGTGATTGCGGCTGCGGGCGGCCTTGCACTGCGCAATCTTGCCACCAGCGCGAGTGCCGGCTTGTCGAGCGCGGTCAGCGTGCAGGTGATCGAGCCTAATCCTGAACTGCGCGAAGCCCGCGGGGCAGCAGCGGCAAAGGTGCTGGTCGGGATGGAGGGCGTCGCGGGCGTGCGGCAGGTACCCGAAGCGGATCTGGTCGCGATGTTGGAGCCATGGCTCGGCGAAGGTGCAGGCGAGGGCGATGTGCCGATTCCCGCGCTGATCGATGTCGAGCTGGAGCGGACCGCGGGTCCCGCTGAGATTGAACGGATCAAGACTGCGCTGGGCAGCGTGCCGGGTGCGCGGGTCGATGCGCAGGGAGACTTCCTGCGCCCCGTCAACAATGCGCTTGCCGCGCTGCAATGGCTGGCGCTGGGGTTGATAGCGCTGGTTGCACTGGCAACCGCTGCGGCGGTTTGGCTGGCGGTGCGCAATGCCTTTGCCAGTGCGCGCGAAACGGTCGAGATCATGCACCTGCTGGGCGCAAGCCAGCGACAGATTGCAGCCGTGTTTCTGCGCGACGTATTGAGAGAGGCCGCGTTCGGCGCCGTTCTGGGCGGTGCCTTGGGGGCAGCGGCGGTGTGGCTGCTGGGACAGCAATTCGCCGCGCTCGATAGCGGGATGGTCAGCGGCGGCGGGCTGATGCTGACCGATTGGCTGGCGATTGCAGCAATCCCGCTGGCGGGCGTGCTGCTGGCGCTGGCCACGGCGCGCATCACCATTGCGCTTGCCCTCAAGGCTATGCTCTAGGAGCGGCACGATGATCCGGCGCGTGCTATCCCTGTTGTTTCTGGTGTGGGCGTTCGGCTTCCTCTGGTTCGCTGTCGCCCTGCCCAAGCCTGCCGACGGGGTGAAGACCGATGCGGTGATCGTGCCAACCGGCGGACCGGGGCGGATCGCGCGCGGGCTGGTGGTTCTGGATCAGGGGCTGGCGGGCAAGATGTTGGTCAGCGGGGTCGATCCCGAAGTGCGCCCGCAGGAGTTCGCTGCTGAATTCGGCGTGTCGCCGCGCCAGATGGCGTGCTGCGTGACGCTGGGCTTTGCCGCGGTCGATACGCGCTCCAACGCGTCGGAAACGGCCAAGTGGGTCGCCCAGAATGAAATACGGTCTTTGCGGCTGGTGACGACCGACTGGCATATGCGCCGCACCGCAGGTGAGCTTGCCCGGACCTTGCCCGATCACGTCACCGTGATCCGCGATGCGGTGCCGTCGCAGCCAGGCCTGAAGACGCTGTTTCTGGAATATCACAAGCTGATCGCGAGCCGTGCGGCGGGTCTGGCCGACCTTTGACCTGGCTGCTTGCGCTGCTGCGTTCGCTCGCCTTTTATGTGCTGTTTTACAGCGGTAGCGCGCTGCTGGTGATCGCCTCGGTCATCGCGGTCGTGGTGCAGCAACGCTGGCTGCGGCTGGTGGTGGCCAAGTGGGGCGATTGGCACCTGTGGTGCGTTGAAAATGTGCTCGGGATCGAGGTCGTGCTCGATGGGGCTTTGCCCGACGGGCCGGTGCTGGTCGCAGTCAAGCACGAGAGCTTCTTCGAAGCGATCGATACACCGCGTCTGTTCACCGACCCGGCAGTATTTGCAAAGCAGGAACTGTTCCGCATTCCCGGCTGGGGCCATTCGGCGCTGGTCTACGGTCTGATCCCGGTGGCGCGAGAGGAAGGCGCCAAGACGCTGCGGGCGATGCTGGCACTGGCGAAGCAGCGGGTAGAGGAAGGCCGGCCGCTGGTGATCTTCCCTGAAGGCACGCGGGTTGCGCCCGGCACGCAGCCGCCGTTGCAGGCGGGTTTTGCCGGGTTGTACAAACTGCTGCGCCTGCCAGTGGTGCCGATCGCGGTGGATAGCGGGCGGGCCTATCACCACTTGGTCAAGGGCCCGGGGCGCATCATCTACAAGATCGGGGAGACGATCCCCGCCGGCCTGCCGCGCGGCGAGATCGAGGCGCGGGTGCACGCGGCGATCAATGTCCTGAACGCAGAGGGCTGACCTTTGGGCGGGCTTGCCCCGGCTGCAGGCGCCGCCAGACCACCGTTAGACCCTAGCTAGGCCCCCCTTAAGGTGCCTTGAGGTTGCGGTTTCACGTGAAACATCCGCTGGGGTACTAGGCCCCGTGTTCGCGTCCGAAATCGGGCCGCTCGTCATCCTGACCCTGCTCGATCACCGCGCGGCGGATCGCGCGGGTGCGGGTGAACAGGTCGAACAAGGTGTCCCCGTCGCCAGACCGGATCGCGCGTTGGAGGGCAGTGAGGTCTTCGGAAAAGCGGCCCAGCATCTCCAGCACGGCGCCCTTGTTGGTCAGGAATACGTCGCGCCACATCACCGGGTCTGACGCGGCGATGCGGGTGAAGTCGCGGAAGCCCCCGGCGGAGTACTTGATGACCTCGCTTTGAGTCACGTCCTCCAGATCGCTGGCTGTGCCGACGATGGTGTAGGCGATCAGGTGTGGGATGTGGCTGGTAACGGCCAGCACCAGATCGTGGTGGGCGGCGTCCATCAGCTCCACCTTCGATCCAAGCGCCGTCCAGAAATCGCTGAGCGCGTTAAGCGCTGCTGGGTCCACGCCGTCCGGCGGCGTGATGATGCACCAGCGGCCCGCAAACAGCGTGGCAAAGCCCGCTTCCGGCCCGCTTTGTTCGGTGCCTGCAACCGGATGGGCGGGGATCACCGTAGCGCCGGGCAACGCCTCGGCCAGAGCGGTGGCGACCGCCTCTTTGGACGAGCCGACATCGCTGACAATCGCGTGCGGAGCTAGGCCGGAAGCAATCGCCCGCGCAGCATCGCCCATCGCGCCGACAGGGACGCACAGGATTACCAGATCCGCGCCCGCAACAGCGGCTTCGGCAGTGTCGCAAACCTCGCCTGCCAGTCCGCGCTGCGCGGCCCGCTCTCGCACCGCAGAATCGCGATCCCAGCCGGTGGTGGCGATGGGCAAGCCGCGCGCCTTGATGGCGAGGCCGATCGACCCACCGAGCAGGCCGAGGCCAATGATAGCGACGCGGGTAATCGTCATGCCGTTTCCCCGCACAGGATTCGGAAGGTGGAAATCACGCGGGTCATGTCGTCCGATTTGCCGATGGTGATGCGCAACGCGTTGGGCAGGCCCTGCCCCGGCAGGTGCCGCACCGCATACCCCGCCTCACCCAGCGCATCGAGCGCCTCGGCGGCGGTTACCATGCCTGCGAAATGCACCAGCAGGAAATTCGCCTCGCTCGGCGTGATGTATAGGCCGTGGTTGCCCAGCGCCGCCACCGCTTCGGCCAGCCGCGCGCGCTCCTTGATGTTGTGCTCACGGCTGGCGGTCACGAAATCCTGATCAGCCAGCGCCGCCAGAGCCGCCTTCTGACCGCTCGCGGTGACGTTGAACGGGCCGCGGATCCGGTTCAGTACATCCACAAGGCCCGGCGCGCCGGTGCCCCAGCCGATCCGTTCGGCAGCAAGTCCGTAAATCTTGGAGAAGGTGCGCGTCACCAGCACATTGGCGTGCCGTGCGGCCAATTCGAGCGCGGCCTGTTGAAGCGCTGGATCGACATATTCACCGTAAGCCTCGTCCACCACCAGCAGCACGTCGGCAGGCAGCCCCGCGTGCAGGCGTGCGACTTCGGAAGGGGCAAGGAACGTGCCTGTCGGATTATTGGGGTTGGCAAGGAACACCACCCGGGTGCGCGGCGTCACTGCCGCCAGCAAGGCATCCACATCGCTTGCCAGATTATTGTCCGGCGCTTCCACCGGGGTCGCCCCGCAGCGGCGTGCTGCAATATCATAGACGGCAAAGGAAAAGCGGCTGAACAGCACCTCGTCCCCGGGCCCGGCAAACCCTTGCGCGGCGAGGTTGAGCAATTCGTCCGATCCCGTGCCGCACACCACCTGTGCCGGATCAAGCCCGTGCAGATCCGCAATCGCTTCGCGCAGCGCGCGGGAATCCGGATCGGGATAGGTTGCCGCCTCATCCCGCGCCGCGGTAAGTGCAGACAGCGCCGCCGGGCTGGTGCCGAGCGGGTTTTCGTTGGCCGAAAGCTTTACCAGCGCCTGGCCTGAGGCCGATTTCGACTTGCCGGGCTGATAGGCATGGATGCCGAGGATCCAGGGCTTGGGTTGGGGCGCGGTGGTCATGATGGTCTGCTCGGCTGGAAGAAAGGCGATGCTGGGACGCGCTTCGCCGGAACGGAATCTTGAAAAAATCCCCCTAACCGTTCGCCTCAAGCTTGTCGAAGGGCTGTTTTTCCGCTTTGCGCATTCTGGCAATGGCACCCGCTGGCTCATCCTTGATCTATCCCATCCCCCATCCCCTGCCGCTGGACAGCGGGCAGGCCCTGGAGGCTGCCGAGATCGCTTACGAAACCTATGGCACGCTGGCGCCCGATGCGTCGAATGCAGTGCTGGTTTGCCACGCACTGACTGGCGACCAATACCTCGCCAGCCCGCACCCGATCACCGGTAAGCCGGGCTGGTGGGAACGAATGGTCGGGCCGGGCAAGCCGATCGACACGAACCGCCATTTCGTGATCTGCGCCAATGTCATCGGCAGCTGTATGGGATCGAGTGGGCCTGCCAGCCTTGCGCCGGACGGTCAGCCTTATGCCATGCGCTTTCCCGTCATCACCATCCGCGACATGGTGCGTGGGTTGGTGGCATTGCTGGACGGGCTGGGGATTGCGCGCCTGCACGCCGTGGTCGGCGGATCGATGGGCGGGATGCAGGCGCTGAGCCTAGCCGCCAACTGGCCGGATCGCGCGGCGCGGGTGCTGGTGATTGCGTCAACCGCCCGCCATTCGGCGCAGAACATCGCCTTCCATGAAGTCGGGCGGCAGGCGATCATGGCCGACCCGGCGTGGGCGGCGGGCGATTACTACGCCAGCGATGCGCGGCCCGACAACGGCCTCGCCGTGGCGCGGATGGCGGCGCATATCACCTACCTGTCCGAAGCGGGGCTGACAGAAAAATTCGGGCGGCGCCTGCAGGATAGGGACGCCAAGGGCTTCGGCTTTGACGCCGAGTTCCAGGTGGAAAGCTATCTCAGGTATCAGGGCAGCGGCTTTACCCGGCGGTTCGATGCGAACAGCTACCTCTATATCACCCGCGCCATGGATTATTTCGATATAGCCGAAGAGCACGGAGGCAAGCTGGCCACGGCTTTTGCTGGGACACAGGCGCGGTTCTGCGTCGTCAGCTTTGACACCGACTGGCTGTACCCAACCGCTGAAAGCCGCCACGTGGTCCACGCGCTGAACGCGGCGGGTGCAAAGGTCAGCTTCGTCGAACTGTCGGCGCCGCACGGGCATGACAGCTTCCTGCTGGAACACGACCAGCTTGACCGGGTGGTGAAGGGGTTCGTCGAGTGACCCGCCCTGTTTCGTCTCTGCGTCCTGACCTTGCAGCCATCGCCGCCCACGTCGCGCCGGGCAGCCGGGTGCTCGACATCGGCTGCGGCGACGGGGCGTTGATGGCCGAACTGGAGAGCGTTAGCGGCTGCGACGCGCGAGGGATGGAGCTGGACGGCGCTCTGGTGGAACGCTGCGTGTCGCGGGGCCTCAGTGTCGTGCAGGGCGATGCCAATCTCGATCTGGCGAACTACCCCGACAAGGCGTTTGATTACGCGATCCTCAGCCAGACATTGCAAACCGCAACGCGGCCCGATCTGATTCTGGACGAGCTGCTGCGGGTCGGACGGCGGGCGTTCGTGTCGTTTCCGAACTTCGCGCATTGGCGCACACGAGCGGCGCTGCTGTTGGGTGGACGGATGCCGGTGACGCGCGCGCTGCCGGTCAGCTGGTATGAAACCCAAAACATCCACCACGTCACGGTCGAGGATTTTCGCGATCTGGCGCGGATGAAGGGCGCCCGGATCGAACGCGCGTGGTTCTTCTCGAACGAAAAGCAGATCGGCGCGCCAGCTGCTAACTGGCGCGCCGAATTCGCGGTGTTTGAATTAAGCCGCTAGCTTTGGGCGGCCTTCGGTGCCGCTGGCGCTCACGTCAGTGAACGCGAGAACCAATTACGCCCTGTGCAGCATGCAGAGCTTGTGCCCATCCAAGTCGAGCACATAGCCAAGGTTCAGCGTGCCCATCGGGCCGACGCGCGGGCCGGGTGCGTCCTCGATCGAGGTGCCGCCCGCAGCCACTGCTGCATCGTGAAACGCTTGCACCTGCTCCAGACTGTCGCAGGCAAAGCCCACGGTCGAGCCGTTCGAGCAGGTCGCAGCCTGATCGTTGATCGGCTCGCTGATCGAGAACATCCCGCCATTGTGCATCCAGAAGGCGCGCTTGTGCCCGGTGGCGGCGACGTTGATGTTCCCCGGCTTCGCGCCCAACGTGGCGAGAACGGCGTCGTAGAACGCCTTGGCCCGGTCGAAATTGCTGGTACCGAGCATGATGTGACTGAACATGAAATTGCGTCTCCTCTCAAAGGACGGGTTGCCGATTAGGGCGGATTTTGTCCGCCCGCAATGTGCATTTCCGGTAGCCACAGGTTCATCCCGCAGGGCATAGAGGGATCCATGCTGACTTTGCTTTTCGCCGCCGCGCTTGCGCTTCAGGATGCCCCGATCAGTGTCGATGTCACGCCCCAGGCCGAGCCGCCCCGGCCCGAAGGCTTCGTCGCGCTCGCCGATCTGCCGATCGAACAGGCCGCCGCTGCGCGCTGCGCGATCGCCTTAGCGACCGTCAGTCGGTGGCAGAAGGCAGGTGATCCCCGGGGCGAGCCCTATCCGAACATGGAAACGGGCGGCGGGCGCGAGTTCTTTGTGCAGGTCATGGCCAAGCTTATGGACACGGCCGGCCTCACGCGCGAAAATGTCATCGCGCTGGCCTTTGACGGGGTCGAGGATCACGACAAGCCCGATGGCGCAGAGCGGGTCGCGCAGATGATGCCGGCCTGCGAGTTGATGAAATCCGCGGCTGGACTTTAGGAATGCGGACATATCCCCGCGTGCCCTGCGCCGTCCGCTGGATTCACTCCGCCAAGTAAGGCAATGAAGCGGCATCATGTGGCTGCTCTATCAATTTCCCCTGTGCCCCTTCAGCCGTAAGATTCGGCTGTTGATGAGCGAAAAGAACATCCCCTTCGATCTGGCGCGCGAAGACCCTTGGTCCGCGTCCGAACTGTTCTTCAATCTCAATCCGGCCGGACGCACGCCGGTGCTGGCCAATGCCGACAAGAACATCACCATCCCAGATAGCCGCGCGATCGCTGAATATTTCGAGGAGACGGTGGACCGCAACCCGATGATCAACGGCACCGCCACGCAGCGCGCCGAAATCCGCCGTCTGGTCGCGCTGTTCGACGAGAATTTCTACACCGACGTCACCGCGCCGCTTCTGTCCGAACGCATGAAAAAACGCATCCTGCGCCAGCCGCCAGACAGCGGCGCGCTGCGCAACGCGATGAAGATGGCGCACGGGCATCTCGATTATCTCGACTGGTTGATCGACAATCGCCCGTGGGTGGCGGGTTCCACAATGAGCTTGGCCGATCTGGCAGCGGCAGCGCAGATTTCGGTCGCGGATTATCTGGGCGGGATTGACTGGGCGGGCCACGAACAATCGCGCGGCTGGTATGCGGTGTTCAAAAGCCGTCCAAGCTTCCGTCCGCTTCTCACGGAGCGGATGGATACGATTAAGCCGCCGCAGCATTATGCTCTTCTTGATGGATAGGCATCGTCGCTTACGCGACATGAAGGCCGTATCGCTGCGGGTAGACGGTCAGCCTTGCGGATTGCCGTTGGCAATCCGATAATCACTTCGATTGGAGAGGTGACGACATGACCGATGACCCCCGCAGCCTGACCGATGCCGAATGGCGCGAGAAGCTCAGCCCGATGCAGTTTCACGTCCTGCGCGAAGCGGGGACCGAGCGCGCCTTCACCGGCGAATATGACAAGTTCTATGACGAAGGCGAATACCACTGCGCGGCCTGTGATACGCAGCTGTTCTATTCAACCGCCAAATACAATTCCGGCTGCGGCTGGCCCGCCTTTACAAACCCGGCGGATGACGAGGTCGTCGAGGAACACCGCGATATCAGCTACGGCATGGTCCGCACCGAAGTGCGCTGCGGCAACTGCGGCGGCCACCTTGGGCATGTCTTCCCCGACGGGCCGCCGGAACAGGGCGGCTTGCGTTACTGCATCAATTCGGCTGCGCTGATCTTCACCCCGGCCTGATGCCGAAGCATTTCGGGCAGCAGCGGGGGAGAGCCGCGTAAAGCCGGGTTCACCCCCGGTTACAACTTGCCTATGCAGGGCGCGGGTTCGGCCGGCGTTTGGGCGGGCATCGATTGGGCATGGTCATGTCGAGAAGGGGTGAGCAGTTGCAGAACAAAGGCGCGCGCGGAAAGCGCCGTACAGCAACGGAGCGTTCCGACGCTTCCCTTTCAGGTGGGCGGGGCTCAGGCGATCACGGCGCGCCGCCGCCGCGCTGGCGGGTGTGGCTGAAGCGGTTGTTTGTCTGGGGCACTGGGCTTGCTGTCCTTGGTATCGTGTTCCTTGCCGTTGCGGTCGGCTTTGCCGCTTCTACCCTGCCGAGTTACGCGACGCTTCAGGCAACGCAGCCGGGCCAGACCATCGTCGTGCGGGCACGCGACGGGCGTGAGCTGGTCGAAATCGGGCCGAGCTTCGGCGACTGGCTTGAATATGAAGACATCCCGGAAACAATGACCAACGCCATGGTGGCGGTGGAGGACAAGCGGTTCCGCTCGCACATCGGCATCGATCCGGTGCGCCTCACCGGCGCGGTGGTGGAATGGATCACGGGTTCGCGCGCGCGGATCGGCGGCACATCGACGATCACCCAGCAGCTGGCGCGCAACCTGTTCCTCAACAATAACCGCACGCCGGACCGGAAGGCGCGTGAGGCGGTGTTGGCGCTGGCGCTCGAATGGCAGTTTTCGAAGGAGGAGATCCTCGAACTTTACCTCAACAAGGTCTACTTCGGCGGCGGAGCCTACGGTATCGATTCCGCCAGCCGCAAATTCTTCAGCCACCCCGCCAACGAGTTGAGCGTGGGTGAAGCGGCAATCATCGCCGGGCTCGTCAAGGCGCCGAGCCAGTATTCGCCAACGGCCGACGTGCAGGCCGCGGTGGACCGCGCCAAGGTTGTACTCAAGCTGATGAACGAGCAGGGCTTCATCACTGCCGATCAGGCGCAGGTCGATGTCAGCGCGGTCCAGCTGAAGGAGCAGGCTGGGCAGAATTCAGTGCGGTATTTCACCGATTGGGTGTTGCCGCAGCTCGATATCATCCTGCCTGAAACCTACGAGCCGATCGAGGTGTGGACGACCCTGGATGTTGGGATGCAGCGCGCCGCGACCGCGTCAATCGAAGCCAATACCCCAAAGGGCGCGCAGGGCGCGCTGGTCAGCCTCGACAGGGACGGGGCGATCCTGGCGATGGTCGGCGGCACCGATTATGTGGCGAGTAATTATAACCGCGCCACCGCTGCCCTGCGTCAGCCCGGATCGGCGTGGAAGCTGTTCGTTTATCTCGCCGCCTTGGAAGCGGGCTACACGCCTGAAGACAAGGTGGTCGACACGCCGGTGACGATCGACGGGTGGAGCCCGCGCAACTCGAACGGACGCAACGTCGGGGAAACGGATCTGCGCACCGCGTTTGCGTTCTCGATCAACACCGTCGCAGCGCAATTGGGCAACGAAGTCGGGTTTGGCACGGTCGCATCGATGGCACGCCGCTTCGGCGTGGATTCGAAGGTCGATACCTACCCGTCTATGGTGCTGGGGTCGTCCGAAGTGCGCGTGATCGAAATGACCCGCGCCTTTGCAGGTGTCGCGGCCAAGGGTGTGCCGGTGGAACCGTACGGCATTACCAAGGTGACGGGCGCCAGTGGAGAGGTGCTGTACCGCCGCGAAGCCCAGAGCCAGCCGGCTGCCCTGCCAAATTATGTCGTCGCCGGGATGACCGATCTGCTGCAGGCTGCGGTGCAGACCGGCACGGGCCGCGCCGCCGATATCGGCAGACCGGTTGCAGGCAAGACAGGAACCACCAGTTCGAACAAGGATGGATGGTTCATTGGCTTCTCCAGCGGGATCACCACGGGCGTATGGATGGGGCGCGACGATGCCAAGGCTGTGCCGGGCCTTCAAGGCGGGCGAGCCCCGGCGCAGGCCTTTGCTGCCTATATGCGCTTTGCGGTGAAGAACCGTCCGGTCGAACAATTCGACGTGACGCTGGAATTGCCTGAATGGCAGCTTGAGCCTGACGAGGAGGCGCTGTTCGGCGTGCCGGAGGATTATTACTACATCGACGAGCAGGGCAACATGGTTGAACCCGGACGCCGCGATCCTGAAGCTTCGCCGTTCGGTATGGAGGGTGAAGGCGGACCTAATGCGCCCCCTGCGGCCAGTCAGGATTTCCTTGAGGAAGCGACCGGCGGCACGCTGCCGCAGAACCAGCGCCCGCCGCGAGAACCGCGCCGCGCGCCGCCGCCTGCTGGACTGAAGCCGCCCGAACAATAGGCAAGCAAAAAGGGCGCCGGGATCTGCTCCCGGCGCCCTTTTTTGTATCAGCGATCCGTCTTCTGCCGTTTGCCGCCTGCGATCAGCGCAGGCGCACCGGCACGAAGGCTGGCGGCGTGGTGCGGCGCTGGACGCGCAGCAACAGTGCGTCTCGGTTTTCCGTGGTGGCGGCTTTGACCTGCGCCAGCAGTGCCTCGACCGTTTCGACCGGCTGGTAATTAGCCGACAGGATGATGTCGCCCCGACGCAGACCCTTGCGCGCTGCGTCGGCATTGGCATCAACGGCGGCGACCACCACGCCCTTGGTATCGGCGGGCACGCCCAGCGAACGCGCGATGGCGGGGGTCATCGCCGTGACCTGCATCCCCAGTTTCTGCTCGATGGTACCATCCGAACTGCCCGGTGCCATTGGCTCTTCAGCTTCCGGATCGAAGGTCTGGTTCTGTTGCAGCAACTCGGCCTCGCTCGGGCGTTTGCCGAGGGTGACGGTCAGGTTAAGCCTCTGGCCTTCGCGCAGCACCTCGACCGGCACCTTGGCGCCCGGCTGGAGGTTGGCGACGAGGAAGCTGACGGTCTGATCGGCCGTCACGTCCTTGCCGTTGACCTTGGTCAGAATGTCGCCAGCCTTGATGCCAGCACGGCCCGCGGGGGTGGATTCCTCCACCATCTGCACCAGTTCCCCGCGGCGCTTGGGCAGTCCTAGCGAGGCGGCGAAATCTTCGTTGATCGGCTCAAGCCTCACACCCAGATAGCCGCGCTGGATTTCCTGACCACTGCGCAGTTTCTCGACAATCGGAGCGGCGATTTCGGCGGGGATGGCAAAGCCGATCCCGACGCTGCCGCCCGAAGGCGAGAAGATCGCGTTGTTGATGCCGATCACGTTGCCGCGCATGTCGAACAATGGCCCGCCGGAATTGCCGCGATTGATGCTGGCGTCGGTCTGGATATAGCGGTCATAGGCGCCGCCCTGACCGGTGTTGCGATAGACCGCCGAGATGATCCCGCTGGTCACCGTCCCGCCAAGGCCGAAGGGGTTGCCGATGGCCACCACCCATTCGCCAACACGAGCCGAACTGGAATCCCCGAACCGAACGAACGGGAATGTGCGGTTGGCGCGAATCTTGAGCACCGCGAGGTCCGACGCCGCGTCGGAGCCGATCACATCGGCTTCATGTTCCGTGCCGTCGGACAGCGTTATGGTGATCGACTCCAACTTGGCGCGGGTATCGGGCGGCGAAATGACGTGGTTGTTGGTGACAACGATGCCATCGGCCGAAATGATGAAGCCCGATCCCAGCGATTGCGCCTCACGCGTTTGCGGCTGCGCGCCGCCGCCTTCACTGCCGCGGCGGTTGAACAATTCGGCAAAGGGCGTCCCGGCGAAGGGGTTGTTTGCAACCTCGACCCGCTGGCGGGTGGCGATGTTGACCACGGCAGGCTGCAATTGCGCAGTCAGATCGGCAAAGCTCGCCGGAGCGCCTGCAACCGGCACGACGCGGTCCATCACGGCACCGTCGTTTTGTGCAACCTGCGCGCCCAGCGGCGAACCCGATATAAGCGAAATGGCAGCGCCGCCGACCAGCAGCGCACTCGACAGTCCATAAACGTAGCGCACGTTGTTCACGTCCTTTTGGTCCTTATCCTGCTTACGGAATGCGCAGGGGTCCTGCCGCGTTCCTCAAACCGTTGACGGGGCCGGCCGGGAAAGGCCGGTTACGCGCCCCAAATGCCCTTTCAGCGGCTGAACGCAAATTGAACACCAGTGGCGTTCAGCGCCGCATATCAGCCTTATGTCGATAGCCTAGCGTTCGCCTTTGAACTGACGGAAATACTCGCTGTCTTCCGACAATACCATCGTGCTCTGGCCTTCGCCCGTAAGGAACGTCTGCCGATAGCTTTGCATGGCGCGGTAGAAATCGTAGAACTTCGGGTCTTTGCCATAGGCATCGGCATAGATGCGCGCGGCTTCGGCGGAGGCTTCGGCCTGAATGATCTGTGCATCGCGTTGGCCGGCGGCCCGGATCGTGGCGGCTTCTTCCTGACGGTCGGTTTCCATCCGGGTGAAGGCGGCGTCCAGCGGACGGCCTTCGGGAAGGTCAGCCGCCTTTATCCGCACGTCGAGCACCTGCGCGCCGTAAATGCGTGCCTGTTTATCGAGGGTGGCAGTGATGTTCGCCATCGCAGTCCCGCGTTCGGCATTGATCAGCGCCGAGAACGGTCGGCGGCCCAGTTCCTGACGCAAAACAGACGTCAGAATGGGAAGCAACTGGGCCTCGAGCTGGCGCTCTGTCCCGGCTTTTTCGACCAGCTTGACCGGATCGATGATGCGATAGCGAGCATAGGCATCGACCTGCAGTCGCTGCTGGTCGTTGGAGAGCACTTGCGTGCGCTCCATATCCAGATCGAGCACGCGGCGGTCGACCATCTGTACCTGTTCCAGGAACGGGATGCGCATCTGCAACCCGGCGCCCGTCTGGCCATAGGGCACATCGGGCCGGAACAGGTTGAACACCCGCACCGGCTTACCTGCCTGAACCACCACACCCTGATGGGTTTCCGGGATAATCACGACGCTGGAAAGCAGCGCCACAACGATCACGACAGCGGCGATGGCAAGGTTTTTGCTGTTCTGGAGTATTCTGTCCATGACCTTATTCCCCCTGCGGCGGTTGCGGCTGCTGCGCACGCCGTTTCAATTCGGGCAGTGGCAGATAGGGTGTGACGTTGCCGGATTCGACGATGGTCTTGTCGGTCTTGGACAGAATCTGCTCCATGGTCTCGTAATACAACCGGCGCCGCGTCACTTCGGGGGCTAGCTTGTATTCTTCGTAGATGTCGTCGAATTCGCTCGCGTCGCCCTGCGCCCGGGCCAGCACCTGCTGGGCCACCGCGCGCGAACGGTTGATGGCGGCGTCGGCGTCCTGCTGCGCCGAGGACACGTCCTTGAAGGCTTCTTCAACCCGGCTGGGAGGATCGACCTTGTTGATTTCGATGCCCTGCACCATGATCCCGGAACGATAGGCGTCAAGCCGCGCCTGCATCGCTTCGCGCACGTCCTGCTCGATCTCGGCGCGGCCTGCGCCGGTCAGGACGCTGTCAAGCTTTTGGCGGGCCACCGCAGCGCGCATGGCAGATTCGCCGATTTCAAGCAGCGCATTGGTCGGATCGTTGAGCTGATACTTGTAGAGAGCAAGGTCTGAAATGTTCCAGCGGATCAGGTAGCTGAGGTCGACGAGGTTCTGGTCGCTGGTCAGGATCAGCTTTTCAGTTTTGGTGCCGGGCACCTCTTCCAGCCGCACCTGCGTGACGTTTTCCTTTTCGACCATGTGGATCGGCCAGGGCGCTGTGATGTTGGTCCCGGAATCGAGCGTGTCGTAATATTTTCCGCCCAGCCAAGTCACCACTGCCTGTTCGCCGGGTTGGATGAAGTGGAAGCTGGTCACCCCCACCCATACCAGCGCGACCCCGCCAATGATTATCGGCAGCCAGCTTTTGCCGTTCGGCCGTTCAGGCAGGCGAAAACCGGGGCCACCCGGGCCACCGCCCACACGGCGCGGGCCTTCCGGGCCGCGGCTCTTGAAGATGTCTTCGATGCTGGCCGAACGCCGCTTGCCTGGCTCTCCGCCGCCGGGGAGCCATGGATTGCGCGGCCCTCCGTCGCTGCCGGTGCCGCCTTCGGGGCTCCCGTCGCCGGGTTCGTCGCCACCGCCATTGCTGCCGCTGCCCCCCCAGGGGTTGTTCTTGCCAGCCATGGTAAGGCCTTTCAGGCCCGCGCCAAGACGCTCTCTCCAGCCATCTACTCTCTGCATAAGACGTTTATAGGCATGGGTTCGCGCGAAAAACAGGGGTTCGCTGCGTGAATTTGGTGTTAGACGCGTGGCGATATGAGCAACTTGCCCGAACCATCCCGCCAGCCGGACGCCGAAGAGGCGCTGATCCGCGCTGCGCTGTCGCCCGAAATCAACCATCGTTTGCGGTCCGCCCGCATCGTTTCGCGCCGCGCGGTGATCGTCGCGGAAGCGGGCGATCTACCAGATTCCGGCCGCGCCGAGCTTGAATCTGCGATCACCGCCGCGCTCCTGCCGCTGGCTGAAGTCGATGAGGTTCGCATTGCGCTGACCGGTGAACGCCGTCGCCGCCGCCTGATCGCGGTGGGTTCGGGCAAGGGCGGGGTCGGAAAATCGACGCTAACCACCAATCTTGCCGTCGCCCTGGCCAGGATGGGTCGCCGCGTGGGCGTGATTGATGGCGACATCTATGGCCCGTCGCAGCCCAAGCTATTGAAGACCGAGGGGATCAAGCCCGATGCCACCCCTGACGGTGCGCAGTTGGTGGCGATCGACAGTCCCTACGGTGTCAAGGTGCTTTCGATGGGCCATATCGTCGCCCCCGGAAAGGCGCTGGCATGGCGCGGGCCGATGACCGGCAAGGCGCTCACGCAGCTGGTCGACGCCGATTGGGGCGATACGGATCTGCTGCTTGTCGATCTGCCGCCGGGCACGGGCGATGTGCAGCTTTCCATGCTGTCGGCGCACAAACCTGATGGCGCGGTACTGGTTTCGACCCCGCAGGATCTCGCACTGATCGACGCCGCGCGCGCCGGGCAATTGTTCGAACAGGGCGAGGTGCCGATTATCGGCCTGGTCGAGAATATGGCTGGCTATTGCTGCCCCGAATGCGGCCACATCAGTGATCCGTTCGGATCGGGCGGGGTGGAGAAATTTGCCGCGGCGCTGGAAATCCCCTTCATGGGCCGCATCCCGCTGACCCTGGCGACCCGCATTGCCGGCGACAAGGGGGAGCCGCCAGCCGCTGGTGACAACGAGGAAGCCGCGCCGTTCCGCGCTATCGCCGAAAAGCTTGCGCGCTGGCTTGATACCGGGACACTTTAGACGATGCAGGTCACGCGGCGCGGATTGCTGGCGGGCGCGGCGGCTGGCGGGGGGCTGGTGGTCGCCTGGTGGCTGACGCCGCGAAGCTATGGCACGCCGCTGGCCGCAGTGAGCGGGGAGCATATCTTTGGCGCATGGCTGAAAATCGCCAGCGATGGCGTGGTTACGGTTGCCGTTCCGCAGCTGGAAATGGGGCAGGGGATCACCACGCTGTTGCCGCAGATCGTCGCCTATGAGCTGGGCGCGGACTGGCGGCAGATTGCGGTCGAAGCCGCGCCGGTGTCGGGCGCTTATGCCAATATCCCGCTGGCGAAGAAATGGATGGCGCTGTGGGATTCGAGCTTTGCCGGTTTTTCCGCTGCGACCGATGACCTGATCGCCACCCGGTTTGCCCAATCGCGCCGCTTCAACGCGACGGCGGCTGGCACCTCGCTCGAAGCCTATGAACGGCCGTGCCGTGAAGCCGCCGCCGCGGCGCGCGCGATGCTGGCGCAGGAGGCTGCTTCGCGTTGGGGCGTGGGCTGGGAGGAATGCGAGGTCGAAGAAGGCTTCGTAAAGCACGGGGAGAAGCGCGCCAGTTTCGGCGAATTGGCCGAGGCTGCTGCAGCCTACACCCCGCCCGATCCCCCGCCGCTGCGTCCGGAACCTCCGCGCGAAAAACCGCTGCCCGCGGATGTCGACGGGGCGCCCGCCTTCCCGCGCATCGATTTGCCGTCCAAGGTGGATGGTTCCTACCGCTTTGCAGGCGACGTGCGTCTTCCGGCAATGGTCTTCGCCTCGATCCGTCACGGGCCGGTGGGTGAATCGGAACTAGCCGGTTTCGATCCTAAGGGAGCCGCGGGCATCAAGGGCCTTGCCGGGATCGTTGAAAGCAAGCGTTGGCTCGCCGTCGCTGCTGACACGTGGTGGAGCGCGGAGACAGCGCTCGCCGCGATGAAGCCCCGTTTCAAGACCGCAAAGCCCATCAGCAGCGCCGATATTGCCGCACGGCTCGATACCTTTCTGACCGCGGGCGAGGCCCATGTAATTGCTGAAACCGGCTTTGGCGGCGAGGGGTTGCAGCGGGTGGATATCGGGCGGCGATACGAGGTGGAGCCTGCTTATGCCGCACCGGTCGAAAGCGCGACGGCGACAGCACGTTATGAAAATGGCCGCCTTGACCTGTGGATCGCCACGCAGGCGCCGGAACAGGCGCGCCTTGCCGCGGCGCGGGCCATCGGCATTTCCACCGAGGACGTGGCGCTTTATCCCATGCCCGCAGGCGGCAGCTTCGATGCGCGGCTGGAGCATGACCACGCTATCGAAATCGCGCTGATCGCGCGTGAACTCGGCCGCCCGGTGCAGCTCACCTGGTCGCGCCGGGACGAGCTGGTCCGCGCACGCCCGCGCGCGCCGGCGTGGTTGTTGCTTGGCGCGCAGCTTGCCAAGAACGGGGACGGCGCGATTGACGCCATGCGGATCCGTATCGCCGCGCCGCCTTCAGCGCTGGAATTCGGCAAGCGGTTGTTCGGCAATCTCACCCCCACCGCAGCGATCCGTGAAACGGCGGCCCAGCCCGATCCGCTCGCCTGCGAAGGGGCGGTGCCACCTTATCAATTGCCAGCCGTGCTGGTCGAGCATGTCCCCGCTGACATCGGCCTGCCGGTGGGCCGGGTGCGGGGCAATTCCTATGGCCCGACGATCTTCGCAATTGAAAGCTTCATTGACGAGATCGCCGCCAAGCATAAGCGTGAGCCGCTGTCGTTCCGGATGTCGATGCTGGGTGGGGATGTGCGGTTGGCCGCCTGCCTGCAACGCGCGGCGCAGCTTGCCGGGTGGGATGGCGGCGCTGACCAGAGCGGACAGGGCATCGCCTGCGCCCGTATCGGCGAAGGGCCAGAAGCCGCGCGCATCGCCTGCGTCGCCACGGCGCGGCAGGGGGAAGGCGGGGTGCGCGTTATCCGGCTTTCGGCGGCGGTGGATATCGGCCGGATCGTCAATCACGATATCGCAAAGCAGCAGATCGAAGGCGGTCTGGTGTTCGGCATCGGCATCGCGCTTGGCAATCCGCTGCGCTTGCGGGGCGGGGTCCCCGAAGCGTCCGGCGATTCAGCGCTGGGGCTGCCCACACTGGCAGATTGCCCCGAGATGCGGATCGAATTCCTCGCCAGCGAGGCACCGCCTGCCGATCCGGGGGAATTGGGCGCGGTTGTCGCTCCGCCGGCGATTGCCAATGCGCTGTTTTCGGCTACGGGGTTGCGGTTGAGACGCCTGCCCCTACTTTCGGACGGCATATGACCCCGATGATTTCGCCACTTTTAGCCCGGGCAATCGGCTTTGCCCGGATACGAAACGCCTGCCGACCGTTAGGCGGGCTATGACCTGGCAGACCCAGCGCCTTCCGGGCGATCACCCTCCTGCACGCAGCGGCCGCATTGGTGTGCTGCTGATCAATCTTGGCACGCCTGACGGGCCTGACCCGGATTCGGTCAAGCGTTACCTCAAGCAGTTCTTGTCCGACACGCGGGTGGTGGAGATTCCGCCGATCGCATGGCAGCTGATCCTGCGCGGCATCATCTTGAACACCCGACCCCAGAAAAGCGCCAAGGCCTATGCCAAGATTTGGACAGATCGCGGATCGCCGCTGGCCGACATCACCTCGCGCCAGGCCGAAGCGATGATCGGGCGGTTCGGGGAAAAGGTGCAGGTCGATTGGGCGATGCGTTACGGCAACCCGTCGATCGAATCGCGCTTGACCGCGCTGATGGCAGATGGCTGTGACCGCATCCTGCTCGCGCCGATGTACCCGCAATACTGCGCTGCGACGACCGCGACGGTGTTCGATGAAGTCGCCCGCGTGTTGAAGAAAATGCGCTGGCAGCCCGCCTTGCGTTTCGTGCCGCCCTATCACGACGAGCCGGGTTATATTGGCGCATTGGCCGATGATCTGACGAGGCAGGTGAACGCGCTGACTTTCAAGCCGGAAGTGATGCTGCTCAGTTTCCACGGCATGCCGCAGCAGACGCTGGAAAAGGGCGATCCCTATTACTGCCACTGCTCCAAGACCGCGCGGCTGCTGCGCGAGGCATTGACGATCCGGCCGGAATTCGAAGGCGTCCGGTTTGAAACCACCTTCCAGTCGCGCTTCGGCCCGGCCGCATGGCTCGAACCGTCCACCGATGCGACACTGATGGCCGAAGGCGATAAGGGGACCAAGCGGCTGGTGGTGGCCGCGCCCGGCTTTGCTGCGGATTGCGTTGAAACGCTGGAGGAACTGGCGCTTGAAGGCCGCGACGAATTCACCGAGCACGGGGGCGAAGATTACGCCGTGCTCGATTGCCTCAACACCTCCGATCATGGCCTTGCGATGATCGAGGCGATGCTGGCCCGCGAGCTTTCCGGCTGGATCTGACTTTTACGCAAGATTGACCGGCGCAAGTATTTACATCAGAGTCAGTTGCGAATCCGAACCTTCACCGGAGCATCGAGACGACAATGGCCACCCTTGCCGAAGCCCCGCGGTCTGCTGACACTGCCGCCGCCAGCGAAGCCCCCCGCCACTGGGGCGAAGGCCGCCTGAGCGAGGCGGATCTTGCCCATATCCCGGGCGATGCAGGCTGGCCGGTGGTCGGCAATACGTTCACCATGCTCGCCAACCCACATGGCTTTGCCGAGCGCATGATCAAGACGCATGGCAAGGTTTACAAGAACCGGGCTTTCGGCGGCTGGCAGATCGCGTTGATCGGGGCCGAGGCGAACGAGTTGTTGTTGTTCAACAAGGACAAGACCTTCTCCAGCGAACAAGGTTGGGGCCCGGTGCTCGACCAGTTGTTCCCGCGCGGGCTGATGCTGCTGGATTTCGACCACCACCGGATAGATCGCCGGGCGCTTTCCATCGCCTTCAAACCGGAACCGATGCGCCATTATTCGGGTGCGCTGAACCGCGGGATCGCCCGCGAAGTGGCAGGCTGGGCCGGACCGCAGGAGTTCTATCCCGCGATCAAGAAGCTCACCCTCGACCTCGCGGCTGACAGCTTCATCGGCCTGCCGTGGGGGCCGGAAGCCGACAAGATCAACGCGGCATTCGTCGACATGGTGCAGGCCTCGGTCGCGCCGATCCGTAAGCCGCTGCCCTTCACCAAGATGAAGAAGGGCGTCGATGGCCGGGCCTTTCTCGTCGAGTATTTCACCCGTGAAACGCTCCGCCGCCGCGCGGAAGGCGGCGGGCAGGACATGTTCAGCCAGTTCGCTACCGCCACCCGCGAAGACGGCAGCCTGCTGCCGGTCGATGAGGTGGTCGATCACATGAACTTCCTGATGATGGCCGCGCATGACACGATTACATCGTCTGCCACATCGCTGATCTATCACCTCGCCACCAACCCTGAATGGCAGGAGAAGCTGCGCCAGGAGATCATCGCGGTTACCGGCGGACCGGACGGGGACGGCAACCCGCGTGCCCTTGATTACGATGATCTGGGCAAGCTTGATCTGACCGAAATGGCGTTCAAGGAATCGCTGCGGATGATCCCGCCGGTGCCGTCGATGCCGCGCCGGGCGCTTAGGGAATTCGAGTATGGCGGGTATCGCATTCCGGCGGGCGCGATGGTGGGGATCAACATCTACTGGACCCACCATTCCGAGGAATATTGGGAGAACCCCTTCACCTTCGATCCGCTGCGCTTCACGCCGGAACAGGTGAAGGCCCGACACAAATATGCCTGGGTGCCGTTCGGCGGGGGCGCGCATATGTGCCTTGGCCTGCACTTTGCCTATATGCAGGTGAAGGTCCTGCTCGCCCAATTGCTCCAGCGTTACCGGATTGAGGCTGCGGCGGGTTACAACCCCGAATGGCAGGACTGGCCGATCCCGCAGCCCAAGGACGGGCTGAAGGTGACCTTCACGCCGCTGTGATGTTTCACGTGAAACGTCGTTTTGGCGGGGGTCTAGAGGGGGGCTAGGCGGGGTCTAACCCCACTCTAGCCCTGATTATCCGGAGCCGAGGGCGAGGCAATCCGTGGGTTGTCGCGGCCCAGCTTTGAGGCGCCGCGCAATGACGAGCCGTATCAGAAATCGACGGCGATCCCGTCCCCCCTCTCCCAGTCACCATAGCGGGTGGGAGAGAGCTTTTCGTCGTTTTCGACCGCCTTCGGCGCGGGCACCGGATCGTTGCTCCAATGGGCAGGCTTCTTGAAGTTCTTCGCGGCTTCGGACTTTTTCTTGGTCATGGTACCCAAATGCGCGCGCTGGCACTTGGTTTCAAGACAGGATAGGGGCAGCGGATGCCTCAGACCCCCGGACTTCCCGTGCGCCGCGCTGCGCTTCGCCTGCTTGATGCCGTGTTCCGGCGGGGCGAGACGCTCGAACAGGCTGAAGCGGCTGCGCTCGGCGATATCCGCAAGGCGCCCGACCGCGCGCTGGCCAAGGCGATTGCGGGGGAGGCTTTGCGCTGGCTGACCGATCTCGACGCCCTGATCGACGGCGCGACAAAGCAGCGCCTGCCCGATGATGCCAAAGTGCGCATGGTGCTGCGGATCATGCTGGCGCAGGCGCTCAGACTGGACACCCCGCCCCATGCCGTGATTGCGACCGGATTGCCGCTGCTGGCAGGCGGCCCGCGCCGGCTGGCGCACGGCGTATTTTCCGCGCTGGTGAAGCCGGGCGTGGGCGTGCTGCCCGACGCGCCGACCTTGCCCGAACCTGTCACCGCTCGCTGGGGCGCGGACAAGGCCGCGGCCATCGCGCCGGGTCTGGCTTTTCCGCCGGAACTCGATCTGGCGCTGAAAGACGCTGCCGAGACCGAGACCCGCGCCGTTGCCATGGGCGGCGTCACCTTCGCCCCCGGCCATGTCCGCCTGCCGCGCGGCGCGGCGGTGGATACGCTGGCGGATTTCAAGGCGGGCGATTGGTGGGTGCAGGATCTCGCCGCCTCGATCCCTGCGCGGTTGCTGGGGCCGGGCGCAGGCAAGAACGCGCTCGATCTGTGCGCTGCACCTGGCGGCAAGACCATGCAACTGGCCGCAGCCGGATGGAAGGTCACCGCGCTCGACAGTTCGAAACGGCGGCTGGAGCTGCTGAAGGACAATCTCAAGCGAACCGGGTTGAAAGCCTCGCCGGTGCGCGCCGATGCGCTGACGTGGGAGCCGAAGCACCGCTTCGACGCGATCCTGATCGACGCGCCTTGCACCGCCACCGGCACCTGCCGCCGCCACCCCGATGTGCTGCACCGGATCGGCAAGGGGCACATCGGCGACATGGTCGAACTGCAACGCGGCCTCGCTGCCAAGGCTGCCGAATGGCTGAACCCCGGCGGCGTGCTGGTTTACGCGGTATGCTCGCTGGAGGCCGAGGAGGGCGAGGAACAAGCGGCATGGATTGACGCCGAACTGGGCCTGACGCCTGCGCCGATTGCCTCCGAAGAACTGCCCGCAGGCCTTGCGCCCACGCCAGAAGGCTGGCTGCGCACCCATCCGGGGATGCTGGCCGATCTGGGCGGGCTCGACGGGTTCTTTGTGGGGCGGTGGGTGAAGCGGTAACCCAATCCCCGTCTTCCCCGGCTCGAAGGCCGGGGAGACGAGGCTAGTCCTGCCTCAATCCTTCACATACTTCTGAAAGCTCTTGCGCAGCTTCATCAGCTTGGGCGGGATCACCGCAAGGCAGTAGGGATTGCTTTGGCCCTGACTGTCCCAATATTCCTGATGGTAATCCTCGGCCGGATACCATTCTGCCGTCTGTGCGCCGCCCGACAGGCCTTCGATAGTCGTCACCGCTACCTTGGCATGATCGGCATTCCAGCGCGCAATCGCGGCCTCGGCCTCGGCGCCTTGTTCGTCCGACAGCGGGAAGATCGCCGAACGATACTGCGTGCCGATGTCGCCGCCCTGCCGGTTCAACTGCGTCGGATCATGGGTGCCAAGGAACACGTCGTAAATCTCGGCCAGGCTGATCGCGTGGGGATCAAAGGTCACGCGGATCGCTTCGGCATGACCGGTGCTGCCGGTGCACACTTCCTTGTAAGTCGGGCTGGGCTTGGTGCCGCCGATATAGCCGCTTTCGACGGTGTGAACGCCGATCACATCGCGGAACACCGCTTCGGTGCACCAGAAGCACCCACCTGCAATGATCGCCGTGTCCAAGTTGCTCATCGAAATCTCCGTTGGTATTGCACACAGATAGGCTAGCACGTTGCAATTGCCATGCGTTGGCCAGCAAAATTTCCAACCCCGGAGAGAGACCCCATGAAGAAATTGATCCTTGCCGCCGCTGCGAGCGGGTTTGCCCTGGC
>ERZ1022756.148-NODE-148-length-23887-cov-9.931898_pt1 | contig 23887 bp, 29 predicted proteins | sample MGYA00520902_ERZ1022756 | MGnify/ENA primary metagenome ERZ1022756 (study PRJEB33162, sample SAMN09537601) | freshwater metagenome | isolation source: freshwater | place: Canada:Alberta | collected 2017-07 | study: EMG produced TPA metagenomics assembly of the...
CCTGAACCAACAATTCCACCGTCTGATGCCCCAGAGGCAGAAGTACCTACTGAAGAGCCATCAGAAGAACCGCTTGAAGATCCAACTAACATGCCAGAAGAAGAATTGCTAGAAGAAGATGCTGAGGAAGTAACAGACGCGGCTACGCCGGAGCCAACTTCTTAGTTGGCTCAGTTAACGCAATTTAGGAAGCGCTAGGAACTGGTTCTGGCGCAACTTCCGCAGTAGCTGCAGGAATCTCGTAGTCTGCGTAGAAGCCCGCCTTCTCATTAACCAACAACGACATTGGTGCTGATTGGCCACTGGCAAACATGAACGACAGATTTACAAAAGTGCCTGGCTCAAGCCCACCTGTAACACTTGTTAGAACAATTCGGTATTCGGATTCAAAGCCAATATTGACTACCTCTTGATGCGGCAGCGGAATGTTAACTTCTCCGGCAACGCCAACAGACTTCGCAGCGGCAACGCCATCAAGGACATCATCAACAGCATCGTCAGTATTGATAACTGTCATCAGAACAGTGGCACGTGAGGTATCTGCAGGGTCGACAACAATGGTTGCGTTGCGAATTTGTAGCGCACCAACATCCATGCTGCGGCCATTTCCAGAGTCACCTTGGGTGTTTGTTGCGGCGTCAAAGCCGGCGGCACAGCCACTGATCAGAAGTACGGCAGCGCTTAGAAAGGCTGCGACTGCGATGTTCTTACGTGCCATGAAACTAGTCCCCTTTGATGAATTGCTCGTTCAAAAAATCTTGTAGCCACAAGTCTACTTGCGCTGTTTTTGAGGTTTTCGGCCACCAGAGGACCTAACTCTCACATTTCACAGATTTGAAAACAGGCCAAAATCCTCATTGTTTAATGGGTTTTTGTGGCAGGAAGGCGGCGTGTCGCGTGGTAGAATTGGGGTTCAAGGCAACCAAAGGATCAATTTAAATGGCCTACAAAGTCGGGGAAACTGTCGTCTACCCTCATCACGGCGCAGCAGACATCATTTCTAAAGAAAAGCGCACCATTAAGGGCGAAGAACGTGAGTATTTAGTACTTCGCGTTCACCAGAGTGATCTGACAGTTCGCGTGCCTTCTGACAATTTGGACTTAGTGGGCGTCCGCGATGTGACTAGCCAAGCTGGCCTAGAAAAAGTTTTTGGCGTACTACGTATGCCTTATGTTGAAGATCCTGCAAACTGGTCCCGCCGATTCAAGGCAAATACCGAAAAGCTTTCTTCAGGCGACGTAATCAAGGTGGCCGAAGTTGTTCGCGACCTATGGCGTCGTGCCCAAAAGAAGCCACTTTCAACTGGCGAAAAGAGCATGCTGGCTCGTGCTCGCACACAGTTGATTAGTGAGATTGCATTAGCTGAAAAGACAAATGAAGTTCGCGCCGAGGAAGTCCTCGACGAGGTATTGGCTTCCTAATGTCGACTGCCGCTACTGGACGAGTGGCGGCAATTATTCCCGCCGCTGGATCAGGTGTTCGCTTAGGTGCGGATGTTCCAAAAGCATTTTTGGAATTAGGCGGCTTGTCTTTGTTAACTCGTAGCGCATTAGCAATGAGTACTGTCGCAGACATATTGATTATTGCGGCGCCAGTTGATGGATTAGATGAAGCAAGCGCACAGGTTGCGCAAGTTGATGCTGAGATCCACATCGTTGCTGGTGGCGAACATCGTCAAGAGTCAGTAGCAAATGCACTTCGTATGGTTCCAGAAGATGTTTCGATTGTGTTAGTTCATGATGCAGCGAGACCACTTGTGCCAATCGAAGTCACTCAAAATGTTGTTGCCGCAATTCGAGGCGGCGCAAAAGCTGCGATCCCAGTTCTGCCTCTTGTTGACACAATCAAGCGCGTGAACAATAACGGAATTGCAATTGAAACGGTTGATCGCAATCAATTGCGCCGAGTTCAAACTCCGCAAGGTTTTGATCGGGCAACTTTAGATTTGGCTTACCGAAATCCAGAAGTAGTTGCGACAGACGATGCGGGATTAATGGATGCGCTTGGAATTCCAGTTGTGACGGTTGCTGGAGATGAACGTTCACTAAAAATTACAACGATGGCTGATGTGCAACATGCATTGAGTTTGTTAGGGGCAACAAGTGAGTAATTTGCGAATTGGTACTGGCGTTGATGTTCATCCATTAGTGAGTGGCCGCCCAATGTCTTTAGCTTGCTTGAGCTGGCCAGATGAAACTGCTGGCTGTGAAGGACATTCCGATGGCGACGTTGCAGCTCATGCTGCTTGCGATGCCATCTTGTCAGCTGCTGGCATGGGCGATCTAGGTTCAGTTTTTGGAACTTCAGATCCAAAATGGGCAGGTGCATCAGGCGCTGACTTGTTAGCCGAAGTTCAAAGATTGATAACAAGCGCTGGCTGGAAAATCGTGAACGTAAGTGTTCAGGTAATAGCTAACTCGCCAAAGATTGGCTCCCGCCGCGACGAAGCCCAAGCCGCAATGTCCAAGGCACTTGGCGGAGCCCCGGTTTCAGTTGCTGGCACTACAACTGATGGCCTTGGCCTAACCGGTCGTGGCGAAGGTGTGGCAGCCATCGCTTCAGCATTATTAGAAGCCCCGCAAGATCGGTAACCTTGAACCGTGCGCCTTTATGACACTGCGACTCGAGCAGTCCGAGAATTTACCCCGTTGGTTGACGGCAAAGTCTCTATGTATGTCTGTGGCGCAACTGTGCAATCAGCACCGCATGTTGGACACATTCGTTCTGGCGTAGCTTTCGATGTTTTAGCGCGCTGGTTTCGTGCCTCAGGTTACGAAGTGACTTTGGTACGCAACGTAACTGATATCGACGACAAGATTTTGGCTAAAGAGTCAGTTGAAAATCGTCCTTGGTGGGCCGTTGCTGCGCATTACGAACGCGAATTCCAAAAGGCTTATGAAATTCTTGGTTGCACCCCGCCAACTGTCGAGCCACGTGCAACCGGCCACATCACTCAAATGATCGAGTTAATGCAAACTTTGATTGAACGTGGACATGCTTATGCGGCCGAAGGCGATGTTTATTTTGATGTTCGTTCATTTGCAGACTACGGAAAACTTTCCGGACAAAAAATTGATGACCTTTTGCCAGCAGGGGATTCCGAAGGTGAGTCTCGTAAAAAAGATTCCCGCGACTTTGCGCTTTGGAAGTCTGTAAAGCCAGGCGAACCTTCGTGGCCAACACCTTGGGGTAACGGTCGACCAGGCTGGCATATTGAATGTTCCGCAATGGCTCAGGCCTACCTAGGTGATGCTTTCGATATTCATGGTGGTGGATTGGATTTAGTTTTCCCACACCATGAAAACGAAGTAGCGCAATCTAAGGCAGCTGGCCAAGACTTTGCGAATTTCTGGTTACACAATGCTTGGGTCACAACAGCCGGCGAAAAAATGTCGAAGTCACTTGGTAACTCATTAGTAGTTACAGAAGTTGCAAAGCGAGTTCGCCCAATTGAACTTCGTTGGTATCTAGCCAGCGCGCATTACCGCAGCAATCTGGAATTCTCAGATAGCGCATTGCAAGAATCAGCCGTAGCTTTCCAGCGAATTGAAAACTTCGTAGAACGTGCCGCAGCAATCGTTGGTGACATCGAGTTAACCTCCTCGGCAATCAATTCAGATTTTGCAAATGCAATGAATGAAGATTTAAATGTTCCAGCCGCACTTGCTGTGCTTCATGAAGTTGTCGGCGAAGGAAACACTTTGCTTGCCAAGAAAGCCGATGCTGCTTCACTTAGAGGCTGCCTAACCTCAGTTCGCCAAATGCTAGACGTACTAGGCGTTGACCCACTGTCATCAACTTGGGCAGATGACAGCAAGAACGCAGAATCACTTGAATCAGCACTTGATTACTTTGTGCAACAATCAATAGCAGTTCGTAACGCAGCTAAAGAAAACAAAAACTTTGAAGCTGCAGATGCTATCCGCGATTCCTTGCGGAATGCTGGCATCGCATTAGAAGACACATCTGATGGTGTGCGCTGGAATCTGGAGAAGTAATGGCTGGCAATTCCAAGCGCAAGGGTGCGATTCGCACCTCCAAAAAAGGTGCAGCAGTCGGCTCCGGCGGACGTGGCAAGCAAAAACTTGAAGGCCGTGGCCCAACGCCAAAGGCAACAGAGCGCGATAAGCACCCAGCAGCAAAGCGTGCTCGCGCTGCTGCAAAGGCAGCGGAGAAGCGCGGTTCAACACGGGTAAGTCGTCCGCGTGATCGTGATGGCATCGAATGGGTAGCCGGACGTAACTCAGTTCTGGAAGCACTGCGTGCCAACATCCCAGCAAATGCTCTTTACATGCAGCAGTTCATTGATGCGGATGATCGCGTTAAGGAAATCTTGCAGCTGGCCAATGATCGTGGACTGCCGTTCCTTGAAGCACCACGAAGCGAACTTGATCGCAATACTGACGGCGCAGTTCACCAAGGTGTGGCGCTTCGGATTCCGCCATACTCATACCTTGATCCAATCGATCTGCTTGAAGACGCTTTCAACAATGAAGAGGCAGCTTTCGTAGTTGCTCTCGATGGTGTGACTGACCCACGAAACCTTGGTGCCGTTATTCGATCATCTGCTGCCTTTGGTGTTGATGGCGTCTTGGTTCCGGAACGTCGCGCAGCTGGCATGACAGCTTCGGCTTGGAAAACGTCTGCTGGAGCAGCAACTCGTGTTCCAGTTTCGCGCGCAGTTAACTTGACTCGATCTCTTGTCGAGTTCAAGCGGGCTGGTTGCACCGTCATTGGCCTTGCCGCTGATGGTGATTCATTTGTCCAAGATGTCAGCCAAGAAATAGCAGCCGGACCTATTGTTTTGGTTGTTGGCGGTGAAGCAACAGGAATGTCTCGATTAGTTCGCGATACTTGCGACATGATTGTCTCGATTCCAATGTATGACGAGACTGAATCACTAAATGCTGGCGTTGCTGCTGGAATCGCGCTCTATGAATTGGCAAAAATTCGCTATCCGTAAATGATTTTGAATTAATTTGTTAGCATCAAAACAATGGATTCTTCAGCGCAAGTAATAATCGCGAACTTAACTTCGCCACCAGTTTTGGCATTTGCCCTCGGCTTGCTTGCCGTTTTGGTCAAAGGTGATTTGCGACTTCCAGATCCGATTTACCAAGGATTATCAATTTATCTTTTGCTTGGTATTGGTATCAAGGGCGGTGTAGCACTTCGTCAGTCGGAATTAAGTGATGTGGCATTACCGGCCTTAGCAACAATTTTCCTTGGTCTATTAATTCCAGTTCTCGCATATTTGTTTAGTGGAAAGATAACAAAACTTAGTGAAGTTGATCGTGGTGCAATTGCCGCCCATTACGGTTCTACTTCGCTCGTTACATTTACTGCGGCTCTAGTTTTCCTCGAGCAATCTTCAATTCCTTACGAAGGCTTCGTAACTACTCTGCTCGCACTATTAGAAATCCCAGGCATCATCATTGGCTTGATGCTTGGAACAAGGCATCTAAAGCGTGACATCTCTTGGGGTGAATCCCTGCAGGAAATTTTCTCAAGTCGTTCAATCTTGCTTTTGGTAGGCGGACTTGTTTTGGGTTTTGCAACTGGAACAGTTGGTTACGCAAAGATCGAACCATTCTTTGGCGCATTGTTTATTGGAATGCTCACTCTGTTCTTGCTTGAGATGGGAACCCTGGCAGGACGCCGAATGCGCGACATAAAGACTGCAGGATTTGGACTGGTTGTCTTTGCAATCGTTTTCCCAATTTTTTCTGGAGTCCTTGGAGTCGTAGTTGGATATGCCTCAGGTCTTTCTATGGGTGGGGCTGCCGTGCTTGGTGTACTAGCCGCAAGCGCATCGTATATTGCGGCGCCAGCTGCCGTCAGACTTGCGTTGCCGGAAGCAAACCCTGGAATCTATTTAGCAGCAAGTTTGGGAATCACCTTTCCGTTTAACTTAACAATTGGTATTCCACTTATCGTCTTGGTGGCGCAGTCACTTGAAGGAATGGTTGGATAAAAATGTCAGAACTAGCCACCGTCTCGTTGGTAACGATTGTTGCCGAGACTGCTCTGAAGACAAGGCTTGCTAAGGACCTTAAGGGCCTTGGAGTCTCTGGTTACACAGTGACTGCCGCGAATGGTGAGGGATCCCGAAACAGCCGCGCTGGCGATGTTGATGGTGGAAACGTGATGATTCAATGTCTTGTTTCTCGAGATTTGAGTGTTGCCATCATGAACCACTTAGAGGCTGATTATTTTGAAAACTACGCTGTTGTTGCCTGGGTAAGTGCCGCCGAAGTGATTCGCAAAGAGCGCTATTCATAGGCGAATTTTTGCTTCAAGGATTTATGCACTAATCTTTGAAACTGGTGATCTTACTTAGGTAAGTTTCCCGGCCTCCTTAGCTCAGTGGTAGAGCGTCGCTCTTGTAAAGCGAATGTCATCCGTTCAAATCGGATAGGGGGCTCCATTAAGTGATGTAGGCCTCAAATTCATCGTTTTGAAGGCTTTTGAGTTGCCACTAAAAATATGTAACTCATAATGAAAGTATGCGTTCAACGATCCGCGATAGCCGCAATGCCGAGATCTTGGATGCTGCGCTGACTGAAATCCGTTTAAACGGTGTGGCCTCGTTGACCATGAGTCGACTGGCCCAACTAACCGGGCTATCTCGCCCCGCAATCTACCAATACTTTTCCTCTCGGGAACATGTGCTTGCTGAACTTCTGGTTGATGATCTTGCTGACTTAGTTAATGAAATTGATCGTCACATTTCTGAAATTTCAGACCCGGTAGAGCGAATTCGAGTCTGGGTTAATCGATCCTTGTTGCATTTGGCTAATGGAGATCACTCGATCATTCGAGAGATCAGCGAATCGTCACTACCTGATGAATCAAGAGAAGTCGTGCGAGTGCTGCACGGTCAATTCATGATGAGTTTGATCAGCCCTGTTCGCGAACTTGGAATCGAAGGAATCGATTCTGCGTGCCACATGATTTACAGCGCAGTGCAATCTGCAGCGAAGCGAATTGAAGCCGGATTTGAATTCGATGCCGAAGCCCAAGCAGCAGAGAAATTTGCAATCGCTGGATTGCTTGGAATCCAAAAAAGCTGACGAAGTAATTCTCCGCCAGCTTTTTTGCTTTGGTAACTTACGAATAGATTACGGAGTTGCCACAACTCTGGTTGATGGCTTTTTGCCAGGCTTTGCAATCTTGGCTTTGATCACAATTTTTTCGGCTGGAACTCCTTGAGCAACCAAATATTTCTTAATTGCATTCGCTCGTTTTTTCGCCAAACTCTTCACGACTTTGTCTGATGCACCAACTGTGGAACCAGCAGTGGCTGTAATAACTACTTGAGATGCAATCTTGTAGTCATTAACTCTCCGTTGCAATTCTCGTTTAGTTGATTTTGTAGCTCGCGCGGATCCGGAATTAAACTGCACCCGATTAGAAACTCGAGCAAGTAATGCAGGAGCCTTTGTTGATGAAGCGCTGGCTGCAGGTGTTTGTGGAGCAACCACTGGCGCGAGGAACGTTAATGGTGTGTATGTTTCAAACGGTGCATAGCGGGCGCCACCACCAGTTTGAGTGTAGATTCCGTAATTTCCAAGCGAAGATTCATTGAACACCAACGCACCTGAGGCATTCAAAGTTTTTGACACGTTGAGTGTCACGGTAAATGTGCCATCGGGTGCCAAAGCAACACCACCGGCAGCTTCACCACCAATCTGCGCAACATTTGCTGCTGGGACTAACCACTTGGTTCGTGTCGAATCAGCAAAGGTCAAGAGACGGTTAGCACTCGGTGCCCCGGCCGAAGGTCGCCAGACATCTTGGAACTTTCCAAACGAAACATAAACACCACCAAAGTTTGGAGCTAATGGTGGTCGCGTTGCATTTGTTAGATTCGCATTTGGAACAAAACCAGTCCCAGTGATGGTTATGGTTTCACCATCAGGATTGAGCCCAGTCGATTTTGAAACCGTGATCACAGCCTGATCGCCTGGTGCAGCACTTGCTGGCGAAGTTGAGAAGCCACTAAGAACTAGTGCACTCGAAATGGTACTTACTGCGAAAGCCTTGATTTTAGAATTCATGATTCTCCATTTTTGTTTCGAAATTTTTGGAATTACTTTCTGAACTTCACGGGAACGATTACGTCAGCTTTACGATTATTTGAATTGAGGTGGTCGGATCTTGTTACAACTGCACATCTGACAACTGCACAATCGAACTCATTTATGAATCGACTTACAACAACTTTTTGCTTGAAGCCGCCGCCCCTGGTGAACGGCACTGCTAGTGACTTTCCGTACTCAGGAGGATTCGACGAAATCCAAATCGAGCTTTGAGAGACTCCTGAAGCATTTACGCCACCACCGCATGGGCTCGGCGCCACTCCTTTGGCATTAACAACACAGAAGGCCAGATAAATTCCTAATTTTCGGTTGTATTTTTTCCCAGTTACGGTGACAGTTTGGCCATCTCGAACTTTCGTCGCTGATACCGTCAACGTTTGCCCGGTTGGCCCCTTAACAGTTTTCTTAGAAGACTTTGCATCTGCTGGCGCCGAAATCAAAGTCGTTAAAGCAAGGGCTAGCGCAATAGACAGGGCCACGCTTCGTTTCAACATGTTTTGAAATTAGCAAGATTCTGAAATTGAACTCTGACACAGTGTCAGGACTCAAATCCCGAAAACGAGGAATACTTAGAGCATGCAAAATCTTGGACTCGGAGCTAGATTCTCGTTACTGGGTCTCGTCGTATTGTTAGTTGCATCCTGCGGGACCACAGAAGATGCAAGTGCTTCGAAGCCAAGCGAATCAGCTGGCCAAGCAAATGTGAATTGCTTGAGCGAGCTTGAGCCAATGCAGGCCATGGCACCAGCACTGCCGATAAATCTAACCTCGATATCGGGTGAAGCGGTAACGGTAACTTCAATCGATCGTGTTGTCGGTTTGGCTCCAGGCAGTGCAGAGATCGTTTGGGCTTTGGGCCTTGGAGATGCAATTGCTGGGAAAGATTTAGTGAGCGTTTATCCCGGGTCAGAACAGACGCCTACCGTGAATCCTGGACACGAGGTTGCTATCGAACTGGTTTTGAGCCTCGACCCAACTCTGGTACTTGCAGACAAGAGCGAAGAGAATGCTGATGCCGTTACAAAGCTGACTGAACTTGGAATTCCGGTTGTGGAAATTCCAGAAGCAAATACGATTTCTGAAATTTCACCGCGGATCACTGCAGTTGCCAATGCCTTAGGAGTGGCTGGTTCGGGAGATGCACTTGCAGCTGAAACTGACACCAAACTCGAGCAGGCAAATTCCAACGTTAGGACTGAAAAAACTATTGCGTTTCTCTACTTACGTGGAAATGCTGGCGTGTACCTAATCGGAGGTAAAGGCAGCGGAGCCGATTCAGTAATTGAGTCACTCGGAGCTCGCGATGCTGGAACGCTCATTGGAATCGAAGGATTCGCACCACTCACGGCTGAATCTTTGGCTAAAGCCAATCCAGATATTTTGATGGTCATGAATGAGGGATTGGAATCAGTTGGGGGAATCGAAAAGCTGCTTGCGTTGCCAGGTATCTCGAGTACTTCAGCTGGACGAAATTCTGCAGTGATTCAGGCGGATGATCGAGTGCTACTAACTTTTGGCCCACAGACCCCAAACGTAGTTACTTGCCTTGCTGAACAATTAGCCAGTTTTAACGAGTTGGCATGACAAAGGTAAAGCCAAAGATTCTCATTCCGGCGCTTTTTGGATTTGTCATTCTGGCTATTCTGGCCAACCTATCAATCGGCGCCTACCAGCTTTCAATTTCAGAAGTTGTATCCGTTTTGACTAACCCAGAAAGTATGAGTCCGATCGCTACGTCAGTTGTATTCGACATCCGAATACCGCGCTTGATTCTTGGTATTGCAATCGGAATTTCCTTAGCGGGCGCCACAACGTTAATGCAGTCGTCGATGCGAAATGTTTTGGCTGACCCTGCACTACTTGGATTGGCCGCAGCATCTGCATTAGGTGTAGTTGTTGCGCTAGTTCTAGGTTTCGATTTCGGGGGCGTCGCTGCGTTTCTGTTGGCCCTCCTGTTTACTGTCGCCGCATTTCTGCTGCTTTTAGTTGGGCACTTCGGTGGCAAGCGGGCTTCGGCTCAAAACACTTTGCTCATCGGTGTTGCTCTTGGCGCATTCTTCTTAGGTTTATTGGGAGTGCTAGCGACGAGCTTAGATAACCCTCAACTACGCGCAATGACGCTTTGGAGCTTTGGCACATTGGCGCTGGCAACCCAAACGATAGCGATGGTTGCCTTTACTGCATCAGTGATCGGTTTTGCAATTGTTTGGGCTTTGGCGCCAAAAATGGATCTCTTGCTTTTGGGCGAGCGAATGGCCAGAACTCTTGGGGTTGAGACTCGCAAACTTCGATTGGTTTCACTTCTCATGATTTCGCTGCTGGTGACGGCAGCGGTTTATGGTGCAGGCGTTATTGCTTTTCTTGGACTTTTTTCGGTAACTGTAGCCAGGGCATTGGTTGGACCTCGGCATCGGCCACTGCTTTTAACGAGCGCACTTATCTCAGTCTTAACAATTTTGGTTTGTGATTTGTTGGCCCGCTCAATTGCTGCTCCAATTGACTTGCCGATTGGCTTTCTCACTTCATTAATTGGTGCACCAGTTTTGATCTTCATTCTGGCTAGGACCGCAAATGACTAATTCATCGCTCTTGCAGCTAACTGATGGTGTTATCACTCGCAGTGACGAAACCTTGATTTCTCAAGTGAACATTTCACTTGAGGCTGGTGAAGTTGTTCTCTTGACGGGACCAAATGGATCGGGAAAGAGCACATTGTTAACGGCGCTAGCCGGGGAGAAGTTTCTCGCTTCAGGGTCCTTGGTGTTTGGCACAACAGAGCGTTCCCAAATCTCGCTCAAGGAAATGGCCAAGAAACGATCGCTTATGCTGCAGCAAGATGAAGCAATTGATCAATTACAGGCACAGGATGTCTTGGAGCTTGCAGATATAAGTGCATCTATCCCGGCCTATGCCAAAGAATTCATTTCAAAGATTTCAGATAACGAGAACAGAGACAAAACCTTGGGATCACTTTCAATTGGTCAGCGAACCAGAGTCTTTCTGGCGGCAATCGCTACCCAAAATTCGCAAGTGATGTTGCTGGATGAACCCACCGCAGGTTTAGATTCCGAAGCCATTGCATTACTTTCTGATTACCTGGTCGCACATACACAAGCTGGTGGGGCAGTGCTACTTGCAACACATGAAAACAGTCTTCGCAATATTGCAATTAAAGAACTTGCCATCGCAGAAAAAAGATTGACAGCCAGAAACTTAAGCTAGCGATTTAATTCTTGGTTTAATCAGCTCTTGCACAATCGCGATACCAACTAAAACAATCAATGCACCTACTGGTTCGTACCAATGAAGTTTTTCTTTCAGCAAGACGACACCTGCCAAAGTTGAAACAACTGGAATCGAATAGGTAACAGTTGACATGGCAATTGCGCCGGCGCGTTTAACAATTACGAATCCAATTACTAATGCAACTCCAGTTCCGAGAACGCCCAGAGCAGTAATCGCCAAGATGCCCGTGATTGGCCAAGAAGTTATTTCGTGCGGAGATGCAATTGCGAACACCGCACATATGGATGCACCAATCGTTAACTGAGTCGCAACTGCGCTAACTGGATCAAGATTCAGCGGCGTGACATGTTTGCGGGTCCAAATTGCAGAGAAGGCATAGCCAATAGTGCAAAGTGCGCATGCGATGTAAGCGAACCAATTGGACTGAAAGTTAACGTCCCAAACACCAAGCAAAACCAGTAGCCCTAAAAATCCCAGAAGCAAGCCGCCAACTCGAAATGGATTTAGCTTTTCTTCAGGCAACATAAGTACTGCCAAAATCGCGGTCCAAAGTGGCATTGTCGAATTCAAGAGCCCAGCAGCTATCGAAGAAATGTAATGAATTGCCCATGCGAAAATTGTGAAGGGAATGACTTGAGCCATAACGGTTATCAAAGCAAGATGCTTTATCGCAGGTCCTCGATAAATGAATTTACGTCGAGTTGCAATCACGATAACGACGAGTGCAAGTGCGCCAAGACCCATGCGGGCAAAAGTCTGCTCGTAGGGGTCGAGAAAACTGCTGGCGACCTTAATGAAGAAAAACGAAAATCCCCAGATTGTTGTCAGAGTTAGCCAAAGTGCCAACCAACTTTTAGTCGGGGCTGAGGAAGTATTCACTTGCTCATCTTGTCGCAGGGCGCATTATCACCTGACGTGACACCCCGAGATGGGGGGTGACCGTGTTTTTAGTAGGGAACGGTTTAGCATTGGTGATGTGAATGAAGCCCGCGCCCTCTCAGCTGATAACACTGGAGTACTCCCAGATCGCGATCAGCAGATCCTGGAATTCGAACGCCAGTGGTGGAAATTTGCTGGGGCAAAAGAGCAGGCAATCCGCGAGCAGTTTGATATGTCAGCGACTCGTTACTACCAAGTTTTGAACGCACTCATTGATCAACCAGAAGCTCTTGCATTTGACCCGATGTTGGTCAAGCGCCTCCAGCGTATGCGCGCTGCTCGCCAGAGAGCACGCTCTGCTCGTCGCCTGGGTATCGAACTTAAGAACTAGGTTGTTGCCATGTCTGGCCCACAAACCTTTCACCAAAGAGTAACTATTCCGTTAGCGGTAATTCTTGCCACTGTTGGCGGATTGTTTTTGGTCGGCACACAACTAATGGGCATCGACCCAAATCCAGTGGCTGATGAAGCGGTAGTTGAAGTTAGCGCTTCGGCAGAACCGGTAAACCCTGTTCCAGCACCAAGTGGTGAAGCATCGGTGGATCCAAACCTTGATGTGAATGGTCGCCTGCCAGTAATTGTTTTGAACGGAACAGAGACTGCAGGGCTGGCAAAGTCCATGAGCGATGACTTACATGACGCTGATTGGGTTGTTGAAGAAACGGGTAACTGGGAGGGTCAGCCACTTCTTGAGACCACAATTTTTTACCCAGCTGAAGGTTTTAGTTCTGCTGAAGAGCTAGCCACTCAAACTGGCGGCACTCCAGTAGAGGCAACGCCTGACATGAGTCAGACCGCTCTTACTTTGGTCATTATTCAATAACATCAAGCCTTGTATCAGCAGTTGATACGTGGGATTGCTTTTTCTCGTCACCCTGATAAAGTTTTGGCACGGAAGCCGATGGCTTTCAAAAACTAAATACACCTCATCCAGAGGGGCAGAGGGAACGGCCCGTTGAAGCCCCGGCAACCACCGCAGAACCGTTAAGGCCTTGCGACCCGGTGCCAATTCCGACTAAAGACAGTTCGCTGTTTTTAGTACAGATGACGAAAGGCTTCCAGCTCAATGTCTGTAACACTCGAAAGAATCGATACTGCGCCATTTGGTGCAGCAACCCATCTTGTCTGTCGCGCTTGCGGCGCTCATGCAAAACTTGGCGCGGACTATTCCTGTTGGGAATGTTTTGGCCCACTTGAAGTTGCATATGATTTCGGAACAGTAACCAGAGAACAGATCCAATCGGGTCCGTTCTCTTTGTGGCGTTATGCGCCACTTTTGCCAGTTCCGGCAAACATTGCGCAGTCTCGCAATTTAGCTCCAGGTATGACTCGCTTACATCGTGCGGATAACTTGGCAAAGGCGCTAGGCATCACAGGAACACTTTGGGTCAAGGATGACAGCGGTAATCCAACTCACTCATTCAAGGACCGTGTGGTTGCCGTCGCACAAAGCGCGGGTATCCAACTTGGCTTCAATACTTTGGCTTGTGCTTCAACTGGAAACCTTGCTCACGCGGTGGCTGCCGCTGCAGCGCGTGCGGGACAAAAGTCAGTTGTATTGGTTCCTTCAAATTTGGAACAGCACAAGATCCAAGCAACCGCTGCTTACAACGGTCACGTCATTGGCATCGAAGGAAACTACGACGATGTTAATCGCCTGTGTGGCGAACTAATTGGTGAAGAAGTTTCATCCAACTGGGGATTCGTAAATGTAAACCTTCGCCCGTACTACGCCGAAGGTTCCAAAACTGTTGGTTATGAAATTGCCGAACAACTTGGCTGGAGACTTCCAGATCAGGTTGTGATTCCAGTTGCATCAGGTGCATTGCTAACCAAGGTCGATAAGGGCTGGCGCGAGTTCGTAGAACTTGGTTTAGTTGAAAGCAAACCATGGCGAGTATTCGGCGCACAGGCAACTGGATGCAATCCAGTATCAACTGCTTGGGCAGAAGGTAATGAAGTCGTACGTCCAGTTAAGCCAGACACCATTGCTAAATCATTGGCAATTGGTAACCCAGCTGATGGACCATATGCCTTAGATGCAGTGCGTCGTACCAATGGCGCAATAGGCGATGTCACCGATGCGGAAGTTATCGAAGGCATTCGCTTGCTTGCTGAGTGTGAAGGAATCTTTGGCGAGACTTCAGGTGGAGTGACTGTTGCAGTAACTCGCAAACTTCTTGCGCAAGGTTTGCTAGACCCAACAGCTGAAACAGTGATTGTTAATACTGGCGAAGGCCTAAAAACTCTTGATGCTGTTGCAACCGGAAACGGTTTCTCGGCAACAATTTCTCCAAATGTCGAATCCGTTGCAAAAGTTATTGAAGGTGCCTGATGAGCGTTACAGTCCGAATCCCAACAATCCTGCGGGCATATGTATCTGACCAATCAACCGTGGAAGTTGATCCAACGCCAGCGACTTTGCAAGGCGTACTAGACGCTCTTGAGGCAATGGCCCCTGGCATTTTGCAGCGAGTTATCTCTGACACTGGTGAGCTGCGACGCTTTGTGAATGTTTATGTAAACGACGATGACGTTCGCTTCCTTGACGGGCTGAATACCCCGACTGCTGCAGGAGTAACGGTTTCGATTGTTCCGGCAGTTGCTGGCGGATAAAAGCTCCATAAACCGTCTCTATAGTTAGGCAAAAACCGATAGTTATCGGCGTTTTTCAACAAAGTGGCAAATACCTTGTGCTTATGTGCCGTAGAGTTAATTTTGGTCGAAGGCAAGCTTTTCGTTAGAGAGTAAGACTCGAAGACAAAGATTCGCGAGCACGATGCGAACTCTCACCTTGGTGGGCAGGGAGCAAGACCCGAAGCGGCAAACGTCGCTTCGACCCATTAAGAAAAGAGATGCCATGTTAGGCACAGTCAAGTGGTTCAACCAGGAAAAGGGCTATGGCTTCGTAGAAGTTGATGGCACTGATCGCGATGTATTCCTTCATTACTCAGCTATTGAGGTTGATGGATTCAAGACCCTGGAACAGGATCAGCGAGTTGAGTTCGAAATCGGCGAAGGCCCAAAGGGTCCTCAGGCAGAGCACGTACGCCCGGTTTAAGACCAACACCTTATACAAAAGGACTCGAGATTTTCTCGGGTCCTTTTGTTATGTCCAGGTCTGCCCATCAATCAATAATCAATCGAAATAGGCTAGGGGCATGTCAGATCGCGATGAGTTACGTCAACAGATAATCGATAAAGCTGTGGTGCACGGAAAGGTAATTCTTTCCAGTGGCAAGGAAGCGGATTACTACGTTGACTTACGTCGCGTAACCCTTGATGCTGAAGCTGCGCCAATCATTGGTCGCGTGATGTTAGAGCTAACTAAAGATTTAGATTTTGATGCTGTTGGTGGATTAACACTTGGCGCAGATCCAGTTGCAACTGCCATGCTGCACGCAGCTGCTGCGCAAGGTCGCAAACTTGACGCTTTCGTAGTTCGTAAAGCGGAGAAGGCTCATGGCCTACAGCGTCGCATCGAAGGACCAGATGTTAAGGGCCGCCGGGTACTTGCAGTTGAAGACACCAGCACAACGGGTGGTTCTGTTATGACTGCAGTTGAAGCGCTACGCGAAGCTGGCGCAGAAGTTGTTGCAGTGGCAGTAATTGTGGAACGAGCCGCGCAGCCAACTATCGAGGCTGCCGGACTTGATTATTTGTACGCTTACAACTTGCCTGATTTAGGACTTTGATTTTTTAAGCAACTGACGAACAAATGCTAAAGCTGCTGGAATCAAAGTTGCCAGCACAAATCCCATAAGCACGTATTCAATGTTGTCCTTAACAACTGGAATGTTTCCGAAATAGTAGCCAGCCAGAGTTAGCGTGATGACCCACAAGATGCCGCCAATTGTGCTGTAGATGGCATAAACCCTGAAGTTCATTCTTGCTACACCAGCAACACCTGTAATAACTGGGCGGACAACTGGAACGAAGCGTCCTAGCACGATGGCGCGAGGTCCATGCTTTTCAAAAAAGTTTTCAGTTACTACGACATACTCTTGCTTGAATATTCGAGAGTCTGGTTTAGCAAAAAGCTTTGGGCCAAATTTGGCGCCAGTCCAGTAGCCCAAAAGATTTCCTGCAATTGCTGCAATAGCCAAGAAAACTAAAGCCAACCAAACTGGTGTTGCAATAAATCCAGTGGCTAAAAATAGACCAACTACAAATAGCAACGAATCACCGGGAAGGACCAACCCGATTAGCAACCCGCTTTCGACAAACAGAATTAGGCAAGCAACTAGAAGAGCAAACCCACCGAGTCCCTTGAGCAAACCTTCAGGATCTAAAAAACCCACAGCTTGTATTGAGGTTGCGAATTCGAATGGGGTAGTTGCAATCACCATATGACTGTACCCGTGACACAATAAGAACGTGGGCAGCGGCAAGCCCAAGCCCACAGATTTATTGATTCCAGGAGTCTGACAAATGCCTATTGCTAGCCCAGAGATTTACAACGAAATGCTTGATCGCGCCAAGGCTGGCGCATTCGCCTATCCCGCAATTAACTGCACATCGTCTCAGACAATTGTTGCTGCGATTCGTGGTTTTGCCGAAGCCGAGAGTGATGGCATCGTGCAAGTTTCTTGGGGTGGCGCGGAGTTTGCTTCTGGCCAAGGCGTTAAAGATATGGTCATTGGCTCAGTGGCACTTGCTGAATTCGCGCACGCAGTTGCTAAGGGTTACGGCGTAAACATTGCTCTTCACACCGATCATTGCCCAGCTGAAAAACTAGATGGCTTTATGCGTCCATTAGTTCAGATTTCTGCAGATCGCGTTAAGGCTGGCCAAGAGCCGCTATTCCAATCACACATGTGGGATGGCTCGGCAGTTTCAATGAAAGAAAACTTAGACGTTGCTGACGAAATGCTTGATAAGTGCGCAGCTGCCCGAACCATATTAGAAATTGAAATTGGTGTTGTTGGTGGCGAAGAAGATGGCATCGAAGCATCACATGATGCCAAGTTGTTCTCAACCCCAGAAGATGCATTAGCCATGGCTGATCGTCTAGGTCTTGGTGAACGCGGACGCTATTTAGTGGCAGCAACTTTCGGTAACGTGCACGGTGTTTACAAGCCAGGCAACGTAGTGCTCACTCCAGGCATCCTGAAAGAACTTCAAGAAGCAGTTCAGGCAAAGCACAATACCAAGGAAAAGCCACTTGATTTGGTTTTCCATGGTGGATCAGGTTCTTTGCTTTCTGAAATCCGTGAGTCACTCGATTACGGCGTAATCAAGATGAACATTGATACCGATACGCAGTACGCGTTTACTCGTCCAGTTGCAGATCACATCTTCAAGAACTACGACGGCATCCTAAAGATTGATGGCGAAGTTGGTAACAAGAAGATTTACGATCCACGCGCATTTGGAAAACTTGCCGAAGCAGGCATGGCAGCTCGCGTTGTTAAAGCTTGCGAAGATCTTCGCGCTACCGGAACGCGTATCAAGTAATGACAATCGGACAAGATTTACTAGGCGGCCCACCACCAACACTGCTACCTGCAGACAATCGAGCACTGGCTGCAATTGCTGAAGGTAAGTCACCAGAAGTAGTGGCTGCAGAATTTCCTGAGAGCAGTTTGGCTTGGGCAGCGCTAGCTGATCAAGCTTGGAATGAAAAACGAATCATCGAGTCATATGCCTTTGCGCGGGTTGGATATCACCGAGGCCTTGATTCACTTCGCAAGAATGGCTGGAAGGGTTTTGGTCCCGTCCCATGGGCTCACGAACCAAACCGTGGATTCTTGCGCTGCCTGAATGCTTTGGCGCGTGGCGCAAAAGCCATTGACGAGTCGGCAGAAGCCACTCGCTGCGCCCAGTTTTTAACGGACTGCGACCCAGCCGCAACCCAAGCCCTAGCCGAGTAAAGATTCACCATAAATAAGGACTAGCCTTATCTAGGTTCATCGAGATGTAAGGGGAATTGCCATGCCTGCCGTAGTGCTAGTTGGTGCTCAATGGGGAGACGAAGGCAAGGGTAAAGCTACCGACCTTCTAGGAAGTCGTGTTGATTACTGCGTTCGCTATCAGGGCGGAAATAATGCAGGTCACACTGTTGTAATCGGTGACAAAAAGTTTGCACTTCACTTATTGCCAAGTGGAATCCTTACTCCGGAAGTAACTCCAGTAATCGGTAATGGCGTTGTAATTGATGTCGGTGTTCTGTTTGAAGAAATTGATGGACTTGAAGCTCAAGGTATTGATACTTCTAATTTGTTAATCAGCGCTAATGCCCACTTGATCACTTCGTATCACGTAACTCTTGACAAGGTAACTGAGCGCTTCTTGGGTAACTCCAAGATTGGTACCACTGGTCGCGGTATTGGCCCGTCATATGCAGATAAGACTTCACGTCTTGGTATCCGCGTGCAGGACCTTTTCGATGAAAAAATTCTTCGCGCAAAAATCGAAGGCTCACTTCTTAGTAAGAACCAAGTTCTCGTCAAGGTATTCAATCGTCGCGCGGTAACTGTTGATGAAGTTGTAGAAGACTTGATGCAGCATGCAGAGCGGTTGCAGCCATATGTTGCAGACACCTCATTGCTTTTGAATCGCGCATTAGATGAGAACAAAGTTGTTTTGCTTGAAGGCGGACAGGGAACCCTGCTTGACGTTGACCATGGAACATATCCATTCGTAACTTCCAGCAACCCAACTGCTGGTGGCGCTTGCGCAGGATCTGGCATTGGCCCAACCAAGATCACAGGTGTTGTTGGAATTCTTAAGGCTTACACAACACGCGTAGGTTCCGGACCATTCCCAACTGAGCTACTTGATGAAGATGGCGAAAAGCTACGCACCATCGGTGGCGAACGCGGTGTTACAACTGGTCGCCCGCGTCGTTGTGGTTGGTTCGATGCACCGATTGCTCGTTATGCAACTCGCATCAATGGTTTGACTGACATCTTCTTAACCAAGCTTGACGTGCTAACTGGCTGGGAAAAGATTCCAGTTTGTGTTGCTTACGAAATTGACGGTAAGCGTTCCGAAGAACTCCCAATGACCCAGACTGAATTCCATCATGCAAAGCCAATCTATGAAATGTTGCCAGGTTGGTCTGAAGACATCAGTGGTGCAAAGACCATGGAAGATCTGCCAGCAAATGCTCGCGCTTATATCAAGTTTTTGGAAGATGTGAGTGGAACGCCAATCTCTGCAGTTGGCGTTGGCCAGGATCGCAATGCAACTATCAGCATCAACGACTTACTGCGAAAGTAATTAAATGAAGGTCAGTTCAGTTAAGAACGAATTTGGCGATCCAATTGGCCTACCGGTTGGTGAAGTAACTCGACCAGGGTTACCTGATGAATCAATCAAGCTAACTGGCAACTATTGCTACCTAGAAGTTTTAGATGCAGAAAAGCATGCAGCAGAACTATGGTCGGTTTACTCACTTGATACTGATGGCCGACTTTGGACTTACATGCCACAAGGGCCATTCAAGAGTGAAGCTGAATATCGCACGTGGGTTGAAGGTGTTCATCACAAAGCTGATCCATTCTTTTACGCAATCATCGATAGCGAAACTAACAAAGCAGTAGGCGTTGCTTCCTACCTCAGAGTCGATCCAAATAGCTATTCAATTGAAGTTGGATGGATCACTTACTCACCGCTGATTCAACAAAAGCCGATTGCTACTGAATCTATGTACTTAATGATGAAGAACGCATTTGATCTTGGTTACCGTCGCTATGAATGGAAATGCAATTCCTTGAACTTGCCATCGATCAACGCTGCCATGCGTTTGGGTATGTCTTTCGAAGGGCTGTTCCGCCAAATGTCTATTGTTAAGGGCCAGAATCGCGACACAGCTTGGTTCTCCATACTTGACCGAGATTGGCCAGTTGCTCAAGACGCCTTTACGGCCTGGCTAGATCCAGAGAACTTTGATGAAAACGGACAGCAGAAGCTGCGCCTATCCGACTTAACTGCACCAATTGTTGAGTCACGCTGGCCAAACTTGAGCCTTGACGTCCAGCGCTGACAAGCTAAGGGACCTGGTTCATGACCCGCGGGATTGAGATCGATGCACTTTCTGTTCCAATTGAAGCGGGCTTGAGAATTGTTCTTTCGATTGAGAAAGCAAATGAATCTGTTGAAAGTTTTGAGATTTCAAAGCATGGAGTTTTAATCCCATTAAAGGATCAAATTCTAGAAGCAAACAAACTTGTTCCTCACCCGCTTGTGACTGACAAGATTTCCATAAGCAAAATCAAGGCTTCGAAACTTTACGCAATCTCAATTGAACTTCCCAGTAAGCAAAGGATCTTTGTTTCTAAAGAATTGAAAGATTGTTCTGTTTCCATCCATGTGCTTCGACAATTTGTTGATGCTTGGCATCCAACCAATCTTGCAATGCTTGTTATAAGTAGTTCCGGAAATGTTCTCTATCAAGATAAGAGATTTCTTACTGGGGTTACTGAGCAACCGAACGAGGTCGTTGCTAAAGAGGCATCACCCAAACAAGAAGAAATCGAAATTGAAACAGAATCATCGACACACGAAGAAATTGAAATCGTTACGGAAGTATCCACATCAGTAGTCACTGATCCGGTTGGATCAAGATTTAGTTTCAAATCAGCTGCACGCACTATGGCAGTCGCCTTTGCCATAGTTATTGCATTGATAGTAGTTACTCCACTTAGCTTGGCGCACCCAAACAAGTTGGAGAATCAAATGTCTTCCATCTACTTAGTTTGGCCAACAAAGAATCCTTCGGTTGGGTCAGAAGTATTGGGCTTTGACGAAAACCAACTTGTATATGTCGCTGAGGTCCACACCAACGAAGGCGGGATTATTCTGTTGAAGATTGATGAGTATTACATTCAGACTGAACTGGATCAGATTATGGGCAAAGCAGTTATTCAAATTCCTTTACTAGGAAAACTAATTTCCTAGTGGAATGCTTCGATGCCCGCGCCAGAAAAACTTGATACAACCAAGGATTCTCGCCGGCAATTAAGTACCCCATTGACGTTTGGTAGCTCCAGAACCAAATCTCCATTACAGGGGTTTTCACACATTGCCCATTGTGTTTACCCGACCACAAGGGCATTCTTCTGATTTGATCTGGTTATGGGGTTGGGTGCCTTGAGCGAAGAAACGAAACTGCGCCTTTTTGTAGTTGAAGATCAGCCTTTGTTTAGAGAGCTACTTTGTTCCTTTCTGGACACCGTTTCTGATTTTTGGGTCGTTGGAACCGCTGGGTCTGTTGAGGAAGCAAGAAACGGAATCGAGATCCACAAGCCAGATGTGGTTTTGATGGATATTGACTTGCCAGATGGCAACGGAGTTGGCTTAGCTGCAACTCTTAGAACTAACAATCCTCAACTTGGAATTCTCCTGTTGTCTGAAAATGACCTGCTTGATCTAGTTCGTACGCTTCCAAGGAAGATTCAGCAAGGAATCAGCTATCTTGCAAAGTCATCCGCCATAGATCTTCAGCTCCTCACCTCAGCAATTAGGTCTACTGCGATGGGCTACTTAGTTATTGATCAACGCCTTACAGGAAGATTTGAAGCAAAACCTGGCACCGGGGTGGCATCACTGTCACCTCGCCAATTTGAAGTCCTAAGACTATTGGCAGCAGCTAAATCAACCGAAGCAATCGCTAGCGAACTCGGACTAGCCCAAAATTCAGTAGTCAACATCCTCACATCTATCTACTCTCAATTGAACATCCCTGATGATGCAAATGCGCGCGTTTTCGCAGCACTTCAATTTCTATCGGATACCTCAAATGAACTTCGTTAACGATAAATCTGCGAATCATTTTTTGTACGAGCGAGTCTTCACAAATCGTGCATTTTCTATTACAACCTTTTTAGTCGTAGCGATACCTGTTGGTGTTCTAGCCGTTGTCGCGGATCCCGCCATGACGTCAGATGATTTCTTTACTTGGTTTGGGGTAGTAACAGTTTCAACTTTGTTGGCGGGGCTATTCTTTGGAATCTATGGCGCACTGATTTACAACTTGAGCACGGGTATCTGGAGAATCGTTTCTGGATTTGTTGGATTTGCAATCACAGGTTCTATTAGAGGTGGGCTATTAGGATTTATCGGCTTAGAGACCGGTGCCCTAGAGGAAGTTAACTGGCAGTTTCGGTTTGTTGGGGGCGCGGTCGTAGCTACTGTACTTTTTCCGCTGGCCGCCATCTTGTTTAATGACTTTGTCGCATATAGCTCGCGCTTTTCGGAGTTAACTCAGATTCAAAAACAATTAGCCATACTCAGAACCAACATCCAAGTGGAGCTTGATTCAAAACGTGCGTTACTTGAAGCTGGAATAAACGATCGACTAACCGAAGTAATTGATTCGCTTTCAAGCGAGGCGTTGCAGGGAAAATCAGTCGATGAGTTCAAACAGCTAACCAAGAGTTTGCAATCTGCTGTTGAATCAGTAGTTCGTCCAATGAGCAAGGAATTGTTAGTCGAAGATTCAGCTATAGAAAACTTTGTTAATGATCAAGATTCGCACCGCGTCAACTTTAAATCCTGGTTGGAGTCGACAACGGTCGCAAAACCATTTGCACCGTGGCCTGTGGCACTTATCTGGTCTGTAATTGGTGCGTCTACAATTTCGGCACTTCGTCCAGGATTTCCTGGCGTGTTGGCATTCCCAATCTTCGTCCTATCCACATGGGCACTCTTGTTTCTGGGCAAGAGTTTTATCGCACCAAACCTTTCCAGATTTAATCAGTCATTGCGAATACTTGTAATTCTCAGTTGGTACGTAACCGCCTCTGTTATTCCTGCATTTCTAAGTTGGCTACCACTGGCCAATATTGATAGGCCAGGATTTGCATCCCTGAAAACCACACTGCTTGTTCTTGATCCGATAGCAAACATAATTCTCTGCATCACGCTGGCTTTGCTCGCCGGACTCAATGCAGAACGAACTCGCGTACTTAACGAAATTTTGCATGCAAACCAGAATCTTCGATGGGAATTGGCTTCCCTCCAAGGTCAGCTTCAGATTCATCGTAAACAATTGGCGCGAAGTATTCACAATGATGTTCAAGCGGTGTTCATAGCAAGTGCTATGAAACTTCAGAATGCAATTAACAACGGGGAAGTATCACAAAGCCTGATCTCAGAGATAACACAGAGTCTTCGCGAAATAGAAGTCGTCTACAGTGAGACGAAACAAGTTCCGTCCTTAACAAAGGCAATGGATGACCTTAAGTCTTTTTGGGGAAATGGCGTCTCAATAAATTGTTATTTCGATCCATCAACCGAGAAGCTCTTGATGGAAAATGAAATCTTACGCACAACGTTGATTGACGTTTGTTCAGAGGCTGTAATAAATGCTGTGAAACATGCCAGCGCAACCCAAATTGACATTAATCTTTCCCCTAATGAATCGGTCTTGAATGTGAACGTCCTAAATAATGGCGAACCCCTTCGATCCCAATTTGTCGAGGGCTCTGGGCTTCAGATGACAAAGGAAGTTTCAGTCACTTGTGAAATTCGCCAAGCTTCGAACGGAACCTTGTTAACTGTTGCCCTGCCCATCACTCGCGCCCAGCAAATTTAAAAGGGGTTTTCCCCTGCGATAAGTAGTTATCACCCAATCCCTCATTCAAAATCCCTT
>ERZ1022756.149-NODE-149-length-23886-cov-24.546725_pt1 | contig 23886 bp, 19 predicted proteins | sample MGYA00520902_ERZ1022756 | MGnify/ENA primary metagenome ERZ1022756 (study PRJEB33162, sample SAMN09537601) | freshwater metagenome | isolation source: freshwater | place: Canada:Alberta | collected 2017-07 | study: EMG produced TPA metagenomics assembly of the...
ATGCTGCCCCCACCCCGCACGAGCCGCCGATGATCCGGCGCGAGGATTACCGGCCTTACCCATGGCTGGTGCCGACGACCCATCTCGATTTCCGGCTGGGGCTTGAGGCGACCACCGTTACCGCGACTTTAACGGTAGAACGCAACCCCGCCGCTGAGGCATCGCATGAACTGCGCCTCGACGGTGACAGCCTGACCGCGCAAAGCGTGACCGTGGACGGTGCGCCCGCCGATTGGCGGATGGATGGCCCCGATCTGGTGCTGACATTGCCGGGTGCCCGCCACACCGTCGCCATCGTCACCACCATCGACCCTTCGGCCAACACCCAGCTGATGGGCCTTTATGCGTCGAACGGGATGCTTTGCACCCAATGCGAATCGGAAGGTTTCCGCCGCATCACCTTCTTCCCTGATCGGCCCGATGTGCTGTCGACCTATGCCGTGCGGATGGCGGCGGACAAGGCGGCCTTCCCGATCCTGATGTGCAACGGCAACCGCACCGCCGCGGGCGAAAACGCAGATGGCACCCACTGGGCCGAATGGCACGATCCGTGGCCCAAGCCATCCTACCTGTTCGCGCTGGTCGCCGGCGATCTGGTGGCCAATTCCAAGCCCTTCACCACCGCGTCGGGCCGCGTGGTCGAATGCAACGTCTGGGTGCGCGCCGAAGATCTCGAACGCACCGACCATGCGCTCGAATCGCTGCACCGGTCGATGGCGTGGGACGAACAGGTGTTCGGCCGCGAATACGACCTCGATCTCTACAACATCGTCGCCGTCAGCGATTTCAACATGGGGGCGATGGAGAACAAGGGGCTCAACGTCTTCAACACCAAATACGTGCTGGCCGACCCCGACACCGCGACCGATGCCGATTTCGACGCGGTCGAAGGTGTGATTGCCCACGAATATTTCCATAACTGGTCGGGCAACCGCATCACCTGCCGCGACTGGTTCCAGCTTTCGCTGAAGGAAGGCTTCACGGTCCTGCGCGACCAGCTGTTCTCACAGGATATGCGGGGCGAGGCGGTCAAGCGGATCGAGGATGTGCGGATTTTGCGCGCCGCCCAGTTCCCCGAGGATGCCGGGCCGCTGGCGCACTCCATTCGACCGGATTCGTACCGCGAAATCAGCAATTTCTACACGGCGACAGTCTATAACAAGGGCGCGGAGGTCATTCGCATGATGCGCTCGATGGTGGGCGCCGCGCGGTTCCGCGCAGGCACCGACCTCTATTTCGACCGGCACGACGGCGAGGCTGCGACTTGCGAGGATTTCATCAAGGCGATTGAAGATGGGGCAGGGGTCGACCTTACCCGGTTCCGGCGCTGGTATTCGCAGGCCGGCACGCCGCGTGTCGCCGTTTCGCAGGCGGTAAACGGCGATACGCTGACCCTGACGCTGAAGCAGATCGTGCCCGTTACCCCGGGCCAGCCAGACAAGCTGCCGATGCCGATCCCGCTGCGGGTTGCGGTGCATTCACGCGGCGGCGCGCTCGGCGCGGAGCAACTGGTGGTGCTGACCGAAGCGGAGCAAAGCTTCGACCTGCCGCTGGCGGGCGCCGACCCCGTCGTGTCGATCAACCGCGGCTTCACCGCCCCGGTGGTGATTGATCGGGCGCTGGCCCGCGAAGATCTGGTGTTCCTCGCTGCGCATGACGATGATGCCTTTGCGCGGTCGGAAGCCTTGCAGGAGCTTGCCGTTGGTCACCTGATCGGCGCGGCCAGCGGCGGCCAGTCGGCGGACGAGCAGGCGGCGGGTGAGGCAGCAATTATCGGCGCGTTTCGTTCAAGCCTTGCCGACAACGCGCTCGACGATGCGATGCGCGGCGAATTGCTGGTGCTGCCGTCCGAAACCTACCTGTTCGAGGTGATGGCGACTGGGGAGCGAAAGGCCGATCCCGGCACGATCCATGCCGCGCGAGAAGGGCTGAAGGCGGCGATTGGATCTGCCCTGGCGGGCGAATTGCAGGCGCTCCACGCCCGCGCTTCATCGGTGGCACTGGACGATCCGGCGGGCCGCGGTGCGCGCAAGGTGAAAACCATCGCGCTCGCGCTGATCGCGGCGGCGAACCCGGCGCGCGCGGCGCTGCTGGCAGCGGCGCAGTATGACGCCGCCGACAACATGACCGACCGCCAGGGCGCGCTCATGGTGCTGTGCGGGCTGGACCATCCCGCGCGCGAGGAGAAGCTCGCGGCGTTCTATGACCGTTACCGGAACAATGCGCTGGTCGTGGACAAGTGGTTCACATTGCAGGCGCTGTCGCTCCATCCCGATGTGATCCAGCACGTTCGCGCGCTTGCCCGGCATCCGGATTTCACCATGAAGAACCCGAACCGCGTGCGATCGCTGCACATGGCCTTTGCGGGCAATCCCAAGGGCTTCCACAAAGCCGACGGCGAAGGTTACCGCATGGTCGCCGACGTGATCCTCGCGCTGGATCCGATCAACCCGCAGACCGCCGCGCGGTTCGTCCCCGCGCTTGGCCGCTGGCGGCGAATCGAACCAGCGCGGGCGGCGCTGATGAAGGGTGAACTGGAACGGATCATGGCAGCGGGCAACCTGTCGCGCGATACGTTCGAACAGGTCAGCCGATCGCTGGATGGCTGAGATGAGCGCCTTTCAGATTGACACCTCGCCGCTGCTGGCAGGCGTGCCGCATGGTTTTTTCGGCAGCGCAGGCGGCCTGCACCAGTTCGGCTTCGGCGGCCCGGGTGACGGGGCCGATGTGCGCGACCTTCGCGGGGCGGCGGCAGAGGCGATCCTGCCCGGCGGCCGGCTGGCCGCGCCGCATCAGGTGCATTCACCTGATGTCGTGGCCGTGACCCAAGCGTGGGATGATGCCGCCGAAGGCCGCCCGGTTGCCGATGCGGTGGTCACGGCGACGCCGGGGATCGTGCTGGGTATCGTGACGGCAGATTGCGGGCCGATCCTTTTCGCTGACCGCGAGAGAGGCGTTATCGGCGCAGCTCATGCTGGTTGGCGCGGCGCGGTGGACGGCGTGCTCGAAAATACCATTGCCGCGATGGAGGCGCTGGGCGCACGGCGCGATGGCATCACAGCGGTGCTGGGGCCAACGATCGCACAGCCCAGTTACGAAGTCGACGCGCCGTTCCGCGCTCGCTTTACCGCCGGAGCCGAGCCGTTTTTCGCCGCTGCTGCCGACCGTGACGGGGCAGCGCGCTGGCAGTTTGACCTGCCCGGTTTCATTATGGCCCGTCTGGCCGCGGCAGGCCTTGGCAAAATTGCGGATATTGACCGGGATACTTTCCACCATTTCGCGCGTTACCATTCCCACAGGCGCTCCACGCAGGCGGGCGAGGCGAATTATGGCAGACAGATCAGTATGATCGCTCTGCCCTGACACGTTCTTGCACACAGGCGAACGGGGCTTGTTTAAAACACGGTTGGATTCTCGGAGCTTTGTCGTTAATTGCCCCGCGAGTTTCGGGTGAGGCGCAGTGAAAAGCGCCTTCATGACCCGAAGCAGGGACAATCGACGGAATTGCATATGGGGCATGCGCCCCGCCAATGGAACACCACGCCGCGCAGGCCGTTTCTCCGGCGCGGCAGAACGAGCAGGGTAAGACGAAATGGCTACTGACACGGCCGCTACCAATGCACTGAGCACCTCCGACGGCGTGCGTCGCCGCGACTGGATTCATATTGCGGCCCTCGGCACTGCCGGTGTGGGCGGGGCTTCCGTCCTGTTTCCGCTGGTCAGTCAGATGGCGCCATCGGAAGATGTGCTCGCCGCCAGCAGCACCGAAATCGATGTCGGTGCGATCCAGCCGGGCCAAAGCATCAAGGCGTCGTTCCGCAAGCAGCCGCTATTCGTGAAGCGCCTCACCCCTGAGGAAATCGCCGCAGCCAAGGCCGATGACGGCGCGGATATGCGCGATCCTGCGACCTTCGCCGAGCGGACCAAGGCCGGCCACGAAGACATCCTGGTCACCATGGGCGTCTGCACCCACCTCGGCTGCGTGCCGCTGGGCGCGGCTGAGGGCGAGAACAAGGGCGAGTTCGGCGGATATTTCTGCCCTTGCCACGGTTCGCACTACGACGTGGCGGGCCGCATCCGCAAAGGCCCCGCACCGCTCAATCTTATGGTGCCCGAATACAGCTTCACTTCCGACACTGTCGTCCGTGTCGGCTGAGCTTTCGTAACTCACCGATAACGATAATCGACCGTATCTTTAACTTCGATCAAGCCGAGAGAACGCCATGAGTTTCGCCTGGGCCAAGCAGTACGAACCGCAAACCGCCTTCACCAAGTGGATCGACGAGAAATTGCCGGTTCCGCGTCTGGTATACAACGCGGTAGGCGCCGGTTATCCGGTGCCGCGCAACCTTAACTATATGTGGAATTTCGGCGTGCTCGCCGGCTTCTTCCTTGTTGTTCAGATCGTCACCGGGGTCGTCCTTGCGATGCACTACGCGGCGAATGCGCAGGTCGCGTTCGGCACGGTCGAGCACATCATGCGCAACGTCAACTACGGCTGGATGCTGCGTTACGCCCACGCCAACGGGGCGAGCTTCTTCTTCATCGTGATCTACCTGCACATCTTCCGCGGGTTCTTCTACTCCTCCTACAAAGCCCCGCGCGAGATGATCTGGCTGCTGGGCGTGGTGATCTTCCTGCTGATGATGGCGACCGCCTTCATGGGCTATGTGTTGCCGTGGGGCCAGATGAGCTTCTGGGGCGCGCAGGTCATCACCGGCCTGTTCAGCGCGATCCCGCTGGTGGGTGAGCCGCTGCAAGTGTGGCTGCTGGGCGGATTTGCGCCGGATAACGCCGCGCTGAACCGCTTCTTCTCGCTGCACTTCCTGTTGCCCTTCGTGATTGCAGGCGTCGTGATCCTGCACATCTGGGCGCTGCACATTCCCGGCTCGTCGAACCCGACGGGCGTGGAAGTGAAGCAGGAATCGGACACCGTGCCGTTCCACCCCTACTACACCTCCAAGGACGGCTTCGGCCTCGGCGTGATCCTGATCCTGTTCACCTTCATGGTGTTCTTCCTGCCGAACGCGCTGGGCCACCCGGATAACTATATCGAGGCGAACCCGCTCTCGACCCCCGCGCACATCGTCCCCGAATGGTACTTCCTGCCATTCTACGCGATCCTGCGGGCGTTCACCGGTGACCTTGGCATTCCGTTCACGGACATCGCGCTGGTCCCTGCCAAGCTGCTGGGTGTGATCGCGATGTTTGCGTCGATCCTGGTGTGGTTCATCCTGCCGTGGCTCGACAAGAGCCCGGTGCGGTCCGGTCACTATCGCCCGCTGTTCCGGAAGTTCTTCTGGGTGCTGGTGATCGACATGGCGGTGCTGACCTATTGCGGCGGCGCCCCGGCTGAAGAACCCTTCGTGATCATCAGCCAGATCGCCACAGCTTACTACTTCCTCCACTTCCTGGTGATCCTCCCGATCATCAGCCAGATCGAAGTACCCAAGCCGCTGCCCTTCTCGATCACCGAAGCGGTGCTCGGCGGGACGGCATCCGGTAGCACTTCGGGTGGTGGGAAGGTTGATCCGGAAACCGTTGTCGAGGGTCTGCCCGGCACCGCAACCGATGGTTCGCTGCAACCGGCCGAGTAATCGGCCGGGAGCAGTCCCAAGCAATCTGAACCGATAACGAGAAAGAGTTCGGACATGTCTATTCGTCTCGGAGGCATCATCGCAGGCCTCGCCATCACCGCTGTGCTGGTGCTGTGGTCGCTCCTCCCCGGTGCCTATAACTACGCCTTCGGCCCGCCGGCTGAAAAGCAGCCTTCCTACGCGTTCTACGAACACGGCGATGGCCCTGACGGCGGTTTCGCTTTCGACGGTGCCTTCGGCAAGTGGGATGTGGCCCAGTTGCAGCGCGGCTATCAGGTCTACAAGGAGGTCTGCTCGGCCTGCCACAGCCTGAAGTTCGTGGCGTTCCGCAACTTGCAGGAACTTGGCTACACCGAAGCTGAAGTCGACGCCGAGGCGGCGAGCTGGACTGTTCCGGGCATCGACCCTGCGACTGGTGAAACAACCACCCGTCCTGGTGAGCCGACAGATTACTTCCCGATGCCGTTCCCCAACGCCATCGCGGCGGCAGCTGCCAACAACAACGCTATCCCGCCAGATCTCTCGTTGATGACGAAGGCGCGCCATGATGGCTCGAACTACGTCTATGACCTGCTGACCGGTTACGGCGAACCCGACGCCGCGAAGGCAGCCAAGGTCGGGTTCGAGACGCCGGACGGTCTGTACTTCAACAAGCACTTCCCCAACGTCAACATTGCCATGGCACCGCCGCTCGCGGTGGATGGCCAGGTGACCTATGCGGACGGGACCCAAGCGACCATTCCGCAGATGGCGACTGACGTTGCCGCCTTCCTGACCTGGACCGCTGAACCTTCGCTGGTTGAACGTCGGCAGACAGGCTGGTTCGTGATCGGCTTCCTGCTGTTCGCGACCGCGCTGGCCTTCTTGTCTTACAAGCAGATTTGGGCGGGTCTTAAGCCCAAGAAGAAGTAAGCGGTTTCACCGCAATGACTTCGGCGCCCCGTCATCCCTTGCGGATGGCGGGGCGCTCTGCTTTGGAGTCTCGCGAAAGGGGCATTTTCCGTATGACTGCATCGCATCTTTCGCCGGATGAGCTGAAGGCGCTGGTGCGGACCGTGCCGGACTTTCCGCAACCCGGCATCCAGTTCCGCGACATCACGACGCTGATCGGGCACCATCAGGGCATGGCGGCCAGCGTCCATCACCTCGCGCTGGCGGCGCAGGCCGCGGGCGCGCACAAGATTGCCGGCATGGAAGCGCGTGGTTTCATCTTTGGCGCGGCAGTGGCGGTCCAACTTGGCGTTGGCTTCGTGCCGGTACGCAAACCGGGCAAATTGCCGATCCCGACCATCGGGATCGACTATGCGCTTGAATACGGCACTGACCGGCTGGAAATGGATCCGGGCGCCATCGAACCGGGGCAGAAGGTGGTGATCGTCGACGATCTCATCGCCACCGGCGGCACCGCGCTGGCTTCGGCAGAGCTGCTGCGCAGGGCAGGGGCGGTGATCGATCACGCACTATTCGTGATCGACCTGCCAGATCTAGGCGGGGCAGCACGTCTGCGAGAAGCGGGTATCGCGGTCAGCGCTATCATGGAATTTGAAGGCGACTGAACCACTTGATCGCCTGATGGAAACGCCGGTCAGCCAGCCCGACAGGGTTGTGCGGGGGCAAGGCCATCGTCTATGTCCGGGACGGGCGTGGTTCTTGCGCCCGCCGCAGCGCCCATTCGCCCACGGAAAGGACCATCGGAGCCGCCAATGGCTATTGCCTTGACGCTTTTGACGCTGGCGGCGCTTCCGTTTTTCGCGGCCCTTGCGATTGCGGTGCTGCACGGCGCACCGCGTGCGGTGCATTCGGGGTTGGCCATCGGGGCGAGCGCGATCGGCCTTGCGTTGCTGGCAACGCTGGCCACGCCGGTGATTGGGGGCGAGGTGCTTTCGGCCCGCTGGAACTGGGTGCCATCCCTGGGCCTTGACCTCACGCTGATGGTCGATCCGCTTGGAATGCTGTTTGCCGGATTGATCCTCGGCATCGGCACCATCATCACCATCTTTGCCCACAGCTACCTGTATGATGACGAGGACACGGGCCGGTTCTTTGCCAGCCTGATGCTGTTCCAAGGCGCGATGCTCGGCATCGTGGTCGCGGGCAATGTGCTGCTGTTGCTGGTCTTCTGGGAAATGACCAGCCTCGCGTCGTTCCTGCTGATCGGGTTCTGGCAGCACAAGCCCGAAGCCCGACAAGGCGCGCGCATGGCGCTGGCTGTGACAGGCGGAGGGGGCCTTGCGCTGATCGGGGGCATGGTGCTGCTGGGGCTGGCGGCAGGATCGTTTGACCTCGCCACGATCCTGACACGCGGCGTGCAAGTGCAGGCGTCGCCGCTGTATCCCGCGATCCTTGGCCTGATCCTCATCGGCTGCTTCACCAAGTCGGCGCAGTTCCCGTTCCACTTCTGGCTACCGCACGCGATGGCCGCGCCCACGCCGGTCAGCGCCTATCTCCATTCTGCGACCATGGTGAAGGCCGGGGTCTTCCTGCTCGCCCGCCTGTGGCCGGTGCTGGCGGGGACCGAGGCCTATACCATCATCGTCACCAGCGTCGGGCTGGTCACCATGCTGCTCGGCGCGCTGGTGGCGCTGTTCCGGCATGATCTGAAAAGCATCCTTGCCTATTCGACCATCTCGCAACTGGGGATGCTGGTCATGCTGCTGGGCTTTTCGCTGAAAGCGGCGGCGATGGTGGCGGTGCTGCACGTCCTCAACCACGCCGCGTTCAAGGCCGCGTTGTTCATGAGCGCCGGGATCGTCGAGCATGAAACCGGCACCCGCGATATCCGCCGTCTGGGCGGGCTGGTCAGGGCGATGCCGGTGACCGCCGTGATCGCCACATTGGCTGCCGCGGCAATGGCGGGGCTGCCGCCGCTGGGCGGGTTCATTTCCAAAGAGCTGATGCTTTACCAGACGCCGAAGCTGGCGCTGTTCGGCCTGCCCTGGCTGTTGCCGGTGTTGGCTACACTGGGGGCGACGCTTTCGGTCGGCTATTCGCTGCGCCTTGCGGGGCACCTGTTCTTTGGCCAACCGCGCGAGGCTGAACCCTTTGCCCGCGCGCATGATCCTTCGCCTGGAATGTGGGGCGGCCCGGCGCTGCTGACGGCGCTGGCGGTGCTGCTGGGCCTGATCCCGATGACGCTGGCGGCGCCGCTGGTGGCTGCGGCCACGGGAGCGGTGATCGGCGCACCTGCCGAAGCTTTCGATCTTGCGCTGTGGCACGGGGTCAATCTTGCGCTGATCCTCAGCATGATCGCGGTCGCGGGCGGTGCGCTGCTGCTGTGGTGCCATGCGGGCCTGCTCGCCATGTGGGAAGCGCGCCGCCTGCCCGATGCCAAGCGGATGTTCGAGGCGACCTTCGCTTTCGCCGATCGCTGGGTGCGCCAGGCCATTGTCGCCACGCACACGCCTTCGCTGCAGCGGATGCTGCTGGCGAGTGTCGCGGTGACCATCGCGCTGGTGATCGACGGCGCAATGGCGGGCGGCGGCACGCTTACCGGCACGCGCGCGCTGCTGCCCGCGCCGCCGCCTGCGATAATCGCCTGGGTGCTGTTGATCGCGGCGACTGCGGCGGTGGTGAACGATGCCCGCAACCGCCTGCGGGTGCTGATCTATATCAGCGTTATCGGCCTGATCATCAGCCTTGCCTTCGTGGTGTTTTCCGCCCCCGATCTGGCCTTGACGCAGATCTCGGTCGAGGTGGTGACGATCCTGCTTCTGCTTCTGGCATTGAACCTGCTGCCCAAGGCGCCGCCGCTGCTGTCATCCGCGTCGCGCAAGTGGCGGGACGGGATGCTGGCGCTCACCGGCGGGGTGCTGATCGGGGGGATCGCCTGGGCCCTGCTGACCCGCGATCCCGGAGCGACCATTTCCGCCTTCCACCTTGCCAATTCGAAACCGGGTGGGGGCGGCACCAATGTGGTCAACGTCATCCTCGTCGATTTCCGCGCCTTCGATACTCTGGGAGAGATCATCGTGCTGGGTATCGCGGGGCTCGGCATTTTCGCGCTGCTTGATACGACAGCGCGCGGCGCAGCGGGCGCGCGGCTGAGGGCGTGGCGCGACGATATGCCGCTTTCGCCCGAACGCCACCCGATGATGCTGGTCGCGGCGAGCCGGATCATCCTGCCGTTGACGCTGACGGTGGGCATTTACCTGTTCCTGCGCGGCCACAACCAGCCGGGCGGCGGGTTCATCGCTGCGCTGGTGGTAGCGATTGCGTTCCTCGTCCAGTATCTTGCCGCCGGGTTCGACTGGTCGGACAAGCGGCTGCCCTTCGGTGAACATCAGCTGATCGCATGGGGGGTGCTGGCGGCGATGGCGACGGGACTTGGCGCGATGATGCTGGGGGCGCCCTTCCTGACATCGTGGTTCGATTATTTCAGTCTGCCATTGATCGGCGCATTCGAACTGGCCAGCGCAATGCTGTTCGATGCCGGGGTGTTCCTGACCGTCTTGGGCGCGGTGATGCTGGCGCTGGCGCAATTGAGCCATATCGCGCAGCGCGCCGCCCGGGCCGCGAAGCATGATAGCGAGGGCGCATCATGAGCTACGAATTCCTCGTCGCAAGCGCCATCGGCGTGCTGGTCGCCGGCGGGATATTCCTGTTGCTGCGCGCGCGCACGTTTCAGGTGGTGCTGGGCCTGACGCTGATTTCTTACGCGGTGAACCTGTTCCTGTTCGCCAGTGGCAGGCTGGTGATCGGGCGCCCGCCGATCTGGGATGCTGTTCGGGGTGGGGCTGTCAGCGAATATACTGATCCGCTGCCGCAGGCGCTGGTGCTGACCGCGATTGTCATCACTTTCGGCATGACCGCGTTTGTGGTGATCCTTGCGCTGCGCAGCTTCCTTGAAACGGGCAGCGATCATGTCGATGGCGACGCGGTGCCCTGCGACAGGCAGGACGGGCTGGCGGACGGCGAAGGCGAGCGCGGCGGGGGAGAGACCCGGCTGTGAACCTGACCGCCCATCTTGCGATCCTGCCGATCGCCATCCCCGCGCTGGCCGCGCCTTTGGCGCTGCTGGTGATGCGGCGGCAGCGGCTGCTTGGCCAAGGTATCGCGCTGGTATCGTGCCTTGCGCAGCTTGCGGCGGCGCTGGCTTTGATGGCGCAGGTAAGTTCAGGCGCGATCTTGGCCTATGCCGTGGGCGATTGGGCCGCGCCGTTCGGGATCGTGCTGGTGGCAGACCGGTTGGCGGCGATGATGCTGGTGCTGGCAGCGGTGCTGGCATTGATTGCCTTGCTGCACGCGCTGGCGACCCGTGCAGATCGCAAGGGCTGGCATTTTCATCCGCTGTTCCAGTTCCAGTTGCTGGGCCTGAACGGTGCCTTCCTGACCGGCGATCTGTTCAACCTGTTCGTGTTTTTCGAAGTGCTGCTGATCGCATCGTACGGGTTGATGCTCCACGGGCAAGGCGCGGCGCGGTTGAAGGCGGGGGTGCAATATGTGGTGGTCAATCTGGTCGGGTCGGCCCTGTTCCTGATCGCGTTGGGGATGCTCTACGCGCTGACCGGCACGCTCAATATGGCCGACATGGGGCTGAAGGTCGCGGCGGTTCCGGCGGCGGATCAGGGGTTGCTGCGCATCGCGGGGCTGCTGCTGGTGAGCGTCTTCGCGCTCAAGGCGGCTGTGGCGCCGCTCCACCTGTGGTTGCCGCGCACCTATGCGGTTTCCACTCCGGCGGTTGCGGCGTTGTTTGCGATCATGACCAAGGTCGGGGTCTATTCGATCATCCGCGTGGTGCCGCAGGTGTTTGGCGACGGCGCAGGTGCGGCGGCGTGGGTGCCTGCGCCATACCTGCTGCCCGCCGCGCTGGTTAGCGCCGTGATCGGCTTTGCAGGCGTGTTCGCGGCGCGCTCGCTGACGGAACAGGCAGCTTACGGCGTGATCGGATCGACCGGAACGCTGCTGATCGCGGTGGCAGGGTGGAGCGCGGATAGCCTTGGTGCGGGCCTGTTTTACCTTGTCCATTCGACGCTGTCGGCGGCGGCGCTGTTTCTGGTGGCCGATGTTGTTGTGCGGCGGCGCGGGGCGCTTGGCGACAGCGCCAGCCCCGGCCCTGCCTTTGCGGGCCGCGGCGGCGCGGCCTTGCTGTTCATGGCCGCCGCCATTGCCATGACCGGCCTGCCGCCGCTGTCCGGCTTTATCGGCAAGCTGCTGATCCTGACGTCCGTCGCCGCCCTGCCGCATTGGGGCTGGGCATGGGGCGTGATCCTTTGCACCACCTTCTTCGGCGTGGTCGGCTTTGCGCGCACCGGCAGCGCGGTGTTCTGGAAATCGGCCGGTGAGACTGTCGGCGCACCCGTGTCCGGGCGCCGCGCCGATCTGGCGGCGCCCGTGCTGGCGCTTGTTTTGCTGGCTGCGTTGGCTGCAGGGGCGGGCTGGGCCACCGCATATGCCAATGCGGCTGCCGTGCAGGTGCTGGACCCTGCCCAGACCGCCCGAGCCGTCCTGTTGGAAGCCGCGCCATGATCCGCCGCCTGTTGCCGCATCCGGGCCTTTCCATGCTGCTCGCCGTGATGTGGGTCTTGATGGTGAACGACCTCACCTTTGGTGCGCTGTTTTTGGGGCTGGTGTTTGGTGTGCTGGTGCCGATTTTCACAGCGCCGTGGTGGCCCGGACGTCCCGAGGTGCGGTTCCGTCCCGCCATCGCCTATTTCGGGCTGGTCCTGTGGGACATTGTGGTTGCCAATTTCCAGGTTGCGGCGATCATCCTGTTCAAGCCGAACCGAGACCTGCGCCCCGCATGGCTGACTATCCCCCTTGAACTGACCTCGCCCGAGGCGATTACGGTGTTTGCAGGGACGATCAGCCTTACGCCCGGCACGGTGTCCGCCGATGTTTCGGCCTGCGGGAAATATCTGCTGGTCCACGCGCTGCACGCCCCCGACCCGGCGGATGAGATTGCCAAGGTCAAGGCGCGGTACGAGGCACGGCTGAAGGCGATCTTCGCATGACCGGCGCAGTTCTGCCCTGGGCGCTGATGTTCGGCTTTGCCGCAGTGGGCATCGCGCTGGCGATGAACCTGTGGCGCTTGTTCAAAGGCCCGGCCACTGCTGACCGCATCCTTGCGCTCGATACGATGGTCATCAACGTCATCGGCCTGATCGTGCTGGCGGGAATCGCAGAAGGCAGCGGCACGTCTTTCGAAGCGGCGCTGCTGCTGGCGATGGTCGGGTTTGTCGGCACGGTCGCCTATTGCAAGTTCCTGCTGCGCGGAGACATCATCGAATGAGTGGTCCCGTTCCTTTCGCCGAATGGCTGGTCAGCGGATTGATCGTGCTGGGCGGCGCCTTTGTGCTGGTCGGCAGTTGGGGGCTGGTGCGCCTGCCATCGCTGATGGAGCGGCTGCACGGCCCAACCAAGGCGAGCACGCTGGGGCTGGGTGCGCTGCTGCTTGCCTCAGTCGCGTGGTTCCAGCTGGTCGAGGGCGTGTGGACCACCCATGAACTGCTTGTCTCGATGTTCCTGTTCATGACCGCGCCGATCAGCGCGAACATGATCGCCAAGGTGCACCTCCATCGCCTGCGTCAGAACCCGCGCAGCGAAGTCCCCAGCCCGGCAGGCATCCCACCGCCCCCGCCGGGCAGCGCGCAATGGGCCACTTACGAAGCTCCGCACGAAGGCACGCCCGGCGATTTCGTCGGCGATTAAGCCGCTTCGTCCGCCCGGATCCACACGCAAGGATGACCCCCGTTTTCCAACGCACAAAGGAACCAACCTGGGTTCCGCTGGAGCCGATGATGCGAGGAAGGGAGGGCTGGGACGGCGGTTCCTGATTTGGAGTGTCAAACGCGCGTGACAAACTCGCTTCAGGCAATTAGCTGCTGAGACGTGAACACTGCAGAACTCCAAAAGCCCGCCCTCGCCGGTTTCGACAACATTGCATGCCCGCCGGTTGATCCCCGGCAGTTGATGCGCGATCTTCAGGCATTCCGTGATCCGCGGCCAAGCCGCAGCAGCTGGGAGTTGGCGATCACGCTTATCCCCTTCCTGATTTTGTTCGCGGCAATCGCAGTCGCCGTGAACGCCGGGTATTTTGTCGCGCTTGCCGCGACGCCGGTCGCGGGATTGTTCCTGTTGCGGCTGTTCATCATCCAGCATGATTGCGGCCACGGCGCGTTCCTGCCCAGCCGGGCGGGCAACGACTGGATCGGCAGAGCGCTGGGTGTGCTCACCCTGACGCCTTATGATTGCTGGCGGCGTGCCCACGCGCTGCACCATGCCAATACGGGCAATCTATGTGCCCGCGGATTTGGCGACGTGGACACTCTGACCGTGCGCGAATATCGCGAACGCACACCTTTGGGACGGATTGCCTATCGTCTGTATCGCCATCCCGTGGTGCTGCTTGGCATTGGCCCGGCCTATCTGTTTCTTTTGCGCCACCGCCTGCCGGTCGGCCTGATGAAAGAAGGCTGGTCTTACTGGATCAGCGCGATGGGCACCAATCTGGTGACCGCGCTGTTTCTTGCGCTTCCGCTGTATCTGTTCGGCTTTGGCGTCACGGCACTGGTGTTCTTCCCGGTGTTGCTGAGCGCTGCGTCGTTGGGTGTCTGGCTGTTTTACGTCCAGCATCAATTCCCGGACGCGCATTGGGATAGTGCCGCCGACTGGTCGTTCCATGATGCGGCCTTGCATGGCAGCTCGCATCTCGACCTGCCGCCGATCCTTGGCTGGTTCACGGGTTACATCGGGATCCACCACGTGCATCATCTGGCGAGCAGGATCCCGTTCTACCGCTTGCCGGAAGTCCTGGAGAAGCACCCCCGCCTGCGTGATCTGAACCGCTTCACTGCGGTGCAGGCCTGCAGCACGCTGCGGCTGGCCTTATGGGATGAAGATCAGCGAGGGATGGTCTCCTTCCGCGAGGCGGCCCGGTTCGCTTAGCATAAAGTGCGGCGCGCGGCGTCAACCGCGCGAGCCTGAACACGGCGTGGCGGCTGCGGCCTGATTTTCGCCAGAACCTGCTGTTCGGCGTCCGCCCCCGGTGCGGTCATGCTTCTGAAGCGTTTCCATTACCATTGCCGAGGTATCTCATATGCGTCTAACCTGTTCAGATGACTGCGCGCTATGACACGATCGGGATCAACTATGACCAGCTACGATTGCCGGATCCCCGGATCGCCAGACAGATCAATCATGCTTTGGGAACAGCCTCGACCGTACTGAACGTTGGAGCCGGAACCGGGTCATATGAACCGACGGACAGACAAGTCACCGCTGTCGAGCCGTCGATTGAAATGATCCGTAAGCGCAAACCATCGGCTGCTCCTGTCATTCAGGCGAGCGCCGAGCACCTGCCATTCGAAGATCAGTCCTTCGATGCCACAATGGCAATTCTGACTATCCACCATTGGCGCGACAATGCTGCGGGCTTGCGTGAAATGAGGAGAGTGACGCGCGGACCGATCGTGCTTCTGACCTTCGACCCGTCGCACCGGCCGTGGTTGACCGACTACCTGCCCGAACTCGTGTCACTGGACGAAGGTCAAATGCCCAAGATGGCCCATTATTCCGAATGGCTCGGCTCGGTGACGATTGAGCCAGTCCTGGTGCCGCATGATTGCACGGACGGTTTCCTATACGCTTATTGGCGCCGACCGGAGGCATATTTGGATGAGCGGATCAGGTCGGGAAGCTCTTCGTTCTGGTCGATCCAGGGGCTGGAGCAGGGCCTTGTGCGATTGTCGCATGATCTGGAAACCGGACAATGGGACAGCAAGCATGGATATCTTCGCGATCAGCTTGAATATGATGCGGGATATCGACTGGTGATCGGCAATCAGCGGCTAGGCAGCTGACCACCCAACTCCGGCCATCCGCACCTGCCGGAGCATTGTCCGAAAGCAGACGCAGACTTGGCACAACGAAAAACCCCGGCGGATTGCTCCGCCGGGGTTTTCTGTTTCTTCGGGCCGGGGTCGTCAGTCGGAGCTGCGCTCCGCTGGCCGGATCGGTGCGAGCACCGGCCAGCATGGCTGGCCGGGCCGCTATCCGATCAGAAGCCCATGCCGCCCATGTCGGGCATCGCGGGGGCGGCCGGCTTGTCGTCCGGACGTTCCACGATGGCCGCTTCGGTGGTGATCAGCAGGCCGGCAACCGAAGCTGCATCCTGCAGCGCGGTGCGGACGACCTTGGTCGGGTCGATCACGCCGGCCTTCACCAGGTTTTCGTACACGTCGGTCGACGCGTTGAAGCCCTGCGTTTCGTCATTCTCGCGCAGCAGGTTGCCTGCAACGACCGCGCCATCATGGCCGGCGTTCTGGGCGATCTGCTTGATCGGGGCGGTGATCGCCTTGCGGATGATGTCGATGCCGCGGGTCTGGTCTTCGTTCGCGCCCTTCAGGCCTTCGAGAGCCTTGGTGGCGTAGAGCAGCGCCGTACCGCCGCCGGGGACGATGCCTTCTTCCACCGCAGCGCGGGTTGCATGAAGCGCGTCATCGACGCGGTCCTTGCGCTCCTTCACTTCGACTTCGGTCGCGCCGCCAACCTTGATCACGGCCACGCCGCCGGCGAGCTTGGCGAGACGCTCTTGCAGCTTCTCGCGGTCGTAATCGCTGGAGGTGTTGTCGATCTGGGTGCGGATTTCCGCCACGCGCGCCTTGATGTCGTCGGCAGCGCCGGCGCCATCGACGATGGTGGTGTTGTCCTTGTCGATCGAGACCTTCTTGGCCTGACCGAGCATGCCCACGGTGACGTTTTCAAGCTTGATGCCGAGGTCTTCGGAAATCATCTCGCCCTTGGTCAGGATCGCGATATCCTGCAGCATCGCCTTGCGACGATCGCCGAAGCCCGGAGCCTTGACCGCAGCAACCTTCAAGCCGCCGCGCAGCTTGTTGACCACGAGGGTCGCCAGCGCTTCGCCTTCGATATCTTCGGCGATGATCAGCAGCGGACGGCCCGACTGCACCACAGCTTCGAGGATCGGCAGCATCGCCTGCAGGTTCGACAGCTTCTTTTCGTGGATCAGGATATAGGGGTTATCCAGTTCCACGGTCATCTTGTCGGGGTTGGTGATGAAGTAGGGCGACAGGTAGCCGCGGTCGAACTGCATGCCTTCGACGACATCGAGTTCAAACTCGAGGCCCTTGGCTTCCTCGACGGTGATCACGCCTTCCTTGCCGACCTTGTTCATGGCTTCGGCGATCTTTTCGCCGACTTCACGGTCGCCGTTGGCCGAAATGATGCCGACCTGCGCGATTTCCGAGCTGTCCGAAACGTTCTTGGAACGGCTCTTGAGGTTTTCGACGACCGCGATCACAGCCTGGTCGATCCCGCGCTTGAGATCCATCGGGTTCATGCCGGCGGCAACCGACTTCATGCCTTCGTTGACGATCGCCTGGGCGAGCACGGTGGCAGTGGTGGTGCCATCGCCTGCGCTGTCATTCGCCTTGCTGGCGACTTCGCGCAGCATCTGGGCGCCCATGTTTTCGAACTTGTCCTTCAGTTCGATTTCCTTGGCGACGGTGACGCCGTCCTTGGTGATGCGGGGCGCACCGAAGCTCTTGTCGATGACGACGTTACGACCCTTGGGGCCGAGCGTCACCTTGACGGCGTTGGCGAGGATATCGACGCCGCGCAGAATGCCTTCGCGGGCTTCGCGGCCGAACTTGACGTCCTTGGCTGCCATGATTGTTTCTCCTGAAATTGGGTTGGTATTGAATGGAAGCGAGTGGGGTCAGGCGATCAGCCGACGATCCCCATGATGTCGCTTTCCTTCATGATCAGCAGGTCTTCGCCGCCGATCTTGACTTCGGTGCCCGACCACTTGCCGAACAACACGCGGTCGCCAGCCTTGACGTCGAGAGCGATGCGGTTGCCAGCGTCGTCACGGTTGCCTTCGCCAACGGCGATGACTTCGCCTTCGCTGGGCTTTTCCTGGGCGCTATCGGGAATGATGATGCCGCCAGCGGTCTTCTGGTCGGCTTCGATGCGACGGACCACAACGCGGTCGTGCAGCGGACGAAATGCCATGGTTATGACCTTTCCTGAGAGTTGATGAGTTTGCTTGGCACTCTCCGTCCGAGAGTGCCAACGGAGCGGCATTTGGTCGTGGGGGGCGAATGAATCAACCCCTGCGCGCGGAAAAAAGTTCGTCGCCGGTGCGAATTTTCGAGCGGGGTGGCAAGTGACGGCGCGGTCGGTTATCCAGCCGGGCCTGTGCCAAGGAGCCGCTGACCCGATGACCGCATCCAAGCTGCCGCCCAAGCTTGCCGCCTTCACCAACGAGATCAACGTCGCGCACGAGGCGTGGGTCTGGCTGAAAATCAACCTCTTCTATCTGGCCGGCGCGGTTGCCGTGCTGGTGACCGGGGTGATCCTGGCCCGGTTGCTGTCCCGCTGGGCCGACCGCGCCCTGACCGGTAACACCCGGATCGACCCGACGGTCGCCAAATTCCTCAGCAACATCATCAAATATGCGCTGTGGGTCGTCGTCGGCATTACCGTGCTCACCCAGTTCGGGGTGCAGACTACCAGTATCATTGCCGCGCTGGGCGGGTTGGCGTTGGCGGTGGGCCTTGCGCTGCAAGGCACGCTTTCCAATGTGGCGGCGGGGGTGATGATCCTGCTCCAGCGGCCGTTCCGGGTCGGCGAATATGTCACCGCCGGCACGGTGGCGGGCACGGTGCAGGCGATCGGCCTGTTCACCACCGAGATCATCCAGCTTGACGGGCTTTACGTCATGGTCCCGAACAACGAGCTGTGGAACAAGGCGGTGGTCAACCATTCGCGGATGCCGACGCGGCGGTTCGAACTGGTGGTGACGATCGGCTACGAGGATGATCTTGAAGCCGCGCGCGAGGCGATGCTGGCAATGGCCAAGGCCGATCCGCGCGCTCTTGATGAGCCCGCGCCGGTCGCCTTCGTCGCCGGGCTGACCGATGCCGGGGTGCGGGTCGGCGTGCGGGTGTGGTGCATGACCGGCGATTACCTCGCGCTGAGCTGGGCGCTGCACGAAAGCGTGAAGCTGAAGCTCGACGATTTGGGCATCGGCCTGCACGCCGTCGCCGCCGCTGCGCCCGCCCCGGCAGGGCCCGCGCGCTAAGCGTCGTTGGTCAGGCCGAGCCGGTCGCGCCGCGCCCAGCGCCACAGCAACAGGGCGGCCGCGAAGAACAGGCCCGTTGCCAGCCCGATCCACACCCCTGTTCCTTCCAACGGTGTGTAGAAGCCAAGCCAGATCGCCATGCCGAAGCCGGGCACCCAGTAGCTGAAGATCGCGATCCACATCGGCACGCGGGTGTCCTGCAATCCGCGCAACGCACCTGCGCCCACGGCCTGCACCCCGTCGGCCAGCTGGAAGATCGCGGCCAGCACCAGATATTGCAGCGCGAAGGCGATCAGCGCCGCATTTTCCGGCGCGTCGGTGTCGATGTAGACCCACAGCATCGCTTCCGGCACCAGCACCATGGCCAGCGCGGTCACGCTCATGAACCCGGTGCCGATTGCCAGAGCGACCCAGCCCGCGCGCCCCGCTGCCACCCGGTCGCCCGCGCCGTGGTGGAAGCCGACGCGGATGGTCGCCGCCTGCGCTGTGCCGAACGGGATCTGGAAGGCCAGCGCAGCAAGGTTCAGCGCCAGCGTGTGCGCGGCCAGCTCCGTCTCGCCAAAGCGGCCCATCAGCAGCGCCGCCCCGCTGAACAGTCCGGCTTCGGCCAGCACAGTGAGCGAGATCGGCGTGCCGATCACCATGATTTGCTTCAGCCGCGACCATTCCGGCCGCCACCAGCGCCCGAAGATGCGATACCGCCGCAAGGTGCGGTCGCGCCCGATCACCACGACATAGGCGATCAGCATCGCAAAGGCCGTGATGACGCTCGACACCGCGGAGCCTGTCAGGCCAAGCGCGGGCATCCCCAGATTGCCGAACACCAGCGCCCAGTTGCCCAAGGCGTTCGTGCCCAATGCCAGCAGCGTGATCGCGGTGGCATAGCCCGGCTTGCCCAGCGCGGCGACGAAGATGCGGAATACGCCTGCCAGCACCATCGGGACCATCGCCCAGGCAATGATGGCGAGGAAATCGCCCGCCAGCGCGGCGATCTCCGGGGTTTGCCCGCTGGCCAGCAACATGGCCTCTCCGCCGAAAGCGATGGCCATGCCGACCAGCCCGAACAATACCGCCACCCACATTCCCATCCGCACTGTGCGGCGAATCTCGCGCACCGAATGGAGCCGCCGCCCACGTTCGGCTGCGATCAGCGGGGCGCAGGCACCGACAAGGCCCGTCATCGCCCAAACCGTCAGGCCGAAAATCGCGATGCCAAGGCTGGACGCTGCCAGCGGCTTGTCGCCAAGCCGGGCGATGAAGATCACGTCGACCGCGTGGATCAGCATCTGCAACAGGTTGGTCGCCGCCAACGGCATGGCCAAGGCCAGCGTCGCGCGCAGTTCCTGCCCCCAGCCGGGCGTGTCGAATTGTCGTGTCTGATGCATGATCGGTGCTTGCGTCGCCTTTGCGCCCGCCGGCAGGCGAGCCGGACCGGATAGGCGCAGGCACGATGCAGGGGAAGGGTAAAAGGGCGCGGCATCACCTGCGGCGGGCAGGATCACGGCGGCGGGGCAGGGTGCAAATTTGTTGGCCGGGTCAGCTTCGCCTATTGTGCGTGTCTGGTTATGCTTACCCCTGCGCCAGGTGGCCTTCAGCCCCGGTTTGCCACCTTCTTGATCCGGCCCAATAAGGTGCAGGAACAAGGCGCAGGACCGCCATCGGAACACTGCTGGCTAGCGGGTGCCGCGTTCCGGCGAACGGTAAGACAACATGCTGATGTTATGACGTAATTTGTGAGGTTCGGCGATGAAGGAGAGCCGCTGAAATCGCCGTAAATCCGACAGCGGCACGGTAAATGCGTCGCCCGCGATCAGCCGCGATGTTCCACGTGAAACATTCCGCGAACATCAAGGCGGGTCTGGCATCCACGAAAAAGGGCGGCACCATCGCTGGCGCCGCCCCTTTTTTGCGTCGATCCGAAGATCGGCGGCGAAGAGCTTACTTGAGCTCGACGGTGCCGCCGGCTTCTTCGATCTTCTTCTTGATGTCTTCGGCTTCAGCCTTGTTGACGCCTTCCTTGATAGCCTTCGGAGCCGATTCCACGAGGGTCTTGGCTTCGGTCAGGCCCAGACCGGTGATGGCGCGGACTTCCTTGATGACCTGGATCTTCTTCCCGCCGTCGCCGGTCAGGATGACGTCGAATTCGGTCTGCTCTTCAGCAGCTTCGGCAGCAGCGGCCGGGCCAGCGGCAACCGCGACAGCAGCAGCGGCGCTGACGCCCCATGCTTCTTCGAGGGCCTTGGCGAGGTCGGCTGCTTCGAGCACGGTCAGCTTCGAAAGTTCTTCAACAAGCTTGGCAATATCGGCCATGATGGTCACTCCAAATTGTGGCGGGGCGAAATGTGCCCCAACAGATTGTTTCGTCTAACGAAAAACGTCTCTTAGGCTGCCTTGTCCGCGTAAGCGGCGAAAACACGGGCGACCTTGGCAGCGGGTGCGGTAACGACCTGGGCGATTTTCGTCGCAGGTGCATTGACCAGCCCGATGAGCTTGGCGCGCAGCTCGTCGAGGCTCGGCATCGAGGCAAGCGCCCGGATCCCTGCTTCGTCGAGAACGACCGAACCCATCGACCCGCCGACGATTTCGAGCTTGTCATTCGTCTTGGCGAATTCGACAGCGGCCTTGGCAGCCGCGACCGGGTCAGTCGACCAGGCCAGCCCGACCGGGCCAGTGAGCATGTCACCAAGCCCGACATAGTCGGTGTTTTCGAGGGCGAGATTGGCGAGACTGTTCTTCGCAACCTTGTAGGTGGCGCCAGCATCGCGCATCTTCAGGCGCAGGGCGGTGGACTGGGCCACCGTCATGCCGAGGTTGCGGGTGACGACCACCACAGCAACTTCGTTGAAGACTGCATTGAGCTGGGCAACCGCGTCGGCTTTCTGCGAACGATCCATGCCATACTCCTTCACTAATGGCCGCGCAGGATGGCTCCTGTGCGACCGGCTACGTTTGTCCATGCACGAGACCGCGAAGGCTCCGAACACGGGCGAGTCCGTTGAAAGGGAAGGAGGGTGTGCGCCGGCATCATGGCAGGCACGCAAACACGCAGCCGAAGCTGCCTGCGAAATCTCGTTTCCCCGTCTAGGCTGGAAATTAAGAAGGCCAGATTGCCTTCACCAACTGTCTCGGACGGATGACCACCGAAGCGGTCGGGTTGGGCAATTAGCAGCGCGGTTCGCCGAGTCAAGCCTTGCTGCAATAGTGCCGCACCCGGCTGTCGATCGGGCGTTGACAGGGCGGGGGGGCAATCCTACATGCGCCTCTCACGCCAGCTTCGAGCAAGACCGATTCAAACGCGGGGATCGGTCCCGAAATGGAAGCGGCGTATAGCCACTCTCGCGATGCAATCAGATGCTGCTGCCATCACCAGCCAGACCGGCGGGGTGGCCATGCGGCGTTTTGGCGTCGCAAGTGGTTTTTTCGCGCCTGACGACTGCGATTTTTCCCGTCCGCGCGAGGCAATATGCTCCGTGCGGCCCTATCAAGAGGCTCAATCTTCCATGGCAACCAAGGCGAAGCCGCCCGTCCGCAGCCGCAAGGCACAAGGGACCGCCAAGAAGCGCATCCGCAAGATCTTCGGTGACATTCACGAAGTCGTGCAGATGCCGAACCTGATCGAGGTTCAGCGCGAAAGCTACGAACAGTTCCTGCGCTCGGACAAGACTATCGGGTATGTTTCGGGCCTCGAAAAGACCCTGCGTTCGGTGTTCCCGATTCGCGATTTCGCCGGCTCTGCCGAGCTTGATTTCGTGCATTACGAACTCGAAGAGCCCAAGTACGACACCACCGAGTGCCGTCAGCGCGGCATCACCTATGCCGCCCCGATGAAGGTGACCCTGCGCCTCATCGTGTTCGAGGTCGACAGCGAAACCGAAACCCGCTCGGTCCTCGATATCAAGGAGCAGGACGTCTACATGGGCGATATGCCCTTGATGACGGATAACGGCACCTTCATCATCAACGGCACCGAGCGTGTGATCGTGTCGCAGATGCACCGTTCGCCGGGCGTGCTGTTCGATCACGACCGCGGTAAGACGCACTCGTCGGGCAAGCTGCTGTTTGCCGCCCGCGTGATCCCCTATCGTGGTTCGTGGCTGGACTTTGAATTCGACGCCAAGGACATCGTCAACGTCCGCATCGACCGTAAGCGCAAGCTGCCGGTTACGGCGCTGCTCTATTCGCTTGGCCTTGATGCCGAGGATATCCTCCACCACTTCTACAACACCGTGGTGTGGGAACGCGCCAAGGATGGCTGGAAGATCCCGTTCCACGCGGAAGCCTGGCGCAACGCCAAGCCGACCTTCGCGCTGGTTGACGCTGCCACAGGCGAGGAAGTGTTCCCCGCCGGCACCAAGATCAGCCCGCGTGCTGCCAACAAGGCGGCCAAGGATGGCCTGACCGAACTGCTGCTGCCGACGGAAGAAGTCGTGAGCCGTTATGCCGCCGCCGACATGATCGACGAGAGCACGGGCCGCATCTACATCGAAGCCGGTGACGAACTCACGCTCGAGCATGTCGAGATTCTCGACAAGGCCGGGATCGACCGCCTGCCGCTGCTCGACATCGACGAAATCAACACCGGCCCGTGGATCCGCAACACGCTCAAGGCCGACAAGGCCGAGAACCGTGATGAAGGTCTCGAGGCGATCTACAAGGTCATGCGTCCGGGCGAACCGCCGACGAAGGAAACCGCCGAAGCGCTGTTCGAAGGCCTGTTCTTCGATGCCGAACGCTATGACCTGTCGGCCGTGGGCCGCGTAAAGCTCAACATGCGTCTCAGCCTCGAATGCGAAGATACCGTCACTACGCTGCGCAAGGACGATATCCTGGCAGTGGTGAAGGAGCTAGTCGGCCTGAAGGACGGCAAGGGCGAAGTCGACGACATCGACAACCTCGGCAACCGCCGCGTGCGTTCGGTGGGCGAGCTGCTGGAAAACCAGTACCGCGTCGGCCTGCTCCGCATGGAGCGCGCGGTGAAGGAGCGCATGAGCTCGGTCGACGTCAGCACCGTGATGCCGAACGATCTCATCAACGCGAAGCCCGCTGTGGCCGCGGTGCGCGAGTTCTTCGGTTCCTCGCAGCTGTCGCAGTTCATGGACCAGACCAACCCGCTCTCGGAAGTCACCCACAAGCGCCGCGTTTCGGCCTTGGGCCCGGGCGGTCTGACACGTGAGCGCGCGGGCTTCGAAGTCCGCGACGTTCACCCGACGCACTATGGCCGCATCTGCCCGATTGAAACGCCGGAAG
>ERZ1022756.150-NODE-150-length-23719-cov-10.370436_pt1 | contig 23719 bp, 20 predicted proteins | sample MGYA00520902_ERZ1022756 | MGnify/ENA primary metagenome ERZ1022756 (study PRJEB33162, sample SAMN09537601) | freshwater metagenome | isolation source: freshwater | place: Canada:Alberta | collected 2017-07 | study: EMG produced TPA metagenomics assembly of the...
GAGATGTGTATAAGAGACAGTATATATATTTATAGTAGTAGTTAATAAAGCAACAAAATTCTGTGGATAACTAAAAATTCATTTAATAATCAGTATTTTACCTTCAATAAATACCTGTGGATATGTTTTGTATAAGCTTTGAATAAGATTTAATAACTTTCTGCATTTGTGGTGTTGGTATCACTTATCCACAATTCATCAACAATCCATTCACATACTTATAAACATACTTATACAGCAATTATCCACAAGGATTTCCACAAGCAAAAATCAATTTTTAAGAGACTGTTCTAACACGTGTAACTCATGGTTTAGTTGATTGTCTCTTGATCTTTCTTCGGTGATTTTTCTTACCGCATGTAATACCGTTGTGTGATCCCGCCCGCCAAATAATTCACCAATTTCGGGAAGACTTTTTTGAGTCAATTCCTTAGCAATATACATGGCAATTTGTCTTGGCCTAGCAATATTAGCAGGTCGTTTTTTGGAGTACATGTCCGCCACTTTGATGTTGTAAAAATCCGCAACGGTTTTTTGAATATTCTCAACAGAAATTTGTCTGTTTTGAACGGAAAGAAGGTCTTTGAGGGCCTCTCTAGCAACCTCAATCGTGATTTCTTTTCCATGAAAACGAACGTAAGCCAAGATTTTTCTTAAAGCACCCTCAAGCTCTCTTACGTTAGAGCGAAGATGTTTAGCAACAAAAAAAGCAACATCTTCAGTCAGCGGCAAGCCTTCTGCTAAGGCCTTTTTCATCAAAATGGCCACCCGCATCTCAAGCTCTGGCGGCTCAATGGCCACAGTTAGGCCTGAATCAAACCTCGAGATCAAGCGATCATCAATACCTGAAATCTCTTTCGGATATGTGTCGCTGGTCATGATTACTTGGGATTTGTTGGCTGTTAATGCCTCAAACGCATAAAAGAATTCTTCTTGAGAGCGCGGCTTTCCAGCAAAAAACTGGATATCGTCAATCAACAACAAATCCAAGGAGTGGTAGTACTGCTTGAATTTATCAAAGGACTTTTGTTGATAAGCCTTAACCACATCAGACACATATTGTTCGGCATGAATGTACCTGATCTTGGCCCTTGGCTTTTCTTGTAACAAATGGTTGCCAATAGCGTGAATCAAATGGGTCTTACCCAGCCCGACGCCGCCATAGAGGTACATTGGGTTGTAGGAAGAGCCAGGATTATTGGCAACTTGTATGGCTGCAGCACGCGCAAGCTGGTTGGCCTTACCAGTAACAAAGCTATCAAAAGTAAGCCCCGGGTTTAAACGTGAGCGCCCATCTATGCCGATGCTCGGTAGCTCATTGACTTCGTCTAGGCCTACACCAGGAAAGCCGCCCGAGGAATTGGCCTGCCCAAGATCTTCGCTGATGAATTCAGATTGTTGTTCATCGGTGTTAAGCAGCTTGACCTTTGGATCGAGTACCCAATCAAGCACAATTGGGACGCCAAAGTGTGCCTGGGCTAACTCTATAAATCTTTGATTAAATTGGTTTTTTGCCCAGTCTAATTTGAATCGATTGGGCGCGGCCAAGGACAGCGTCAAGCTTCCTTGGTCAAAAGAAAGCGGAAAAAGAGGCTTGATCCATGTTTTAAACTGTTGCGGAGAAAGCTCTTTCGAGAAAGAATCTGCTACAAACACCCAAAATGTCTCAAGGTTTGAATTTGCTATTAACGAGGAATTTGTCAGGGTATTTGTATTCACGAAGCAATTGTAGATGCTGTTAAAAGTTATCCACAAAGGATAAGTCGGTGGATAAGCTGTGGATAACATGTTGATAAGCTAAAAAAATTAGCAAAAACAACAAGATAAATGACAAAATAAAAAAATTCTCCTTAAATAGCTATTGACGCTGTTAAGGAAAAAAGCGAGAATCTAAGGTTCGCTAGGAAATAATTATGAAACGTACATACCAACCATCAGTAACCCGTCGTAAACGCACCCACGGTTTTCGTGTTCGCATGAAAACAAAAGGTGGTCGCCATGTTTTGAATGCGCGCCGTGCCAAGGGTCGTAAACGCCTCGCTGTTTAAGCAACAGCAAGAAAAAGATAGAAAAGCGAGCAATCAATTGGCTCGCTCTTTTTCCCTTTCCGACGCCAATTTGATCCGATCAATATTGGCGCAAAAACCAAGCAATACAAAACACTTAGCCATCCATACCCTTGCGGGCGGGACTGGTTACGCGTTAACAGTTCCCAAAAAATTAGCCAAGCGAGCAATTGATCGCAATCGAATCAAGCGTTTGATGAGAGAGTCTTGTCGTCAAAACCTGCTTAATTTGAATGGCGAGCAAGTGGTTTTGAGGCTTAGAAAAAAAATTGGGGAAGCGAGTTCTGGCAAGCTTCGAGAGCAAGAGCGACGACAGATCAAGGCACAACTGTTTAACCCAGCGGGCCAGGACAAGTGATTGCAAGACTATTAAAAGGGCTCATCAGGCTTTATCAGTTATTGTTAAGCCCTTTTTGGGGTGCGCAATGTCGTTTTCACCCAACTTGCTCTTGTTATGCGATGGAAGCTTTAGATAAGCATGGCGCATTCAAGGGCACAGGCTTGGCTGTATATAGAATTTTGAGATGCAATCCTTGGGCCAATGGCGGTTTAGACCCGGTACCAGAAAAGAACACGAAGAAGTAACAATCTAACACTACAATTCCTGCTTACGCTATTTAATACAGAAAAAATAATGGACATCAGAAAAACCTTACTTTGGGCAGTTTTTACAATATCAGCAATTTTGTTGTTCGATGCCTGGCAGCAACACAATGGTCAGGCCTCATTCTTTTCTAAGCCAAGCGCTGAGGCTCAGCAAGCTGCTGGGGCGAAAGATGCTGCGAGCAACAACGCACCTAAAAATGATTTGCCTAAAGCTGCATCAACTGCTCCTACTCCGGCGTCTGCGCCAACCTTGTTTGTGCCAAACAAAACTGGTGAAATCATCACATTAAAAAATGACGTCATCACTTTAGAAATTGACACATTGGGCGGAGTGATCAGTCGTGCCCAATTAACAAAGCATTTAGAGGAAGATAAGTCCGGGGTTCTAATTTTTGAACGCAGCAAAGCGCGCCAATACTACGCGCGATCAGGGCTGGTTTCAGCATCGGGCGTTGAGCTGCCAAATCACACTCAGATTTTTTCAGTCAGCAAAAATTCAGCTGGCAACTCAGTAACCCTGGTTGCTGAAAAGAACGGTGTCCGTTTAGAAAAAGTGCTTACTTTGGAGAATGGTTCTTACGTTGTTGAGGCAAAGCACACAATTAAAAATTTAAGCAATCCTTCAGCTGATTTAACTTTGTATGCAGAGTTGGTTCGCGACAATGGCAAGCTAGAAGAGAGCATGTTCTATGCTACGTTCACAGGCCCAGCGCTTTATACCGATGCAGAAAAGTTCCAAAAAATAGACTTTTCTGATATCGAAAAGAACAAAGCAAAACTACCCGGCACACAACAAAAAGAAAGCCCAACCTGGATTGCCATGGTGCAACATTATTTTGCATCTGCATGGATACCATCTAATAACTTCCAAAAAGACTTGTATGTTGGCAAGTTGGAAAATAATCAGTTCAGAATTGGTGTTCAATCAAAGCTAGAGGGATTGGGCGTTGGTCAAGAGAAAACAGAAACACTCAAGCTGTTTGTTGGTCCTCAAGAAGAGCAAGTATTAGAGAAGATTGCGCCGGGCCTTGAGTTGGTTAAAGACTACGGATGGTTCACAATTTTGGCCAAACCAATTTTCTGGTTGCTTGAAAAAATTCATGCATTGGTGAATAACTGGGGATGGTCAATTATTTTCCTCACCATGTTGATCAAGTTGATCTTCTTCCCATTATCTGCAGCCAGCTACAAGTCAATGGCTCGCATGAAGCTTGTTCAACCAAAAGTTTTAGAGCTTAAGGAGCGTCATAAGGGCGAGCCACAAAAGCTTAATCAGGCGATGATGGAAATGTACCGCAAGGAAAAAATCAATCCTTTGGGCGGCTGCTTCCCAGTGTTGATTCAGATTCCGGTTTTCATTGCCTTGTATTGGGTGTTGTTGTCTTCCGTTGAAATGAGGGGCGCACCTTGGTTGGGCTGGATTCAAGACTTATCAAAACCAGACACATTATTTGGGGTTTGGTTTGGCGCGCCAATTGGTTTGTTGCCAATTTTGATGGCGGTGTCTATGTTCATTCAAACAAAACTCAACCCAACACCACCTGATCCGCTTCAAGCAAAACTCATGATGTTCATGCCGCTTGTTTTCTCGGTGATGTTCTTCTTCTTCCCTTCGGGCTTGGTTTTGTATTGGGTAGTGAACAACATCTTGTCAATTGCACAGCAGTGGCAAATTAATAGAATTTACGGTGAGGCTAAAAAACCTGCCTGAGCATGAATCATGAGCGCGAACCAATCATTGCTTTAGCCACGGCTAATGGTCGCGCCAGCGTTGGAATAATTCGTTTATCTGGAACAGGGGTCTTGCAGATTAGCAAGGCCCTTTGTCTTAGAGAGTTAGCCCCAAGGCATGCAACCTTGGTTCAGTTCAATGATGCCTCGGGCGACTTGATTGATGAGGGCTTGGCGATTGCTTTTCCTGCGCCCCACTCTTATACCGGTGAAGATGTTTTAGAGCTGCAGTGTCATGGCAGCGCCCCTGCGCTTAATCTCCTATTAGATCATTGCCTTCAGCTTGGTAAAAGCATGGGCTTGCGTTTGGCTCGACCGGGTGAGTTCACCGAGAGAGCATTTCTGAATGGAAAAATGGACTTGGCTCAGGCCGAGGCTGTTGCTGATTTGATCGATGCTAGTAGCACCTTGGCTGCTAAGGGTGCAGCCAAATCGCTCAAGGGCGATTTCTCTAAAAAAATTGATGTTTTTTTACATGCATTGATTGAGATTCGAGCTTTGACGGAGGCAACCTTAGATTTCCCCGAGGAAGAAATCGACTTCATCGAGCAACACGACGTATTTAATCGACTAGAGAAGATCCTTACCAATATTCAAGAAGTAAAAAAAGCTGCGCAACAAGGGTCAATCATTCGTGACGGCTTAACCGTGGTTTTGGTGGGGCAGCCAAACGTTGGCAAAAGTTCTTTGATGAATGCGCTGGCGGGCGAGGACGTTGCCATTGTGACGGACGTGGCCGGCACCACGCGCGACCGACTGAAAGAAACTATTTTGCTGGACGGTGTTCCGTTACACATCATAGATACTGCCGGCTTGAGAGAAACCCAAGACAGTGTTGAGCAAATTGGTATTGAAAGAACTTGGCAAGCGATTGAGCAGGCAGATTTGGTTTTGCACTTAATGGATCTTACCCAGGGCTCTCAGATATCCACAGAAGATCAAGATTTAATTAAGCGGATCAAGCTCAAGACATCTAAAAATGTTCCAATAAAAATCGTGTGGAACAAGCTTGATTGCTCATCTATACAAAAAGCCGATCTTAAAGATCAATTGTTTGTTTCTGCAAAGACTGGCCAAGGTTTGGATTTGTTAAAAAGCGAGTTGTTAAAAGTTGCTGGATGGCAGCCCGAATCAGAGGGTGGCATCTTGGCAAGAAAGAGGCATGTAGAAGCTCTTTTAAAGGCAGAGCAATTCATTAAAAACGCACTTGTTTTATTGAAGTCGCAAACATCATCCATTGAGTTGGCTGCTGAAGAAATGAGGCTGGCTCAAGATGAGCTTTCGACCATCACGGGTCAATTTTTACCAGATGACTTATTGGGAAAAATTTTCAGCACCTTTTGTATTGGCAAATAAGCAGTGGCCATGCAGTTCGATCAAATTGTTTTGGCAGGCGGCGGCAATCGTTGTTGGTGGCAAGCCGGCTTTTGGAATGTTCTGAATGAGGCAATTCCCCAGCACCCCACAAAAATAGTGGCTGTCAGTGCTGGAGCTGCAACCGCCTGTTTGTTTTCAGCTCGACCAGGTGATGAGGGCGCCCAATGGGGCCTTCATTACTACGCAAAAGCTTTGGCCGATGTTTCAAGCAATATTGATTGGCGCAACCTCTTCTCAGCGCAGCCACTTTTTCCACACTATCGCTTATACCGGGCTGCACTGGAGAATATTCTGGCTGGTGGCTTTGAGCGAATTCAGGATGGGCCAGAGATTTTGATTGGGCTTGCTAAAACCCCGAACTATTTAAGCCCTAAACTTTCGGTCGTCATGGGGCTTTTAGCGTATGAGTTAGAAAAGAAGCTGCAGCGACCCCTCCACCCACAATCAGGAAAGCGCCTGGGTTTTTCAAGACTATTTGTTTCATCCAAATCTTGCGCCAACATCGACGAACTCATAGAGACTGTCTTGCAATCATCCTGCACCCCTCCTTTTACGCCCGTGATGTACCGAGATGGTCAGGCAATTCTGGATGGCGGTCTTATTGATAATGTGCCCATTGATGGTCTCACTCCAGCGGCTTTGGGTGAGAAAAATCAAGAAGCTCTTATTTTGTTAACCAGGCGGTATGGTCTTCCCAATCCTTTCATTCAAGAGTTGCCCGGCTTGAGGCTGACATATATTCAACCAAGCCAAAAGGTGCCTATTTCAAGCTGGGATTATTCAAGACATGACTTGATGCCAGAGGCCTATGAGCTGGGAAAAAGGGATGCACGGCTGGCTATCACTAATGGCATTTTTGTCTAATTAGGGTCAGACTCAAGTGAGGCGTCCAGGGGTCAAAAAGCCCACAAAGTGGTATCCTTATGCTATTCCAAATTAACTAACTTAACTATGAACCAACCAACGATGAAGGGCGTGGCCACCCTTAATGTGCCATCTTATGTTAAACATCAAAAGTTGATTGACTGGGTGGCTGAAGTGGCTGCTTTGACAATGCCAGACAACGTTTACTGGTGTGACGGTAGTGAAGAAGAATACGATCGCTTGTGCGCTCAAATGGTTGAGGCTGGAACATTAAAAAAGCTAAATCCAGCAAAAAGAAAAAACTCTTATCTAGCCTGTTCAGACCCAAGCGATGTGGCCAGGGTTGAAGACAGAACCTACATTTGTTCTAAAAATAAAGAAGATGCGGGCCCCACCAATAATTGGATGGATCCAGCAGAAATGCGCACGACGCTACAGCCCCTATTCACAGGTTGCATGAAAGGCAGAACGATGTACGTTGTGCCTTTTTCAATGGGTCCTCTAGGATCACCCATTGCCCATATTGGGGTTGAGTTATCTGACAGCCCTTATGTGGCTATCAACATGCGCATCATGACTCGCATGGGTAAAGGCGTTTTTGATGTTTTGGGCGCCACTGGTGATTTTGTGCCATGCGTTCACACGGTTGGTAAGCCATTGCAGGCCGGCGAAAAAGATGTGTCTTGGCCATGCAACAGCACCAAGTACATTGTGCATTACCCAGAAACCCGTGAGATTTGGTCATTTGGTTCAGGTTACGGCGGCAATGCATTGCTAGGCAAGAAGTGCTTTGCTTTGAGAATTGCTTCAACCATGGGTCGCGATCAAAACTGGTTGGCAGAACACATGTTGATTTTGGGTGTTACATCGCCCGAGGGTAAAAAATATCACGTGGCTGCAGCATTCCCATCAGCTTGTGGCAAAACGAACTTTGCCATGTTGATTCCACCGCAAGGTTATCAAGGTTGGAAAGTAACAACCATTGGTGATGATATTGCTTGGATCAAACCACGCAAAGATCCTGTCACAGGAAAAACACGTTTATTCGCGATCAATCCAGAAGCGGGTTATTTCGGTGTTGCTCCAGGCACAAATACCTTGACCAATGCCAATTGCATGGCGTCTTTGAATGAGAATGTTCTCTTTACAAACGTTGCACTGACTGATGATGGTGATGTTTGGTGGGAAGGCATGACAGAGCAAGCCCCTGATCATTTGATCGATTGGCAAGGCAAGGATTGGACTCCTGCAGATGGTGCAGCAGGAAGAAAAGCATCACATCCAAATGCTAGATTCACAGTGGCAGCAACCAACAATCCAGTGATTGACCCAGAGTGGAACAATCCTGATGGCGTTGCAATTGATGCATTCATCTTTGGCGGCCGTCGCTCAACAACGGTGCCATTGGTGACAGAGGCTCGTAACTGGGTTGAAGGCGTTTACATGGCATCAACCATGGGCTCTGAAACAACAGCCGCTGCTGCTGGTCAGCAAGGCGTTGTGCGCCGCGACCCATTCGCGATGTTGCCTTTCGCTGGTTACAACATGAGCGATTATTTCCAACACTGGTTAAACATGGGTAAAAAGCTTGAGGCCGAAGGCGCAAAGTTGCCAAGCATTTACTGCGTTAACTGGTTCCGTAAGAACGAGGCTGGCAAGTTTGTGTGGCCTGGATACGGTGAAAATATGCGTGTACTGGCTTGGATGCTTGAGCGCATTGAGGGCAAGGCCAAAGGTCAAGAAAATATTTTTGGCACCACTCCTTCGCACAAAGACATCAATTGGACCGGTCTTGATTTCAGCGAGGACCAGTTCAATCAAGTAACCTCAATTGATAAGGCTGCATGGCAAGAAGAAATGAAGTTGCACGATCAGCTGTTTGATCAGCTCTCATATCACTTGCCAAAGGAGTTGGTTCAAACAAAACAGGCCTTAGAAAAGCGCCTAGCCAGCTAAAGAAATAATAGAAACAAAAAACCCCTTGTTTGAAATCTTCAAGCAAGGGGTTTTTTTAATGAGGCTTGATCAGTTGGTTCGTTTTGGGAACATGTTCGCTGGATTGATATGTGTGCCAGCTCTGATGACTTCATAATGAAGGTGTGGGCCTGTTGATCTTCCTGTGTTACCCACCTTGGCGATCACGTCACCGCGTTTAACGGTTTGCCCCACTCTAACCAGCAATGCACTTGCGTGGGCATAGCGCGTTTTAAAACCTTCTGCGTGATTGATTTCAACCACATTGCCATAGTGCCCATCCCAGCCAGAGCGACTCACAACCCCGCCGGCAGAGGCAAGAATCGGTGTGCCAACCGGCGCAGAAAAATCTAAGCCTTCGTGCTTGGCCATTGTGTGTAAGAAAGGATCTAGTCTCAAGCCAAAGCCACTGCTAAGACTGTAGTTGTCTTTAATGGGGGTGCCAGTAGGAAGACTGTTTAACCAAGTGAGCTGTCTTTCCCAAAGAACATTGATTTCTGAAACACTCTTTTTAAATTCTGTGATGTCCTGAAGTGAACCATCCAAAGCATCGATCAAACGAACATCTTTTTTGATTTTCATTTCTGGAAGTTTGTGAGGGCCACCCTTGCCATTGCCACCCGGAACTTGAGACTTGACCGCGCTTGGCGTAGCCATGTCCATGAATTTATCTTTTAGTTTTTGAATCTGAACAATTTCTTCAGAGGTTGTTTGTAACTTTTCCTGAATTGCTTGAAGACGTTCTTTGTAGGCTGATTCAATTTGATCTTGTTCGGCCTGAGTTAAAACACCGCCCATGGCCCTTGCTAAATCTGGCCTTGCCTCAATCGCAATTCTCAAACCAACAAAATGCAAAATGCCGCCGGCTGCAACCAAGAGTGCCGCGAAAATAGCAACCGCAATTGAAACGGTTCTTAAAGTAATCGATATTTTTCGTACCCGACCCGTTGGACCGGAAACCCACATTAACTGCATAAATCTTGCTCTTTTTGATCAGACATGCATTATAAAGGCTCCCATGAATATGCCAATACCCTCCCAAGCCTATGATGCAATCGTGATTGGTGGCGGGATTGCTGGCACATCAATCATAAAATCATTAAAAAACAATAACTTAAGCAACTTTTTGGTGATTGACTCAGGAAGTTCGCCAGCCCAGGGCACCAGTGGGCATGATGGCGCCCTTTGTCATCCTTATGTTGGTCGGGGCGCCTCAAGGCTTCAGCGTTTGAGCATGATTGCGTTCAACGAAGCCAAGCAAGTTTGGGCAAAACACTGGACTGGTAAGGGTGTTTTGCATCTGGCTAGAAACGCAGAAAACCATGATAAAAGCTTAATGAGTGAGCGCCTACTATCCCAAGGTTTTAGCTTTGATAATGCTCAGGTGGTTTCCGCTGATGAAGCTAAGGTGCTCTGCGGCGTATCACTGGCCGGCACTTTTTTTCCAGAGGGTGGCTGGGTTAATCTCAAAAAAATCTGCGAGGATCTGTTTTCAGATCTGACAAACCAGCAGACCATGATGAGATGCACAGTTGCAAAAATTGCATATCGTGACAAACATTGGATTGTTTACGATGAGCAGCAAAAAATCATTGGGGTGACGCCGAGATTATTTTTAGCCAATGGTTTGGGCGTTAAAGCATTGGCAGCTTGCGCAGGCATAGATTTGCCTCTTAAACCGGTTCGAGGACAACTATCTACCTTTCGATTTAAAAAAGAAAGCTCATGGGCCAAGTGCCGACCGAAGGCGGCCATTTCTGGGAAGGCGTATTGTTTACCGCCGATTGAAATGAGTGACGGTTCTTTTCAGTGGATGGTTGGATCTAGTTACGATGAAAACGAGGATGACTTAAGTATTTGGGATCAGAGCCATCAAGAAAACTTGAGCCTCATTCAGGAAATGCTTGAAACAGAATGTGATCCGTCAGAAATTGAGCCAGCGGATGCATTTGTTGGAATACGTTGCGTGGCCAGCGATCGCCTGCCGATCATGGGCCCCGTAAAAGGCCGCCCTGGTTTGTACATCCTGACCTCTTTAGGATCGAGGGGCGTGATGTGGTCAGCGCTCGCCCACCAGATGTTCACAGAACATCTGGCAGAAGAGATGCGTCACTCAGCTTTTTTAGACACGCGTTTTTTTGCGGGCGCGCGTTTAGCTGGTTTGGGCTTATCAGAAGATTTGGTTTCTGCTTTGCTGCCAGCACGCTTTTTGGCGGGCACTTCAAATTCAAAACCAATTTTGCCGTCTGGTTGACGCGCCAAATATGCTTTAAAGCCACGCCCAGTTCTAGAGGATTTGAAGTTGGTCAATAAATCTGTTTTGCCCTCATTCAAAAGCTTAGATACCTGCTCTTGAGAGATCTCTTGTTGCAAGACAACTTTACCGGTAGAAAAATCACAGGATTTGTTTGGCCCAACACTTCGCTCACAAAGATACTTCATGCCATGTTCATAAACCGCACCCGAGCATTTAGGACAGGCACCCAAGGATGATTGACCAGTGAAGTCAACCTCTTCATTGTTGTCTTCGTCGCTGTTACCGAAATCAAACTCAAGCTTGTAACCTGCATTTGGATAGTCTTTGTCGTCCTCTGGAATAGAAACCAATTTAATGATCGCAGCAAAAGGGCGCCCCATTTTGCTTCTAAATCCTTGTAGCGGACCGATCTCTTTATTCTTGATGAACTCTTCTGCTTCGTGGTATTCAAAAGCACGGCCACCAGGAATTTTGCTGATAGAGAAGCCACACTTTTCACAAGCAAAGCGACGATAGTTTTCTTTCACTAAGCCACCACAATGAGGGCAAGGTGTTTTTAGATCTGCATAATCACCAGGAATCGTATCGCTGTCATATTCTTTGGCGCGCTTAACAATGCGCTGAGTGATTTGTGCAATTTCTTGCATGAAGGTATTGCGGTCAATCTGACCTTTTTCCATCAAGGCAAGCTTGTGCTCCCAGTTACCTGTTAATTCGGGGTGTGTTAATTCTTCAACGCCTAGACCGCGCAACAAAGTCATTAACTGAAAAGCTTTGGCGGTCGGAATAATTTCTCTTGCTTCGCGCACCATGTACTTTTCGAATAACAAACCTTCAATGATCGCAGCCCTGGTGGCTGGAGTACCAAGACCTTTCTCAGACATCGCCTCTCTAAAGTCTTCGTCATCAATGAGTTTGCCGGCACCCTCCATGGCAGACAAGAGCGTTGCCTCGGTATAGCGTGCAGGAGGTTTTGTTTTCAATGGGTTTGGCTTGACCGACTCAGTCTGAACTTTTTCATTCTCGCCAACCACGACAAGCTCTTTGTCATCCTGTGATGATTTTCCGTAAACCGCCAACCAACCTGGGTTGATCAAAATCTTGCCATCCGTTTTAAATTGATGGCCGTTTACCTCGGTGATGCGAGTGGTGACCTTGAATTCAGCGGACGGGAAAAAGATCGCCATGAAGCGACGAACCACCAAGTCATAAAGTTTTTGTTCTGGCTCAGACAGGTTTTTAGGAGCCTGAAGAGTTGGGATGATCGCAAAGTGATCAGAAATTTTGCTGTTATCAAAAATCTTCTTATTAGGCTTCACCCAAGAGTTGTTCAAGATTTGGGATGCATGCGGATAGTAGTTATCTGAACTTTCGGCCAGCATTTCTAGGGTGCTGGTGACTGTTGGAAGATAGTCCTCTGGCAATGCGCGCGAATCCGTTCTTGGGTAAGTAAGAACCTTGTGTCTTTCATATAGAGCTTGCGCTAAGCCCAAAGTGTTTTTAGCAGAGAAGCCAAATCTAGCGTTCGCTTCACGTTGCAAGCTGGTTAAATCAAAAAGCTGCGGTGCCGCCTGAGAGCTGGGCTTTGATTCTTCACGGACCTTGCCGGCTTTATCGTGACAGGCAGCAACAATACTTGCAGCAGCAGCCTCACTCCATAAGCGACTGTCTTTTTTCTCAGGATCTGCATTGGCATCTTTAGAGTCTTTTTTAAACTTTGGATCAAACCATTTGCCTTGATAAATGCCTGCTGCACAAATGAATTCAGCCGTGACTTCCCAATAATCTCGAGAGATAAATTTTCTGATCAGCTCTTCTCTTTCAACCACGATTGAAAGAGTGGGCGTTTGCACGCGTCCTACAGTAGTTAAAAAGAAGCCACCACTTTTACTATTAAAGGCAGTCATGGCGCGCGTGCCATTGATACCAATCAACCAATCAGACTCTGAGCGACAACGCGCTGCATTCGCAAGATTGAGCAACTCTTCATCACTGCGCAATTTACCGAAACCATCTTTAATGGCTTGAGGCGTCATTGACTGAAGCCACAGCCGCTCAACTTTTTGCGTGGCCTTGGTGTGTTGAGCGATCAGGCGGAAAATTAGTTCACCCTCTCGCCCCGCGTCACATGCGTTGATCAAGCGGTTGATGTCTTTACGCTTGATCAGTTTTTGTAACACCTTTAAGCGAGCTTCTGTTTTAGCAATCGGACGAAGGTCAAAGTGGGGTGGAATCACTGGTAAGTTAGCAAACGACCATTTACCTCTTTTAACTTCGTAGGCATCCGGAGCAGCTATTTCAAGAAGATGTCCAACCGCAGACGAAACAACAAACTGATCACTTTCAAAGTAATCCTCGTGTTTTGTGAATCCGCCGAGTGCGCGAGCAATATCCGCCGCAACCGATGGTTTTTCGGCAATGATTAAGGCCTTAAAAGGTCCAGTTTGAGCAGTTGTTTTTGCCACGTGACAGCTTCCCCAATGGGTCTAATTAAATGAATTTCCTTTTTTCATTATTAACCGATAAATGCAAAAGAAGGAAATAATTAAGAAAACCCATGTCAATGACCAGTCCTTAGTCGTTGATTAATATAGATTATTTTTGAAAAAACCTTAATTCTTCAAATATATCTTCAGGCTCTGCCACCAGCTTGGCACCCTCTTTGATGAGCTCGTGACACCCCATGGCTTGGGGTTGGTGTATTGAATGAGGGATTGCAAATACCTCGCGCCCTAAATCATTGGCATATTTTGCTGTTGTCAAAGACCCTGATCGAGTTGCCGCCTCAACCACCAATACCCCTAGTGACAGAGCGGCAATCAGCCGATTTCTTTGCCTAAAGAAGTGGGGTTTGATGATGGTGCCAGGGGGATACTCTGAAATTAGCAAGCCTTGACGAGCAATGATTTGAAATAGGGCTTGGTTCTTGCTGGGGTAGCAACGATCTAAGCTGGTGCCACAAACGGCGATGGTTGATAGCCGTGCCCGGGCTTGCAGAGCTCCCAGGTGGGCTGCAGAGTCGATGCCCTCGGCCAGCCCAGAGACGACAAGTAAACCTCGATCAACCGCAGCCTTGGCAAAATAAGAGGCCGTTGTCATGCCTTCTCTGGAGGCTTGACGAGAGCCAACGATACCAAGGCCAGCGATTTTTAATGCTTCCAGATTGCCCACGCAGTAAATTTCTTGAGGGGCATCAGGCAAATCCAGCAATCTCCTTGGATAATAGGAGTGTGATTGTTTAACGGTGATAATTGAGCTCATAGACATGAAGTCTATGAATTAAGATTGGTTCAACTATCAGACAACCCTGAACTTATTTGTAAGAATTTTCTGAAATGGCTGCATTACCTATTCTTTGTTATCCAGACCCTCGCTTACACACGGTTGCAAAACCGGTTGTGGCGGTGAATGAGGCTGTTCGCAAATTGGTGGCTGATATGGCTCAAACCATGTATGAAGCCCCCGGCATCGGATTGGCCGCCACGCAGGTGAATGTTCATCAACAGATCATCGTGATTGATTTATCCGATGAGAGAGATCAGCTACAAGTATTCATCAACCCAGAAATTATTTGGAGCAGCGAAGAAAAGAAAGTTTGGCAAGAAGGATGTTTATCCGTGCCAGATTTTTTTGATGAGGTTCTGCGCCCATCCGAGGTAAAAATTCGTGCATTGAATTTAGAAGGCAAGCCATTTGAAATACATGCTGATGGCTTGTTGGCAGTTTGTATCCAGCATGAAATGGACCACCTCAAGGGCAAAGTGTTTGTTGAGTACTTGTCATCATTAAAGCGCATGAGAATTGCCGGCAAACTGAAAAAGAAAACAAAAGCGGGCGTCCTTTAATGTTGAAGGTTGTTTTTGCAGGAACCCCTGAATTTGCCAGAGTTGCATTAGAGGCGATTGTTCATGCAGGGCATGAAGTGGTGATGGTGATGACTCAACCTGACAGGCCTGCTGGTCGAGGCATGCAGTTACATGCCAGCCCAGTCAAAGAGTTGGCCTTAGAAAAGAATTTTCCAGTGATGCAACCGACTTCGCTCAAGGTGAGTGGTTCTTATGGCGCTGAAGCGCAAGAGGCCCTAAGTCGTTTGCAGGCGTTAGATTTTGATGTGATGGTGGTGGCTGCTTATGGTTTGATTCTGCCCCAAGAAGTTTTTACCATCGCAGAGCAAGCTGGCCGAGCTGGGTGTCTGAATATTCATGCTTCTTTATTGCCGCGCTGGCGTGGGGCTGCCCCAATTCACAGAGCGATTGAAGCTGGTGATCTTGAGACTGGGATTGCGATCATGCAAATGGATTTGGGCTTGGATACCGGTGCAGTGATTGCAATGAACAAAATGCCAATTGCTGCCAACGAAACAACCGGAACGCTGCATGATTCATTGGCAAAGATGGGTGCCATGATGATTGTGGAAACCTTGGGTCAATTTGCACAAGAGCGAAATTTGAAGTCTGTACCTCAAGCAGATGAAGGCATCACCTATGCCCATAAGATCATGAAGGATGAGGCAAAGATCGATTGGCAAAAAGATGCCAAAGCAATAGATTTAAAAATCAGGGCTTTTAATCCTTTCCCGGGTGCAACCCTGCTTGATGGTGAATCTGTGATCAAAGTTTGGCGCAGCTCTCTAATAGATGATCAGTTGCGGGGCCAGCCAGGAAAGATCATTAACATCACCCAAGATGGCGTGCAGTTGGCTGGCGGAAAAGGTAGCCTTTTATTGACTGAATTACAAAGGGCTGGCGGTAAAAAAATGTCAGCGTCACAGCTTGCCCAGACTTTGGGCTGGAAGCCTGGCCAAGTGCTGAATTAACAACCCCGAGCGATAATCAACAATTAAGAGGGGTATGCTAGTGAAGTGTATTAATTTTAGAATTTCTAAATCTGTTTTCAAGAAGGATTTTAAAGATGTTTAATTGGTTCAAGACAGCCGTGTTAATGGCCGGCATCACAGGACTCTTCGTCATCGTGGGCGGAATGATTGGCGGCGAGGAGGGGATGTTGATAGCCTTGCTTTTAGCTTTTGGCATGAACTTCTTCAGCTATTGGTTCTCAGACAAAATGGTCTTGAAAATGATGAACGCCAAAGAGGTTGATGAAGTGACGGCGCCACATTTTTATCGCATGGTGCGTGATTTAGCCCAAAGGGCCGAGCTACCAATGCCAAAGGTGTATTTGATTGAGGAAGACTCTCCAAATGCTTTTGCCACTGGTCGCAATCCTCAAAATTCTGCGGTTGCTGCAACCACGGGTATTTTGAGAGTGTTGTCCGAACGAGAAATTCGCGGCGTCATGGCTCATGAACTAGCGCACGTCAAGCATCGCGATATTTTGATTTCAACCATTTCAGCCACCATGGCCGGCGCATTATCTGCACTTGCAAACTTTGCAATGTTCTTTGGCGGCAGAAATTCAGATGGTCGTCCAGGCAATCCGATGGCAAGCATCTTGGTGGCAATCTTGGCGCCTTTGGCGGCCAGCTTGATTCAAATGGCAATTTCTCGAGCACGTGAATATGAAGCCGATCGAGGCGGCGCAGAAATTTGTAATGATCCAGAGGCTTTGGCCATGGCCTTGGATAAGATTCACCGAGTAGCAAGCGGTCAACATTTTGATGCTGTTGAGAGGCATCCTGAAACTGCCCAAATGATGATCATGAGCCCTCTTTCCGGCGGTGGTTTAGCGGGCTTGTTTTCAACCCATCCACCAACTGAAGAGCGAGTTGCTCGTTTGATGCAAATGGCAAGAACGGGAACATACCCTGGCTGATCTCAAACCACAGGGCGTCAGCCTTTCAAAAGCACTGTTTGCATCCGCCAAGGTATTGCAAGACGTTCAAAACGGAACCTCGCTGACCCTGGCCCTTCAAGGAACATCTCCAGACCTAAGGCCCGCTGTTCAGAGCATTGCTTTTCAAGCTCTTAGAAGAGGGTTTTGGGCTCAGGAAGTTTTAAATCAGTATGTTCAAAAAACTCCACCGGGCTTAACCCTTTATTTATTATGGGCTGCCATCGCTTTGTTACCAGAAAAAAATAGTGAGCCCATGTATGCCACGCACACCTTGGTGAATGAGGCGGTGAACGCTACAAGCTTAGATAGCAATCTTGGCTTTGCCAGGGGGTTGATCAATGCAGTATTGCGCAGAGCCCTCAGAAATGAAAAGCTTTATCAAGAAATACCTGAAGAACAACATCCTTCTTATCCAGAGTGGTGGTCAAGAAAATTAAAGTATGCGTACCCAGAACAACATCTGAATATTCTGGCGGCATCAAAAGAAAAGCCGCCGTTAACACTTCGTTTAAATCATCGATATCTGAAGGATGAAGCGGGCCTTCAAAAATACTTGGATGATCTAAGCAAGGGCGGCATTGAGTATCAAGTGATTGCTGCAGTTGACGGGCAAAAGCTATCGCATGCTATTGAGCTAAAAAATCCAATACCTGTGGCGCAGATTCCCGGTTTTTTTGAGGGCGCTTGTTCGGTTCAGGATGCTGGTGCACAAATAGCGGCAGAGTTACTGAAGCTTACGCCAGGTCAAAGAGTGCTTGATGCATGTGCAGCACCTGGCGGTAAGGCCGCACATTTTTTAGAAAAGTACGATATTCATTTGGATGCTCTTGAGATCGATGCATTAAGAGCAAAAAGAATTGAGGAAAACTTTAACCGTTTAAAACTCAAGGGCGGGCACATCATCATTGGTGATGCATCAACCCCAAAAGAATGGTTTGGTGGTGAGTTGTACGATGCGATCGTGGCAGATGTGCCGTGTTCTGCTTCGGGGATTGTGAGGCGACACCCCGATATCACCTATTTGCGCCAAGAGGGCGACATCAAGAATCTCCAGGTGGCACAACGCAAAATCCTCACAGCCCTTTGGGGCTTGTTAAAGCCAGGCGGTAAGTTACTATATGTCACTTGCTCAGTGTTTCCTGATGAGGGAGAGCTGCAGGCCAAGTGGTGGTTAAATGCTATGCCAGATGCGATGAGATTAAAGGCCCCTGGACAGCTTTTGCCATCAAAGCAGCACGATGGATTTTTTTATGCGCTTTTTAAAAAATGAAAGCTTCAAATTAACATTAAGCATGCGCGGACTATTCAATTGGATTGCCAAGATTTTTTTTCTGACCGCAACGGTCAGTTTTGCGCATGCCAATGAAATTAATTTCAGCAATGTTAGTTTGACCCCCCTTGAAAAATCATGGGCGTTGAATGCAGATGTTCAATTAGAGCTCAGCCCCGCCCTTGAGCAATTGGTTAAAAAAGGGGTGACGCTTCATTTTGTGACTGAGTTTCAGTTAACCAAAAAAAGATGGTACTGGTTAGATGCCAAAGTTGTGGATGTTCAGCGTGTTTCAAAAATATCCTATCAGGCGCTAACCAATCAATATCGAGTGACTCTGGGCACTTTTAGTTTGACTGCAGCCACATTGAAGCAAGCCTTGGCGGCCGTTAAAACAATTGAGGACTGGGTGGTGATAGACCCGGCTGCGATTGAATCAAAGCAGACTTATCAAGCGGCGCTGCGCTTGCGCTTGGACAGCAATCAATTGGCAAAGCCCTTTCAGGTAAATGCAATCAATTCCAAGTCTTGGAATTTGCAAAGCGATTGGTATCGTTTTCAGTTCATACCAACGGCACCAGCACCAGCGGCACAAGCAAAGCCACAGACTAATCCCCAATCAACTGGGGCTCAGCCATGATGAGATTATTGGCTAAGCCATTTTTAATTGGCGTCGTCGTGTTTTTGGCGCTTATTCTATTGTTGCTCTTGGCTTTTGCCTCGGCCAACACTTCTTTCTTTGATCAATATTTTGCTTTGCTATATGCCGCCAATGTACTAATTGGCCTTTTGTTTTTGTTGGTGATCATTGCCCTGGTTTTTAATTTGGCGATGCGCTTGCGTCAAAAGTACTTTGGCTCAAGACTGATTGCAAAGTTAGCCATGTTTTTTGCCTTGGTCGGCGTTCTACCGGGCGCGATCCTCTACGGCGTTTCTTTACAGTTTGTGTCTCGCAGTATCGAGTCTTGGTTTGACGTCAAGGTTGAGCGCGCCTTAGAGGCTGGCCTGCAATTAGGCAGAACATCGATTGATATTTCTCGCACAGATTTATTGAGCAAGGGCCGAGAGATTGCGAATCAGGTTCAAGCGACCTCTCGGGCCTCTGGCGAAGGCGCCCTTACCCTCTTGTTATCCAGACAGCGCGAACAAAACAGTCTTGAAGAAATAACCCTATTTGGACTGGGTTCCAAGGTTGTCGCCAGTGCGGGACTTAGTTTAAATTCCGCTGTTTCTGAGATGTCGCAAGCTGACAAGTTGCAACAAGCAAAGTCATTGGGATATTTCACGCAGATAGATGAACCAAACCCAGATCTTTCTAAAAAGACTTACACAATCAAGTTGTTAATTCCAATCGATGGTCTTGCTGCCGCCAGTTTGGGCGGATTTAATTTACGCGCACAGTCAGAAGACAGGTATTTGTTGTTGGTTAAAAATATGCCAGAAAGTCTTAGTAATAATGCTTTGGCTGTTCAGAGTGCGTATATCGAGTATCAAGAGAAAGCGCTCGGTCGCTCAGGCTTGCGAAAGATGTATATCGGCACCCTCACGATCACTTTATTCTTAGCCCTGTTCATTGCCATGGCCTTGGCATTGTTGCTGGGCCGCCAGCTCGCGACGCCCTTGATCATGTTGCTCAAGGGCACCAAAGCAGTTGCAGAGGGGGATTTATCTCCAAAGCCAGAATTGAACACTGGGGATGAGCTTGGTTTATTGACGAAGCAATTCAATGTGATGACCAGACAGCTATTGGAGGCCAGAAATTTATTAGAAGATTCCAAAACCTTCTCTGAAAGTGTTTTATCTAATTTAACTGCCGGGGTTTGTGTTCTAGATGCTGAATTCAAATTGGTGGTTTCGAATGCGGGTGCCTCCAGAATTTTTGGCACCCCCTTAGATCAGCTGATTGGTAAGAGCTTGGGCGGTATTACACGCTTGCAAGAGTTTGAGGCTGCGATCAAAGACGCATTCAGTACCCATGAGATTTCTAGCAGTGATCCTAATGATCATTGGCAAAAACAAATTATCTTAGATGCATCCAGCCATATAGATTCGCAGCATGAGCATGGCATTACCTTGTTGGTGCGTGGCACCCATTTGCCAAGCGGTCTGTTCATTGTGGTGTTTGATGACATTTCAGAGGTGATCACGGCTCAGCGCTCGATTGCATGGGGTGATGTGGCAAGACGCTTGGCTCATGAAATCAAGAATCCTTTAACGCCGATTCAATTGTCTGCCGAGAGAATTCAGCTGAAATTAAAAGATCATTTAGATCCCCAGCAACAAGATTTTCTTGAGCGCAGCACAACCACGATCATCACTCAAGTTGAAGCCATGAAACAAATGGTGAATGACTTCAGAGATTTTGCTAAAACTCCAGAAGCGCAGTTACAAGAGTTATCAATCAATGATTTGGTGCTTGATGTCTTGGGTTTGTACGGCGGCACCCCAGTGCGCGCAGATCTTGATCAAGCGTGCCCAATGATCATGGCAGATGCGATGCAAATTCGTCAGGTGATTCATAACCTGATCCAAAATGGCTTGGATGCCAGTGTTGAGGCTAACAAAGGCGATTTTGCAATTTTAGTTAAAACAGAGTTTTTGCCTTACCCAGATTCAAATGAGATTGATAAGCTTGGTAAGGGCATTGTTAAGTTGAGCATTTCGGATGCGGGCACAGGTTTTGCCCCAAGAATTTTAAGCCGTGCTTTTGAGCCTTATGTGACCACCAAGATAAAGGGCACTGGCTTAGGTCTTGCTACGGTGAAAAAAATCGTGGATGAGCATGGCGCAAGAATTGAATTACGTAATCGCATGGAAGACAATCAGACCATTGGTGCTGAGGTGTCTATTTATTTCAACCAACTGGTAAAGCAAAGTTAGTTATGGCAAGTATCTTAGTTGTTGACGACGAAATGGGTATCAGAGAGCTGCTCAATGAAATCCTAACGGATGAGGGGCACTCTGTGGTTTCTGCGCAGAACGCAGATGAAGCCAGAAAAGCCCGAGAAAATCTTGAGCCTGATTTGGTTCTTTTAGACATTTGGATGCCGGATGTTGATGGCGTGACTCTTTTAAAGGAGTGGTCGAATAATGGTCAGCTGACGATGCCGGTGGTGATGATGTCGGGGCATGCCACGATTGATACAGCGGTGGAGGCCACCAGAATTGGTGCGGTTAACTTTTTAGAAAAACCCATTGCACTACAAAAGTTATTAAAAACAGTTGAGCAAGCCTTGCAGAAGGCACCACCCAAAGAGCTGTTTGTTGTTGAAACCAAAACAACTGATATCAGGGCCGATGGATCCATACAAGTCAGTAGCAGAATTGAAGAATTCATTGTCGAAGAAGCTGAAACCAATCAAGCCGAATTCAATTTAAGTTATATCGATCTGCCATTAAGAGAAGCCAGAGATTTATTTGAAAAGGCTTATTTTGAGTACCACCTCAATCAAGCTTCAGGCAGCATGACGCGCGTGGCTGAAAAGACTGGCCTTGAGAGAACACACCTTTACAGAAAACTCAAAGCATTGGGCATTGATGTTGGCAATTACAAGGGTGAGTAGTTTCTACCCATTAAGTTATCTGTAGCCATCATGATTAAAAGATTGTTTTTGTCAAAGATACTCTTATCGGTGGTAACGGTTTTCTTTGCTTCTTTGGTGAATGCTCAGCAGGCAACGGTGGTGGTTGCTGCCAATATGAAGCCAGCCATGGATGAGATTTATCAACAATACAAAATGGCAGGCGGGCAAGACCTCAGAATCATTTATGGCTCTTCTGGTAACTTTGCTCGGCAAATACAACAGGGCGCACCATTTAATTTATTTATTTCTGCTGATGAGGGTTTTCCGATGGCCTTGCATCGTCAGGGTTTAACGGTGGATGAGGGCAAGGTTTATGCGATTGGACGCCTGGCATTGATTGCGCACAAATCAAGAAAGATGAAGCTTAGTCTCAACCCAGTTGAGTTGAAGAAAGTAATTGATGATACAAACAAGATTGCTATTGCAAAGCCAGATATGGCGCCTTATGGAAAAGCAGCCATCGATTTTCTGAATGCAATCGGTTTATATGAATCTGCAAAGAATAAGATTATTTTTGGAGAGAGTATTTCATCGGCAACCATGTTTGTCACTTCGGGATCAGCTGGTATTGGATTAACTGCCTATTCTTTGGCCAAATCCAAAGAGGTCGTTCAAATTGCAGACCATCTTTTAATTCCTGAGAATCTTCATGAGCCAATCAAGCAAAGGATGGTGTTATTGAAGAACTCGCCTAAGGCAATCGTTGATTTTTATGCCTATCTTCAAAGCGCTAAGGCCAAGGCAGTTCTTAAGGCTCATGGGTACTCAACTCCCTAAAGAGGGCGCTGTAGTTTTGGCTTAAAAGCCTTTTATAGTACAATTCTCGATTCTTGGCCTGGTAGCTCAGTCGGTAGAGCAGAGGATTGAAAATCCTTGTGTCGGTGGTTCGATTCCGCCCCGGGCCACCAAGATTCTATAAACCACCTTCGGGTGGTTTTTTGTTTGGGTGGCTTGCCTTAGAATCTTTTGAATAGAATTTTCAGAAGGGTTAACTATGATCCGATACTCAGCTAGTTGTCTATGCGGTCACGTCAAGCTTACGATTTCAGGCAAACCTAAGTTCCCCCACCTTTGTTCCTGCTCGATGTGTCGTCGAACATCGGGAGCTCCGACAGTGGCGTGGGCGGACTTCGAAGGTTCTACTCTTGAGTGGGTCGGACGTGGGAGACCCAAGTACTTCCAATCCTCCGAGCGGACTAAGAGAGGCTTCTGTCCAAAGTGTGGGTGCCTGATTTGCGCTGTAGATAAGGATCGCACCGCCATTAGCGTGACTTTGGGGTGCTTGGTTGATCCTGAGTTGATTGTTCCTGGCAAGACACATAGCTTTAAGTCTGAGGCCCCGAGCTGGTGGCATAGTTCAGTAGGGTGACTAAACTGTGCTTACTCGCGCAGAATTGATGTTCAACATCGCTTGGTTTTCGAAATTTTTCTTAAAGAAAAGACAGCTCTCATCCTAAGAATGTGGACTTACTGCGAATAAAAGAGGTCTTAGCCCAATAGCGGATGTAGATATCCTCCGGCCTTGGTTCGATTCCGCCCCGGGCCACCAAGATTCTATAAACCACCTTCGGGTGGTTTTTTGTTTGAGCGACGGCGGTTTCGGCCCTATTTGTATGTCGTTTTAAATGACATTGTTAATGTTCTTTAGTACCATGCAGGACATGGAATTAGCCAATCAAATATTTTTTATTGCATTTTCGCTAATTGGCTTGGGGTTATTTTTAAGTGCCCTGTATCAATACCGCGTCAGTAGAGCAAGTGGCCTGAGCATCTATTGGCCTTTAAGCGTGGGAATTTTCGCGCTGTCCTCTTTCAGCTTTGGCATTGCTTTATGGACTCATCAGTTTTTTCTCACAATAGCCAATACCTCGTTCATTGTTTCGGTTTTTCTTCTCATATTTTTATACCGTTCTTGGAATCAGCGCCCCTTTACCAAGGTTCAGACTTTGCTTTTGTGGCTCATTCCGGTTTTTATCTCGATTTTCTATGACCACTTGAGAGTGACGCCAGACACCTTTAAGCATCGCGTGGCTTTGATCACAATTACGCAAGAGTTATTCTTAATCTGGCAAATCTGGGAATTGAGAAAGTATTACAAAGTTGACCCAACAATCGTTGTGAAGTGGTTAATTTTTTTGACAGCCTTCACTTTGTTTGGTGAAATTCTTAGAACGCTTTGGATAATATTTGGAAGCAC
>ERZ1022756.151-NODE-151-length-23418-cov-5.152463_pt1 | contig 23418 bp, 21 predicted proteins | sample MGYA00520902_ERZ1022756 | MGnify/ENA primary metagenome ERZ1022756 (study PRJEB33162, sample SAMN09537601) | freshwater metagenome | isolation source: freshwater | place: Canada:Alberta | collected 2017-07 | study: EMG produced TPA metagenomics assembly of the...
CTAATGAGGTAGGGGTCTTAAAGCCCCTCGGAGGTTCAAATCCTCTCGTCTCCGCACATTGAAAGCACTGAATCAGATCAACCAAGTAGAATTGGAAATGTGCTGGATACACTAAAGGCAGTCTTAGCCTTCATGACACCAAAAGAGCGTTTGAGATACTATACGTTTTTGGCTCTTAGAGCTTTAGTTTCACTACTGGACCTAGCTGGAATTCTAGCAATTGGCTTTTTAGCCACATCAATGGCAGTAAGCCTAACCGAAGGTAGTAATCCGGAAAGAACAATCGAACTGGCGGGGATTCGAGTGATCGCTGTTTCCGCAGCTTCTCTACCCGTTTTCTCGTTCGCTATTCTGCTCCTTTTTGTTGTAAAGGCAGTTCTTTCAGTCTTGCTAACAAGAGGGTTGGCCCAGTTTCTTGCAAGGATCGAGGCTCGGTCTGCAAAAGCCATAACGCAAAATGTTTTCGGAAGTGATCTTGAGGTCGCACGTTCGAAGACCAAAGAAGAAGTGTTATTTGCGGTTCAAGCTGGTTCCCCTGGCGCATTTAATGGCCTTCTAAACTCAATAGGAATTGTATTCGCGGAATCCTTCCTATTTATTCTGGTTATTTTGGCATTCGCATTTGTAAACCCAGCTATCGCACTAGGTGCAATTGTATACTTTGGCTTAATAGGCTTTCTAATTCAGGTTTTCATCGGACGCCTCATGCAAAGAGCCGGCGAACAGATTAGTAAGGCCACAATTCAAGCTAACTCGGGAATCTCTGATCTCGGCGAGGTAATTCGAGAATCAACTATTCTGGGACGCCGGGGCTTCTTTTTTGACCGAATTTATAAGTCCAGGATGGACGCCGCAGGGAATTTTGCTGACCAGTTTGTTCTTTCAGGAATGCCTAGGTACATTGTTGAAACGGCGCTGATTATCGCAATCGCGGTCTTCGCATTGCTTCAGTCACTAAGTGGTGATATAGGTTCATCGGCTGCCACTTTAGCCATATTTCTTACTGGTGGACTAAGGCTTACCGCATCGCTCTTGCCATTGCAATCTGCTTTTTTGGCTATAAAGCAATCGGTTCCAATGGCCACAACTGCACTTGAGCTTCTAAAGGGACCCACCCTTGATGCAACTGAATCTAACGACACAATTCATTACCAAAGTGAGTCCGAACCTGTTTCGGTGACGCTTGAGAATATAAACTTTTCATTTGCGGGAAACGCAGAACCAACACTCAGAAACGTATCTCTAAACATAAAGGCTGGAACACAAGCGGCCATAATCGGACTCTCTGGTGCCGGAAAATCTACTCTTGCAGACCTAATTTTAGGATTACTTACTCCAAGTAGTGGTCAAATCCTTATAGACAACACATCTCCAAAAGATATTGTTCTTTCTCGCCCAGGACTTTTAGGCTACGTACCACAGAAGCCCGGGATGGTTTCCGGCACAATTGAGGAGAATATTGCCCTTGGATTATCTCCAGAAGAAGTTAACCGAAAAGCACTTAATCAGGCTGTTACCGACGCGCACTTGGGGCCTTTGGTCGGAACTCTTTCCAATGGTCTGAACACCGATTTAGGTAAGCGAAATGATGAGCTATCTGGGGGACAGCTCCAGAGGATAGGGCTTGCTAGAGCTCTTTACAGTCAGCCTAAACTCTTAGTGATGGACGAGGCCACTAGCGCGCTTGATGCAGAATCTGAAAATGAAATCAACACCGCCTTGGACGAAATGCGAGGTAAGGTCACCGTGATTCTCATAGCACACAGGTTGAACACGATCCAAAGGTCCGATGTAGTTTACTTAATGGAAGAAGGTAGATTAACTGCGTCAGGTACTTTCCAAGATCTTCTGAGGAAAAACAAGACTGTAAAAAACCTAGCGAATTTGATGGCGATAGATTCCCCAGAGGAGAGGTAGCCAACGCTTCACTTCTTGCCTATTCTCCTTTGTCCTAGATGAGCAAGCAGAATCCCAGTTCGTTTGCTACCTAATTAACTAGTCATTTGTGATTAGTCGTTTCTTGGCTTCGAAGAAAACACTGGGTAAGCCAGAACTGGCCCAGACAACCCATGTATAGGAGTTCAGCATTTCCACGAACAGTAAGGAGTTGCTCCAACCCTGAAATAATTCTTTCGGTTAGGATATAGGGATTGACTTTGGGGAGTAAGGAAAAATTAGTCAATGAATTTTTAATGCAAATAGTGAAATACAAATTTTACGAACGGGAGCAGCAATGCATAAATATGGTAAGGATTTAACGGATGTCTCATGGTTCCACCAAGATCTTCAAAGTAAAGACTCTGAACTTTTGGCAATTCAGAATAGAACCGAGGCAAAGTACCTTGAAGCACCGAAGAGAGAAAGCTGCATAATCTGCAGTTCGCCACTTGGTGGCACTCAGCGATTTAATCGAAATGGAATCGAATTTATTTTTTGTGAAGTTTGCGGTCATGTGAATGGAAATCATGAGATAACCCCAGACTTTATAGCGGCAACATATACATCTTGTGACTCACTTGCCTCCGAATCCGGAGTTTATGACGATGAATTCACTCAGGGCAAGATGGCCGGGGACTACTGGGACGTCGTAAATAGAATCTACTCGGCCAAAGCTGATTTCCTAAGAAAGTTTGTAATTAGCCAGAATTTGGATCCTGCTGCAATATCAATTCTCGATGCGGGATGTGGATCAGGCCATTTCATTAATGCACTTCTGAAATCTGGACTCGAGAACTCAAGGGGATTTGACTCTTTTGCACCTGCAGTAGAAGCGGCAAGGCGAATCGGAAAACTGTCTAATGCCCAAGCCGCTCTCACAGAGCCCAATGAACTACTCGACATTATTTCAGATGCGGATGCAACAATCGTTTCCATGATGTGTGTTTTGGTTCATCTTGAATCCCCAATTGAAGCCTTAGTAGCGATGAAAAAAAACAAAAACACAAGGTTCACTTTTCAGAAAATTCCAATGTGGTCATTCGCAACAATCCTAGAGTCTGCACTACCCGAGTATCGGGCGCGAGTGCTTGGATCAGATCATACAAATGTCTTTACCGAGGAGTCTTTGGCCTGGATCGAAAAATCAGTTGGGCTAAGAAGAGTTGCAAGCTGGACTTTCGGGGGTGATTATCTTGATTTGCAGAGAAAAACTATCGCTGGAATGAAAAAAAATGGTAGCTCACAAGATCTGATTAATCGTGCCGCTGACGAGCTGAGCAAAATTTCAAATGATGTTCAGCTTGCGATTGATACCAATAAACTTTCTTCAGAGCTTCACGTAATCTGGGAGTTTGAACGGATCTAGACGGATCTAATTGCAACGTCAAACAATCTCTAACAGGAATCAATAGTGCATTTCCAATCTAGTCGGAGCAAATCCTAATGTCGGCAGGAAAGTAGAAGTGGAAACCATCGACCCCAATGAGTCACAGCAAATAGCGACTGTAGTAAAAGGCGAGGACTCAATTGCTTGGTTCCCCATACTACCAAGTATCCTAAGTAAACTAACCGATCCTCAATTCAACGTTCAAGTACTTGATGTTACGGACTACTCTTTCCCCAAGTTCAGGATGCCACCCTCCTGGCAAATTCGAAGATACATATCCGGATTGGACAGCAATGATCGGCTGAGCTTGGATAGTGCACCAGGTGTATTCAAGCTAAGGAAGCGCTTCTTTCTTCGTCTTTCGGAAATTCCCAAACTAGAAATGGAGATCATCAGAGAGTCATCCAGGTCATTGTTAATGACCCTGTTTGCAGATGTAAAGCCGGAAAGGCATTTAATTCTTTACCCACTTTTGGATTGGATAGTAACCCGTCAATCGGCTGATTTGTATCAGCGTGCTTTGCGATTGTTTCTTGGAACTAAGAGGCATACCGTCTATCTGCCAAATGGAAGATTTCCATACCAGAAAGCAATTGTGTTGGCAGCAAAAAAATCAGGCGCAAAGATTATGTACTACGAGCGAGGCTTCAGTCCGGACTCAGGATACTTTCTTGGAGAGCACGATTCTCAAGATCGTGAGGCCTGGCAACTTAAAGCTAAAGTGCTGAGTACACAAGGTGGGGCAGCGAACAACTTTGCATCAGCAATTAGGTGGGTAGATAATCGAAGCAATTTGATTACTCAGGAAAATGAGTTTTCTCAGTTTTGGCCCAACCGAAGGGCATCCACAATTTCTAGCGGCCCCGAAGAGGATATTGCAGTGTCTTTCTTTACTTCTTCTCAGGACGAGTATTGGGCACTTGGGAACTGGCAAGGGTTTGGTTGGACTGATCAGTATGAAGCTTTTTTAGTCTTCGCCTCAAGGGTACAAGGAAGAAAGGTACTGAGAGTACACCCAAATTTTATCAACAAATCTTTTGGACACGCTCTTGACGAAATGGCTCGTATTCTTTGGCTCAAACGGAGAGTCAGGGATTTAGAAATTGTCTGGCCGAATGACAGAATTAATTCCTACGACCTTGTGGAAAGATCCTCTAGGGTTTTTGTACACGGTTCCACGATTGGCCTAGAGTCATCCGCAACCTCAAAGTCGGTTTGGAATTCTGGAAGCGCATTTTATGACTCACACGCTGATGTTCGAAACTTTAAACCAAACGTGCAGTATGGCCAGAGCTATTTTGAACCGTGGCTTGTGGACAATAAACCCACCCTTTCAATCATTGAGGCATTGGTTACGTCAGATCTAGAGTTTGGGAACGGGTTGGTTGTCCCAAAGTGGATTTCGAGTAAAACCTCATCATTTCTCAGGGCGATTAATCTTGCCTTGAGTGGATCTTTCCTGTACGTCCCAGTTCTTGCAATGCGACGTGTGTCTATGGTGAGCAACAAAATAATGGTTTCCCTTGCGAAAAGATTTATCACACTAAGCAGGTGGTAGACGGAGTGGTTTTTCGAATTGTCCCATCCGCTTCACAGGATGATGCTATCGTGAATAAATGCTGTTGCGAATAATCGGAAAGGTTTATCATGCCTAACATTTTTTGGTGCGTATCCTGCTTAAACGCGAGCACAAGACCAAGAATATCTTTTGATGAAGATGGGCATTGCAACGCATGTGTATGGTCGAGGAGAAAATCCAGTATTGACTGGGAAAAAAGAGAAACACAACTGAGAACTATTTTGGCGGATGTAAAAAGGGGGAAACGAGATTTTGACTGTTTGGTTCCAGTAAGTGGAGGAAAAGACGGATCCTATGTTGCGCAACAACTTAAGGAGAAATACGGTCTCCGACCACTCACTGTGACGGTAAGGCCACCACTGGAACTCCCGATTGGGAAAACAAACTTGGAAAATTTCATTTCTTCAGGGTTTGATCATGTCCATGTGAGCCCAAATCCGGAAAGCTTGAGAAGCTTGAATCAAATCGGCTTTAGGGACCTTGGCTTTCCGTACTACGGCTGGTTGGTCGCCATTCAAAGTGCTGTCTTGCGAGTAGCTTCTCAATTCGAAATTCCACTTGTTTTCTATGGAGAGGATGGTGAGGTGGAATATGGGGGTTCCAGAGACTCCGAGGATATTCCCTTTTATGATGCGAGCTACATGAAAAAAATATACTTAGAGGACGGTTACGAGAAATCAATTTCCAAGCTCAGGGACTTCGGCCATTCAACGTATTGGTATGAGTTTCCTGAGTCAGCTTCTAGTAGTGACTTAAAGGTTGCTCACTGGTCATATTTTGAACAATGGGATTCATATAGAAATTACTTGGTTGCAAAAGAACAATGTGGACTAAAGGAAACGGACGACACAAACGAAGGCACTTTTACTAATTTTGCTCAGAACGACCAGGCTCTTTATGGCTTGCATGCATACCTGATGTATCTAAAATTTGGTTTTGGAAGAGCCACTCAAGATGCTGGAATTGAAATCCGACGAGGAGCAATGAGCAGAGATCAGGCACTAAACCTAGTGCGGATGTATGATGGAAAGTTTCCAGAGGAGCATCGCGAAACCTACCTAGAATATTTTCAAATTGATGAGCAAGACTTTTTCTCGATACTGAAAAAATTCACAAACCAGGACCTCTTCGAGGTGACCACCTCAGGGGCTATCCCGAAATTTGAGGTTTCGTAGTTGATTGTCCATTTGATGCCCACGGGTTCTGGAAACCTAACTTCGGTGCAGAGCGCACTTCGGGAATTAGGCCATGAAACAAAGAATTTTGAGGGTGACAACAATTTGTCTAATGTTAGAAAAGTCCTCATCCCAGGTGTTGGTTCATTCAGAGCAGCTATGGACTATATGGCTAACAAAGGAACAAAATCCAAGCTGGAGGATTACATTGAATCCGGCGGACAAATTTTTGGGATCTGTCTCGGAATGCAAATTCTTGCGAGAAAAGGACTAGAAGACGGAGAAACACAAGGTTTAGGAGTAACTGAAGGCGAGGTAAGGCCCTTCCAAGATGCACCTCAAAAGTCGGGACCAAATACGCATGTTGGTTTCAATAATCTCCAAATCAGAAATGAATCATCTACCCTTTTGCGTAACGTTAAGTCGTCAGATAACTTCTACTTCACACATAGTTTTTTCTTGACAGATGAGAACCCTCTTTACGTCTCGGCGGTTACAAGTGCAAGCGTTGAGATAGTTTCCGTCATTGAAAAGGACGGGCACATATTCGGAACTCAGTTTCATCCAGAGAAAAGCCAAGGCCAAGGACTTCGCATAATCCAAAACTTCATGGAACATTAATGGCACTTAAGAAAAGAATCATTTTCGAGTTGCTCTATAAGCAAGGTAGCTTTTTGCAGAGTAGGAATTTTCGTCTTCAAAAAGTTGGTGGGCTAGATTGGCTACTAAATGCCTATGATATTTCGAAGCTATCAAAAAGCGTGGATGAGATTGTCATTACAGACCTTTCTGACAAGGGCGAGGGCAAAGAAGCCTTCTACAACGCGGTAACGAGTATTGTCGAGACAGTACGAATACCTGTCTGCCTGGGCGGCGGAGTTTCTTCACTTAATGACGCAGAAGCCCTGCTTTCAGTCGGTGCAGATAAAATCATCGTAAATTCACTTTTTTATGAAAACATAAATGAGCTGAAAAGCATCTCCACTAAGTTCGGCAAACAGTTTCTCATATTCTCCCTGGATTGGGCTGCAATTTCAGCGGATTCGTATTATGCCAAGAAGTCTCAGGGCCAGGAATTTGCCTCAGATGTAAGTGCGCTGCCCTGGCACACAATCGCCAACTTATTCGGCGAGGTGATGTTGAAATCCATCGAGCGAGATGGAACCGGTAACGGCCTAATGATGCAAAGTGTAGATTTTATTCCTAAGGAACTTGGAATGCCTATTATTCTCTCTGGGGGTGTAGGAAAAACAGAACACTTTATCGAGGGCCTGAAGGATCCTCGCGTTTCAGCGGTTGCAACGGCCAACCTTCTAAATTTTATTGGTGACACAATGAGCAATTGCAGAAGAGAAGTGGCCTTACACGGGATCCCACTCGCCGACTTTACCGTCTGAACATAAAACCTGGTCACCAAAGTGGACGTTCCAATAAATAGGATGGACTACGCAGGAGACTTTTTCATGAGTTTCAAACGGAACCTCTGATCTTCTGGGTTAATGACGTAAATCGCCTCAGACAGATTTGAAAAATACTGGAATCCTTGACGGGTGCGGCAGTGAATAATTTGATGCAAAGCCGAAACGGCAACCCACGCCCAAGCTTTACGCTTTGCGGATGGTATCTTTAGGGTGGGTCAAATACTTAGGCACCCCACCTTTATTTCATTACTTGATTAGGAAGACCGAATTGAGCGCTAGCGACACAATTTTTATCACAGGCGCTGATGGCTTTATTGGATCACATCTATGCGAGTCATTAGTGAGATCAGGCCAATTTAATGTCAAGGCATTGGTCAATTACAATTCATTCAACTCATTCGGGTGGCTGGATCAATCTACAGCTCTTAGTTCAGAAAACTTGAATGTTGTCTCCGGCGACATCCGCGACCACTCTTTCATCTCAAAAACCATGGAGGGTGTTGATTTTGTACTCCATCTTGCGGCCCTAATTGCTATTCCTCACTCGTATACATCACCGGAAAGCTATGTTCAGACCAATGTTCTAGGAACACTAAACGTTCTTGAGGCTGCCCGAGCTGCAGGCGTCAAGCGACTAATCCACACCTCGACTAGCGAGACTTATGGCACAGCCCGTTATGTGCCTATAACAGAGGAACACCCCCTTACCGCACAATCTCCTTACGCGGCAACAAAGATCGCAGCTGACAAGCTAGTCGAATCTTTTTATCTGTCGTTTGACATGCCGGTGGTAACAGTTCGTCCCTTTAACACCTATGGCCCCCGACAGTCAGCTAGGGCAGTTATTCCGACGGTAATTAGCCAAATACTGTCCGGGAAACGGCAAATAAACCTCGGCTCGTCATCGCCAACTCGGGACTTCAGCTACGTGTCGGATACGGTAGCTGGATTTGAAACGATTCTAAACTCCACTCTGGGTTTAGGTGAAACCTTCAACCTAGGAACAGGATTCGAAATTTCAGTACTCGACACAGTCAAGCTCATCGGGGACATCATGGGCGTTAATGTTGAGATTATTTCCGAGAATGAGCGAATTCGGCCAGAGAATTCTGAAGTAGAACGCCTTTTGGCGGATACTTCTAAGACCCAGGCCACTTTCGGTTGGAAACCAGCTCACACTGGAGAAGAGGGGCTTCGTCAAGGCTTAGAGAAGACAGTTAAATGGTTTAGTAATCCAGAGAACCTAGCCAGATACAAGACTGAGGCCTACAACACTTGAGTATTATTTCGGTAAGGAGGCTATCTTGGACTCGCTAGTAGCTGATCTACTAAATGCCACTCGACGCGTGACTGGTCCGGGTGAGCTACCTCTGCATGAACCTCTATTTGGCGAACTTGAGTCAAAACTAATCCTAGAAACTATTGCCTCTACGATGGTGTCGTCTGTAGGTCCTCAAATATCTGAATTTGAGGACCTCATAAAGAGATTTACTGGAAGCCGATTTGCGGTGGCAACTGTTAATGGAACCACGGCCCTACAGGTTGCACTTTTGTGCTCTGGATTGGAAAGAGGTGATGAGGTTCTTGTTCCATCGCTTACATTTGCGGCCACTGCAAGCGCGGTCGTACATGCCGGAGGAACTCCGGTCTTTATGGACAGTGACCCCGAAAGAATAGGACTAGACCCATACATTGTCAGAACCTGGCTTGAGGCCAATACAAAAGTTACCAAAAAAGGAACGATTAATTCCACGACTGGAAATAGAATCCATTCAATTATCCCAGTGCACATTTTTGGACATCCGGTTGATATTGATGCGTTCACTCAGGTTTCAACTGATTTCGGTCTAGACATAGTTGAGGATGCAGCTGAATCTCTGGGCAGTTATTACAAGGAAAAACACACGGGTACTTTTGGCACCGTGGGAATTATTAGTTTTAATGGAAATAAAACAATTACGACAGGCGGGGGAGGTGTGCTACTAACCAACAACGAGGACATAGCTTTAAGGGCCCGTCATAAAATAACAACTGCAAAAATTTCTCATCCTTGGGAGTACATACATGACGGAATCGGATTTAATTTTCGACTCCCCAACCTAAATGCGGCTCTTGGTGTCGCCCAGATGCAAAATCTCACAAAAGTTGTTGAGCTTCAGAGGCGACTATTTGAAAAATATACATCAGAACTTGATGCAATTGAAGGAATTAAGTTGATCTCAGAACCTTCAGATAGTCGCAGTAACTATTGGCTTCAGGCCGTAATCTTGGATCGAAACATTTCTCACCTAAGAGACGAAATACTCGAAGAATTTAACAAAGACGGACTCAAAGTTCGACCTACATGGAGACCGTTGCACTTGCTTACTCCCTACTCAGGCTTCCAACGATCTTCGATGTCTGGCACCGAGGAAATATATAGTCGATTGGTAAACTTGCCTAGCAGCCCCAGATTAGCTCAGGGGTCCAAGTGAAAAACAAAGTGGTAATTTTGGGAGATGGTGGACACGCAATATCGGTTGCGGATGTGCTGCTTTCCAGAAACGAATTTGAATTAATTGGGGTCTTTGGTCTGGATGAGAAGAATTCTGCTTTCTGGGAAGCTCAGGGTGTCCGCTGGTATCACGAATCCAAACTGCTTTCTGTAAGAGACTTGGCAAATCTGGCTCTTATTGGAATTGGTCAAATCCTTGACTCGCAACCGCGAGTCCGGGCATTCAATAGTGCTGTCGATGCTGGTTTCAAACTCTTAACCTTGGTCTCCCCATACGCGTACGTTTCAAAAAATGCGATGCTGGGCCAAGGCACTGTAGCAATGCACGGATCAATAATCAATGGTTTTGCCAGAATCGGGGACAATTCAATTATCAACTCTCGTGCACTTCTTGAACACGGAGTAACGGTTGGTGATCACTCTCACATCTCCACAGGTGCGATCCTAAATGGGGATTCAAGCGTTGGCGATGAGTCATTTATAGGAAGCGGTGCAATCTTGAAACAAGGAGTTTCAATCGGAGATAAGTGCGTCGTTTCCATGGGTTCCATAGTAAAAACAAACTTGCCAGAAGGGCAAATCTTTAGAACTACTGGAAACGTGGAATCGTGAGCTCAAGAGTTGTAGTCATCGCTGAAGCAGGAGTAAACCACAATGGGGACCTGGATACAGCTAAAGCACTAATCGATGTTGCAGTGAGGTCGGGAGCAGACTTTGTAAAGTTTCAAACCTTTACTGCCGACACCCTAGCCACGCCAGATGCCCCCACTGCAAGGTATCAAAAAAAAGCGATGGAAAACTCTCAAGATACGCAGAAGAGTATGTTATCGAAACTAGAACTATCGGAATCACAACACATTGAGTTGAAGAGCTATGCCGAAGCCAAAGGTATTTCATTTCTTTCGACAGGCTTTGATATTGCTTCCATAGACCTTTTGTATCGTCTGGGAATAAGGCTCTTCAAAATTCCTTCAGGCGAGCTAACCAACCTTCCATTCTTGGAACACATTGCTTCATTAGGTTGTCCTGTGTATCTGTCTACTGGCATGGCGACCCTTGAAGAAGTGCGTTGGGCTGTCGACGCTCTAGTCCAAGCTGGGCAGCATAGAGATAACATATCAATCCTTCACTGCACTACTGCCTATCCAACTCCTCTAGATCAAGCAAATTTGCTTGCAATCAAAACTCTGTCTTCGGAACTTGGTTTGACAGTGGGTTATTCGGATCACACCCTCGGAACGGAGGCAGCAATAGCTGCTGTTGCCTTAGGAGCGCGAATAATTGAGAAGCACTTCACCCTGTCTAGGGACCAGGCTGGCCCTGATCACAAGGCCAGTCTCGAGCCAGATGAGCTCGAATCCTTAATTGAATCGATTAGGGCTTTAGAGAATTCATGGGGCGACGGCAATAAAACCCCTCAGGATTGTGAGCTAGAGAACATTCCCATAGCCCGCAAGAGCATAGTTGCTCGAACGGGAATTGCTAAAGGAGATTTGTTTTCTCCAGAGAACCTAACGACTAAGAGACCAGGCACCGGACTTAGCCCTATTCACTGGCACAAAGTGATTGGGCGGCGAGCGATGAAAGACTTTGCGCCCGAAGAGGGAATCGAAATTGAGTAGCGTCAAGAAAGTTGCAGTTATGACTTTTGGACGATCGGATTATGGGCTACTCAGGAACTTAGTACTCGAGCTAAGTAACACAGAGAAGCTTGACCCAATTCTTGTTATAGCCGGGTCACATTTTCTAGAAAAGTTTGGAAAATCTGTCGATGAGATACATCGAGATGCATTTACTGAGGTAGTCGAAATCAACTGCATTTCAGGGTCATCTGAAGCCTCAGATGTGGTTCAAGACATGAGCAACTCCCTCTCTGAAATCGGGAAAGTCCTCAAATCTATTGAGCCTGATTTAGTTGTTCTTCTTGGTGATAGATTCGAAACCCTTATGGCTGCGTCGGCTTGCCTAATTCTAGGAGTTCCAATTGCTCATATAAACGGTGGAGAACTAACGTTGGGATCATTCGACGACTCGATTAGACACTCAATCACAAAAATGTCCACAATTCATTTTGTAGCGAATGAAGAGTACAAGAATCGAGTCCTTCAGCTAGGGGAGGAAATGGCCAGAGTTCATAACGTTGGACATCTTGGGGCGGACTCCTTTGGAAACCTGACTCCTATGTCTCGTCAAGAGCTAGAAAAAAAACTCAAGTACAAATTTCAATCACAAAACTTTCTAGTGACAATTCACCCCGAGACATCTTCGTCAACAAGTGCCCAAAATCTAGTCGACACGATATTATCGGCGTTGGAGAGTTTTCCGGAAGTGGGAATTATTTTTACCCACCCAAATCCGGATCCCGGCCACGCAGAAATAGCAAATGCGATTGAGGAATTTTCTTCAAAGCGAGAAAATTCCATATTCTTGCAGTCGATGGGGCACGAGGCCTACTTGTCTGCCATGCTTCAGTGCGATGTTGTTGTAGGCAACTCCTCCAGCGGTGTTCTTGAAGCGCCACTTGCGGGAATTCCCTCGGTGGACATTGGGAGCCGACAATCTGGGCGCTCTCTAACAAAGATGGTCACAAACTGCGATGTTGATCGAGACGAAATTCAAAAAGCGCTAGAGCAATTGCTAATAGCGTCCCCAGACGAAGAAGTTTCCCAAAGCAGAGATTTGCTGGGGGATAGCGTGAGCAGAAAGATCACGAAAATCATTTCTAACTTGGACACTGTCGAGGTTCAACAAAAATCATTTCAAGACATGACCATAACGACGGGTGCGGGACGCATTGTATGAAACCCATGCTATACAGAGATAAGTTGAAATCGGATATCAGAGACGGCAGATGACCTGGGAAAAGAATTTAGTCCATGAGGGTGATTCACTTTACATGGCAGCAAATGTGCTCAACGAATCTAACCTAAAATTAGCTCTAGTTGTGGCTAAAAGTGGAGAACTGAAAGGTACCGTATCAGACGGCGACCTAAGAAGAGCGGTACTAAGGGGACAATCACTTGACGATCGCGTAGACACGATAATGAATCGGGGATTTGTAGCCGGCCGCGGAGACATGTCCAAGTCAGACCTGCGATTGATTATGAGTAGAAAGCAAGTTTCCTACCTACCCGTTATTGATGAAGTGGGCCACGTGGTCGACTTAATTTCTCAACAACCCGACAGCATAATCGCAAAAGGTACCTTCGTGATAATGGCAGGTGGAAGAGGAACAAGGCTTATGCCATTAACTGAGTCAACCCCAAAACCTATGCTGCGAGTAAACTCAAAACCAATACTAGAACACATTCTTGTATCAGCAGTGCGACAAGGGTTTCAGAAAATTGTTATTTCAGTCAACTATCTAAGTGAACAAATAGAGAGCTACTTTGGCGACGGTTCAAACTGGGGAGTGACAATTGAGTATCTCCGGGAAAGCCAAGCACTGGGTACCGCAGGAGCGCTTTCACTTTTGCCTTGTTCAACTGAGACTCCGATAGTCGTTGTCAATGGGGATATCATCACAAGCATTGACTACAGAGCGATGATAGAAAATCACAATCTCACAAAAGCCATTATTTCAATGGCGGTCCGAAGATTTGAACTTCGAAACCCGTACGGTGTTGTTCTGCTTGACGGAGATTACGTGCAGAAGATAGATGAAAAGCCCACGTATGTCTCACAAGTCAACACCGGGGTTTATGTACTAAGCAATGACGCACTGAGTTTGCTTCAGCCCAACACGTTCCACAACATGACCGATCTTGTCGAAAGCGCAATTGACCTAGGAAGGCTGGTTGCGGCTTTCCCGGTTCATGAATCATGGATGGACATAGGAACGCCCAACGACTTCCATGCAGCAAACGAGACTTAAAATGGATAAGGTTCTAATCGTCGGATCTGGTTCAGTGGCAGGAAAGCATTTATCGCTAGTTTCCTCACACTTCCCTGAGGCAGTCATAGCCTCATGGAAGCGAAAACCTTCTGGAGGATCAAATCAACTAGAGCTATTCTCCGAGTCTGAAATTATTCAGTTCCAACCATCGATATCAATTGTTGCGAGTCCCACGATTTTTCATTTTAGTCAGGCATCTTTTCTAATGAATCTGGGATCGCATGTTTTGCTTGAAAAGCCGATTGGCCTCTCCGCCCATGGCGTTCAGGGACTTTACGAAAATGCAAAAGAGAGAAAAGTGATATTTCAGGTCGCATATAATTTAAGATTCTCTAAGTCACTCACATTTTTTGAGGAACTGATCAACTCGAACAGGCTAGGCGATTCTCAGAGCGTGACAATCGAAGTTGATCAGTATTTGCCGGCTTGGCGACCGAGCATAAACTATAGACACAGCGTTAGTGCACAGAAGGCACTTGGCGGCGGAGCTCTTCTAGAGCTGAGTCATGAAATTGATTATGCTCTAAGATTATTTGGACCACTGGAAATAGAGTATTCAAAACTTGCGAGAGCTAGCAATCTAGACATTGATGTCGAGGATTATGTGGACGTCATCGGTACTTTTAGTGCGGATACTAAAACACCCGTACAGGCAAGAATTCATCTTGCTATGGTGAATCGTGCGTCAAGAAGGTTCTGTGAGGTTATTGGTTCTGAGACTTCCGCACGGTGGGACGGATTGTCGGGTACCGTAGAAATTTTCGATTCCCTAGCAAATACATGGGAGAAGACTTTTTCTATCCCCTCCGATATAGAATCAAGTTACGAGAGGCAATTACTGCATTTTTTGAAGTCCGTAAACGCTGGTTATTCAGATAGCGAAATGACCAAATCACTCAATCACGAGCTTGAAGTTATAACTACTTTAGATTCGATTAGGAGCCAAGCGGCAACCGCCAATCTGGACGGTGGTATCAAGTGAGTTACACAGCCTTTGTGTTTGCAAGAGGGGGATCCAAAGGGGTCCCGGGCAAAAATCTCAGGAAGATCGCAGGAAAAACCTTAGTCCAGCGGGCAATTGAAACTGCACTTAAGACCCCCGAAATTAATCGTGTAATTGTGTCGACAGACTCACTGGAAATTGCCACTGAATCTAGAAAGTTTGGTGCGGAGACACCATTTATTCGCCCCTCACACCTTGCAACAGACGAGAGCTCTGAGCTTGAGTCATGGAAGCACGCGCTCTTGGAACTGGAAGCCATGGAAGGCGTATTTCCGCAAAACATGATTTCCGTTCCAACCACAGCCCCTCTTCGTCTTCCCGAAGACTTGTCAGGATGCATAAAGGTATTTGAGGAAAACCAGGCCGACATAGCAGTCGTTTCGACATCGGCCAGACACAACCCATTCTTTAATATGATTGAAGTTAACGGGGGCCAACCCATAACTATACCAATGCTGTACTCAAGAGGCATCACAAGGCGCCAAGATGCCCCTCAGGTTCACGAACTGACCACTGTGGCCTACGTCGCAAGATCGGATTACATTCTCAGATGTGATGCCCTTTTCGAAGGGCTGGTTCACAATTATGAAGTAGACCCAATTAGAGCGATTGACATAGATACCGAATTAGACTTGGAGATAGCCGAGATTCTTCTATCCAAGCGAGAGAGGAAGAGTTAACTGAATTGTCTCTTTGGGTTCAAGACTTTGAAAACAAGACTGTTATAGTTACTGGCGCTACCGGACACCTCGGTATTGCAATGGCCAATGCGTTTGCTGAGCTTGGCGCCACACTCGTGCTAGTTGATCTGCATGAGGAAAAACTGAACGAGTTGGCCGCGAGTTTAGAGAGAAGCTATCAGACAAAATCTTTCACTTACTACTGTGACTTCTCTGACACTGAATCTCGCCGAGACCAAATCAGGAACATTGCTCGTGACGTAGACGTGGTAGACGTGCTTGTGAATAATGCGGCTTTTGTGGGAACAAGTCAACTCTCCAATTGGTCTGTGCCTTTTGAACAACAATCATCCTCAATTTGGCCAGATGTGTTTGAAGTTAACTTAACATCTGTTTTTGATTTTTCACAGGGTCTCCAAGCCAATCTTCTTCGCTCAATGCAACCTTCAATTGTGAACATCGCTTCGCTTCATGCTCATGTTGGCCCAGACTGGGACCTCTACTCTGGAACCAATATGTCAAGCCCAGCAGCCTACGCTACATCCAAATCGGCTCTTGTGAACCTAACTAAATGGCTGGCAGTAACAACCTCTCCACAGTTAAGGGTGAATTCAGTTTCCCCGGGTGGAATTTTTCGAAATCAACCCGATACATTTGTCGCTAAGTACATTGCCAAGACTCCAATGAAACGTATGGCAAAGGAAGAAGACATAGTTGGAGCAGTTCTATTCTTAGCCAGCCCTCTTTCCGGCTACATAACTGGCCAGGATCTCCGAGTTGACGGGGGCTATGGTTCCAAGTAGTTCATAAATTCACTTTGAGACACAACCGGAGCGAACAGTAAGTGCGCCCATGTGTTTTCCCCATAAATCCGGTCGGGGCCCCAATGAATGAAGGGACACGCACCCACAGACCATTGTGTATTTTCTTAGCCCAGTAAAAATCATAACAATGGATTTCTTGGTGGAGTGTCCGTGAAATGAAGCCATCAATGTTGCGGTTAATTCTGAATGAATTACTGAATCGCGACTACAATTTAGTGAAGAATTTGTGAATTCAAGAGTAAGCCAAACAATTAGGACTCACTAAACTTAAAGGGCAATCTTTTCCAGACAATTCCGAAAACGACAAATTAGACTGAAAAAAAGAAACTAAATTAACCCGGGGGAAAAACTTTGCCAGATGAACTTAACATACCCGTTGTGTTTTTCATTTTTAGGCGGCCTGAAAAAACGCAAGAGGTATTCAATGCTATAAGGTTGGCGAGACCCAAGGTCTTATTCATAATTGCAGATGGCCCAAATGCCGAAAACAACAAAGATTTGGACTTATCAGTCCGGACTAGAGAAGTGGTAAAAGAAATAGACTGGCCTTGTGATGTCAGAAGGCTATACTCTGAGACAAACCTCGGTCTCCGCCAAAGAATAATGACAGGTCTTGATGCTGTTTTTGCAGAGGTTGACAGTGCAATAATTCTTGAGGACGATTGCTTGCCAAATTCATCTTTCTTTACCTACTGCTCTGAACTGTTGGAAGAGTATAAAGACAACGAGGCAGTAGGTGTGATTTCTGGGTTCAATTTTTCTCCATTTAGGGACCGAGAAGCTGACTACTACTTTTCTCGGTCGCCCAGTATTTGGGGATGGGCTACTTGGTCTAACACTTGGAAAAAATTTAGGCAGTCACCGCAGGTTGAGTCATGGTCAAAAAGTGATTTCCAGTCTCTAAAGTCGACTTTCCCAAGTCGCTTCCAAAGAAGCGAATTTTTCTGGTTGATGCAGATTGCCGATACTTTGAATACTTGGGACGTTTCCTTTTTTGTGTGGTTTCGACAGTCAAGGCTTCTTGCCACAATTCCACGGGCGAATCTGGTTAGGAATATTGGTTTTGGGTCGGAGGCGACCCATACTAAGTTTGAATCTTTTGACCTCGAGGTTCCTCTGGGGCGGCTGGATAGCCCATACAAAGCTCCTTCAAAAGTGGAGCCGAATCACAGACTTGAAAGATCACTTTGGATGCAAAGAAGGCTCCGCTGGATAATCTTCCCTATTTCACACCCCATAAAATTCATGGGTATCGTAGGGCGGTTTCTAGCAAGATAGTACCGAGAGGTGAAAATCACATTAGCGGGCGACCCAAGCTCAACCGAGCTGTTATTGTAGCAAGAGTGCGAGCAGCAAATCATTGTTGTTAGGCAAAGTCGCCATATCCATTGGTCCTAAAAGAGGAATTTAGAGATTCAGAACTCAGAGGTGAAGTTTGTCAAAAATATTAATCGTAGGGCTTGGCTACGTTGGTCTTGCATCTGCAGTCGGCTTGGCCAGACTAGGACATTCTGTAATTGGTTTCGATACAAACAGATCCAGAATCCAACAGCTTGAATCTGGAGAAATTCCAATCTTTGAACCTGGGCTTCAAGATGGTATGAATTTAGCATTCGCTTCGGGAAATCTGACTGTGACCTCATCTCCAGAATCTAGCGTGGCTGAGACGGAATTTGCATTTATTTGTGTTCCCACACCCTCGAGTAAGGACGGCGGAGCCGAGCTTGCCCATGTAGAAACTGCGATCAAAGCTTTAACTCCCACACTGACAAAGGGGTCAATAGTTGTACTTAAGTCCACTTTACCTGTGGGCACGGCCCTTAGATTTGCAGATGAATTACAAAGTTACGGTATTGAAGTTGCATCAAATCCCGAATTTTTACAAGAGGGGACTGCACTCTCCGACTTTGAATCACCTAGTCGAATAGTGGTGGGTGCAAATCACAAAATCACGGCTTCGAGGGTCATGGATCTCTACGAAAAAATAAAGGCTCCAAGGCTTTTCTGCGGTTTGTCCTCTGCGGAAACCATAAAACATGCCTCAAACTCCTTTCTTGCGGTCAAACTTTCATTTGTGAATGAATTGGCGGAACTGTGCGAACGCACCGGAGCAAACATGTCTGAAGTGACACAAGGTATGGCATTGGATAATCGAATAGGTAATAAGTTTCTGAATCCTGGCCCAGGTTGGGGCGGTTCTTGCTTCCCTAAAGACACTTTGGAGTTAGCACATAGCGCACGCAGTCTAGGCTTCGAAATGTCCACGGTAGAAGCGGCAATTTCCAGCAACCAAAAAGCCACGAAGAGCATCACCTCGAAAGTCTCGGAATTGGTTGGGAAAAAACTCAAGGGGACAAAAGTTGCTATCTGGGGTCTGGCGTTTAAGGCGAATACTGACGACACTCGGGATTCGCCTGCGATGAGCGTTTTAGAGGATCTTGTAAGTAGCGGAGCTGCAGTCACTGCCTATGATGAAATAGCAAAGAATGTTAAACCGAAAGGTTTTTTATTGGCTAACTCTGCCCTCGAGGCCTGTGAAGGTGCAGAAGTGCTCCTAGTTTTAACAGAGTCCCAAGAGTACAAGACGATTGATCCAAAGAGAGCCGCGGCCCTAATGTCCCAAGGTGCAGTCGTTTTTGACACTAGAAGAATTCTTGATCGAGACACTTGGACCCAACACTTTAATCACGTGAAGACCTTAGGAAACTAGTGCCTCGGTCATTAGTACTTGGTGCAGCGGGTTTTCTGGGCTCGAATCTTTCCGCGGAACTACTCAAACGCGGGCATGATGTTATTGGGCTAGACAACTTCGCGACAAGTACAGACCAGAATTTGATTGAACTCCTTGCAAACCCTGGTTTTCAGTTCATCCGGGCAACAGTTTCTGACACAAAAGACTGGCCAGAATTCGAAAAACTTGATTTTATCTATCACCTAGCTTCGCCAGCTTCGCCCCCGAAGTACCAGAAGCTTGGACTTGAGACGCTGAAGGCAAATACTATTGGCACCGAAAACCTTATGAACCTGTCCATTAAGCACAACGCTAGATTCCTTTTCGCTTCTACAAGTGAAATCTATGGAGACCCAGCAGTAACCCCACAGTCAGAAGGTTATTGGGGTAACGTGAACACCATTGGCCCAAGAAGTGTGTATGACGAAGCAAAGAGGCTTGGAGAAACACTAGTTTCTTTGTTCAATCGAGAGTACGGACTGGATGGCGCAATCATTAGAATCTTCAACACCTACGGTCCTGGAATGGATCCTTATGACGGAAGAGTCGTTTCTTCATTCATTCGTCAAGCGCTTAACTCCGAACCTTTCAGTGTTTTTGGGGACGGGTCGCAGACACGAAGTTTTTGCTTCGTAGACGACCTAATCGACGGCATCATTTCCATGGCAGAATCTGGAGAACCAGGCCCAATTAATCTTGGCAATCCAAACGAAATAGACTTACTTACTCTGGGCGAGGCAGTTGCAAAAGTACTAGGAGTCGAAGCTGAGTACTCATTCGAAGAACTACCCGAAGATGACCCAAAGCAGAGAAGGCCAGACATCACCCTTGCTAAGGCGCTTCTAAAGTGGGAACCTAAGGTGCCTCTTTCGGAAGGTATTCAACGCACCGCTGCTTGGATAAAGTCTTCAAGAAGCTCCTGAGAGACTATTTCCAAAAACCGAAGCAATCGCCCATTCATTAGTTATGGAGATGCAGGAAAAGGTGACATTAATTGACAATAGATAAAAAGCCAACGCTGGTGACACTAGTTCTCTCTCATGACTCTGGTTCGTTCGCAAAGATTCAAAATGAGGGCCAAGACCTTACTTTCATGCTAGAGATGCCTGGAAATGCGATCGCATTCAGGTACATCGGAAAATCAATTTCTTTACCGATGTGGTTTAAGTTGATTTTTCTTGTCAGAAAATTCCAGTATTCGGCGCTTCACTATTCGAGGTTTAGGCCGGTTGGGTTGTTGCTGAAGTTTCTTACCGGCCTGAGGCTATTTGATAAAGCAATTCGCACTATCCCCAGTTACTCGCAAAACAACAGGATTCCCACCTGCATTGAGGTTATAGAAGATGGGAAGAATTGGAAAAAGTTGGTGACAGATACGCCAGAGGACTGGGCTCTAATTGGGCTAAAAACAATCCTTGCGCTCAAGTTTTTGCTTGAAAACTATGAGTTTGACTATTTGTTTCGAACAAACACCACATCTTACGTAGACACCTCTAAACTTCTTGAGCACCTAGAGCATCAACCCAAGAGCAACCTTTACTCTGGAGTTGTCGGTTCAGCATTTGGAGATCTAGAGTTTGCAAGTGGTGCCGGAATCTTGCTCAGTAGAGACCTGGTTCAGAGGATTTGCGACAACGAAAACAAGTGGAAGCACGGATTTATAGACGATCTAGCTCTGGGCGAAGTTGTGTCGAACCTAAAGCATCCTGAGGTCACCTTAGTTCCTTTGCCCAGAATCGACTTGTATACGCTGAAAGCTGCAAAAGAAATCGATGAGATAGTCATAAAAAACGGCATGCACTTCAGGTGTAAGAGCTCATCTGCCGAGGAAACTATTGCCATCATGAAACACATCCATGAGGTAAAAACAAGATCACAGGTCTAGAGGAGTTCCTGAAGCTCAAAAAGTTGTGGCTTTTTAGGTTTGATCCTTGAAGACATTCTCTATTTCTCGCCGCCAGTAGCTAAAGGAAATAAACGAAGAGTCCCACTTCTTACTGTTTGCGTCATGCCAAAGAGATTCAAGTAACACTTTGTTAGATAAATCATTCCAAGATTTCAGCTTTATGCACGGGACATTATCAAAAAGGGTGTCCAAGTATGGATTGGCAACTACTACAGGAACACCACCCATGTATAGAGTTTCCCAGAATCGATGCGTATCAAACCCATTTCCTTCGGGGCATAAAACCATATTTGTAGAACGAGACTTTACTAAATAGTCGATGCGCCCCGTATCTGAAAAATCCATGTTGTGGTGCACGATTCTTAGCCCATGCTGATTGCTTTTCAGCATTTTCAGCAGCTTAGCTCGAATCTTGTTCGTGTTTGCAGAGAATCCAACCAGCGCACTTCTGTCAAAGTGATTTACCAGGTCACTTTCTGCCCAAGCCTTCTCAAAGTGACCAATCTCCCCAAAGATCCGATGCAACGGAGTCTCGTTAGTCGGATTGGTCAATCCCAACGGGATTGACTTAGAGTATCCCTCTATTGGGCTCAGGTTTGTTCCAAAAATTGATTCAACTCCCAGCATTTTGCAAATCTGCTGAGTGGAATTCGATGTTGGTTTATCCCCATGCCCGATCATTACAATTTTTGATGCGTTTCTTCCGAAATAGACTGAAGTTTGGCGTGCTCCTCGCCATACCCCGCTTCGAAACAAAAAATCTCGCTTGAAATATGGAATCTTCAGATCATGTGCCAACTGAAGAAACCGGTCCGAATTAATTAGGTCACCAATTCCAACTTGCTCGTCGAGCGAAACAATGGGCCCTGTTATCTGCATAAAAGTTAGGCTACATCAGTCATAACCATATCCTGTTAAGCCTAACTTCTAGACTTTAGTTTCTTTCCTCTAGATCTCATAACCTGCTTGATGAACTTGTGATGCTTTTTGACAGGGTGATGTACATGGTAATCTGTGAATTTTCCTCGAGAGACGGCACCAATAAACAACCAGTTAAGTGGAAACGGCATGAAGAACCTGTCGAGTCTTCTGTGCCCAGTTTGGTTGTCTTTTAGCTTTGTCACAACGCCGCCCCGCCCTTCGAACTCCCCAACCATTGAGTAAATTGCCTCTTGATCCGCAAACCAACCAACTCCGCCATGCTCGCCTTGGTAGCTGTCATCTAGAACTACACTCTCGAACAGAGTCAAAAGCCTTTTCCCGAGATCTGTGGGCGAACTGACACCTGTAACCATCGCCCAAGTCTTTGGTGAAGCAATGTTGTAGCAAATTGGATATTGGCCATCGGCCAAGACATCTCTGCAAATAACGAATTCCGAGCCATTGACCAGCTCCAAAACACCAGCCATAAAGACCCTGTCGTCAAGAGGCAGCATGTCAACGTCTGTGGTTATCACGAAATCAGAAACCTCCAAAGCAGGCTGAAAAATTCGAACAGCTTGTGACCCAAAAGTGGAAGAAATTCGGGGATCTAGTTCCAGAAGCTCACACCACTCGGCGTAAGGGGTTAGCTCCTGAGGCAACTCTTCTGCAAGAATCAGCACCTTTGGAATGTACTGAATTGCCTTGTTACTTGACTCGAACGAAGTCCAGTACTCAATAAAAAAGGGAACGCAGTCCAAATACTTCTGGTTCAAATTCACGGCTGTCAGTGCTGTAATCTGCAAATTGACTATCTTCCTGTAAAGGCTGGTTACCACCTATAAAGTAGCTTATAGATTGAATTCTTCGGACACCAAAGAGAGACCGACATTTTGTCCTCTGGCGCGAAAGGCCCCCTCATCTTAAATGCCTGAATCACGAGTGGTTTCAATAAGCCTTTTTGGAGATAAAAAAAAGTATCTTCTTGGTGCGGAAAAGATGCTTCAGTCGGTAACTCGGAATTTGCCAGACTGGCGTGTGGTCTTTTTTGTTGGTAAATCCGTTCCCCAAGAGACGCGGGAGAAGTTAGTAAAAAGAGGAGCCAACCTAGTTCATGTGGATGAAGTTGAAGACCTCTCAGCAACTGCTTGGAGATTTCGAATAAGTCAATTAGGGGAAACGGATATTGTGATTTTTCGAGACTCAGATTCGATAATTTCGAAAAGAGAAGCACAAGCAATTAGGCAGTGGACACAATCTGGACTAGAGGGACATATCATCAGGGACCACCCGCTGCACTTTGCCAAGATTATGGCTGGGCTTTGGGGTGCCAGGACAGCTTCTATTTCATGGCTCGAAGGGGAAGCCAAGATGTTTGCTTTCAACGACAAATACGGTTCTGATCAAGAATTTCTTGCAACCAAGGTATACCCGAGAATCGCAGATTCGTGCCTTATTCATGCC
>ERZ1022756.152-NODE-152-length-23379-cov-14.242411_pt1 | contig 23379 bp, 13 predicted proteins | sample MGYA00520902_ERZ1022756 | MGnify/ENA primary metagenome ERZ1022756 (study PRJEB33162, sample SAMN09537601) | freshwater metagenome | isolation source: freshwater | place: Canada:Alberta | collected 2017-07 | study: EMG produced TPA metagenomics assembly of the...
CCTGTTTGGCGAGCCAGTACGTCGCCTTGCCCTAGAACACGAACCTGATAACGATTCGTCTTTCGAATACCTCCAGCAGAGATGACCGCTAGTTCGCTGTCGCAACCGAAAAGCTCTGTAAGGTCCTTACGCACCCTTCTTGCAACCTGAGCTGAATCTAACTCGACTTCGATGACGACCTTGCCAGAGACCAGGTGCAACCCACCGGCCAAGCGCAGAATTGTGGCGAGCTCGGCAGCACGGACTCCATTCTTGGGAACTTCAATGCGCGCGAGCTCGTCTTTGATGTCTGCAGTTAGTGCCACGGTGCTACTCCTTACCAAGGTCACGATGTCTTACCGTGACTGTGTATTCGTTGTTAACTGAAAGCAATTCCGAGAGCTTTTGAGACACCGCTACGGAACGATGCTTTCCGCCGGTGCACCCAATTGCTATTGTTGCGTAGTGCTTGTTCTCACGAAGGTACCCATCTAGGACAGGCTGAAGCGCTTTCGCGTAGCTCTCTACAAAATCCATCGCACCTGTTTGAGACAGAACGTAGTCACTGACTTGACTATCAAGACCCGTGAACGGTCTAAGCTGTTCATTCCAGAACGGATTCGGAATAAATCTAGCGTCTGCAACATTGTCAGCATCGGCCGGGATTCCGTACTTGTATCCAAAGCTCATCACCGTAAGTTGCAGCTTCACGCTCGAATCTACTGAAAAGTGCTCCGCAGTTTTTGTCGAAAGTTGATGAACGTTCAAATCAGACGTGTCCATGACCACATCCGCAGACTCACGAAGGGCAAGCAGGCGCTTTCTTTCCTCGGCAATACCATCGAGGATGGTTCCATCCCCCTGCAACGGATGAGGTCTCCGAACCTGTTCAAATCTTTTGACTAGCGTTGCATCATTGGCTTCTAGATAAAGGACTCGCACGTTCACGGCCTTGCCTCCGAGTAGAGCTAGGTTGTCCTCAAGTTCGCTGAAGAATTCGCCGCCTCGCACATCGATGATTACGGCGAGTCTGGGCACGGGAGTCTTTGTAATAGTGAACAGATCAGCAATTGGGCCAAGCATTTGTGGGGGCAGGTTATCCACAACATACCAGCCAAGATCCTCGAGAGAATTGCCAACAGTTGAGCGTCCAGCACCAGACATTCCAGTGACAATCAGTAGCTCGTGGCCCACACTCTCAGGCATTTGTTCCCCTCGTTCTCAACGAGTCTAACCAATTCGCGACACGCCCGAGCGCGTTACGACAACTGGTTTAGCTGGTCGAGAATCTGCTTTGCCATGACGGGTCCGATGCCTGCAACGTCGGATATTTCCTCAAGAGAGGCAAGTTTCAGACGTTTTGCTGAGCCGAATCTACGAAGCAGTGCCGTCACGCGCTTCTCACCAAGACCTGAAATCTCAAGTAAGGTACTCGAAATGCCGCTTGAGCGTTTTTTCCTTGATGCGGTGAGTGCAAATCGGTGAGACTCGTCTCTAATTCGCTGTAAAAGAAATAGCTCCTCAGAGCCTCTTGGGAGAATCACTGGAAACTCTGATCCGGGAAGCCACACTTCCTCAAGTCTTTTCGCCAGCCCGCAAAGCGCTAAATCGGGTACTGGCGATTGCGCAATGGCTTTCATGGCCGCTCCAACTTGCGGAACACCACCATCAACGACAATCAGCGACGGCAAGTAGCTGAATCGACCATCGTCGAGTGCCTCAGGGTCCCTTAGGTACTTCAGGCGACGAGACAGGACTTGATAAATCGCGTCCGTATCATCGGCGGCCTTTTCGATGTTGAACTGGCGATACTGAGACTTCTTCGGAAGTCCATCCTCAAACACCACCATCGACGCCACAATGTTCGTACCTGAAAGATGAGACACGTCGTAGCACTCAATACGCAGCGGAGCTTCTGGCAGCGAGAGGGCCTTAGCTAGTGAAGACAGCGACTCCGACCTAGCTGTGAAATCAGAAGTCCTGCGTGTCTTGTATAGAGCCAGTGCATACTGCGCGTTCTCGAGTGCCGTTGATGCAAGAGCTGCTTTATCGCCGCGCTTTGGCACTCTGAGGGAAACGGTGCCACCCCTCGATTGCTCGAGGAATTGCTCCAATTCCGATGAGTCCTCTGGCAAGGCTGGAACCAGGATTTCTTTTGGCACCGTTGGCGCTTCTACTCCGTCGGATGCGGTGTAGGCAAACAGGATAATTTGTCGGACAAGTTCTTCACGAGACTGCTCAATCTCCTTGTCAACAACCCAGGATCGAACTCCCCTGATTCGACCACCTCGAACAGAAAACAGAGAAACAGCTGCCGCCAACTCGTCGTGTGCTACTCCAAACAGGTCCGCGTCTGTGAGGTCACTGAAGACCACAGTACTTTTCTCTAGAACTGTCTCCAGAGCACCGATGTTGTCGCGAAGCCTAGCTGCCAACTCGTAGTTCTGCGCTTCCGATGCTCGTTCCATGCGCTCTTGCAGTATTTCCACCTGCTTCGGATCCATGCCACTCATGAAATTTACGAGCTCTCTTGCCGTTGACAAATGCTCGTCCTGATCAACTCTTCCTATGCAGGGAGCCGAACACTTGCCGATGTCAGCAAGCAGGCACGCTCGGTTTGCCCTTTTTGCTGCATTGAAAACACCGGATGAGCATGAGCGAATTGGGTAGACCTTAAGCAAGGTATCTAGCGTTTGCCTTATCGCCCAGGCCTGAGTGTATGGGCCGAAGTACTTAACTCCCTTGAGATCTCGATTTCGGGTTATAAATACTCTTGGCATCTTGTCCGAAAGAGATACTGCCAAATATGGATAGGACTTGTCATCTTTGAACCGGATGTTGAACGGTGGATTGAACTCTTTAATCCAGGTGTATTCCAGCTGTAGTGCTTCGAACTCTGTCTTTACAATCGTCCAGTCAACATCATTTGCAGAGAGCACCATTCGCTTGGTTCTCTCATGAAGTGAGTCAACTGGCGCGAAGTAGCTTTGAAGTCGTGCTCTTAGGTTCTTAGCCTTGCCTACGTATAAGACACGCTTCTTCTCATCGAAGAAGCGATAGACACCAGGTCGTGTCGGTATCTCAGATGTCTTTGGCCGAAAAGACAAGTCATTGGCCATCTACTTCAGAATCTCCTTGAGAAACGCGCCTGTGAAGCTTGCCTTGTTCTTGGCAACCTGCTCCGGAGTTCCTTCTGCTACCAGCTCCCCACCCCGGAATCCGCCCTCGGGGCCCAGATCAAGAAGCCAGTCTGCGGATTTAATCACATCCAAGTTGTGCTCAATGACGATTACGGTGTTGCCTTTATCAACAAGAGAGTTCAAAACTAAAAGCAATTTTCTAACATCCTCGAAATGAAGTCCTGTTGTTGGTTCATCCAGCACGTAAACAGTCTTACCTGTGGAGCGACGCTGCAGTTCTGTTGCTAATTTCACTCTTTGCGCTTCACCGCCGGATAGCGTGGTAGCGGATTGGCCAAGTCGTACATATCCCAAGCCAACATCAACCAAGGTCGTCAGATACCTTGAAATCGAGGAGATGGCCTCAAAGAACTTAGCTGCCTCTTCTATCGGCATCTCGAGCACTTCGGAGATGGACTTGCCCTTGTATTTCACCTGCAGAGTCTCTCGGTTATACCTGGCACCATGGCAGGTTTCACAAGAGACGTAAACATCCGGCAGGAAGTTCATCTCGATCTTCAGGGTTCCGTCTCCACTGCAGGCCTCGCAGCGACCGCCCTTGACGTTGAAGGAGAACCTTCCCTGTTGGTATCCCCGAGCCTTCGATTCGGAAGTCTCCGCGAATAGCTTTCTGATGTGGTCAAACACTCCAGTGTAGGTTGCTGGATTTGAGCGAGGAGTTCGCCCGATTGGGTTCTGATCCACGTGGACTACCTTATCTAGTTGCGTAAGGCCAGTGATTCGTGTGTGCTTGCCTGCGACGAGCTTTGCCCCGTTTAGTGCGTTGGCAAGTACGTTATACAAAATGTCGTTCACCAAAGTAGATTTGCCAGAACCGCTTACGCCAGTTACTGCGATGAACGTTCCTAGGGGGAAAGACACAGTTAGGTTCTTTAGGTTATTCGCCTTGGCCCCAACGACGGAGATTGCTCGCTTAGGGTCAATGGGTCGACGCGTGGTGGGAAGCGTGATGCTCTTTCGACCAGAAAGGTAATCACCTGTAATGGATTCCTTGTTTGCCAGTAGCTGTTGATAGGTACCGGAGTGAACGACGCGGCCACCGTTGATGCCGGCACCTGGACCGACATCTACTACCCAGTCGGAAGTTTTGATGGTGTCTTCGTCGTGCTCTACAACTACAAGTGTATTTCCAAGCTCACGTAGCTTGATGAGAGTATCAATGAGCCTTCTGTTGTCTCTTTGATGCAAGCCAATGGATGGTTCATCAAGCACATAAAGGACACCGGTAAGCCCAGATCCAATTTGAGTAGCTAGGCGAATTCGCTGCGCCTCACCACCAGAAAGAGAACCTGCAGCACGTTCAAGAGAGAGGTAGTCAAGACCAACTGACATAAGGAAATCAAGCCTGGCACGAATTTCTCTGAGAACTTGTGCAGCAATCTTCTCATCGCGTTTTCCAAGCTTGAGTTTCGCAAAAAAGTCGACGCACTCCCCAAGGCTCATCGCGGCGACAGCCGCGATAGAGGTATCTGCAACCTTGATTGCGAGTACTTCAGGTCTTAGCCTTGCCCCTTCACAAGCCGGGCAAGGAATCTCTCTTAGGAAGCCAGCCCACTTGCCACGGGAATAGTCATTCTCAGACTCAAGGTACTTGCGCTCGATGTAGTTGAGCACACCCTCAAATCCCGTTGTGTAGCGAAGTTCCCTTCCGTAGCGGTTCTTCCAGCGCACCTGGACATCGAAGTCATTCCCGTGCAAAATCGCGTACTGAACTTCTTCCGGAAGATCCTGCCAAGGGGTTTTGAGAGAGAATGAAAGATCTTTTGCCAGACCCTGAAGCATTCGTGAGAAGTAATGAAAAAGCCCCTTACCTTGAGTGGACCAAGGCAGGATAACTCCATCCAAAACCGAAGCTTCAACGTCTCCAATCACCAGATCGGCGTCAACTGCCATCTTGGTTCCAAGCCCGGAGCATTCCTGACAGGCTCCAAAGGGTGCGTTGAACGAGAATGTTCGCGGCTCAATCTCTGTGATTGCTAGGGCGTGGTCATTTGGACAAGACATCTGCTCCGAGAAGCTGCGCTTAGCATCGACTCCCTTCTTGTCCACAAAGTCGATGGTGACCTTCCCGCCCGCAAGCTTGAGCGCGGTCTCAATCGAGTCAGTGAGTCGGCCAGAGATACCAGATTTGATGGCCAGGCGATCAACCACAACAGCAATGTCATGCTTGTAGGACTTCTTTAAGGGATTTGCCTCGGCGAGCGAGATCGTTTCTCCATCAACCATTGCCCTGGCGTAACCTTGCGCTATCAGATCCTTGAATAGGTCTACAAACTCCCCCTTCTTCTGATCAACCAGCTCTGCCAAAACCTGGAACTTTGTTCCTTCGGGGTACTCAAGTACTTGATCGACGATTTGCTGAGGTGTCTGTTTTACAATCTGCTCACCGCACTCTGAGCAGAAAGGGACACCGATTCGAGCCCATAGCAGTCGTAAGTAGTCGTGAATCTCTGTAATAGTTCCTACGGTTGAGCGAGGGTTTCGGTTGGTCGACTTCTGATCGATAGATACGGCTGGAGAAAGCCCTTCAATGAAATCGACATCGGGCCTGTCTACTTGGCCAAGGAATTGTCTGGCATAGGCCGAAAGAGACTCTACGTAGCGGCGTTGACCTTCAGCAAAGATTGTGTCGAAAGCAAGAGATGACTTTCCAGAGCCTGACAACCCTGTGAAGACCACTAGAGAGTTTCGAGGCATCTCGACAGTGACGTTTTGTAGGTTATGAACCCTAGCGCCTTTGACGACTAGGAGATCCTGAGATTGGTTTGGCTGGGGATTCACGTCTACCAGCCTAACCCTGTGAATGGGCTCAACTTAAATGTGTCCAGCCTTCTTCATCTGGCGCAGTTCGTGCTTGAGTTCTCCGATTTCATCCCTTAGGCGAGCAGCAAGCTCGAACTGAAGCTCCTTGGCAGCGTGGCGCATTTGCTGATCTAAGTCGATAACCACGGCCATGATCTCGTCCTCGGCCATAGCGGCTATTCCGCGCTTTGAACGAAGTGGAACAGCTTGTTTCTTTCGACCCTTGCCTTGTCCGAACTCAGCTATCAATTCCGCAGTATCGATCTCTTCACGTTCGATTTGGTCAGTAATGTCGACAATACGTTTCTGTAAGGGCTGAGGGTCCACACCCTTTTCCTTGTTGTAAGCAACCTGTTTCTCGCGCCTGCGAGTTGTTTCATCGATTGCTTTTCGCATCGAGTCCGTGAGATTGTCGCCGTACATGTGGACCTCACCATTAACATTTCGAGCTGCGCGACCGATGGTTTGAATCAGAGAAGTGGCTGAACGCAAGAACCCCTCTTTATCGGCGTCAAGGATTGCAACCAACGAAACTTCAGGTAGGTCAAGGCCTTCTCGAAGTAGGTTAATTCCAACCAGGACGTCAAAAACTCCTTGCCTCAGTTGTCGTAGTAGCTCGACGCGCTTCAAAGTATCAACATCAGAATGCAGATAGCGAACTTTCACGCCCGCCTCGGAGAGGTAGTCGGTGAGTTCTTCGGCCATCTTCTTTGTAAGAGTTGTGACTAGAACACGCTCATTCTTTGCCGAGCGAACTCTGATTTCCTCCAAAAGGTCATCAATCTGCCCCTTCGTGGGCTTCAAGACAATGGCGGGGTCAACGAGGCCGGTTGGTCGAATGATTTGCTCAACAACTCCGTCGGCTGCCGCCAGCTCGTACTTGCCAGGTGTGGCTGACAGGTAAACGGTTTGTCCAACCCTTCCCTGAAACTCAGACCACTTAAGTGGCCGGTTATCCATGGCAGAGGGCAACCGAAATCCATGCTCGACAAGTGTTCGCTTCCTCGAAGCGTCCCCCTCGTACATCGCTCCGATCTGAGGAACTGTTGCATGGGACTCGTCGATAACAGTCAGGAAATCCTCTGGGAAGTAATCCAGCAGGCAGGAAGGTGGCTCACCTTCGGCTCGCCCATCTATGTGCCTTGAATAGTTTTCAATCCCGGAGCAGAATCCCAACTCACGAATCATTTCAAGATCAAAGTTCGTTCTCATTTTTATACGCTGGGCTTCAAGGAGCTTCCCCTGAGACTCAAACTCTCGAAGACGCTGGGCAAGTTCGTTCTCAATTGCCTCGATTGCCCTACCCATTTGTGCAGGGGTAGCGACATAGTGACTGGCGGGAAAGATTGACACTGCATCCAGCTGCTTGATTACATCTCCTGTTAGGGGGTGAAGCGAAAAAATCGCCTCAATTTCATCACCGAAAAACTCGACTCTGGTTGCGAATTCGTCGTAAACGGGGATGATCTCAAGGGTGTCGCCCTTGACCCTAAAGTTCCCCCTCGAAAAGTCAATGTCGTTTCGTTGATACTGCATAGATACGAATTTACGTATCAGATCATCCCGGTCTATCGACTGACCCACCTGAAGGGGAATGGACTGATCCAGATATTCTTTTGGTGCGCCAAGGCCGTAGATGCATGAAACGGTGGAAACGACGATTACGTCCCTGCGGGATAGCAGGCTCATTGTGGCCGAGTAGCGGAGCCTCTCAACTTCTTCGTTGATACTCGAATCCTTCTCAATAAAGGTATCGGTTTGAGGGACGTAAGCCTCCGGCTGGTAATAGTCGTAGTAGCTGACAAAATACTCGACAGCATTGTTTGGAAACATCTCTCGGAGTTCTGTGACAAGTTGCGCGGCCAGGGTCTTGTTGTGGGCCATTACTAAAGTGGGCCGCTGTAGAGCCTCGATTAGCCAAGCGGTGGTGGCGGATTTTCCGGTACCAGTTGCACCCAAGAGCACAACGTCCTTCTCGCCGGCATTTATCCTCTGAGTGAGTTGAGCAATTGCTTCCGGCTGATCACCGGATGGCTTGTAATCACTGACAACCTTGAAAGGTGTAAAGGCTCTAGTTCTCTCCATTGCCAGCCTTCTGTTCGGCTTTAGACCAGATGGATTGCCATAGCCTTGAAACATCTTCCTCTAGGTCAGAAAGCGGCAAGGAGCCGTCAAGACGAACATCAGCCCTTTCTACACGCCGTTCTTCCGTAGCTTGTGCGTTGATGCGATCGGTTGCCGCTTCCAGAGACAGGCCCCTGGTTTCAATCAGTCTTTTTGTCTGAGTTTCCACACCTGACTCAATAGTCACGACAAGATCAAACGGATAATCGACGTTAGCTTCAACAAGTAGAGGGACAACATAAACAACCACAACAGCTGTGCTTGCCGCAATTCGACCATTGGATCGCTCCTTGATTAGCGGGTGCAGGATAGCCTCAAGTATTCTTCTGCTCTCCTGATTTCCAAAAACAAGCGACGCGAGTGTTTCTCGCGACAGCGACCCATCAGGATTCAAAATGGACTCACCAAATGCAAGAGTGACTTCTCTGAGCCCCTGTGTCCCTGGCTCAACTACTTCCCTTGCGATTAGGTCTGCGTCAATAACTTCTGCCCCAAGGCGCTCGAGCATTGCGGAGACGGTCGACTTGCCAGAGGCAATGCCGCCAGTAAGGCCAACTAGGAACATAGTTCAAGCCTACAAACAATGAACCGGGGACCAGCCAACAGCCAGTCCCCGGTTCTTTTGAAAGAAATACTTACTCGTTGTCGCTGAGCTTGTCGCGAAGTGCAGTCAGTGACTCATCTCCAGAGAGCGTTCCAGCGCTTGGCGCCTCGGAAGACTCGCTTGTGATGGTTTCACTTGAAGCGCTTGCGCTTGGGGCTGGCAGATCAGGCAGAGTTGCTGCAAGTTTGTTGGCTTCAGCAACCTGCTTCTTGTGCTCTTCCCATCTAGCGTGGGCTTCGGAGTATTCCTTCTCCCACTTGGCTCGAGCTTCTTCGTGACCTGGCTGCCATTCGCCGGTTGCCGCATCGAATCCGTCAGGGTACTTGTACTGACCCTTCTCGTCATACTCTGCATACATTCCATAAAGGGCTGGGTTAAAGTCAGTACCTTCTGGGTTAACTTCCTCAAGAGCCTGCTTGAGTGACAGCGAAATACGACGACGATCTAGGTCAATGTCGATTACCTTGACGAATACATCCTGGTTGACTGCAACAACCTGCTCCGCTAGCTCGATGTGCTTGATGGACAGTTCTGAAATGTGAACGAGACCCTCGATGCCATCCGCTACTCGAACAAATGCGCCGAATGGAACAAGCTTGGTGACCTTACCTGGTGCGTACTGACCAATTGAGTGAGTGCGCGCGAATACCTGCCATGGGTCTTCCTGGGTGGCCTTCAAAGAAAGTGAAACGCGCTCACGATCCTGATCGACTTCCAAAACCTCGACAGTTACTTCCTGTCCGATCTCGACAACCTCGGATGCGTGCTCGATGTGCTTCCAGGACAACTCGGACACGTGAACAAGACCGTCCACACCGCCAAGATCGATAAATGCACCGAAGTTCACGATGGAGGAAACAACACCAGTTCTAATCTGACCCTTAGCAAGATCTGCGAGGAAAGTTGACCGTGAAGCTGACTGGCTTTGCTCTAGCAATGCGCGGCGAGACAAGACAACGTTGTTTCGGTTTTTGTCTAGCTCAAGAATCTTGGCCTCAACTTCTTGGCCCATGTATGGACCTAGGTCGCGAACACGACGAAGCTCAATAAGGGATGCTGGAAGGAATCCACGGAGTCCGATGTCAACGATTAGACCGCCCTTGACGACCTCGATGACGGTTCCTGTCACGGTTCCGTCTGCTTCCTTAATCTTCTCAACATCACCCCAAGCACGCTCGTACAGAGCACGCTTCTTGGAAAGAATGAGTCGACCTTCTTTGTCCTCTTTCTGAAGAACAAGGGCCTCAATTTTGTCGCCAACAGAGACGATGTCTCCTGGGTCGGCGTCGTGGCGAATGGAAAGTTCGCGGGAAGGGATGACACCCTCGGTCTTGTAGCCAACGTCGAGTAGAACCTCGTCGCGGTCAATTTTTACTACAGTTCCCTCGATGAGGTCACCGTCATTGAAGAACTTTAGGGTCTTCTCGACAGCAGCTAGAAATTCTTCAGCGGAGCCTATGTCGTTGACGGCTACCTGCTTAGGTGCCTTTACGGTTGTTTCAGTTGTCATAGAGATTGTTACTCCATTATTTATTTACTCAGGTCGCGACGGTCTCAAGGCTTTCTTCAAAGAAATGATTTCCACCGCAACAGCGGATAGGGGTCATGCGCCAAGGCGCCCCATAAGCCTAGCGCAGATAGAAAGGGCCCACAAAGGGCTAATGCCCCGCCTCATCCCAACTACGGCCGGTACCAATCTGGACCTCCAGGGGCACTGAAAGCTTGACCACATTCGACATTTTCTCGACAACCAGTGCTCTTAGGGTCTCAAGCTCGCCTTTGGCGACCTCAAAGACCAGTTCATCGTGCACCTGTAGCAACATTCGGGACTTAAGGCCAGAATTCTTCATCTCGATCGCAATGGCGTTCATGGCGATCTTCATGATGTCCGCAGCCGTTCCTTGAATAGGAGCATTCAGAGCCGCCCGCCTTGCGTTCTCGCGAACCTGGAAGATCTTGCTATTGAGATCGTCAAACGGGCGCCTTCGGCCATGAAGGGTCTGCGTGTACCCTACAGCCTTTGCATCCTCAACCACCTTTGCCAGGTACCGCCGAACTCCCCCGAAGCGCTCGAAGTAGTCCTTCATCAGTTGCTTTGCCTCAGCGTTGCTAAGTCCAAGCTGTTTTGCCAAACCATACTCGCTAAGTCCATAGACCAAGCCATAGCTCATCGCCTTGACTTGCGCACGCATATCCGAAGTCACGGCAGTTGGAGCGACACCGAAAATTCTTGAACCAACAAACCGATGCAAGTCCTCGCCGTTATTAAAGGCTTCAATTAGCCCGGGATCTTCCGAGAGATGAGCCATTATGCGCATTTCAATCTGGGAGTAGTCAGCTGTGAGTAGCGTCTCAAAGCCCGGAGATGCGATAAATGAGTCTCGGATCTGAGCACCACGAGGGTTGCGAATCGGGATGTTCTGCAGGTTTGGATTCTCACTGCTTAGTCGACCGGTAGAAGTTCCAGTCTGAACATATGTTGTGTGAATCTTTGAGTCATCCTCGACAGCTTTCAGCAGAGTCTCCACCATCTGTTTGAGTTTTGTCGAGTCCCGATGAGCAAGTAACTTCTCCAAAAATGGGTGGCCGTTCAATTCAAAGAGCTCAGTTAAGGCTGCGGCATTTGTTGAAAAACCGGTCTTCAGAGACTTTGTTCCAGTCATTCCCAGCTCATCAAACAGAACGGTCTGTAGCTGCTTCGGAGAGGCTAAGTTGATCTCCTTGCCAATGATCTTGTAGGCGTCCTTTGCGATCACTGCTACTTCCGCAGAGAGTGCTTCGAAGAGAGACTCAAGTTTTGCGGTGTCAATTGTGATTCCTTGGGTCTCCATTGTCGACAAAGTCACTGAACTGGGCAGCTCGATACTCTGGTAAAGCTTGAGTTGCCCTTGCCTCTCAACTGTTGCCTTCATCGGACTGGCCAGAGAAAAAGCTAGCCAGGCGTCAAGGCTTGGATCCGCCGAAGCCTCTGGGATCAATTGATTTGGATCGGAACGCTGAATCGAGAGACCAAGTTGCTCTAGTGCAATATCGTCAACAAAATAGTTTCTGCGAACAGGATTGAGAAGGTAGGCCAAAAGAAGAACATCATCGACTACGCCATTAATCTCCAAACCCCTCGACAGCAAGATTCGCCGTGTGCCTTTCAGATCGAATAGAGCTTTCGGAGAATCACTGGCTAACCAACCAAGAATTGCAGTGTCTGGTTGCCCTGAAAGAACCATTCGCTCGGTGGAGTTGGCAAAGCCCATGAGCAAAGAATCACCTGACTCCTCGAGCTCAAAGCCGACAACTACTTGTTTTGAAAGCCATGACGAAACTTCCTTTGCGTTGCAAGTGCGCGCTGCGGGAATCTCTAGAGTGTCAAAAATCCGAACTGCGGCAACTTGCTCTTCAGGCTCACTTGAAGCTGGTGCGCCGGAAAGACCGGCAGTTTGACTTCCATTTGCACCGCGTAGGCGCAGCACGCGCTCGGTAAGCGTTTTAAAGTGCATCTTGGTAAACACCGACCGTACTTTTGCTTCATCAACGGAGGTAAGTCGAAGGGAATCAAAATCCAAGCCGAGGTCAAGATCTCGTACCAAGTGGTTCAATCTTCGGTTTCTAACTGCCAACTCGCTGTTGCCCCTAAGCGACTGACCAACTTTTCCCGGAATCTCCTCGGCACTAGCAAGCACAGTGTCAAGATCACCGTAGGTCTGCAACCACTTAGCCGCAGTCTTTGGACCAACGCCAGGAATACCAGGCAGGTTATCGCTTGTTTCGCCAACTAGTGCCGCAAGGTCTGGATACTGCTTGGCATGGATGCCGTATCGCTCAACCACTGCCTCGTCGTTCATTCGAGCAAGATTCATCACACCCTTGATTGGATACAAGATGGTCGTATCTTCACCAATCAACTGGAAGGTGTCACGGTCTCCAGAAACAACAAGAACGCGGTAGCCAGCCTCTGCTGCTTGGTCAGCTAGTGAGGCGAGAATGTCATCGGCCTCGTAATCCTTTTTGGTAAGTGTTGTGATGTTCATGGCCTTCATGGCCTCTTCAAGCAGTTCAGTTTGGCCGTAGAACTCCTCAGGAGTTTCACCTCGGTTTCCCTTGTACTCCGGATACTCAATGGCCCTGAACGATGGCCCTGAAATGTCGAAGGCAACAGCCAGATGTGTCGGCTTCTCCCCCTCCAAGAGGTTCAACAGCATTGAAATAAAGCCGTGCACCGCGTTAGTGTGCTGGCCATCTGGGGTTCTAAAGTTCGAAGGGTTCAGCGCGTAGAACGCCCTAAAAGCAAGCGAGTGCCCGTCAATTAGCAGAAGGGTAGGCTTATTACTCACATCAGCTAGCCTACTTCTCTAGTTGTTTAGATCTCCCGAAAGGCCCGCAGTAGATGTCAGATCCAATTCTTAGCGATGAAGCAAAGCTTGTGGCTGCCAGAAGAGGCGTCGGCGACTTAGCTGAAAAGATGGGTATCGAACTTCTCGAGTTAAGTGCCGACCGCGCGGTAGCAACCATGCCGGTTGAAGGGAACACTCAGCCGCGAGGTCTGCTGCACGGGGGTGCTTATCTAGTTCTGGGAGAAACCCTGGGCTCTTTCGCAGCCAATGTTTGGGCTGGAGAGAACGCGTACGCAGTAGGCATTGAGATATCTGCCTCACATTCCAAGTCTGCAACTAAAGGGAAAGTCACAGGAGTGGCAACTGCAATCTCACTTGGAAAGACTTTGACTGTTCACGAGATTGTTGTCACGAATGAAGACGGTGAGCGTTGCTCAACAGTCAGAATCACTAATCTAATTCGAAGAAGTTAGCTATTTCTCTAGCTGGTCCAGCACCGTTCTGGCAACATCAGCCATACTGAGGCGCCTGTCCATCGACGCCTTCTGAATCCATCGGAAAGCCTCAGGCTCAGTAAGCTTCATTTTCTCGCTGAGAACACCCTTGGCACGCTCCACTAGCTTTCTTGTTTCCAGTCGCTCTCCAAGATCTGCAATTTCTGCCTCAAGGGTGACTAGCTGTGCATGCCTTGACAACGCAATCTCTATTGCCGGAAGGAGGTCCTGTGGGGAGAAAGGCTTCACCAGAAAAGCCATTGCTCCCACTTCTGCAGCTCGAGTGACAAGCTCCTGCTGACTAAAAGCAGTGAGTAGAACAACAGGAATCTTGAGCTCCGAGATTTTCTCTGCAGCCGAAAGCCCATCCAGGTCCGGCATCTTGATATCCATAACCATCAGATCGGGCTTTAGTTCAAACGCCAGCTCCACTGCCTTGTTGCCATCGCCGGCTTCACCGACAACTACGAAGCCTTGATCACGTAGTGTCTCCACTATGTCCATGCGAATCAAGGACTCGTCCTCCGCAACCACCACTCGCCGTTGGGTCGTTTGCTCTGCCATGTCGATAACTATATGCCACTTGGGTCAGATAGAGCAGAACAAAATCCATTAGAGTTGAGCCCGTGGTACCAGCCGGAATGGCGGAACGGCAGACGCGGAGCACTCAAAATGCTTTGTTCGAAAGGACGTGTGGGTTCAAATCCCACTTCCGGCACCATGTTGAACTAGTTAGTAGCCCCTGAGCCAACTTTGTGAACGCGCAGCGTGTTAGTTGATCCAGGTACGCCAGGTGGAGTTCCAGCCACAACTACTACCTCATCACCGACCTTACAAAGCCCCTCTTCTAGAACTGTGGTGTCAACCTGGTCAAACATGCCATCGGTGTGGTCAACTTTTGGAACTAGGAATGTGTGAGAGCCCCAAACCAGAGACAAGCGATTTGCAACATCCGCATTCGGCGTAAAAGTGAGCACTGGAACAGCTGATCTTAATCTAGAGATTCTCTTTAGAGAGTCCCCGCTCTCTGTAAAGACGCAAACGTACTTCGAGCCGAGAAGCTCGGCGATTTCCATGGCAGCAAGTGAAACGGCGCCTGCGTGCGTGTGCGGCTTCGTTCCAAGGGCAGGAATCCTGTCAAGCCCATTCTCTTCGGTTGACTGAATAATCTTTGCCATAGTTGCAACTGTTTCGACTGGGAACTCGCCCACGCTTGTTTCGCCCGAAAGCATAAGAGCGTCAGCGCCGTCGAGTACTGCGTTTGCTACGTCGCTAGTTTCTGCGCGCGTTGGAATGCTTGCGTGAATCATTGATTCGAGCATCTGAGTAGCAACGATTACTGGCTTTGCCCAGCGGCGAGCAAGCTCTACGGCTCGCTTCTGGACTAGAGGGACTTGCTCCAGAGGAAGTTCGACGCCGAGGTCTCCTCGAGCAACCATGATGCCATCGAATGCGTCGATGATCTCTTCAAGGTTCTCAACCGCCTGCGGTTTCTCAATCTTGGCGATTACCGGAAGGGTTCGACCTTCTTCCTTCATAATCTCGTGTACTCGAACAATGTCGGAAGCGTTGCGAACAAAGGACAAAGCGATCATGTCAACGCCAATCTTCAGCGCCCATCTAAGGTCCTCTTCGTCCTTTTCTGACAACGCTGGGACATTCACGGCAACGCCAGGCAGGTTAATCCCCTTGTTGTTGGAAACATCGCCGGCAATCTCAACTTCTGTGGTGACTGTTGTGCTGGAAACTTCAGTTGCACGAAGTCGAACCTTGCCATCATCGATTAGCAGGATATCGCCTGCCTTCACATCGGAAGGAAGTCCCTTGAAGGTAGTGCCGCAAATGTTCACGTCGCCTTCGACCTCGTCGATGGTGATCTTGAAGGTTGCGCCCTTAGCTAGATGAACGGTGCCATTTTTGAACTTAGCCAAGCGGATCTTTGGACCCTGTAGGTCGACAAATATTCCGAGAGCTTTGCCCGCGTCTGCTGCAGCCTTCCTGACGGTCTTGTAAATCTGCTCGTGAACGCCGTGACTTCCATGACTCAAATTCATTCGCGCTACGTCAACACCGGCATCGATTATTGCTTTGATTTGTTCGTAGCTTGAACTTGCTGGCCCTAACGTTGCAACAATCTTTGCGCGTCTCATTTGTTCCTTTTTCCTCTAGTGGCTTTTGGCCGTAGTTAGCTGTAAACCGAAATTGGTTGATCAGAAGCCTTCACCGGTGAAGGCAATTCAGTGGTTCCTTCTAGGAACATATCAATGCTAGCGGCAGCCGCCCGTCCTTCTGCGATAGCCCAGACTATGAGGGACTGCCCACGGCCTGCGTCACCTGCGACGAAAACGCCTTCGAGTTCTGTTGCGAAGTTGTCGGTCCTTCCAAAGTTCCTCTTCTTGTCTAGAGGGATCTCGATTTCAGATACGCATTCTTCTACCTCTGGACCCGTGAATCCAAGAGCTAGAAGAACTAGATCCGCCTCGATGACTCTTTCAGTTCCCGGGGTTGGCACTCTCTTGCCGTCCACAAACGAAGTGTCAGCAATTCTGATTCCAGAAACTTTTCCTGCATCGCCTACAAATTCAACGGTTGAAGATAGGTACTGCCTTTCACCAAACTCCTCGTGAGCGCTACTTATCTCAAACAAATTCGGGAATGTTGGCCAAGGTTGGGCTTCGGATCGGGATTCCGGTGGCTTCTGACCAATGGCGATTGTTGTCACTGACTTTGCTCCTTGGCGAGTAGCTGTTCCAAGACAATCAGCGCCGGTGTCACCGCCGCCTAGTATTACGACTCGTTTGCCCTCAGCGCTTATCTGTCCGGAAACGGGAAGACCTGCAACCACTCTGTTGGCTTGAGTCAAATACTGCATGGCGAAATGAACGCCAGCCAGTTCTCTTCCCGGTACCCGAATATCTCGCGGCACAGATGCCCCAGTAGCGATTAACACGGCATCGTAGCGACGGCGAAGATCAGCCCAAGTAATGTCCTTACCGATCTCAACCCCAACCCTAAAGCGAACTCCCTCGGCCTCAAGCTGAGCGAGCCTGCGATCGATGTGGTGCTTTTCCATCTTGAAGTCTGGTATGCCATAGCGAAGAAGGCCACCGATACGATCATCTCTCTCAAAAACAGCAACGGTATGCCCTGCGCGTGCAAGTTGTTGCGCCGCGGCAAGTCCGGCAGGACCTGAACCAACAACAGCGACAGTCTTGCCGGTTAGCCTTTCCGGTGCGTGAACCTGAACCCAGCCGTTATCGAAAGCGTCGTCAATTATGGAGACCTCAATCTCCTTAATGGTGACGGCCGGTTGGTTAATGGCCAGAACACAGCTGGACTCGCAAGGTGCAGGGCATAGTCTTCCAGTGAATTCAGGGAAGTTGTTTGTTGCGTGCAAGCGCTCGATGGCATTCTTGCCGTCCTTGCGCCAAACCGCGTCGTTCCACTCAGGAATCAAGTTTCCAAGCGGGCAACCGTGATGGCAAAACGGCACTCCGCAGTCCATGCATCGGCCGGCTTGATTTTGCACTACATCCGTGTTCCTTCGCTCGTACACTTCCTTCCAGTCCAAAATTCGGACTGGTACTGGCCTACGCTCGGCGGTCTTGCGCTCGGTGGTTTTCAAGAATCCTCTTGGATCAGCCATTTGTAGCCTCCAGGATCTGCTTCCAAATGACGTCTCCGTCAGGATCCAATCCACGCGACGCAGCGGAACTGCGTATCTCACTCACGCTGGCAAAATCAGTTGGCATGACTACGAGGAAGTTTGTTGCCTCCTCATCGAAGTTCAAAAGCAACCGGTCGGCCAGAAGCGAACCAGTCTGCTCTGCATGGGCTGATATCAGTCCACGCAATTCTTCTTTGAGAGCTTCATCTAGTGGCAGCAGTCGTAGATCATCAGCTTCAAGCGCTTGAGGGTTCACCAGCTCTGGGCGAAGCCTGTAAACAAATGCGTAGCCTCCGCTCATTCCAGCGCCCAAGTTTCTTCCCGTTCTTCCAAGAATCACCGCTCGTCCGCCAGTCATGTACTCGAGTGCGTGATCTCCGACACCTTCGACTACCGCGGTTGCACCAGAGTTGCGCACCAGGAATCTCTCTCCGACAATTCCCGATAGATACATCGAGCCACTGGTTGCACCATACCCAATCACATTTCCCGCGATGATGTTCTCTTCGGCAGGGAAACCGGAAGTCTCGTCCGGACGAACAACTATCGTGCCTCCACTAAGGCCCTTTCCTACATAGTCATTCGAGTCTCCGATAAGAGTTAGCTTCAGCCCTCGCGGGATAAAGGCTCCGAAGGATTGACCTGCAGAGCCGCGCAGAGTGACTTGAATTGTGGAATCGGCTAATCCCTCAGCTCCAAACCTCTTTGTTATCTCATGCCCCAGCATCGTTCCAACTGCTTGCTCAGTGTTTCGAATAGGAAGCTCAATGCGCACTACCTGTGCATCCTCAAGTGCCGGGCCGGAAACAGAAATGAGTTTGTGGTCAAAGTGCTTCTCAAGTTCGTGGTTTTGAGTTGTGAATCTGCGCTTCGGAGCATTAACACCCATCCCAGATCCTTGCAAGATTGGAGTTAGGTCTAACCCGTCAGCCTTCCAGTGAGAAATTGCACGGTTCACATCAAGAAGATCTGTTTGACCAATAGCCTCATCAAGCGACCTGAAGCCCAACTGGGCAAGAATCTCTCGAACCTCCTGGGCCAAAAACTCGAAGAAGTTTACGACGAACTCTGGCTTACCGGTGAAGCGCTCACGCAGGACCGGATTCTGAGTCGCAACTCCGACAGGACAAGTATCAAGGTGGCAAACTCGCATCAAGATACAGCCAGAAACAACCAGCGGAGCAGTTGCGAAACCGTACTCCTCGGCTCCCAGCAACGCTGCCACAACAACGTCCTTACCGGTTTTCATCTGGCCATCAACCTGAACTGAGACCCGATCACGAAGTCCGTTGAGCATGAGGGTCTGCTGTGTTTCTGCAAGACCCAACTCCCAAGGCGTTCCTGCGTGCTTGAGCGAGTTCAGAGGCGATGCTCCGGTTCCACCGTCATGTCCAGAAACCAGGATTACGTCAGCCTTGGCTTTGGCTACACCTGCCGCCACAGTTCCGATTCCAACTTGGCTCACGAGCTTGACGTGGACTCTCGCAGCAGAGTTTGCTCGCTTGAGGTCAAAGATCAGTTGCTTCAGGTCCTCAATTGAATAGATGTCGTGATGAGGCGGCGGAGAGATTAGGCCAACCCCAGGTGTTGAGTGCCTGGTCTTGGCAATCCACGGGTAGATTTTGTTGGATGCTAACTGGCCACCCTCTCCTGGCTTTGCGCCTTGGGCCATCTTGATTTGAATGTCGTCAGCGTTTGAGAGGTACATGCTTGTCACACCAAATCGACCTGACGCCACTTGCTTAATTGCACTTCGGCGCTCAGGGTCAAGCAATCTTTCAAGATCCTCACCGCCCTCACCAGTATTTGACTTTGCGCCTAATCGGTTCATCGCTATGGCGAGGGTCTCGTGAGCCTCTTGAGAAATTGAACCGTAGCTCATAGCCCCGGTTGAGAACCGCTTGACAATCTCACTTACAGGTTCGACTTCTTCGATTGGTACAGCTGGTCTTGCGCCTTCCTTGAACTCAAAAAGGCCGCGCAGGGTCATAAGGCGTTCGGCTTGATCGTCAACTGACTTTGTGTACTGCTTGAAAATGTCGTAGCGCTTCGATTTAGTAGAGTGCTGAAGCTTGAAAACGGTCTCAGGATTAAATAGATGTGGCGGACCTTCCCTTCGCCACTGATACTCCCCTCCAACTTCGAGGTTCCGATGAATGTTAACCGCTCTCTCAACGGGATAGGCGCTTGCGTGCCTTGCGGCAATTTCCTGATGAAGAACTTCGATGCCGATTCCGCCGAGCTGTGAAATTGTGCCAGCGAAGTACTTGTCAATCACTTCCGGGTTCAAGCCAATAGCCTCAAAACATTGCGCGCCGCTGTAGGAAGATACGGTCGAGATCCCCATCTTCGACATAATCTTCAAGACGCCCTTACCAAGCGATTTGATCAAATTCGTCGCTGCCTGCTCGAAACTGATCCCCTCAAGTACTCCGTCCTTGACCATCAGCTCCACTGACTCCAAGGCAAGGTAGGGATTGACAGCTGCGGCTCCATAACCCACGAGTGCTGCGACGTGGTGAACCTCTCGCACGTCGCCTGCTTCAACCACTAACCCAACCATGGTGCGGCGGCCGGTTCGAATCAGGTGGTGATGGACAGACGAGGTGAGCAACAGCGAAGGGATTGGAGCAAGATCACGGTTTGAGTTTCGGTCGGAAAGAATCAGGTACGTGACACCATCGTTAATCGCAGCATCAACTTCAATGCTGATTTTCTCGAGTCTGGCCTCTAACCCCTTAGCTCCATCAGCCACGCGGTATAGCCCTTGGACAACGAAAGCCTCCCCGCTGCCTGGAATCTCGTCTATGTGCTTAATCTTCGCCAGTTCATCATTGCTCAAGGCAGGAAAATCAAGAATGACCTGTTGAGAATGAGATGGTCCAGCGGAAAGCAGGTTCCTTTCTGGTCCAATTCCCGTACTAAGAGACGTGACCACCTCTTCGCGGATAGCGTCAAGCGGCGGATTTGTTACTTGAGCGAACTGCTGAACAAAGTAATCAAAAAGCAAGCGAGGTCTATCGCTAATTGCAGCAATTGGTGTATCTGAACCCATCGCACCAAGTGGCTCAGCTCCAGCTAGGGCCATAGGCTTCAACAAGATTTTTAGTTCCTCTTCGGTGTATCCAAAGGTGCGTTGACGCCGATTGACCGAAGAAGGGGTGTGAGCAATGTGCTCACGATCGGGAAGATCTCTGAGGTTAATTCGATTCTCCGATAACCAGGAGTCCCAAGGTTCTTGAGCCGAAATCTCTGCCTTAATCTCGTCGTCCTCAATGATGCGACCTGCGGTTGTGTCGACCAAGAACATCTTGCCCGGTTGCAAACGACCCTTACGGACGATCTTCGAAGGCTCGATGTCCGCAACGCCGATTTCGGAAGCCAGGACAACCAGTCCGTCTTCGGTAATTATGTATCGACCTGGACGCAGTCCATTTCTGTCCAGTGTCGCTCCAACAAGTGAGCCATCGGTAAAGATAACTGCTGCCGGTCCATCCCAGGCTTCCATGAGCATGCTGTGGTACTCGTAAAAGCTCTTGCGAGTGGGGTCTATGTCACTGTGCTTTTCCCAAGCTTCTGGAATCATCATCATCATCGCGTGAGGAAGAGACCTTCCAGATAGGTACAGAAGCTCTACCACCTCATCAAATGACGCAGAATCACTTCCGCCCGGCGTGATGATCGGTTTCAGTAGGTCAATGTCTCCAAGCAGTTCAGAATGTAACTGGGCTTCACGTGCTTTCATCCAGTTCCTATTGCCACGCACCGTGTTGATCTCGCCGTTATGCGCGATCATTCGATATGGGTGTGCAAGCGGCCAAGAAGGAAAAGTGTTTGTCGAAAACCTTGAGTGAACCAGTGCCAGAGTTGAAACCATCGCGGTATTGCTGAGGTCGGGAAAAAACGGCTCAAGCTGAAGTGTCGTAACCATTCCCTTGTAAACGATTGTTCTGGAAGACAAAGACGGGTGATACAAGCCAATCTCTCGCTCACTGCGCTTTCGCAACCTAAATAACGACCTCTCGAGATCCAAGCCGCTAGCTCCACTAGTGCTTACTACAAACACTTGAGAGATGAATGGCATCGCAGCTTTTGCAAGGTCGCCGAGGACGTCAGGGTTGATTGGGACGTCGCGCCAATGAATAACTCGAAGATTCTCAGACTCTGCAACAGATGTGAATCGCTCCCGGTCGGAAGATCGCTCCTCTTCGTCCATTGATTCAAAAACAAGCCCTACGCCATATTCCCCGGCTGCTGGAAGTTTCAGTTTGAGTTCGTCGCGGAAGAATGAATCTGGGAGCTGAATAAGGATTCCAGCCCCGTCACCAGTTCCCGCGTCAGAGCCGACCGCTCCGCGATGCTCTAGATTGCGAAGGGCATTCAGAGCCGTTTCGATGATGTCGTAGCCGGCAGTGCCACGAAGGGTGGCCACCATCGCCAAACCACAGGCGTCTTTCTCGTTCTGCTGCTTGTAAAGACCAGAGTGCGGAAAGTTTCCAAAGCGCTCAAACGGGGAAACGGCGGGCATGCATCACTCCAATCAAAAAAATATTGAAGGGACAACTCTGGCCCGTACGACAGTTGTTTAGAAAACTGGAACCAGGCACTTTTGATGCCGCTTGGGGGCCCTGTGGGGCTACTTATCCGATACTAGCTTATTGTCTGGATTTGGCTCAGCCTCTTGACCCTTGCTGCCCTGAGTAGTGCTGGGCTCTGCCTTTGGCTCCTGATCAGGAGCGGAGGGACCTCTCCCAGTCCGGTAGACCGAAGACTCCTGACCAGGGTGTCTCCTGGACTGAATTGCGATGATCGCAATCCCAATGGCGATGCCGACGATTGCAGACCAGATGTTGATCCGAAGACCAAGAACGATCTCGCTAGGGTCGATGCGAATAGCCTCGATCCATACACGTCCGACCGAATAGTAAACCAAATAAAGCCCTAGCATTTTGCCCCATCGAAGGTTAAATCTGCGATCGGCCGCAAGAAGAATAGCTACTCCAGTCAAAGACCAGATCGATTCATAGAGAAAAGTCGGGTGGAATAAGACTCCATCTGGTAATCCAGCCGGATAGGCAGGATTACTACTTGGAATCTGAAGACCCCAAGGCAGGTCAGTAGGGGTTCCATAGAGTTCGTTATTGAAATAGTTCCCCCATCGACCAATAGCCTGAGCTAGCAGGACACCAGGTGCAACAGCATCAAGGTAAGAAGTGAACTTTATTCCAGCTGAGCGAGCTCCAATGTAAGCCCCTACAGATCCCAGAATTAGCGCACCGTATATTGCGAGCCCGCCTTCCCATATCCGGAAGATCGCGAGAAGGTCCGCCCCCGGAAAGAAGTAATCATCTGGATGGGTCAGGACGTGAAAGAAGCGCCCTCCAAGGATCCCAAAGGGAATGGCCCAAAGTGAAATGTCTAGAGCTATTCCCGCTTCTGCTCCCCGGGCACGCAGTCGTGACTCGGTAAGAACTAGTGCGAGAACAATTCCAGCGAGAATAAAAAGAGCATAGAAATGGACCCTAAATGGACCTAACTCGATGTAGCTAACATCGGGAGACGGAATTGCTGAGATTATGAAATTGTTCACTTTTTCTTTCCTTTTGCTAGCTCGGACACTTTAGCGCGAAGAGCCTCGATACCACCCTGTTGGTAGGCGCGGACAAAAGCGGAGCCAACGATGGCACCATCCGCGTACTTATTTATCTCTCTAACCTGAGCTGCAGTAGATACACCAATTCCAACAGCAGTCAACGAATCCGACGATTGCGCCCGTACCTGGGCTACTACTTTCTTGGCGTTATGGTCTAGATCATCCCTGGCACCTGTTATTCCCATGGTTGATACTGCATACACGAACCCTTTTGAGCTTGAGCAAGCTCGCGCAGTACGAGTATCCGAGGAAGTTGGAGTTGCCAGAAATACTCTGTCTAAGCCGAGTTCCTCGGTGGCCCTGATCCAGTTGGCGGCCTCGTCAGGTATCAAATCCGGAGTTATTGCTCCTGCAGCGCCTGATTCTGCTAAATCCTTAGCAAAACGCTCTTCGCCATACTGCATAACTGGATTCCAGTAAGTCATAACTAACACCGGAGCGTCCACGCGACTGGTGACAGACCGGATTGCCTCGAAAGTGTCCTTCAGTTTGAATCCGTTTGCCAAAGCCATCTCTGTTGCCTCCTGG
>ERZ1022756.153-NODE-153-length-23373-cov-23.503517_pt1 | contig 23373 bp, 34 predicted proteins | sample MGYA00520902_ERZ1022756 | MGnify/ENA primary metagenome ERZ1022756 (study PRJEB33162, sample SAMN09537601) | freshwater metagenome | isolation source: freshwater | place: Canada:Alberta | collected 2017-07 | study: EMG produced TPA metagenomics assembly of the...
CCCCCAACCACCGCCCCAGCCGCAGCCCCAACGGCAGCCCCAATTGGCGGCGCTGCTAGCAGGATCATAACGACTGAAATCGAAGGCGGCAGAAGGCGCACCCAACGACGAGCGTGAGGATAGCGATGCTGCGCTGACTGGCGCGGCCATCAGGGTGGTGCCGGCAAGCGCGCCTACCAAGGCAACCGCGCGGAAGTTAAGGGCCATGTTCGCTCTCTCCTGTTGCTACAACAAGCGCCCACCAACGCTCTGATGCGCCGAGATTATTCGTGCAAGGCTTGCGGTGGGCTGAACCGATTGCACCCACACGAAGCCGCCCCGCACTCCCTTCCAGGAATACGGGGCGGCAACCGCTCCTTAGGAGCGCACGGCGAAAAGGCAGCAACTGCATGTTGGGAGAACGGATCAGCGCAAGCCGCGGATGCCGCCAAAGTCAATCAGTGGCTGACCGCGCCCATCGACGCGGCAGGTGAAGTTACCGCGATCATTGCCTCTGCGGTTCCATCCGCCGCCAACATCCATACGTCCGCGAACACGGAAGCCGTCACGGGTGCGATCGACATCGCGCACGTCAATAACGTCGGCGAAGCGATAGCCGCCAAACCGTCGCGCCTGATTCTCGGCGGCGCGCACACAGCGGTCCACGGCAGCGCGCGGCCCACCAGCAAAGCCGAACCCGCCGCGATCCCAGCGGTCACCGCGGAAATCGCGGTATTCGTGCCTGTCCCGGCCGCGATCATTGTCGAAGGCGCCTGCCAGCGCTGCGATGCCGCCGATCACTACGGCACCTGCTATGATTTCACCTGCGCCGATGCCGTCACCGTCACGGTCACGGGCCAAAGCTGGCGTGACAGAGGTTGCAGCGAGCGCCGTCGCAGCAACCACGCTGAACACGATCCGAGCCGATTTGCCGGAGGCCAGCCGGTTGGTGATGGTGGTCATCGAAGCATTCCTCGTCGTGCACCGTCGCGGAATTGCCAGCGGTGGTGAAAGGAAATTTGCCCGATTCGTCGTGTTACGAAGCTGAACTGGGATGACAGGGTTTGTTAATTTTCAGGTCGCCATGGATGAACGAAACTAAGCAATGCCAATTGGCGGGGCGAAACCTATCAGCTTACTCAGCCGGGAGCGCAGCAAGCACGTCCCGCGTGAGGGCAGCGATGTCAAAGCTGGAGCCAACCGGATCCTCCCCCCGCCGCACAATGACCACCTGCCTGCTCGGCACAACCACGACATATTGCCCGCGGTTGCCAAAAGCGGCAATGGTATCGGGTGGCACGCCTTCAGAGCGGTTCATCAACCAGAACCCCGCCCCGTATCCGAACGGCCCATCAGGCTGCGGACCGGAGGGGGTGGAGACGTATTTTACCCAGCCTTCGGGCAAGATGCGGGTGCCTTGCAAAAGCTTGCCGTCGCTCAGGTAAAGCTGGCCAAAGCGCGCCAGATCGCGGGCTGTGGTCCATACCTGGCTCGACAAGATATAGCTGCCGCGCCAGTCAGTTTCGGCGACGGTGTGGTTCATGCCCAGCTTGGCGAAAAAATCTGACGGGGAATGATCGTCGAAGGTCGGCGCAATCGCAGCCACAGCTGCGAGCGTATCGTTGTTGGCATATCGGAACGTGGTTCCCGGCCAGTCAATCAGCGGCCAGTCGAGCGCCACTTCATGAATACTAGCCCCACCCCAGTAGAGCGGATCAGTACGGTTGCCCGGGGTATCCGAATAGCGACCCGACGTCATCCGCAGCAGGTCATCGATGGTGATCGCCCGGCGAGGGTCGCCCTCGGCATAACCGAGCCCTGCCGATTCCTCGACGCCCGCTGCACCGCGCTGGACGGCGGCACCAACCAGCGTCGCAGCGATGCTCTTGGCGACGGACCAGGTGCGCTGCGGGGTGACCGGTCCGAAACTTTCGGCGTACTGCTCGCCGATGATCGTGCCGCCGCGCTGGACCACGACCGCCGTCGTGCGTGTGCCCTCGCCATAGCCGTTGCCAGTCGCCGCTGCGAACACTGGCGCCAGAGCGGCAGGCGCATTGCGAACAGCAACCGGATCAACGCGGCGACCGCCAGCAGGATTAGCCGGCCGGCCGTAGAATGCGGATGGACCGCCGAGAGGGTTAAGCGCGCAACCGTTGTCACCATCGAGGTGGATGGCAGCGCGCGGCTCGGCGCTCGCATCCCAGCCCACGGTGACCCGCTCCAAAGTACCGTTATCGTGACGAACAATCTCGTAGCCAAGCGTGCGCACGATGCCATCCAGCGGCGATTGAATGCCCGTCAGTTCCCATTGTTCAACGCTCTGCGGGGTCCGTGTCGTGCCATTCGCCTCTGCATGGGCGATGGCGCTGCATAGCATGAGCGCCTTGTAGCCGGCCGCAAGCGCGCGATCGTAGCGGGCCTGAAGCGCATGCTGCTGGCCTTGTGCGGCCGCAGAGCCAGTGGAGAGGAGCAGCGTGGCGGCAGCGGCAAGGGTGATGATGCGGATCATGCCGGGCATCCTATCCGGCATCGGGCAAAAGGAAAGGGCCGGAAGCGTTTCCGCCCCGGCCCTTTCCTGTGTTCATGCGAAGCCGCTTACGCGTCTTCGAATTCTTCTTCAGACTGCACCGGGCCAGAATCCTGACCCTTGGCAGCTTCATCACGATCAACGAACTCGATGATCGCCATCTGCACGGCGTCGCCTGCGCGTACGCCTGCGCGCAGCACGCGAACATAACCGCCTTCGCGGTCGGCATAACGCTCGGCCAGCACTTCGAACAGCTTCTTCAGCTGCGCTTCATCACCCAGGCGGGCCATCGCCAAGCGACGGTTGGAAAGACCGCCACGCTTCGCCAGCGTAATCAGCTTTTCAACGTAGGGGCGCAGTTCCTTCGCCTTGGGCAGCGTGGTCTTGATCTGCTCGTGCTTGATCAGCGCGGCAGCCATGTTGCGGAACAGGGCGTTGCGGTGCCCCGTCTTGCGGCCCAGCTTACGGCCCGACATACCATGACGCATTATATACTTCCTTTGTTTTGCTGACCCTTCCGGGCGGGAAACCGGTTCCCACTTTCCCTGAAGGGATCAGCGGTTCGAAAAGGGGCCGTCTCAGGTACCCCAGTGCCGGTGGCCATTGCGGGCCGCCACCTTCGCCCAATGTGCAAGCCCCTGCCTGCGCAGGGGCTCACAAGTTCATTAGCCCAGAAGCTCTTGTTCAAGCTTCTTGGCCATTTCCTCGATGTTCTCAGGCGGCCAGCCCGGAATATCCATGCCGAGGCGCAGCCCCATGCTGGACAGCACTTCCTTGATCTCGTTCAAGGACTTGCGGCCGAAGTTCGGAGTGCGCAACATTTCGGCTTCGGTCTTCTGGACCAGATCGCCGATATAGATGATGTTGTCGTTCTTGAGGCAGTTGGCCGAGCGCACGGACAGCTCAAGCTCGTCCACCTTCTTGAGAAGGTAGCGGTTGAGCTGGTTAGCATCGCTTTCTTCCGGCTGAACGGCATGACCGATCATCTGGCCGACCGGCTGCGGGATGCCGTCTTCGAAGTGGACGAACAGCGTCAGCTGATCCTGGAGGATGCGTGCGGCATAGGCCACGGCGTCTTCCGGGGTAACCGTGCCATCGGTTTCGACGGTCAGCGAGAGCTTGTCATAGTCAAGCTCCTGCCCAACGCGGGCGTTCTCGACCTTATAGCTCACCTGACGCACCGGCGAATACAGTGAGTCGACCGGGATAAGCCCAATCGGCGCATCAACCGGACGGTTCTGCACGGCGGGCGAGTAGCCCTTCCCGGTGTCAGCGGTCAGCTCCATGTTGAGCGTCGCACCTTCATCAAGCTGGCAGATCACCAGATCCTTGTTCATCACCTCGATGTCGCCAGTCACAGCGATATCACCAGCCTTGACCGCGCCAGGGCCAGTGGCCGAAAGCTGAAGCCGCTTGGGCCCTTCGCCTTCCATGCGCAGCGCAATCTGCTTGACGTTGAGGACGATGTCAGTGACGTCTTCACGCACGCCAGCGAGAGACGAGAATTCGTGCAGCACGTTCTCGATCTTGATCGAGGTAATTGCTGCGCCTTGAAGGCTCGACAGCAGCACCCGACGCAGCGCATTGCCGAGCGTCAAGCCGAAGCCACGCTCGAGCGGTTCAGCCACGAAGGTCACCTTGCGCTGACGATCGCCGCCATCCTTGATTTCAAGGGAGTTGGGTTTCTTGAGTTCCTGCCAGTTCTTGGTGTTGACGGACATGGATTTCCCCTAATTCGCCTTTTGGGCGGTTCAAACTTGGGCGGGCCGGATGCGCAAGAGCAGCTCGGCATCAGACCCGATCGGGCGGCGGAGGCGAATTGTGCCCCCGCCATCCCGGCGGATCAGACGCGGCGACGCTTGGAGGGACGAACCCCATTATGCGGGATCGGGGTGACGTCGCGGATCGAGGTAATGTTGAAACCCACAGCCGCAAGACCGCGCAGCGCGCTTTCGCGACCCGAGCCCGGACCCTTCACTTCGACTTCAAGCGTGCGAACGCCATGTTCAGCAGCCTTCTTGCCCGCATCGTCAGCGGCAACCTGCGCGGCATAGGGGGTCGACTTGCGGCTCCCCTTGAAGCCCATCGCGCCGGCACTGGACCAGCTGATCGCGTTGCCCTGAGCATCGGTGATGGTGATCATGGTGTTGTTGAAGCTGGCGTTGATGTGCGCAACACCGCTGGTGATGTTTTTCTTGTCACGGCGCCGAATACGGCCTGGTTCGCGTGCCATTATTTGTGTCCTCTAGCTCGTCAGAAGGAAAAAGCGTGCAAAGGGGTTACCCCGCTCGCTTACTTCTTCTTGCCCGCGATGGGCTTGGCCTTGCCCTTGCGGGTGCGGGCATTGGTGTGGGTGCGCTGACCGCGAACGGGCAGACCGCTACGATGGCGCAGACCGCGATAGGCGCGGAGATCCATCAAGCGCTTGATGTTCATCGCGGTGTTACGGCGAAGGTCGCCTTCCACGGTGAAATCCGCATCGATGGTTTCGCGAATCCGCAGGACTTCCTCGTCCGAGAGATCCTGCACGCGCGCGGAGTGCGCAATACCCAGCTTGTCAGCAATCTGGACGGCAGTGGTACGACCAATACCATGAATGTAGGTCAGCGCGATGATCACGCGCTTGTTGGTAGGGATATTGACCCCGGCAATACGAGCCACTTATTTCTCCATGCTCCACAGGGACTTTAAGGCCTTGGAAGGCCACCCCCATCTCAACGCTCACTCATTCTTGTATTCGCCTGCCGCCGCGAACCATGCCTGAACATGGGCAGAAACGGCGAAAAGTCCGGTCGACACGCGCAAGGGCGATGCCTGCCGAACTTTCTTCGAACATGTCGAATGAGCCGCGCGCATAGGCTGATTCGTCCTAGGCGTCAACCGCAAGCCACAGTGCCTCCGTCATATTCTCAAACTGGTTGGGCTGACGTTACGGCGGCGAATTCGTGCCGAGGTCGCCGAACGAGTCTTGAACCGACGGAGCCTTTGGCGCGGGCGATGGCATCACCTTCGGCGCAGGCGTACCGGGGGCTTGCGAGGGCCGGCCCGAAGATGGCAGAGCGGGCGCTGCCACGGCATCACCCTGCCCGGTTGCGGTAGCAGCATTGTCAGCGCCGATCGTCTCAACAGATGGGGCTTCAGCGATGATACCAAGCGGTTTGGAAAGCGCGGCTAATTGCGCGCCCATCACCCCGTCCACCGCTTTTGATATGACCTCTACCTCGTAACGCATGGGGCCGCCGACATTATACTCCCACACAAGGCGCGTCCCCGCATCAACTGTGGTGATCGCTATCGTCAGGACACCCGCCACCGGCTCGCTTTGAAGAGGGCCAAGATTGCCCACCATCCTCAGCGCAACTTCCGGATAGGCCTGCACCACCCGCATATGTTCAACGCTACCCTGCAGTGTGAAACCTGACGGACCGTCAACCTCGGGGATGGTTTCGCAAAAACACCCACCCGCCTGCGGCATCAGCGTCAGGTTTTTGGAATCGCCCGACCAGGTATGCTCTGATCGCCACCATGTTCCAGGAGAAATCAGCGCGAGCCACACGTCCTTGGGAGTCGCCTTGACGACAACCTCGTGGCGCGAAACGAAGCTACTTTCTGTCGAGCGCGTCACCTCAGCCGCAGCCGGCACGCCAATCGAAAGAAGGGCAACACTCAGCCCAACTGCACAAGCATTGATGGATAGCTTCATGCCACTCCCCTCCTCTGCGATCTCAGCCCAAGATAGCCGAAACGCCGGACGAGGCACATGGCCCACCTGCGTAGTTCAGCTCTTGAGGATAGCGTCGATCTGACCTGCAACCGTGTCGATCGCGGCCATGCCGTCAACCCGAGCCACAATCCCACGCGCTTCATAGCCAGGCAGTATCGGCGCAGTTTTGGCACGGTATTCCTGCATCCGCATCCGCACCGTTTCCTCATTATCGTCCGGCCGGCGCTTGAACTCGGTACTGCCGCAGGCGTCGCACACGCCCTCGTTCGACGGCGGATTGGCCGTGTCATGATAGAGCGCCCCGCAATTGCCACAGGAGAATCGCCCGGTGATACGCTCGACCAGCGCATCTTCGTTAACTTCCAGTTCGATCACACGGTCGAGCAAACGGCCGTTTTTGGCCAGAATCGCGTCAAGAGCATCGGCCTGAGCCGCAGTGCGGGGATAGCCATCAAATATCGCGCCCATCTCAGACGCCATCGCCGCCAGTTCCGCATCGATCAAATCGGAGACAATTTCGTCTGAAACCAGTTCGCCGCGCTCCATGACTTCTTTGGCGCGCAGTCCGACGGGCGTCCCTGCCTTGACAGCAGCACGGAGCATATCACCGGTAGAAAGCTGGCGCATACCATGGCGGTCAACCAGACCCGCACTCTGCGTACCCTTACCAGCGCCGGGAGGGCCAAGAAGAATGATGTTCACGAACCGTCCCCCGATTTCGCCGCAGGTCTAAGCCCGGCGCTTTTTTCCGATTAATGGGTTCGGCCAAGCAGGGCCGCGCGTCAAGCCGACTAATGTCGAATATCAGCGCATCCGGCCCTTGAGCTTCGCCTTCTTGATCAGATCACCATATTGCAGCGCTAACAAGTGCGACTGGATCTGACTGATGGTGTCGACTGTCACGTTCACCACAATCAACAGCGACGTTCCGCCAAGGAAAAGCGGAATGCCGGTCTGCGCGATCATGTATTCCGGCAACACACAAACCACTGTCAGATAAACCGCACCAACCACAGTGATACGGGTCAGGACGTATTCCAGATAATCCGCAGTCCGCTTGCCCGGACGGATACCGGGGATGGACCCGCCATTCTTCTTAAGGTTGTCAGCGGTCTCTTCCGGATTGAACACCACGGCGGTGTAAAAGAAGCAGAAGAAGATGATCCCGACAGCATAGAGCGTCATGTACAACGGCTGCCCGTGGGCAAGATATTGATTGAGCGCCTGCAACACCGAGTAAAAGCCGCTTTCGGTATCCACAGAATTACCGGCAAACTGCGTAATCGTCAGCGGCAACAGAAGCAGCGAACTGGCGAAAATCGGCGGTATCACGCCTGCTGTGTTGATCTTGAGAGGGAGGTACGAACGCTCAGCCTGCATCATTCCACGCTGCGTCGCGCGCTTGGGATACTGGATGGTGAGGCGGCGCTGCGCGCGCTCCATAAAGGAGATTAACAGGATAAGGCCAACCACCATCACAAGGAAGGCGATAATAACCCACGGCGCGATGGATCCGGTCCGCCCACCTTCGAAAAGGTTCGTGGCGAAGCTGGGAAACTGAGCTACGATGCCTGCCATGATGATCAGTGAGATGCCGTTCCCGATCCCGCGACTGGTAATTTGCTCACCCAGCCACAACAGGAACATCGTTCCGCCGACCAGGTTGATAACTACGACGATGCGGAACATGTAACCGGGATTGACCACCGCTGCGAGGCCGTTCTGAGCGGCAAAGGTCTCGAGGCCGACAGCGAGGAAATAGCCCTGAATCGCGCAGAGCAACACAGCGCCGTAGCGGGTGTACTGATTGAGTTTCTGGCGGCCGCCAGCCCCTTCCTTCTTGAGCGCCGACAGCGCTGGATGAAGTGCCGAAGCCATCTGAACAACAATGGATGCCGTGATATAAGGCATCACGCCAAGCGCGATCAGGCTCATACGCTCTAGGCTACCGCCCGAAAAAGCATTGAAAAGATCAAGGATCCCGCCACGGGTCTGATCGTACAACTCACTCAGGATAAGCGGATTGACGCCCGGCAGCGGAACAAAGCTCAGGAACCGGAACACAATCAACGCGCCGATCGTGAACCAGATACGCTGCTTCAGCTCGGTAGCCTTGGCAAAATTGCCAAGATTAAGGTTGCTGGCGATATTGTCGGCGCGTGATGCCATGTCGTTGTGTCGATCCTAGCTCTTGATCCGGTGGTGTTGGCCGTTGAGCGGCCTTCTTCGAACCATTCATCGCGCGATTAAGCTGGGCTGCTCTGGAGGAGCAAAGCCGATAATGCGCGCGAGAGCGTAAGTAGGGAGCGCGGAGGCTCTTGTCGAACCCCCGCGCCACACCTTTTGTCGATTACTTTGCGCGCGCAGCCTTGTTGGCGTCACGGCGGGCGAGCTTCTTTTCGTGCTCTGGCGTGGGCGCAGGCGCCACTTCCACGGTGCCACCGGCCTTTTCGACAGCCGCAATAGCGCCCTTGGTCGCACCGGTCACGGCGAACGTAGCCTTTGTGGTAATCTCACCCTTGCCGAGCAGACGAACGCCGTCCTTGCCATCACGCACGAGGCCCACGGCCCGAAGAGTTTCCTCGGTGATCGTGGCTTTGGCGTCGAGCTTGCCAGCGTCAATGAACTTTTGGACCATGCCAACGTTCACTTCGGCGTAATCCTTAGCGAAGGGATTGTTGAAGCCACGCTTGGGAAGACGCATGTGAAGCGGCATCTGGCCGCCTTCGAAGCCCTTGATGGCCACGCCCGAACGGGCCTTCTGGCCCTTCTGGCCGCGGCCGGAGGTCTTGCCCTTGCCCGAGCCGATACCACGGCCGACACGGATCCGACCCTTGCGGGCGCCGGCATTGTCGCGGATGTCATTCAATTTCATGGTGTGCACTCGCTTTCGCTTTTGTCGCGCTGATAGAAAGGAAGGCCCCGACAAGCGGGGCCACCCTGGGAATTTTAGTCGACTACCTGTACCAGGTGCGGAACCTTAGCGATCGCGCCACGAACCTCAGGGGTATCCTGACGCTCCACGATCTTATGCATCTTGTTCAACCCCAGACCGATAAGGATCTGGCGCTGGCTGGCAGGACGACGAATGGGCGAACCCACCTGCTTTATCTTGATGGTTGCCATGTCGGATTACTCCACAATTGCCGCGGCATCGGCTTCAGCCTCGACCGCGTTGGCCCCGCCACGACCCAACAGGTCGGCGACCTTCTTGCCACGACGCTGAGCGACCGACTTCGGCGAAGTCTGCTCGGTAAGTGCGTCGAAGGTGGCGCGGATCATGTTGTAGGGGTTCGAGGTGCCGACCGACTTGGTCACCACGTCAGCAACGCCCAGGCTCTCGAAGACAGCGCGCATCGGACCGCCGGCGATGATGCCGGTCCCCGGAGGCGCCGTGCGAAGGGTCACCTTGCCCGCGCCGAAACGACCATTGCCGTCATGGTGCAGCGTGCGGCCTTCCTTGAGCGGAACACGGATCATTTTCTTGCGGGCCGAAGCGGTCGCTTTAGTGATCGCTTCCGGTACTTCGCGGGCCTTGCCGTGGCCGAAGCCAACGCGGCCCTGACCGTCGCCGACCACAACCAGCGCAGCAAAGCCAAAGCGCTTGCCGCCCTTCACGGTCTTGGAGACGCGGTTGATGTGCACCAGCTTTTCGATGATGCCGTCATCTTCTTCCTGCTTGCCGCCGCGGCGGTCATCGCGACCACCCCGACCACGTCCGCGATCGCCGCCACCGCCTTCGCGGTTGCCGCCGCGCCCACGGCCACGACGGCCCTGGGCTTCACCGGCGTCGCCGCCAGCCTCAACCGCCACATCGGGGGTTTCGATGGTGTTTTCGTCAGCCATGATCAGAACTCCAGCCCGCCTTCACGGGCGGCATCGGCCAGCGCCTTGACGCGGCCATGGAACAGGAACCCGCCGCGATCGAACACGACAGTGGTCACGCCCGCTTTCTTGGCGGCGTCGGCGATCGCCTTGCCGACAACGACAGCGGCATCGACATTCGCGCCGCTAGCCTTGGCGCCGAGCGTCGAGGCAGCAGCGACCGTGCGGCCTGCTGCATCATCGATGATCTGGGCGTAGATGTGACGCCCAGTGCGGTGAACCGAAAGACGGGGCTTGCCACCGGCACGTGCACGCAGAGCGGTACGAACCCGGCGACGGCGCCGTTCGAAAAGGGAAAGCTTTGCCATCTTATCTCTTCTTCCCTTCCTTGCGGAAGATAAACTCGCCGCGATAGGCAATACCCTTGCCCTTATAGGGCTCAGGCTTGCGCCACCGGCGGATCTCGGCCGCAAACTGACCAACGGCCTGCTTGTCGATGCCGGAAATCTCAATCGTGGTCTGATCCGGGGTCTTCACTTCAAGACCTTCGGGTACCGGCAGATCGACATCGTGGCTGTAGCCGAGCTGAAGCTTCAACGTCCGGCCTTGCGCGTTGGCACGATAGCCCACGCCCTTGATCACCAGCACCTTGGTGAAGCCCTCGGTGACGCCTTCGACGAGGTTCGAAACCAGCGTGCGCTGCATACCCCAGAAAGCACGTGCCTGACGGGTGTCATTGGCCGGCTTGACCGAGATCTCACCCTCTTCGACCTTGTAATCGATGAGATCCGACAGGCCGAGAGTAAGAGTGCCCTTGGGACCCTTCACGCTAAGCGTGCCGTTGTCGATGGTGGCCGAGACCCCGCCAGGGATCGCCACCGGCTTTTTACCGATGCGGCTCATCAGAACACCTCCGCCAGGACTTCGCCACCGACATTGTGGGTCCGTGCTTCAGCATCCGAAAGCACGCCCCGCGGGGTCGAGACGATGGTGATGCCAAGGCCATTGCGAATGGTCGGCAGTTCCTTGGAACCCGAATAAACGCGGCGGCCCGGCTTCGAAACGCGGGCGACGTGCTTGATCGCAGGCTCGCCTTCGAAGTACTTCAATTCGATCCGCAGCGCCTTGTGCTTACCCGAATGGTCTTCGCTGAAGCCACGGATGTAGCCTTCACGCTGAAGCACTTCGAGCACACTTGCACGCAGGTTGCTCGCCGGGGTCAGGACAGAGTCCTTCTTGGCGCGCTGCCCGTTGCGGATGCGGGTGAGCATGTCACCCAGAGGATCGGTCATAGCCATTGTTCAGTCCTCACCAGCTCGACTTGGTCAGGCCGGGAATCATCCCGCTGTTGCCGAGTTGACGCAGTTCGATACGGTTGATGCCGAACTTGCGGTAATAGCCGCGCGGGCGGCCGGTGGTGGCGCAGCGATTGCGCACCCGGGTCGGGTTCGCGTTGCGCGGAAGCTCTGCCATCTTGAGGCGCGCAACCAGACGCTCGGTCTCGTCAAGCGATTCATCGGCAGCAATCGCCTTCAGCTTCTCGTACTTCGCAGCGTACTGCTTGACGAGCTTCTTGCGACGCTCATTCTTGTTGATGGAACTCAGTTTCGCCATGGACTTAAGCTCTCTTGCCTAGTGTCGTATCGCGGAAGCGGCTCACGCCGCTTCCTTCTGTTCAGTCTTGGCATCGCCCTGGAAGGGGAAGCCGAACAGACGCAGCAACTCGCGCGCCTCTTCGTCGGTGTTCGCGCTGGTGGTCACGATGATGTCCATCCCGCGCACCTTGTCGATCTTGTCGTAGCTGATTTCGGGGAACACGATCTGTTCCTTCAGCCCCATCGCGTAGTTTCCACGGCCATCAAACGACTTGGCGTTCAGCCCGCGGAAGTCACGGATCCGCGGCATGGCCACGGTTACGAGACGATCGAGGAATTCGTACATGCGCTCACGGCGCAGGGTAACCTTGCAACCGATCGGCATGCCTTCACGCAGTTTGAACTGCGCGATCGACTTCTTGGCGATGGTGATGACGGGCTTCTGGCCTGCGATCAACGCCATTTCCTCGGCTGCGGTTTGGACCTTCTTCTTGTCCTGGCTCGCTTCGCCAACGCCCATGTTAAGCGTGATCTTTTCAAGCTTAGGGACTTCAAGACGGTTCTTGTAACCGAACTTTTCGGTCATGGCCTGCACGATCTCAGAATCGTACTTTGCCTTCATCCGGGCGGTATAATCAGCCATCGATGGTCTCCCCACTCTTCACGGCGACACGCACCTTCTTCCCGTCCTTCACTTCAAAGCGAACACGGGTAGCCTTGCCGGTCTTGGGATCAGCAAGCGCAACCTTAGAGATCGCCATCGGAGCCGCGAAACGGTCGATACCGCCCTGTGGGTTCTGCTGGCTGGGCTTACGGTGACGGGCGACGATGTTTACGCCGTCCACAACAACCTTGCCGTCCTTCGGCATGACTTGGGCAACCATACCGGTGCGCCCCTTGTCCTTGCCGGACAGGACGACGACATTGTCACCCTTCTTGATCTTTGCGGCAGCCATCACAGCACCTCCGGAGCAAGGCTGATGATCTTCATGAAGCCGCGACCGCGCAGTTCGCGAACCACCGGGCCAAAGATACGGGTGCCGATCGGCTCCTCGTTCTTGTTCACGAGAACAGCAGCGTTCGTGTCAAACCGGATGACGGTGCCATCCGGACGACGCACGTCTTTGCGGGTGCGCACGATCACGGCACGGTGAACGTCGCCCTTCTTGACCTTAGCGCGCGGCTGCGCCTCCTTGATGGAGACGACGATCACGTCGCCGACACCCGCGGTACGACGCTTAGACCCGCCCAGCACCTTAATGCACTGGACGCGCTTTGCGCCGCTGTTGTCCGCGACGTCGAGATTGGATTGCATCTGGATCATCGATCCGTTTCCTTCTCACTGGCTTGCCAAGACACCCAAACCGACTGGGGCCTGGCAGTTCCGATTACGTCAGTTTCAGTTACCCGCAGCTGCCACGTCGAGGTCGGCTTCAACCGCCTGCACGCCGCCCGCCACGACCCGGTCCTTTACGATCCAGGTCTTGGTCTTCGACATCGGGCGGGTCTCTTCGATCCGCACCACGTCGCCCACGGTGAATTCGTTGTTCTCGTCGTGCGCGTGATACTTCTTCGAACGACGGATGATCTTCCCGTAGAGCGGGTGCTTCACCTTGCGTTCGACCAACACGGTCACGGTCTTGTCTGTCTTGTCGGAGCTCACAGTCCCGACGAGGATACGCTTGGGCATTGTGCTACTCCTTACGCCTTAACGGCGGCGGCTTTCGCCGCACGCTCGTTTTGCAGCGTCTTGATCTGCGCGATAGTCCGGCGCACCTGACGGATACGCGAAGGAGCCTCGAGCTGGTTGGTCGCAGCCTGGAACCGCAGATTGTACTGCTCGCGCTTCAGCTCGGTGAGCTCGGCAGACAGCTGGTCATCGGTTTTGGTGCGAAGGTCCGCAAAGTCGGCCATTATTCGCCTCCCAGGTGGCTGGTGTCACCGAGACGGGCGACAACCTTGGTCTTGATCGGCAGCTTCATTGCTGCACGCTCGAACGCTTCGGCAGCCAGCGGACCAGCCACACCATCGAGTTCGAATAGGATGCGGCCCGGCTTCACGCGCGCGGCCCAGTATTCGACCGAGCCCTTGCCCTTACCCTGACGGACTTCGGCAGGCTTCTTGGTCACGGGCACATCGGGGAACACGCGGATCCAAAGACGACCCTGACGCTTGATGTGGCGGGTGATGGCACGACGCGCAGCTTCAATCTGACGCGCGGTGATCCGCTCGGGTTCCAGCGCCTTGAGGCCGTAAGAACCAAAGTTAAGGGTGGTGCCACCCTTCGCTTCGCCCTTGATCCGTCCCTTGAACTGCTTGCGGAACTTGTGCTTTTTCGGTTGCAACATGGTCTGTTACCTCAACGAGCCGGCCGGACGCCGGAAGTCTGGGCTTCCATCATCAGGCGGTCCTGCGCGGTCGGATCATGGGCGAGAATTTCACCCTTGAAGATCCATACCTTGATCCCGATGATCCCGTAGGCGGTCAGCGCCTCGGTATCGGCGTAATCGATGTTGGCGCGCAGCGTGTGCAGCGGAACGCGGCCTTCGCGGTACCATTCAACGCGGGCAATTTCTGCCCCGCCGAGACGGCCACCACACACAATCTTGATGCCCTCGGCACCAAGACGCAGCGCTGACTGAACCGCACGCTTCATCGCCCGGCGGAACGCAACGCGGCGAACCAGCTGGTCGGCAATGCCCTGCGCCACAAGCTTGGCGTCAATTTCCGGCTTGCGGATTTCAACGATGTTGAGCTTGACGTCGCTGGGCGTCATGGTCGCAAGCTTCGAGCGAAGCTTTTCGATGTCCGCACCCTTCTTGCCGATGATGACACCGGGACGCGCCGCATAGATCGACACGCGGCACAGCTTGGCCGGACGCTCGATCACCACCTTGGAAACTGCCGCCTGCGGCAGGTTCTTCATGATGTACTTGCGGATCGCTACGTCTTCCTTGAGCAGCTGCGCGTAGTCACGCCCTTCGGCGTACCAGCGGCTGTCCCAAGTGCGGTTGATCTGCAGGCGCAGACCGATTGGATTGCTCTTCTGGCCCATCTTACGCCTCTTCTGCTTCGCGAACGACGATCCGAAGCCGGCTGAACGGCTTAAGGATACGGGTCGACTTACCACGACCGCGAGTGTGGAACCGCTTCATCGTAATCGACTTGCCCACCGAGGCTTCCGCCACGATCAGCGCATCGACGTCGAGGTTGTGGTTGTTTTCAGCATTGGCGATCGCCGACGCGAGAACCTTGCTCGCATCGCGTGCCATTGCCCGCTTCGAGAAGGCGAGGATGTTCAATGCATCTTCGGCCTTCTTGCCACGGATCAGAGCAGCCACAAGGTTAAGCTTCTGCGCCGAACCACGAATTGTGGTCCCGACGGCCAGCGCCTCGTTTTCGCCCACGCGGCGGGGTGCTTTTGCCTTGCCCATTAGCGCTTGCCCTTCTTGTCGGCAGCGTGGCCGGGGAAGGTGCGCGTGGGCGCAAATTCACCAAGCTTGTGCCCGACCATCTCTTCCGAAACCGAAACGGGAATGAACTTGTGCCCGTTGTAAACATTGAAGGTGAGCCCGACGAACTGCGGCAGAATCGTCGAGCGACGCGACCAGGTCTTGATCGGTTTGGTGTTGCTCGCTTCCTGCGCGGTCTCAGCCTTCTTCAAAAGGCTCAGCTCGACAAACGGACCTTTCCATACGGAACGTGCCATCGTCTTTTACCTCTTCTTCTTCGCGTGACGCGAACGGATGATCATCTTGTCCGTCTGCTTGTTATGGCGAGTGCGGGCACCCTTGGTCGGCTTGCCCCACGGAGTCACCGGATGGCGACCACCGGAGGTCCGGCCTTCACCACCGCCGTGCGGGTGGTCGACCGGGTTCTTAGCAACACCGCGGGTCAGCGGGCGCACGCCCATCCAACGCTTACGGCCAGCCTTGGCGAAATTCTGGTTGCCGTTGTCGGGGTTCGAAACCGCTCCAACCGTGCCCATGCAATCGGCGCGCAGGTAGCGTTGTTCACCCGAGTTCAGGCGGACGATGACCATTGCACGATCACGACCGACGACCTGCACATAGGTGCCGGCCGAACGAGCGATCTGACCGCCCTTGCCCGGCTTCATCTCAACGTTGTGGCAGATCGTGCCAACCGGCATCTGACCCAGCAGCATCGCATTGCCTGGCTTGGTATCGACCTTCTCGCCAGCGACGACCTGATCGCCCACCGCAAGACGCTGCGGAGCAATGATATAGGTCTGTTCGCCATCTTCGTACTTCACCAGAGCGATAAAGGCCGTGCGGTTGGGGTCATATTCCAGACGCTCGACAGTCGCCGGCATATCCCACTTGCGACGCTTAAAGTCGATGAAGCGGTACTTCTGCTTGTGACCACCAGCGATGCCACGCGAGGTGACATGGCCCTTGTTATTGCGACCACCGGTTTTGCGCTTGCCTTCGGTAAGCGCCTTGACCGGCTTGCCCTTGTAGAGCGCCGACTTGTCGACCAGAATCAGACCGCGGCGTGCGGGACTGGTCGGTTTATAGTTCTTGAGTGCCATTGTTCGTTTCCTGTCCCTTGGCCTCAGATACCGCTGGTGATGTCGATCATTTCACCCTCAGCGAGGGTGACAATGGCCTTCTTCACGTCGGAGCGCTGGTAAGCCTTACCCTTCCAGCGCTTGGTCTTACCCTTTTGAACCAAGGTGTTCACGGCGACGACCTTCTTGTCGTAGATCGCCTCGATCGCTTCCTTGATCTGCGGCTTGGTCGCGCTGTTGGCAACCTTGAAGACCACGGCGTTGTTTTCCGACGCAAGGGTCGATTTTTCCGTGATGTGCGGCGCGATGATCACGTCGTAGTGACGCGCATCGACAGTCTGCTTTTTAGCCATTGAAGCGCGCCTCCAGCTTTTCGACAGCGGCCTTGGTCAGCACCAGCGTGTCGTGGTTGAGGATGTCATAGACATTGGCGCCCATTGCCGGGAGGACGTTGATCCCCGGCAGGTTGCCAGCAGCCTTCTTGAAGCCTGCGTCGACCTGTTCGCCGTCAATCACCAGCACCTTGCCCGAAAGACCACCCTTGGCGAGCTGACCCTTGAGCACCTTGGTCTTGGCCTCCGCCAGTGCCAGGGTGTCGACGACCACGAGGCCGCTCTTGGCTTTGCTCGAAAGCGCCATCTTCAGACCCAATGCGCGGATCTTCTTGTTGAGCGACTGCTCGAAGTCACGCTTGCGCGCACCGTGAGCCTTGCCGCCGCCGATGAAGATCGGAGCTGCACGATCGCCGTGACGGGCGGTACCGCCACCCTTCTGCTTGCCGAACTTCTTGCCGGTGCGAGCCACGTCCGAACGCTCGCGCGTCGGGCGGGCCGTGCCGCGGCGGTTTTCGAGCTGCCAGGTCACGACCCGGTGAAGGATATCGGCGCGCGGCTCGATGCCGAACACGTCATCCGACAGTTCGATGTCGCCCGAGGCCTTGCCCTCGATGTTCTGAACCTTAATCTTCATGGCTCAGCCTTCCTTATTTTCGTCGGCGGCCGGAGCGTCGGTTTCAACAGCTTCGATCACGGCCACGTCTTCAGCGGCCGTTTCTACAACTGCGGGAACCTCGTCGGCCTGCGGAGCGTGCTTCGACAGGACTGCACCGGGGAACGGAGCACCTTCAGGAGCCGGCAGCTTCACTGAGTCGCGAACAAGCAGCCACCCGTTCTTAGCGCCCGGGACTGAGCCCTTGACGAACAGGAGGCCGCGCTCTGCATCGGTGCGGACGATTTCGAGGTTCTGCTGGGTGCGCTGACGGTCGCCCATGTGGCCGGCCATCTTCTTACCCTTGAACACGCGGCCCGGATCCTGACGGTTACCGGTCGAACCGTGAGCACGGTGAGAGATCGAGACACCGTGGGTTGCGCGCATACCGCCGAAGCCCCAACGCTTCATGGCGCCAGCAAAGCCCTTACCCTGCGTGTGACCGGTGATGTCAACCATCTGGCCGGCAATGAAATGCTCGGCACTGATCGTGGCACCAACCGGGACGAGCGCATCGGCGCTGTCTACACGGAATTCGGCGACCTGCTTCTTCAAGCCAACATCAGCCTTCGCGAAATGCTCACGCTGCGGCTTGGCAACATTCTTTTGCTTGGCTTCGCCCGCGCCCAACTGGACAGCAAAGTAGCCATCACGGTCAGCAGTGCGGTGCGAAACCACCTGGCAATCTTCCAGCGCGAGAACGGTAACGGGCACGTGCCGTCCATCCTCCTGGAAGAGGCGGGTCATCCCGACTTTCTTTGCGATAACGCCGGTGCGCATCGTCAGTTACTCCTCAACAGAGGCACCCAGCAGACCATCCGCAAGGTGCGTGTGAGACTGCGCACAAAAGCCCGCAGCCCCGGTTCAGCCCAAATTGTCATGCATCGCCCCGTCCGGGCTGAGTGCTCCGCTTGGCCGGGTGGCCACTGGAGCGAGACGGGGGACGCAGCCCGGATGGTTCATCCGGCGGTATCCACCCTATCGTCAGGCGGAGCGATTAAGGCTCCAACGATAGAGGCCCCCTGCAAATTGCGGGGGGCATTTCGGCCAGCTTACGCCAGCTTGATTTCAACGTTCACGCCGGCAGCAAGGTCGAGCTTCATCAAAGCATCGACGGTCTGGGCGTTGGGCTGCACGATATCGAGCAACCGCTTGTAAGTGCGAACTTCGAACTGCTCGCGCGACTTCTTGTCGACGTGCGGGCCGCGGTTCACGGTAAACTTCTCGATACGCGTCGGCAGTGGAATGGGGCCACGAATAAGAGCGCCAGTGCGGCGTGCCGTATCGGCGATCTCACCAGTTGCCTGGTCGAGAACGCGGTGATCGAACGCCTTAAGGCGAATACGGATATTCTGAGCTTCCATGTCCAACTACCGATGCGAAAGAGCCAAGGAGCAACCGGTTACCCGGTTTTTCCCAAAAACAAAGGCCGGCCCCGCTTTATTCCGGTTTCCCGTCAGCGGGCGGCCCTCTTCAAAACTCGTTACAGACGGGACGAATCTCGTCTGCGGATGCGCGCCTATACGGAGAGCGCCCCCCCGTGGCAAGAGCCATCTGAAAGGAAATTACGCGCGGGGGAAATGACCGCTCGAAAATTCCTCAAAGACAACCTGCCCTCGCCCAAAAAGGCCCGGCAGCTCTTCCGAGCGGCCGGGCCTGTTTTGCGTTCAGTCAGCTCCCTTGAAGGAGCGAAACCTTACTTGGTGATCTTGGCAACGACGCCCGAACCAACGGTGCGGCCGCCTTCGCGGATTGCGAAGCGCAGACCTTCGTCCATGGCGATCGGTGCAATCAGCTTCACGCCGATCGAAACGTTGTCGCCCGGCATCACCATTTCGGTACCTGCGGGAAGGACTACTTCGCCGGTCACGTCGGTGGTGCGGAAGTAGAACTGCGGGCGGTAGTTGGCGAAGAACGGCGTGTGACGGCCACCTTCGTCCTTCGACAGCACGTAGACTTCGGCTTCGAACTCGGTGTGCGGCTTGACCGTACCGGGCTTGCACAGCACCTGGCCGCGCTCGACTTCTTCACGGGCCACACCACGGATCAGGGCGCCGACGTTGTCGCCAGCTTCACCACGATCGAGCAGCTTGCGGAACATTTCCACGCCGGTGACGGTGGTCTTGCGGGTATCCTTGATGCCGACGATTTCGACTTCTTCACCAACGTTGACGATGCCGGTTTCGATACGGCCGGTCACCACGGTGCCGCGACCCGAGATCGAGAACACGTCTTCGATCGGCATCAGGAACGGCTTGTCGATCGGACGATCGGGCTGCGGGATGTAGCTGTCGACGGCTTCGATCAGAGCGATCACCGAATCCTTGCCGATGTTGTCATCACGGCCTTCGAGAGCGGCCAGAGCCGAACCCTTGATGATCGGAATGTTATCACCGTCGAAGTCATACGAGCTGAGCAGCTCGCGCACTTCCAGTTCGACGAGCTCAAGGATTTCCTCGTCGTCGACCTGGTCGACCTTGTTCATGTAAACGACCAGCGCGGGCACGCCGACCTGACGGGCAAGCAGGATGTGCTCACGGGTCTGGGGCATCGGACCGTCGGCAGCGTTCACGACCAGGATCGCGCCGTCCATCTGGGCGGCACCGGTGATCATGTTCTTCACGTAGTCAGCGTGACCCGGGCAATCGACGTGCGCGTAGTGACGGGCAGCCGATTCATATTCGACGTGCGCGGTCGAGATGGTGATCCCGCGCTCACGCTCTTCGGGAGCCTTGTCGATGTTGGCGAAGTCCACGGCGGCGCCGCCGTAGGTTTCTGCCATCACCTTGGTGATCGCGGCGGTAAGCGTGGTCTTGCCATGGTCAACGTGACCGATGGTGCCGATGTTGCAGTGCGGCTTATTCCGCTGGAACTTTTCCTTAGCCATTTCTCTGGTGTACCTTCTTGAATGAAACAATGTGTTCGCGGGAGAACGGCGGTGCCCGCTGAATCAGGCGCCGCCCCTAGACTGCTGGCGCAGCTTAGGCAAGTTTCTCCTTGACCTCGGCTGCGACGTTTGCGGGAACTTCGTCGTAATGCGAGAACTGCATGGAGTAGTTCGCGCGCCCTTGCGTGAATGAACGCAGTTCATTGACGTAGCCGAACATGTTGGCGAGCGGCACGTTGGCCTCAACCGCCTGGGCATTGCCCCGCGTATCGGTGCCCTGAATCTGTCCGCGCCGGCTGTTGAGATCGCCGATAACATCGCCCAGATATTCATCGGGGGTGATGACTTCGACCTTCATGATCGGTTCGAGCAGCTTGATGCCGGCCTTCTGCGCGACTTCACGCATCGCACCGCGCGCGGCGATTTCGAACGCAATCGCGCTCGAGTCGACGTCGTGGTACGCACCATCGGTCAGCTTGATGCTGAAATCGATGATCGGGAAGCCGACCAGGTGACCGCTGGCCGCCTGTTCACGGAAGCCCTTTTCGATCGCCGGGATGTATTCGCGCGGGATGTTACCGCCCTTGATCACGTCCTCGAAGATCACGCCCTGGCCACGCTCACCGGGGATGACCGTGACCTTCACGCGGCCGAACTGGCCCGAGCCGCCCGACTGCTTCTTGTGGGTGTAATCGACTTCGACTTCCCGGGCGAGGTATTCGCGGTAAGCCACCTGCGGCGCGCCGACGTTGGCTTCGACCTTGAATTCGCGCTTCATGCGATCGACGATGATGTCGAGGTGCAATTCGCCCATGCCCTTGATGATCGTCTGGCCCGATTCATGATCGGTCGATACGCGGAAGCTGGGATCTTCAGCCGACAGGCGGTTGAGCGCGATGCCCATCTTTTCCTGGTCAGCCTTGGTCTTGGGTTCCACGCTGAGTTCGATCACCGGCTCGGGGAATTCCATCCGTTCGAGCACGATCGGCGCATTTGCAGCGCAGAGCGTGTCGCCGGTGGTGGTTTCCTTCATACCGGCCAGCGCGATGATGTCGCCCGCGAAGGCTTCATCCACGTCCTTGCGCTCGTTCGCATGCATTTCCAGCATACGACCGACCTTTTCCTTCTTGTCCTTCACCGAGTTCAGATACGTGCCCTTGTTGAGCATGCCCGAATAGATGCGGATGAAGGTAAGGCTGCCGACGAACGGATCGTTCATCACCTTGAACGCGAGCGCGCTGAACGGTGCTTCGTCAGACGCGGGGCGGCTATCCGGTTCGTCGCTGTCCATCTTGACGCCTTGGACGTCCTCGATGTCGAGCGGCGAAGGCAGGTAATCGACCACGGCATCGAGCAGGGGCTGCACGCCCTTGTTCTTGAAGGCCGAACCGCAGCAGACCGGCACGAACGACTGGTTAAGCGTCCCCTTGCGGATCAGCGCCTTCAGCGTTGCGGTGTCGGGCTCGTTGCCTTCGAGATAGGCTTCCATCGCCTCATCGTCTTGTTCGACGGCGAGTTCGATCAGCTCGCTGCGATAGGTCGCAGCTTCGTCAGCCAGATCAGCCGGAATGTCTTCGTAAACGAATTCGGCGCCGAGCGACTCATCCTTCCAGATGATCGCACGATTGTGGACGAGATCGACCAGACCCTTCAGGTCGGCTTCCAGACCGATCGGAATGTAAAGCACCGCCGGCTTTGCGCCGAGGCGATCGATGATCGACTGAACGCAATATTTGAAGTTGGCGCCAGTGCGGTCCAACTTGTTGATGAAGCACATTCTGGGGACGCCGTACTTGTCAGCTTGACGCCACACAGTTTCCGACTGCGGCTCCACGCCGGCCACGCCGTCGAAGCAGGCCACCGCGCCGTCCAACACGCGCAGGCTGCGTTCGACTTCGATGGTGAAGTCGACGTGCCCGGGGGTGTCGATGATGTTGATGCGGTGCTCCGGACCGTCAGCGACCGACCAGAAGCAGGTCGTGGCCGCCGAGGTGATGGTGATCCCGCGCTCCTGCTCCTGCTCCATCCAATCCATCGTCGCCGCGCCATCGTGCACTTCGCCGATCTTGTAGGACTTGCCGGTGTAGTAGAGGATACGCTCGGTCGTGGTCGTCTTGCCGGCGTCGATATGGGCCATAATGCCGATATTGCGGTAGCGGTCGAGCGGATGGCTGCGTGCCATGATGAATTCCTTGGTGTTGGAGAAGCGGCCCGGCCCAACAAGTGGCCTGCAGCGCGCTCCATATAGTGATGATTGTGACAGCCGGAAGACCCTTCCCCCGGCTGCCTCCAATCAGCGATCTTACCAGCGGTAGTGCGAGAAGGCGCGGTTCGCGTCCGCCATGCGGTGCGTATCTTCGCGCTTCTTCACAGCGTTGCCACGGTTGTTGGCGGCATCCAGAAGCTCACCCGACAGACGCGCTGCCATGGTGGTTTCCGGACGACCGCGCGCAGCCGTGATCAGCCAGCGGATGGCCAGAGCCTGGGCACGCTCGGGGCGAACTTCCACAGGCACCTGATAGGTGGCCCCGCCAACGCGGCGGCTGCGCACTTCGACCTGCGGCTTCACATTGTTCAGCGCATCATGGAACAGCTGGATCGGGTCCGCCTTGGCCTTGGCCTCGACAGTCTGGAGCGCGCTGTAGACGATGCCTTCGGCAACGGCCTTCTTACCATCGTACATGAGGTTGTTCATGAACTTGGAAAGGATCTGATCCCCGTACTGGGGATCGGGCAGGATGATCCGCTTTTCGGGACGACGACGACGTGACATAATTCTTAACTCCTTCGGAGTGGTCGCTCACGTCCGTGAGCGCCCTGCGGCTCCGGCCCACTCCCCCGCCCGGCCACCCATAGGCTATCCTGTAGGATGGCCGGGCGGAGGAGCGGACCGGAGCCGGTCCCGCGTTAAACCTTACTTCGGACGCTTGGCGCCGTACTTCGAGCGGCTCTTCTTGCGGTCCTTCACGCCCTGCGTATCGAGCACGCCGCGAAGGACGTGGTAACGAACGCCGGGAAGGTCGCGCACACGGCCGCCGCGGATCAGCACAACCGAGTGCTCCTGCAGGTTGTGGCCTTCACCCGGGATGTAGCTGATGACTTCGCGCTGGTTGGTCAGGCGAACCTTGGCCACCTTGCGCAGCGCCGAGTTCGGCTTCTTCGGGGTCGTGGTGTAAACGCGGGTGCAAACGCCGCGCTTCTGCGGGTTCTGCTCCATCGCAGGGACCTTGGACTTGGCCTTCTGCGGAACGCGGCCCTTGCGGACCAGCTGGTTGATTGTCGGCATTAGTTCTCACTTCACCTGATGAGGGTGACACC
>ERZ1022756.154-NODE-154-length-23239-cov-22.615166_pt1 | contig 23239 bp, 18 predicted proteins | sample MGYA00520902_ERZ1022756 | MGnify/ENA primary metagenome ERZ1022756 (study PRJEB33162, sample SAMN09537601) | freshwater metagenome | isolation source: freshwater | place: Canada:Alberta | collected 2017-07 | study: EMG produced TPA metagenomics assembly of the...
CCGCGCCAACGACGGCGATCATCGCGGCGGTCGCGCCAGTGATTGTCACCATAAGCAGCAACCTGGCCAAACGGGGATGCGCTATCCTGGAAGCCGGCAGCAATCGGAGCGGCCTCAGCGGGCAAGGTGGCGGCCTGCGCAGGAGCGGCGAAGATGGCCATCGATCCGGCGGCGGCGAGCAGTGCAAGGTGTTTCATTGGTGCGGTTCCTTGTGGCGACTCCGCTTGGGAGTGACCCTCTTTTCGTTCAGGTTACACGAACACTGGATGAACGAGTTGCTCAGGAAACAGCAGGTTTTGTTCAGATAAGGAAGAAGCGGGATGAACGGTGGCTCAGGCGCGTTTGATTGCCGCTTTGTCGCGCAGACGCGGGGTGAGCGGGGCAAGATGCGAAAGTTCTGCATATTCGTCGGACGTGGCCTTGCCCGCCACGAGCGCGCGAAATACCCGCGCGACGCTCCATTCGGCAGCGCCGATGGCGACGCGTTCCAGCATGTCGCCAGCCTGCACCTCACCGCTTTCGATCACGCGGAAATACCAACCGGTGCGGCCCGTTTTGACGATCCTCGCCACCATCCCCTTGTGGCCAAAGCGATGCTCGATCTTCCAGCACGGCTGGCGTGGCTGGCTTACTTCGATAAGCGCCGTACCGAAACGGAAGCGGTCACCGATGTGAACGTGATCTTCCAGGAGGCCCGTGACAGCGATGTTCGACCCGAAGCCGCCCGGTTCGTCCAGTGCCGGATGATCGCCGATCTCCCCCCGCCACCACGCATGGTGATCCAGCGGGTAGAGGTGCAGTGCCATCTCCGGCCCGCCATGCACGGAGCGGTCGGCCTGTTCGTCGGGGGCGAGGCCTTCGGACAGCACCTGCACAATGCCGTCGCGCGGCCGCTTGGCAATGGCGCTTGTTTCCGCTCCGTTGAAGGGGCGGACGGTGCCGGTGCACACGGCTTCGATGGTCCAGATGCTCATGGCTTTCTCACAGTCAGATCGATCCAGTCGCGTTCCACATTGTCAAACCCACCGCCAAGATACTGCCGCACATCGACAAGCCGCCAGCCGGATGCGCCATATTGTGACTGGAGCCAAGCGGCATCGGGGAAGTTGTAGAACCGGCCAAGGCCATCACGACCCTCATCGCCGCCAAGCTTGAAATTCGCAAAATGCCAGCCGCCGGGACGCAAGGCGCGGTGGATGCGGGCCAGCACATCGGGCAGCGCCGCGCGCGGGCAGTGCAGCAGGCTGGCGTGCGCCCAGACAGCATCATAGGCAGCGTCGCTATCGAGTTCATGGAACGCCATCACCCGCGCGCCCAGACCAAAGCGTGCGTTGGCTTTGGCGACCATAGCAGGGGTCGCATCGGTTGCATCGACCGCGAACCCGCGCACCTTCATCCGCGCCGCATCCTGCCCGCCGCCGCAGCCGAGTTCGAGCACCCGACTGCCCGGCTCCAACCGGTCCAGAAAGGCATCGAGTTGCGGGCTGTGGGTCTGTGCGGACGTAAAAGTGTAGTGCGGCGCGCGCGCCTGATAGAAGGCGATCGTGTCCGGATCAGTGCTCACGCGTCCTGCGCTGCTTCCGCTGCCTCGCGGTCACGCTGGGCGCGGGACTTCTTTTCCGCTGCCGTCTTCAATTGCCCGCAAGCCGCATCAATATCGCGTCCGCGCGGGGTGCGCACCGGCGCTGAGAAACCGCCTTCGAAGACGATTTCCGAAAAGCGGCGGATCCGGTCCGGCTTCGACGTTTCGTAGCCCGCGCCCGGCCAGGGGTTGAACGGAATCAGATTGACCTTGGCCGGCAAGTTGTACTGGCGAAGCAACCGCACAAGTTCGCGCGCGTCATCGTCGCTGTCGTTCTTGTCACGAATCATCACATATTCGAAGGTGATGCGCCGCGCGTTGGACGCCCCGGGATAGTCGGCGCAGGCCTGAAGCAGATCGTCGATGCCGTATTTCTTGTTCAAAGGCACCAGTTCGTCGCGCACCTCCTTGCGCACGCCGTGCAGCGAGACCGCGAGGTTTACGCCAATTTCCTCACCGCAGCGTTCCATCATCGGGATGACGCCGCTGGTGGACAGCGTGATGCGGCGTTTGGAGAGAGCAAGGCCATCGCCGTCCATCACCAGCTTCAGCGCATCGCGCACGTGGTCGAAATTATACAGCGGCTCGCCCATGCCCATCATCACGATGTTGGTGAGCAGGCGGCCATCGGCGGTGTAGTGGCCCGCCTCGTCATCCTCGTCGATCACGTCAGCATCGCTGATCATGGTGCCGCGCGGCCATTCACCCAAAGCATCGCGGGCGAGCATGACCTGACCGACGATCTCCCCGGGCGTGAGGTTGCGCACCAGCCGCATCGTGCCGGTGTGGCAGAACGAACAGGTAAGCGTGCAGCCGACCTGGCTGGAGACGCAGAGTGTGCCGCGCGTCTCATCAGGGATGAACACCATCTCGAAATCATGGCCATCGGCGGTGCGCAGCAGCCACTTGCGGGTGCCATCGACCGAATGCTGCGCCTCGACCACATCGGGGCGGCCGATCACGAAGCGTTCGGCGAGCCACGGGCGCATCGGCTTGGCGATGTCGGTCATCGCCTCGAAATCGGTGACGCCGCGGTGGTAGAGCCAGTGGAACACCTGCTTGGCGCGCAGCTTGGCGGCCTTGTCATCAAGCCCGGCTTCGGCGAACAATTCACGGATGCGCGGGCGGGGCAGGCCGATCAGATCGACACGGCCATCGGCACGCGGCGTGATGTCGCGCGAAGCGGGGACCGGGTCAACGAGGCCCGGAATGGACATGAGTGCGGTGTCGGACATGAGGGTTGCGAATATAGTCGCGGATGCAGCGTTTGACCAGTCAGCGTGGTTTGGCACATCCGACGGTCGCCGCATCGATCGCGGTCGCCGCCCCGGCAAGCGTATAACGGTCGGTGAAGCCCCCACCCTTGGCGCTTTTTGCAGAGACGCTCATTCCCGAAGCTGACCGCAAGGCCGCGATGATCGCGGCATCGGCGCGGGCATCGGCGGCCCAGGCATTGCGCCCCTTGGCGACAAGATCGAACCGCGCGCCGCCCACCGCCAGTCGAACCTTGCCCTTATCATCCACATCGCGCGACAACACGATGTGCAGCGCGCCGCGCACCTGCTTGTCCGGCCAGTGCGACACCGTCGCATAGGCAGGCTGCGGCGCGGAACCTTGCGCCTTGGCGATGGCATAGCACCGCTGGGGCTTGGCATCCTTGAACGCCGCCCAGCTTTCGTAAACGCCAAGACTTTCCCGCGCGGCGATCGGCGATGCGGCAAGCATCAGTACGGCGATCAGCCAGAACCTAGTCATAGGCGATCCCCATGACCTCCCATTCGCGGCTACCGGACGGCAAAGCGACCACGCGCAAATCCCCCACGCCCGCGCCGCGCAGCGCGCGAGCCAGCGGGGAGTTCCAGCCGATCCGGCCTGCTCCCGCGTCCTGTTCGTCATCGCCCACCAGCGTCACGGTTTGGCGATTGTCGTCCTCGTCCGCGATTTCTACCCGTGCGCCAAAGAACACGCGGGCCCTGTCAACCTGCGCTGCCGGATCGACCACCCTCAGCGTCTTCATCCGCTTGATCAGATGCGTCAATTCGCGGTCGATCTCGCGCATTTTCTTGCGGCCATAAAGGTAATCGCCGTTCTCGCTGCGGTCGCCATTGCCTGCGGCCCAGCTGACGATCTCAACGATCGCGGGGCGCTCTGTGCCCAGCAGGTGATCATACCGCGCCTTCAGCGCAGCCATGCCCGCTGGCGTGATCGGAGGCCCCCCCGGCTTCATCGCCAATCAGCGCAGGAAGCTGTCGACAGTGCGCGGCATGCCCGCCTGTTCGGGGTACATATGCGAATAGGTGACTGCATTGCCGATCACGCGCATCACGTAATACCGCGTTTCGAAATTGGCGGGAATCTTCTCGACCCAGGTGACCCAGTCGATCGCGCCGGTGCGCGGATCGCCGTTGAGGCGCAGCCACTGGTTCACGCGCCCCGGCCCTGCGTTGTAGGCCCCCACAGCGAGCGGGAATGCACCCCCGTAATAGCTCATCATCCGCGCGAAGTAGGCATCGCCCAGCTGGATGTTGTAGGATGGCGAACCGGTGAGATCGGCCGAAAGATACTGCATCCCCAGTTTGCCCGCCTGTTCGCGCGCGGTTCCGGGCATCAGCTGCATGATCCCGCGCGCGCCGGCATGGCTTTCACGCGTGCGGTCAAATTCACTTTCCTGCCGGGCGACGGCGTGAACCATCACCCAGTCATTGATCGCAGGCGGCGTGGCCACCACGGGGAAGCCGATGCGTTCTAGGCCCGAAAGCCCGTTCTCGCCCGCCTTCATGCCGAGCACCACGGCGAGTTCGTCCAGACCGACTTCGCGTGCCAGCATCGCTGCCATTAGCATTTCGGTCTGCGTGACGGCTTCATCGCCCAAGGCTTCGAAGAAGCGGCGTTCGGTGCGCCAGTCGCGGCGGCTTTTGGCAAGGGCGCGGATCGCCTTCACGACGGGACGCGCTTCGAACTCGGCGCGGACGGAAGCGTCCATGGCCGGTTGTTGCAGACCGGCAAAACCGGGCATTGGACGGCCCAATGCAGACAGGGCAAGCTGACCGTAATAGTATTCGGGCCAGCGCGCGGCCATTTCGAAATAACGGCTTGCCGCCGCCTGATCGCCAGCCTGACGCGCGGCGCGGCCTGCCCAGAAATAGCCCTTGGCCTTGGTCAGCGGCGTTTTGGCCGCATCGCCATAACGCGCGAACAGCGGCGCGGCGGTTGTCCCGTCGCCCATGTCCCACAGCGCCCGCGTGCCGCCGAGCCACATCAGATCGGTCAGCCGGTCGCGCAAGGTGAAGCTGGTGGCCGAAAGGTCGGTATCGGGCGCAAACAGATCGCCGGTGCGGCTGGCAACCAGCGCCGCATCGCGCGCACCGCTGGCCTTGGCCAGCGAGAGCAGCTCGCCCACGAAAGCTTCCGGATCGAGGGCAGGGCGGGTGAAGTTCGGCCGGGCGGTGAACGCCCGCGCCGCTTCACCGGTCTGGCCGGTGGCGCGCAGGTGCTTGACGAGGTTGAAGACGAAGCCCGGATCAGCCTCTGCCCCCGCAGGCACGGCAATCCCGGCCATTTCCGGACGTGCGCCGCGCAGGAGCGACAGCCGGGCCATCGCCATCGGGCGGTCGCCTTCAGACAGGTTCAGTACCTGCCGTGATGCCGCATCGGCCTTGCCCTGCCACAGCAGCGCGTCCATGCGAATGGCGTGATCGTCTGGCGTGAACTGTGCGGCGTAAAGTCCGGCAATATACAGCTCGATCGGATCGCTCATCTGCCCACCGCGCCAAGCCTTGCGGGCCTCGTTCAGCGCCTCGGGTCGCTGGGCGGCAGCCAGCGCCAGTGCGTAACGCGCGCGCGCCGGATTGGTGAGCGGCGGGTTGGCGTCGAAATAACGCAGCAATTCAGCCTGCGGCGGCGCTTCGTTTTCCAGCGAGGCTTCGGCCCGCAGGCGCAGAATTTCGGCGCGCGGGAAGCTGGGATAGGCAAGCACGAATCCCGCGTAATCGGCGAACATGTGCGTGCGGCTGGCCTGCAGCACTTCCCAGCGGGCGATCGCCGCGTCAATCGCAGCGGGCTGACGCGCGACAAGATCGCTCCCGCCGGACCAATCCTGCGCCGCCAGCGGCACGCCCATCGCAGCCGCCGTCCCGATTCCGAGAATGGCAGCATAAATCCGTGACGAAATCAGATGCTTACGGACCATGCTGGACATTGTGCCAATTGGCTCCTTATCAGGCGCTTAACAGAAAGTTCGGCGGAGGGGTGGTGCCCGTCCGGCACCTTTCCTCTCTAGAGATGTAGACAGGGCAAAAGCAATGTTCAGCGGTTCCATTCCCGCTCTGGTGACTCCTTTTCGCGGCGGGACGTTTGACGAAGCTGCGTTCCGCAGGCTGATCGACTGGCAGATCGAAGGCGGCAGCGCTGCGCTGGTGCCGTGCGGCACGACGGGGGAGGCATCGACGCTGTCCAATGCGGAGCATCACCGGGTGATCGAAGTCTGCATCGAACAGGCGGCGGGCCGCGTTCCGGTGATTGCCGGCTGCGGATCGAACGACACCCGCAACGCGCAATTGCACATGAATTTCGCCCGGAAAGCAGGCGCGGCGGCAGGGCTCTGCGTGGCCCCCTATTACAACCGGCCAAGCCAGCGCGGGCTGATCGCGCATTTCAGCTATCTGGCCGAAAACTGTGATCTGCCGATCGTGCTGTATAATGTGCCTGCACGTACCGTAACCGATATTCTGGACGACACGGTGGTCGAACTGGTGCGCAAATATCCCGACCGGATCATCGCCATCAAGGACGCTTCCGGAGACCTGTCGCGGGTCGCCGATCACCGCATGGGCATCGGGCGTGAATTCTGCCAGCTTTCGGGCAATGACGAATTGTGGCTGCCCCACGCGGCGGCGGGTGGGCGCGGGTGCATTTCAGTGACGGCCAATGTTGCGCCGAAACTTTGCGCCGAATTCCACGAGGCGATTGCGGCGAACGAACTGAAAAAGGCGCGCGAGCTGAACGACCGCCTGTTCCCGCTGCATTATGCGATGTTCTCCGACGCCTCGCCCGCGCCGGTGAAATATGCGCTGTCCCGCGTCCATGACTGGATCGAGCCGGAAGTGCGCCTGCCGCTGGTGGAAGCTTCCGACGAAGCCAAGCGCGCCGTGGACGAGGCGTTGGTGCTGGCCGGGGTGATCGAGGGCTAAACCACCTCGTCTTCGTCCAGTAGCTTTTCTGCCGAGCCTTCAGGCTCGCTGGCCAGAATTGCGTCGGTGATCGAATCGAGCTGCGCTCCGACCCTTTCCGGGTGAGCGATGGCGGCGATGTGGAACAGCGCATCGCCCTGATGCACCACAGGCAGGGTGGCATGGCCGATAATGATGCCTTCGACGGGGCTAACCATCGCCTCGGCATCCTCGCCGAACAGGCCGCTGACCTGCGCCAGCACATCGCCCTTCCTTACCGGTTGGCCGGATTCGCGCACCATCTGCACTACCCCGCCGCGCGGGGATCGCACCCAGACAGACCGGTTGGCGCGGGCCGGGATGCCGACCACGCTCAATCCATCATCCGCCTCGATCATGCCCATATGCGCCAGCACGCGCTCCACGCCCTCGACCCCGGTCTCGATCGAGAGGCGATCAAACCGCAGCGCCTCACCAGCTTCCATCAGCAGCATGTCGACACCCTGATTCTGGGCGAGACCGCGCAAGCTGCCATCCCGCAAGGGGCTTTCGATGATGACCGGAGCGCCAAATGCCATCGCCAGCTCTACCAGCCGCCGGTTGCCCGCAGCAATGCGGATCTGCGGCAGGTTGTAACGGTGGATCGCAGCGGAATGGATATCGATGCCAAGTTCGCAGCGCTCCACGACCTCGCGATAAAACACGTGCGCCAGCCGTCCGGCCAATGATCCGCCCGCGCTTCCCGGAAAGCTGCGGTTGAGATCGCGCCGGTCAGGCAGATACCGCGAATGGGTGGTGAAGCCGAAAATATTGGCGACCGGCACCAGTAGCACCGTGCCCGCCAAATTTTCCGGGCGGAGCGACTGTGCTAATCGCTGGATCACGGCGGTGCCGATGATCTCGTCCCCGTGGATCGCCGCGCTCACGAACACCGCCGGGCCGGGCTTTGCGCCGTGCAGCACCCGGACGGCAAGCGAGGAGGTCGTGCCGTTCGCCATCGTCGTGATCGGGAAGGCAACATCGGCCTGCGTGCCTGGCGCGATGCTGGTTCCGGCGATGATGAATGGTTCTGGTGTGGTCATTGCCCCCCCACGCTTTGGTTGTGCCCTCGCAGGAAAGCTAACCCGCGCCGGCGCAAATCGCAAAGCCCCTCGCTTTTTTCCCCGCCCATGCCTACATCGCGCGTCCCATGGTACGTCCCAAACCCGCCACCTTCGACAAGCTGAAAATCGTCGCCGAAAACCGGCGCGCGCGGTTTGACTATTACATCGAAGACACCTTCGAGGCCGGGCTGGCCCTGCAAGGCACCGAGGTGAAGGCTTTGCGCGCGGGTGAGGCAAGCATTGCCGAAAGCTATGCCGAGGTGAAGGACGGGCAGGTGTGGCTGATCAATGCCAACATCCCCGAATACAGCCACGGCAACCGGTTGAACCACGAACCGCGGCGCCCTCGCAAATTGCTGCTGCACGAACGCGAGATCGAGAAATTCGTCGGCGCGGTTGAGCGCAAGGGCATGACGCTGGTTCCGCTGATGGTCTATTTCAACAGCACCGGGCGGGCGAAGGTCGAACTCGCGCTCGCCAAGGGCAAGCAGAACCACGACAAGCGCGCCAGCACAAAGGAACGCGACTGGAAGCGTGACAAGGCCCGCCTGATGCGGGACCGTGGCTGACCGGGACTAAATCCGCTTCAGGGCAAAAATTCTCGCCTACCCGCCGATTCACCTACTGGTCAGCACTGGCCTGCTACCCATATGGACAATCGTCATGGTGAATCGGTCCAACCCTTGCGTGTTCGTCGCTGCTGCGTGCCTGAAAGGCGTGAAGGGATGAACGTGTCGCCTCCGCCCAAAAGCAATATTGGCAAACGGTCGAAGACCTGGGCGGCGGACATCATCCGCAAAAATACGCCCACGCGTGAAGAAATGGCGAAGAACCGCTTTCTTGCGCCGGTCGCCCACCGCGTCTTGTCGCCGGAATTGTGGCGGTTCACCCGCCGGTCTGTGCCACGTGGTGTGGCGCTGGGCCTGTTTGCCGCTTTCATCTTCCCTCTCGGGCAGATCCTGATCTCCACTTTCCTTGCCCTGCCTGTGCGCGCCAATGTGCCGCTGGCGGCGCTGGTGACATTCGTGACCAATCCTTTCACGCTGCCGTTCTGGCTGGTGATCGCCAATCGCACCGGCGACTTCGTCCTGCATTTCGGGGCGAGCGCGCCTGCGGTGGTCAGCGCCAAGGCGGGCAGCGGCGCGTGGGCCTATTTGTCGGAGGCCTATGAAGTCGCCGGGGCTACGCTGGTCGGCTATCTGGTCTTGTCATTTGTGGCGCCGCTGATCGGATATGTCATATCCGGCTGGGTGTGGCGCGCTGTGGTGTCGCGTAAGCGCGCCAGACGGTTGAAGGCGATGGAAGCGCGTCTCGACCAGCGGCTCGGCGCGCTGTAGGAAGCGGTTCCGCCTGCGCGTTTGCGCCGCACCTGATCCAGAATGGAGCCTTGCCGCCTTGCCCCGCCGACCCGGCACCCCATTGCATAATCTGACCAGTCCGGACGACGCGGGCGAAGGCGGTGCATTGCCCCAGTCAAAGCTTCTGGCGGGGCTGGGCGCGGCACTGTTCATCAGTGCAGTCGTGCTGTTTTTCGCCACGTCCAGCTGGCTGGTGGCGCTGGCCTTCGTGCTGGCGGCTGGCGTGCTGCTGGGCGGTGTGGTGCTGTATGACCGTGTCCGCGCGGCGCCTGCAGGCGACGGGCCGGCCGCTCCAGATTGGAGCGTGACCGTCGCCGCGATCGAGCGCGCGGGTGAGGCCATCGCCATCACCGATCGCGCCAATCGGATGGTTTGCGCCAACCGCTTCTTCCTCGACAGTTTCGGCGCTGGTGCAGCACCCCCGGCGCTGCCCTTTGGGCGGGAAGCGCTGGAGGCGGTCACGCTGCTGGCCCGCAATGCCTGGCGAGAAGGGCAGGCGGGGCTGGACGATGTCGAAGCGTCGGACGAAATCCACTGGCAGGTGTCCGCCACCCGCGCCGGACGCGGCGATGATCACCTGATCTGGCGTCTGAAGCCGATTGCCCGCGCGCGCGGCGCGGACCTCGGGGCACTCGATCTGGCGGGGCCGTTCGGCAAGATGCTGAGCCGCGCCGGGATCGAAACCGCAATAACCACCGCTGATGGCGTCATCCGCGCTGTCAGCGCCGGCTTTGCCGAGCGTGCCGCGGGCGATGAACGCGCGACGTTGGCCGGGCAGGATTTCGTCAGCTTCCTGCGATCGGACGAGCGGGACCGCATCTTTTTTGCCCGCGAAGGGCGCGGCGGAACCCCGCAGACGCTGATCGATATCCCGCTGGTCGATCCCGATGAGCGGGCGACCCCCGCCGGGCCGGATGAGGCGACATCGCTGATGCTGCTTATCGATTCGGGCGTGGGCATCGGTTCGGGCTGGGACGGGGCATCGCAGGCTGGGGTGGCGCAATTGGACGCGCTGCTGGCGCAATTGCCTCTGGGCCTTGCCATGACCGACCGCGACGGGCGGTTCCTGTTCGGTAACGACGCGTTCCTGCGATCGGTCGCGCGCGAAGGGCGGGGCTTGCCTGCCTTCCCCACCGACCTTGTGGTGCGCGATGATAAGGGCGCGCTGTCCGATGCGGTGCGCCGCCACGGGCGGGGGCCATCGACCAGCGGCGATGTGACCGTGCGGCTGATGGGCAGCCCGGATGAACCGGTCTCGCTCGGCCTTGCAGGCGTGCGCGGGCTGGGGGAGGCGGCGGTGCTGCTCAGCCTTGCCGATACCAGCCAGGAAAACCAGCTGCGCCGTCAGGTCGCGCAGGCCACCAAGATGCAGGCGGTCGGCCAGCTTGCCGGCGGGGTCGCGCATGATTTCAACAATGTGCTGACTGCGATTATCGGGACCTGCGATCTGATGCTGCTCCGCCATATTCCGGGCGACAGCGATTATGACGACATCCAGCAGATCCGCGCCAATTCCAACCGCGCGGCATCGCTGACGCGGCAGTTGCTCGCCTTCTCGCGGCAGCAGACCTTACGGCCGGAGATCATCCAGCTGCCCGATGTGGTCAGTGAAGTCAGCCCGCTGATCAAGCGGTTGCTGGGCGAAAAGATCACCTTTTACGTCCAGCACGATCGCAGCCTTGGCCCCGTGCGCGCCGATCCGCAGCAGATGGAGCAGGTCATCATGAACCTCGCCGTCAATGCGCGCGACGCAATTCAGGGGAATGGGGGGCCATTGCGCGGCAACGGGCAAGGGCGCATTTCGCTGTTCACGCGCACGTTGCAGGCAAAACAGGTCATCCAGCTGGGTTCCGAAGTGCTGCCTGCCGCCGATTACACTGTGCTGATCGTGCAGGACACCGGCGGCGGCATTCCGCCCCATGTCCTGCCCAAACTGTTCGAACCGTTCTTCACCACCAAGGAACAGGGCAAGGGCACCGGCCTTGGCCTGTCGACCGCCTATGGGATCGTCAAACAATCAGGCGGGTTCATCTTCGCCGACAATATCACTGACAAGGCAGGGCACCCCACCGGCGCGCGCTTTACCGTCTATTTCCCCGTCCACCGCGGCGAGATGCCGAAAAAGCGCGAGGCGGCCCCGCTGGTGTCATCGGACTGGTCGGCGGGCGGCAAGGTGCTGCTGGTTGAGGACGAGGACATGGTCCGCATCGTGGCCGAACGCGCACTCGCCCGGGCAGGCTATGAAGTCATCGCCTGCGCCAATGGCGAGGAAGGTCTGGCTGCGATCACCGAAGGATCGACCACCTTCGATCTGGTTGTGAGCGACGTGGTGATGCCGGTCATGGATGGCCCTGCCATGGTCCGCGCGATCCGTGCGAAGCTGCCCAAAATGCCGGTGCTGTTCATGTCGGGCTATGCCGAGGAACAGCTGCGCAAGGAAATCGATCTTCAGGACGTGCATTTCTTGCCCAAACCCTTCTCGGTTCAGCAGATAAGCGACAAGGTGGGCGCGGTGCTGGCGGCCAAGACCCCAGCCTGACGCCGACCGGCCCTGCGCGATTACCACCGCCGCGCCATTCACCTTGGAGAAAGCTGCCAGAGCGTTCATCCTGTCCAAGCTAGAGACAAGGTGGACGGACATGATCAATCGCGCAATGACCGCTGGATGGCCCACCGCTGCATGGGGCATATCGCTGGCAGCTCTGGCGATGACCGGAGCATCGGCGCAATCGGTTTCGAATCCCGACGCCACGGCTCAGGGCGATGTCGCGCTTACCATCTACAACAACGACCTCGCGCTGGTGCAGGATGTGCGCCAGATCGACATTGCGCGCGGGCCAAGCCGGGTTGAATTCCCCGATGTCTCCGCCCGGATCCAGCCCGAAACTTTGAGCTTCGCCGCGGCGGGCACCACGATCATTGAACAGAACTTCGATTTCGATCTGCTCACCCCGGGCAAGCTGATGGAGAAGGCGGTTGGCCAGATCGTCACGCTCCTTCGCACCAACCCTGCCACTGGCGCTGAAACGCGGGAACGGGCCAAGGTGCTGTCCGTCGCGGGCGGCGTGGTGATCCAGATCGGTGAGCGGATCGAGGTGCTGCGCGATGATGGCCTGCCGGTGCGCGTGATCTTCGACCGGGTGCCCCCCGGCCTGCGCGCAAGGCCCACTTTGTCGGTCAACCTCGATTCAAACCGTGCGGGCATCCGTCCGGTCAATCTGCGCTATCTCACTGGTGGGCTGGGGTGGAGCGCGGATTATGTCGCCCTGTATAATGAAGGGGCTGGTACCATCGACATGCAGGGCTGGGTGACGCTCACCAACACCACCGGCACCACCTTCCACAACACGCAGACCGTGCTGGTCGCGGGCGATCCCAATGGCGACAATCAGTATGAAGGGGCGCGCGGCTACAACCAGCGCGGCATGATCCGGGCCGGCACCCAAGCGGCAGACCGCGAACGGCTTGGCGATTTCTATCTCTACCCGATCAGTGGGCGCACCACGGTTGCCAATGCCCAGACCAAGCAGGTCAGCTTCCTCGACGTGCAGGCTGTGCCCGCGCGAAAGATTTATTCCGCCTCCGCTTATTTCCAGCAAAACGACGAACAACCCCGCAACGTCGAAAGCCGCATCGCCTTCTCCACCGCCCGCTCCCAAGGCCTCGGCGATGCGCTGCCAGCTGGCACGGTGCGCTTCTACCAGCGCGACCGCGAAGGCACGCCGCAGTTCATCGGCGAAAACAGCATCAGCCATACCCCGATGGGCAGCGAACTGTCGCTGACCACCGGCAATGCCTTCGACATCACCATTCAGGCCGAGGTCGAAAAGCGCGAAACCATCACCGGCGCCGATTGGGAAAAGAGCGCGCGTTACCGCGTGGTCGAAGCTGGCCGAGTGGTGCAGGACGTCACCATCGAACGGCCAAAGACCTATTACCGCACCACCATGCGCTACACCCTCACCAACGCCAAATCCGCGCCCGCCGATGTTGAACTCACCCAGACCGGCCTGTCACAAGGCTGGTGGGCCGACGATTTCCGCATCACGGCCGAAGACATCAAGGGCGAGCAGCTGAACGCCGACCGCCGCAAATATGTGGTCGCCGTTCCTGCGCAGGGTGAACGCGTGATCCGCGTCACCTACGAAACCCGTTACTGATCGCGCGATGCGGCGTTTCGCAAGCTGGCTGGCTGCGGCGGTGATCGCGGCCTCCCTTGCCGGCCCGGCGTGGGCGCGCGAGGTGGTGGATGCCGCGCCGCCATCCGATCTGGCCGTCACCATCTACCGCGATCCCGACCGGCGCGTGGATCAGCCACTCAATCGCGATTTCCCCCAAGGCCTCGCCATGATCAGCGAAACGCGCCGCGTGACGCTGCCCCCCGGCGAATCCACGATCCGTTTCGAAGGCGTGGCCGAAGGGATGATCGGGGTGTCTGCCATCGTCACCGGACTGCCGGGTGGCACGATCGAGAAGAACCGCAACGCCGCGCTGCTGTCACCTGCCGCACTGGTTGACGGGACGCTCGGCAATCGGGTCACCATCACCCGCACCAATCCGGCGACGGGTCAGGCGGTCAGCGAACAGGCGGTGGTGCGCACGCGCGCCGATGGCGGGCTGGTGCTGCAAAGCGGGCAGGGATTGGAAGCGGTGCGCTGCGCCGGCCTGCCCGAAAAACTGACTTTCGACCGCATTCCCGCCGGCCTTTCGGCCAGCCCGATATTTGCGGTCGATACCCGTTCTGACGTGGGCGGCACCTATGACGTGACGCTCACCTACCTTGCATGGGGGTTTGACTGGCAGGCCAATTACGTTGGCACCCTGAAAGCGCAAGGCGCGGCCGGGGCAGGGGAGTTCGAGATGGGCCTCCTCAGCTGGCTGACGCTGGTCAACGACAACGGCCAAAGCTTCGATAAGGCCAAGCTCCAGATCGTGGCGGGCAAATTGAATGTGACCAGCGATTATCAGAGCCTAGCCGATCCCCCGCGGGCCGAGCCGCTGCAATTGCGCTGCTATCCGATCGGCAGCACGGCCGAAGGAACCCCGGTCGAGGATCTTCTGCCGCCTCCTCCTCCGCCGCCTTCGCCCATCTATGCGCCTGCATCGATCATGGTCACCGGTGCAAGGATGCGGTCGCAAGACGCGATGGAATCGATGTCAGCCGTATCCGTCGTCACCGCGGCTGAGGAAAACCTCGGCGATCTGAAGCTGTTCCGCGTGCCGGGCCGGATCGATGTTTCGGCCAAGGGCATGAAGCAGGTCGCGTTCCTGAACAAGGACGCGGTCAAGGCGCGGTTGCTCTATCAGACCGGTTGCAACCCGGACACGTGGATCGACGCAGAGGGCGATCCCCAAGCCGCCGCCATGCTGTTGGTCACGAAGAATGACGAGCAAAAGGGCCTCGGCATTGCGTTGCCGCAAGGGGCAATGACACTTTACGAACCGGCGGATCGGGGTGAACGGCTGGCGGGCAAGACGTCGTTGCGCGATTATGCGCGCGGCCAGGATGTTGAACTTGATCTGGCTGCCAGCGCGCAGGTTTTCGCACGCTGTGCTGCCGTGGCCGAGAAGCGCGGGGCGGATGTCGCGAAGGCGTGGACGGCAATGCGGGCGAGCGTCACCAACGCCAACCCGCACCCGGTGACGCTGCGTCTGCAACTCGGCTGGGCGGGCGGTTATGCGATCCGGTTTCCGGGGAAGAAGGTGGTTGTGAAGAACGGCTATCAGACAGTCGAGGTGACCGTGCCGGCCAAATCGGAACGCAGCTTTGACTGGCGCCTGCGCGATACAGGGCGTCCGTAGGGCGCCAGTAGGGCTTGGGAATCCGGCTGCGCGAAAATATTTTCGTTCCCTACTTGTTCCATGAGAACAAACGCGATACATACGCTCCAACGGGTGGCGGAAAACTCCGCATTGCCCCTAGGCAATTGAAGGAGCGCGTGCGATGGCTACCCAATTGAAATTGGTGGAAGAGGACAAAAAAGCCGTGGACCGTCAGAAGGCTTTGGAAGCCGCGCTCGCGCAGATTGATCGTGCTTTCGGAAAGGGTTCGGCGATGAAGCTGGGCTCGAAGGAAGCGATGCAGGTTGAAGCGATCTCGACCGGGTCGTTGGGGCTGGATATTGCGCTTGGTATCGGCGGTCTGCCGCGCGGCCGGGTGATCGAAGTGTATGGGCCGGAAAGCTCAGGGAAAACCACGCTGGCGCTGCACGTCATTGCCGAAGCGCAGAAAGCGGGCGGCACGGCGGCCTTCGTGGACGCGGAGCACGCGCTCGATCCGGTGTATGCCAAGAAGCTGGGCGTCGATATCGACGAACTGATTGTTTCGCAGCCGGATACCGGCGAACAGGCATTGGAAATCGTCGATACGCTGGTGCGTTCCAACGCGATTGATGTGCTGGTTGTGGACTCGGTCGCGGCGCTGGTGCCCCGCGCTGAAATTGAAGGCGAGATGGGCGATTCGCACGTCGGCCTTCAAGCCCGCTTGATGTCCCAGAGCCTGCGTAAGCTGACCGGTTCGATCAGCCGTTCGCGCTGCATGGTGATCTTCATCAACCAGCTGCGCATGAAAATCGGGGTGATGTACGGGAACCCGGAAACCACCACCGGCGGCAATGCGCTGAAGTTCTACGCCTCGGTCCGGCTCGACATCCGCCGCACCGGGCAGATCAAGGATCGTGACGAAATTACCGGCAACGCAACCCGCGTGAAGGTGGTGAAAAACAAGGTCGCCCCGCCGTTCAAGCAGGTCGAATTCGACATCATGTACGGCGAAGGCATCTCCAAGATCGGTGAAATCATCGATCTGGGCGTGAAAGCTGGCCTTGTGGAGAAATCGGGGAGCTGGTTCTCGTACGATTCGATCCGCATTGGTCAGGGCCGCGAAAACGCCAAGACTTACCTTAAAGAACATCCTGAAGTTTGCGACCGGTTGGAAGCTGCGATCCGCAGCCGCACCGATCAGGTCGCCGGGGAAATGATGACCGGGCCGGACGCGGACTCGGACGACTGATCCCCAAGCGGGCGTCAGGTTGGCGGCAGGGCTGTCCCGCTCCTCCGTCAGTCATCATCCGCGCCCGGATACCCGGAACGCCGGCGTGCGCTTCTCCCCAGAGCGCGCGCCGGCCTTTCGCGTTTTTGGTGCAGGGCAGATAGCATCCAGCGCGGTCCAGGCCCGGCCTTGACCTCCGTTACACCCCGCTTGCACCCCCTCCAGAGCTGCGAATTTGCGCGCTCCATTGCGAATCCGCCCGGCTTTGCCTACCTGCAGGGCCATGACCTCGACGAACGAAATCCGCCGCTCCTTCCTCGACTATTTTAGCAGGAATGGCCACGCCGCCACGCCGAGCGCGCCGCTCGTTCCCTACAATGATCCGACGCTGATGTTCGTCAACGCCGGGATGGTGCCGTTCAAGAACGTCTTCACCGGCCTCGAAACCCCGTCGTCGCCGCGCGCCGCATCCTCGCAGAAATGCGTCCGCGCGGGCGGAAAGCACAATGACCTCGACAATGTCGGTTACACGGCGCGACACCATACATTCTTTGAAATGCTTGGGAATTTTTCCTTCGGCGACTACTTCAAGGAACAGGCCATCGAACACGCCTGGACCCTGCTGACCGGGGAATGGGGCCTGCCCAAGGACAAGCTCACCGTCACGGTGTATCATACAGACGACGAAGCACACGCCCTGTGGCGCAAGATTGCGGGCCTGCCCGACGACCGCATTATCCGCATCGCGACCTCTGACAACTTCTGGTCGATGGGCGACACAGGACCTTGCGGCCCGTGCTCGGAAATCTTCTACGATCACGGCGATCACATCTTCGGCGGCCCTCCGGGTAGCCCGGACGAGGACGGTGATCGTTTTGTCGAGATTTGGAATCTCGTATTCATGCAGTACGAACAACAGGTTGACGGCACCCGCCGCGATTTGCCGAAACCGTCGATCGACACCGGCATGGGCATCGAGCGCGTGGCCGCCGTGCTTCAGGGTGTCCACGACAACTATGATACCGACACGTTCAAGGCGCTGATCGCCGCATCAGAATCGCTAACCGGCGTTGCCGCGCAAGGCGAACACGCCGCCTCGCACCGCGTTATCTCCGATCACCTGCGTTCAACCAGCTTCCTGATGGCGGACGGCGTGCTCCCTTCGAATGAGGGCCGCGGCTACGTCCTGCGCCGCATCATGCGCCGCGCGATGCGTCACGCTCACCTGCTGGGCGCGGCCGAACCGTTGATGCACCGCCTTGTTCCGGCTCTCGTCACCGAGATGGGGCAGGCTTATCCTGAGCTTACCCGCGGGCAGGCGCTGATCGCCGAAGTGCTCGAACGGGAAGAAACCCAGTTCCGCCGTACGCTCGACAAAGGCCTGAAACTGCTTGATGAAGCGACAGGCGATCTGGCCGAGGGCGGTGAACTTGATGGCGAGGTCGCCTTCCGCCTCTATGACACCTACGGCTTCCCCTATGACCTCACCGAGGACGCCCTGCGCGCCCGCGGGGTCGCGGTCGACAGGCCCGGGTTTGACGCTGCGATGGCCCGCCAGAAGGCTGCCGCGCGCGCCGCTTGGAAGGGCTCGGGCGATGCAGCTTCTGGTGAAGTGTGGTTCGACATTGCCGAGCGTGAAGGCGCCAGCGAGTTCACCGGCTATGCTTCCACCAGCGGTGAAGGTCGCGTGGTAGCCATCGTCAAGGACGGGGCCGAAGTCCAAAGCGCCGCGGCAGGGGACGAAGTCGTGATCCTCACCAACCAGACGCCGTTCTACGGCGAAAGCGGTGGGCAGACCGGAGATGCTGGTACCATCGCCAGCCTCGCCGGAATGCAGGGTTATGTCACCGATACCTCCAAACCGCTTGGCCGCTTGCACGCCCATCAGGTGCGTATCGAGGCAGGCGCCGTTGCCGTCGGCGATACGGTCGAACTGAAGGTCGATGCCGACCGCCGCGACCGGGTGCGCGCCAACCATTCGGCAACACACCTCGTCCACGCGGCGCTCCGAAACCGGCTTGGCGGGCACGTCACGCAGAAGGGTAGCATGGTGTCCGAAGAACGCCTGCGCTTCGATTTTTCGCACCCCGTCGCGCTCACCCCCGATGATCTCGCGGCGGTCGAAGCCGAGGTTAATGCCGAAATCCGTGCGAATGAAACCGTCAGCACGCGCCTGATGACCCCGGACGATGCGGTCGCGGCAGGCGCGCTGGCGCTGTTTGGCGAGAAGTACGGCGACGAAGTCCGCGTGCTGGCAATGGGCCGTGCAGGCAGCGAAGGGCGCAGCTATTCGGTCGAACTGTGCGGCGGCACCCACGTGAACGCCACCGGCGATATCGGCGTGTTCCGGATCGTGTCCGAGAGCGCGGTTTCATCAGGCGTGCGCCGCATCGAAGCGCTGACTGGTGAAGGCGCACGGCAGTGGCTGGTCGCCCGTGAAGAAGCTTTGAAGGCGGCGGCCAGCGTGATCCGTGCGACGCCGGAAGAAGTACCCGCGCGGCTTGCGGCGCTTCTGGATGAACGCAAGCGGCTCGAAAAAGAGCTGGCTGAGGCGAAGAAGGCGCTGGCGCTGGGCGGCGGCACCAGCGGCAGCGCGGCACCGGTGGACGAGATGGTTGCGGGCGTGACGTTCTTCGGTCAGGTGCTCGAAGGCCTCGACCCTAAGGATTTGCGCCCGCTGCTCGATGCAGCCAAGCAACGCATGGGATCCGGCGTGGCAGCGATCATCGCGGTCAATGACGGCAAGGCCAGCATCGCTGCGGCGGTCACCGATGACCTGATGGCGCGGTTCAGCGCGGTCGATATGGTGCGCGCGGGCGTGGAAGTGCTCGGCGGCAAGGGTGGCGGCGGGCGGCCCGACATGGCGCAGGGCGGCGGTCCCGAGGGCGACAAGGCGGCAGACGCGCTCGCGGCGGTGAGAGCGGTGCTTGCGGCGTGAAGCGCGCGGGCGCTTGCGCTGTTGCGGCGGCACTGGCTATTCTGCAGCCTTTGCCCGTTGCCGCACAGGGACGCCCTGAAATCGTCTTCGGCGGGGACGTTTTCGATGTGACCGGCGCCGGCCAGCTCGATCTTGGGCCTCTAGATCCTGTGTTGAAGCCGTTTCGCGACAGCTTCTCGCCTGCCGGCGGATTTGCCGTTGAAATCACGATCAATGCTTCAGGCTCGGTCGTCGCCTGCGCACCTGAAAATCCGCATCGCCATCCCGAAGCGGCGCAGGCCCTTTGTGCTCATGCCTTGGAAGTGGGGAAATTCCGTCCTGACACTGTGATCGCGATTGATTACACGCAGGCGACCTATCTTTTCCACGTTTACCGCGAAGAAGGCCACCGTAACGAAAACGGTGACGAGTTCTACGAAGCCGATACCTATCCTCTCGAGCGCAACGCAGTCCGTTTCGGCGATGGTGAAGTGCCGCCTGCGAACCAGCGGATCGCCCATTCCGACCTCGCTTATGTTCCGATGGACTATCCGCTCTCGGCCCTTCAGGCTGAGGTCAGCGCGCGCGTTGTCGTGGCGCTGACGTTTGACGACACGGGCAATGTTGAGCGCTGCCGTCCGATCCGATCCAACAGCACCGCAAGGATCGCCTACGAGACCTGCAAGGCCGCCCAGCGCGCTTTTCGGCTGAGGGAACCACCCGATGCCCGGCCCTATGTCCTATCGGTTAATTGGGATATTCCCTAGCCGCGGCGAGGCTACCCCGCGATGTTGCGCGATGTCCGCAGCTTCGGCTTTTCGCTCAGCCCGCCTTCGCGCTCCAGTTGTTCTCGGAACTCGTCGCGCTTGGCGTGGATTGAGGCGATCACCGGGCCCATTGCCACGCCGATGTCGACCAGCACCGCCTCCGATAGCTGGAGCGAGCTTTCCAGCGTTTCCGGCACGGCATGGCTGGCACCGGCGCGGTACATGGCGGCGGCGTGATCGGTGTCGCGGGCGCGGGCAACGATCAGCAGATCGGGATAGGTCTGCCGCAATTTGGCAACCAGACGCTGCGCCAGCACCGGTTCGTCCATCGTCAACACCACCGCCGGCGCGCGCTCTGCGCCAAGCCGCGATAGCGTGTCCCCGCGCGCCGCATCGCCAAACGTCGCGCGGTACCCGTCACGCCTGGCGGCCGCGATCAGATCCGGGTTTGCATCGATCATCACATAGGGCTTGGCATGGGTCTGCATCATGTCCGCGACCAGGCGGCCGACGCGGCCGCCACCGACGATGATGGTGCGTGCTTCTTCGCTGTCGTCATCATTCTGACTATTGGCAACGCTATCGACACGCCGCGCGACCACGGAGCCAAGACGGGCGAGCAATGGTGTGATGGTCAGTCCGATTGCGGTGACGGTCTGCCAGAACCGCGCGGTTTCGGCATCGAGCACCAGCGCGCTGGTAGCCGCGGCGAGCACGATTAGCGTCGTCTCGCTGGGTGAGGCCATCAGCAGTCCGGTTTCCGCCGCCGTGCCGCGCCGCGCGCCCATCAGTCGCAGCACGACGCCGGTCACCAGCGCCTTGAACACGACGACCCCAACGACGGCCAGAGTGAGTACGCCGATCTGCTCGGCAATTTCGGCAAGGTTGATGCTCATGCCGACGGTGATCAGGAACACGCCGAGCGCCAAGCCCTTGAACGGTTCCATGATCAATTCGACTTCGGTGTGATATTCGGTCTCGGCGATCAGCAGCCCTGCGATCAACGCGCCGACGATTGGTGACAGGCCGACCAGCGCAGTGGCTAGGCTGGCGCCGATCACCACCAGCAATGATGCGGCAAGGAACAGTTCGGGGTTCTTGGTTCGCGCGGCCTGTGCGAACAGACGGGGGAGGGCAAGGCGGCCGACAATCAGCAGGACCGCGATTACCAACCCGCCTTGCCACAGGGTTTGGATGATGCCGCCCCAGCCTTCGTCGGCTGCATTGGGGGCCAGCGCGCCGAGAACGAAGATGATCGGGACGATCATGATGTCTTCGAACAACAGCATCGACAGCGCTGCGCGGCCCACCGGTGTTCGGGTGCCGGAAATGGGCAGGACGATCGCGGTCGAGGAGAAAGCCAGCGCAAAGCCAAGCGCCAAGGCAGCGGTGAAGCTCATTCCCGCCGCCAGCCCCACGAACAGCGCCAGCGCGCTGCCGCTGATCAACACCTCCAGCGCGCCGAGGCCGAACACCAGCTTGCGCATTTGCCACAGGCGGTTGAAGGACAATTCCAGACCGATTGCGAACAGCAGCAGCACGATGCCGAAATCGGCGAATGGTGCGAGCGATCCCGGGTCACTGATGGTGATGTAGTAAAGCCAGGGTGTGCGCTCGACCAGCGAACCGAGGCCGAACGGGCCAACCAGCACTCCGATGAGGATGAACCCGATGATCGGTGTGATGCGAAAGCGTGCAAACACCGGAATGACGATCCCGGCTGCGCCAAGGATTACCAGCGCATCGGAAAGAAACGGAGAAAGGGTCAGTTCGCCAGCCACCCGGCGGGCTTAACGTGCAGCCACGGTGCTGTCACCCGTTGGCAACGCAATAAAAAGGCCGGACGAGCCAATGGCCCGCCCGGCTCTTGATTCATGTCACAAAGGTCAGGCTTGGCTGGCCATTTCCGTTTCGAGGTGCTGGACGATCGTCTCGAAAAACTGCTCGGTCGTCTGCCATGCCTGGCCAGGGCCGATCAGCAGCGCCAGATCCTTGGTCATGTAGCCCTTTTCGACCGTCTGGATGCAGACGCGTTCGAGCGTTTCGGCGAACTTCACCACTTCGGGGGTGTTGTCGAACTTACCGCGATACATCAACCCGCGCGTCCATGCGAAGATCGAAGCAATCGGGTTGGTCGAGGTCGACTTGCCCTGCTGGTGTTGGCGGTAATGGCGGGTGACAGTGCCGTGCGCGGCTTCAGCTTCGACCGTCTTGCCATCGGGGCTAAGCAGAACAGAAGTCATCAGGCCGAGCGAGCCGAAGCCCTGTGCCACGGTATCCGATTGCACGTCGCCGTCGTAGTTCTTGCACGCCCAGACGAACTTGCCCGACCACTTGAGAGCCGATGCGACCATGTCGTCGATCAGGCGGTGTTCGTAGACCATGCCCTTCGCCTTGAACTGTTCGGCAAAGCCTTCGTTGTCGAACACTTCCTGGAACAGATCCTTGAAGCGCCCGTCATAGGCCTTCATGATCGTGTTCTTGGTCGAAAGGTATACCGGCCAGCCGAGGTTGAGGCCGTAGTTGAAGCTGGCGCGGGCGAAATCGCGGATCGAATCGTCGAGGTTGTACATCGCCATCGCCACGCCGGCGCTGGGGAAGTCGAACACGTCGAGATCGATCTTCTCGCCATTTTCACCGTCCCACACGAGGCGCAGCTTGCCGGGGCCGGGGATCAGGGTGTCGGTCGCCTTGTACTGGTCACCGAAGGCGTGGCGGCCGACCACGATCGGATCGGTCCAGCCCGGCACCAGCCGCGGCACGTTGTCGATCACGATCGGTTCGCGGAAAACGACGCCGCCAAGGATATTGCGGATCGTGCCGTTGGGCGACTTCCACATTTTCTTGAGGCCGAATTCCTCGACGCGCTGTTCATCGGGGGTGATGGTCGCGCACTTCACGCCGACGCCATATTGCTTGATCGCATTGGCGGAATCGACCGTGACCTGATCGTCTGTCGCGTCGCGGTTCTCGATCGACAAGTCGTAATACTTCAGGTCGATGTCGAGGTAAGGCAGGATCAGCCGTTCGCGGATCCATTGCCAGATGATGCGGGTCATCTCGTCGCCGTCGAGTTCGACGACGGGGTTAGCGACTTTGATTTTGTCCATGTGTGTTGCCCTATCCTTCTTGCCCCGTCTGCGCAGGGCTAAATGTGACCGACAGGAAGCTGTAGCGAGCCCGTCCAAGGCTCAAAGATCCCGCGTGCGCTTTAGCAGAGGAGGGCAGGCTTGCAAGGCGATGGCTATACGTGGATGGCAACGACTGTTGCGCGTTTTGCAACTCCTTTGCGCCGAACACAAAAAACCCGCCGGATGAGGGCGGGCATTTTGATCTTCAGCCGATGGTGGGCG
>ERZ1022756.155-NODE-155-length-23104-cov-27.174802_pt1 | contig 23104 bp, 21 predicted proteins | sample MGYA00520902_ERZ1022756 | MGnify/ENA primary metagenome ERZ1022756 (study PRJEB33162, sample SAMN09537601) | freshwater metagenome | isolation source: freshwater | place: Canada:Alberta | collected 2017-07 | study: EMG produced TPA metagenomics assembly of the...
TTATTCCCGCCATAACCCTCACACCTTACGGTGGAGATGGCTTTTGGCAAACACTTGGCTCTTACCTGGTAGTTGGAGCAATTTTTGGTTTAGTAAACGCAATAATTACTCCGATCATCAAAGTGCTGGCCTTTCCGCTTTACTTACTTACATTCGGTTTGATTTCCTTTGTAATCAACGGTGCTTTACTGCTGTTTGTTGCCTGGCTTTCTGCTCAAATCGGTTCAGACATATTTACAATCGATGGATTCACTTCCGAAGGTTTATCTATTGAATCAATGGGTTGGGCAATTCTGGGTGCAGCAATTATTTCAGTGGCTTCACTGCTTGGTCGCTGGGTGTTTAAAATTCTTAGAATTCTCTAGAGACAACAAAATCTAGAGCTGTTCCAGTCTTTGAGTTACGAGTAGCTCCAAGTAGCTTTTCTCTGATTTTTTGAATGCCCGACTTTTGCGATTGATCAATCTCATCAGACGTGTTTTTGTAACTATCTAGTGAATGAGAATGCAACAAAGCTTCTGATTCACTCGAAGAAGAGTTTCTTTGCACTGTGACCCAATTACTTTTCATTGGATTAGCTTTTCCAGAGACGTTCGGAACAGGGTCATTGACGTGCTCAACGGCCATGACTGGGAATTTGGTTAGGTTCAATTGCGCAAGCGGTGCACCAAAAGTTAGCAGTCCCGCCACGGCATAGTCTCCTGAGTTAGCCGCCAAGTTTCCAGCCACCATCCCACCTTGCGAGTGACCGACCAGAATAACTTCGTCGGTTGCTTTGATCCCGGCTTGTTGCATTGCCATAACAGCTGCTCTCTCGCTAGCTGCTTGAGAAGATCCTGACATAGCAACAATGTTGGATTGCATATCCAATGGATTGGAACCTTCACCAAACTCAATAGTTTGAGTTCCTGGAATATATACGATGGCTAATTTAGAGCCCGAGCTGTCTTGAAAAACGTCAACTCCAATAGTTGGATCTGCTTTGAAAGAAACTTGGGATAGACGCCCCAGCATTTGCGCTATTGAGCTAGGCGGTTCAGTAGCCGCACTTTTAGACAAGGTGGCCGAGACTTTTTGATCTAAATTCCAACCCGAGGCCTGACCTAAATTTGTTGCTAACTGCGCAAGCTGGGGAATGACGGAGATTTCAAAACGTCGATTTATTTGGGCTTCGGTTGTGAAATAGCTTTCCGCAGCAAGTATGCAGTTCGTGTAGATTCCCTCAAGCTTGGAGTGAGCATGGATTGCCATGAACCGAAATTGCAGTTGCCGGATTGGATCCACCAGCAACGCTTCGAATGAATGCAAGAAGCTGAGTTGCTCAGCTGCAAGTTTGATTTCAAATGCCACGCGATAGATTTCCTCGCGGGTGGCAATTAGATCTGGATTTCCCCCGTAGCTATCAAGACTCACCAGATCAAGGATTGTCTCAGGTATAGAAGCTCGGATTCCAAGCTTGCTAGCTGATTAGTCAATTGAAGGGCTGCTGCACCTGACCAGTAGCCATAGGTTGGGCGAGCCAGCCTAATTCGATAAAGGGCTTGGTCAATTTGAAACTGAATCTGCTCCACACAAATACCTTGCGCGTTTTCAGTGGCATTTTGTGATCTTTTTCGCGAATTGTTGAAAGCTCAAACGAGATAACTGAGCTAGGTAGGCCAGAATAGTTCCGTGAGTCTTTCATTTCAGCCCATTAGCCCGCTCGATGGTCGCTACGCTGCCTCAGTTCAAGAGCTCTCGCTACTTCTGTCAGAGGCAGGCCTAAACCGAGCCAGAGTCCAGGTCGAGGTTGAGTGGCTAATTCTTTTGGCAAACAAAGAAATCTTTGGCCGCGATAGATACGTGACGGAAGAGCAGGCAAGAAGGCTCAGAAATTCATACGAGTACTTCACTGACGCTGACGTTGCAAAAATTGCCGAGTTTGAGTCCAAGACAAAACACGACGTAAAAGCCATTGAGTATTTTGTCCGTGAGAAATTGACTGAAATCGAACGCGAAGATTTGCTGGAGCTCACTCACTTTGCAGCAACCAGTGAGGACATAAACAATTTGTCCTACGCGCTTGTTGTTAAGCAAGCAGTTACCCAGGTTTGGTTACCGAAAGCAAAACTAGTAGTTGATGCACTCAAAGAGCTTTCTAAAACTTCAGCAGCGGTTCCGATGCTGTCAAGAACTCACGGACAGCCAGCCACACCAACCACCATGGGTAAAGAACTAGCAGTTTTTATCCACCGACTAAATCGCCAAATCAAAAGAATTGAAAAAACTAGTTATCTTGGCAAGTTCTCCGGAGCAACTGGGACCTACTCCGCTCACATGGTCGCAGTGCCTGATTTTGACTGGCAATCGCTTTCCAAGCAGTTTGTTGAGTCGCTAGGTCTTGAATTCAACCCACTAACGACTCAGATTGAATCTCACGACTGGCAAGCAGAGCTTTATCAAGCAGTTACTCACTTCAACCGGATTGCTCACAACTTAGCCACCGACATTTGGAGCTACATCTCAATTGGATACTTCAAACAGACTCCGGTGAAAGGCGCGACAGGCTCTTCGACTATGCCCCATAAGGTCAACCCAATTAAGTTTGAAAATGCCGAATCAAACCTTGAGATCTCAAATGCCATTTTGGATTCCCTGGCCCAGACCCTGGTAACGTCCAGGCTGCAACGAGATCTTTCAGACTCGTCTTCGCAACGCAACATTGGAGTCGGGTTTGGTCACTCTTTGGTGGCACTAGATAACATCCACAAGGGCTTGGCCGAACTAAATGTTGCTGACTCTGTAATGGCGGCTGATCTTGCGGACAACTGGGAAGTATTAGCCGAGGCTATTCAAACAGTCATAAGAGCTGAAGTTGTAGCTGGCAAATCAAAGATAAAAGACCCTTACGAACTTCTGAAAGAGCTCACCAGGGGTAAAAGACTTACTCGGGAAGATCTTGCGGACTTTATTTTGAAACTAGATATAAGCAAGCCGGCAAGGCAAAGACTGCTTAGTTTGTCACCCAAGGACTATGTGGGGCTTGCCGATAAGTTAGCTGAATCGATTTAACTAAGTACTGGCTTATCTGGATCGTTCTTGTTTTCTGGAACCATTAGATCCAGTGTTGCTATTCCAACCAAAGAAACAATAAACGTAACTGCGGCGGCAATAAAGGCAACATCAATTTTTCGAATCCCAAAAAAGACGAGCACACCAACAAAAATTGCCGCGATTGCGGAAAGAATTAGAAAAGTACTTACTTTAGATTTTTTACGCACAACACCAGCCTAAAGCTATTTTTCTGGAGTGAGTGCTGCGATAGCCAAGTGAACACCACTGAGCACAAGGTATGCGCCAAAGAACCCAACTGCAGAGACGATATCAATCGGAACAGCCAAGAACAAAACTCCAAGAATTAGGGACAAAACTGAGCTGATTAAGCTATCTTTTCCAGATCGAGATTTGAACCCTGATCTTCTGGCTAGATAAAGATCAAAAGATCCAGCGATCAAGCCCCAACCGGCCACCAGATAAACAAAAGCTAATCCAGCTGCCGTTGGGTTGGCTGCGGGAATAAAACTTGCAACGGCACCAACCACAGCCGCTGCTATTGAAATCGGCAAGGAATCTAACGACCAGATTCCGCTCTTTACAAAAAAGGACGAAATTGAATTCACTACCGCCAACCCAATTCCAAATACTGCCAAAAACAACAGACCTGTGTTAGCCGAATGGGATTGGGTAAAGGTGATTAATAAACCAGTAAGCAAATAGATCGTTGCCCTCGAGGCAATCACAATCTTCAAAGTATTTTCCTACTGTGCCTTCATGTTGGCAAATCGAGAGTAGTTACCCTGGAACGCAACAGTTACCACTCCAGTTGGTCCAGAACGCTGCTTCGCAAGAATCAAGTCAGCTTCTCCAGCTCTAGGGTGGCTCGTGTCACCAATTCCTTCACGGTGCAGTAGAACAACTACGTCGGCGTCTTGTTCCAGGGATCCGGATTCACGAAGGTGTGAAAGCTCGGGCTTCTTATCTTTGGTTTGCTCTGCCTGACGGTTTAGCTGTGACAAAGCAACAACTGGAATTCCCAGCTCTTTAGACAAAAGCTTTAGTGCACGAGAGAACTCGCTGACTTCTTGCTGACGAGATTCAACTTTCTTTCCTGAGGTAAGAAGCTGTAGGTAGTCGATTACAACCATCTTTAGCCCTACACGTTGAGAGAGTCTTCGACACTTGGCGCGAATTTCCGCGAGGGTCATGTTTGGTGAATCGTCGATGTATAGCGGGGCGTCATTGATGTTTCCTCGCACCTGTGCCAACTTGGTCCAGTCTGAGTCTGCAATCTGACCTTTTCGCATCGACTGCAAAGGGATCATTGATTCAGCAGAAAGCATTCGCATGGCAATTTCCGCACGACCCATTTCTAGAGAGAAGAAAAGAGTTGGCTTGTCTGATTTGATTGCTGCGTTTCGAGCTATGTCCAAAGCGAAAGTTGATTTACCCATGGCAGGTCTAGCAGCCACAATGATCAGCTGTCCAGGGTGGAAACCGTTTGTTAGGGCATCAAGATCAGTGAATCCAGTTGGAACACCAACTAGGTCTCCTTCTAGATTCTGTGCGGCTTCGATTTCGTCAATTGCGGCCTCAATCGAAACACTGAGGGCAACATAGTCATCTCCTGAGCCAGCGCGCGTAACGGCGTAGACATCTTCTTGAGCTTGGTTTACTAGAGCTTCAACTTCACCCTCGTTGGCATATCCAAGCTGGGCGATTCTGGTTCCAACTTCAACAAGTCTTCTTAGGGTTGCTTTTTCCTGAACAATTTTTGCGTAGAAAGATGCGTTGGCTGCTGTTGGAACTGTGCTGGTAAGTGTGTGTAGGTAATCTGCGCCACCAGCTCGAACCAAGTTTCCAGTTTTTACCAACTGATCGGTGACTGTGATTACATCGGTTGGCTCACCCATTCCATACAAGGTGAGCAAAGCGTCAAAAACAAGTTCGTGTTTTGGTGCGTAGAAATCAGGTCCATGCACGTATTCAAATACTTCGGCAACTGCTTCTTGTGAGAGGAGCATGGCGCCAAGGGTGCTTTGCTCGGCCAGTAAGTCGTGCGGTAATACGCGATCGCTTGAGCGCCCAGGTTCAGCTGGAAGTACTGGCGCCAACGACATCAGCTGCTCATTTCTCGAGACCTGGAAAGGGGGGAATTTGTTGCTATTTAGTTCTTGTCTAGCATCCACTACTGACAAAGCTAGATAAAGCCACGGTGTGGATAAGACTGTGGATAAGCTGCGGGAAACACTCTAATAACTCAAGCTTTTTTGTGGATAAGACTGTGGACAAAGAACCCAATCTGAGCGAAAAACTAAGTCAGTTGTTGGTAACTGGGTGTGGAGAGATATTTCTCAGAAAACTCTCAAGATTACCCTGAGTGTTGTGGACAATCAGAATCAAGTGACTTTTTATTCCCAATTACTTGGGGCTGGCTCTTTGCCTTTGGGTAGCGAGGAAGCTGCAGACCAGTTTGCCACCCACTGCGGCAGAATCGGCATTGGGCCGTGCCATGGTGTGTATTCCAAAATTTCTTGGGGAGTCACAATCCCGCGAGATCTTTTGAGGAATCTTATTCGCACTACTGCCCGGGCGTAGATTTCTTCTCCCACTACAAACCTTTGTTCAAAGTAGAAGGCCTCGTCGGTCCAGCCAATAACTTTCGACTCTAAGTCAAATTTTTGCCAAAGCTCAAGAGATTTTCTAAAGGTTATATTCTCGGCAACAACTACCGGATACCAACCAATCTTGTTCCACTTATTCCAAATACCGGTTCGCTTGCCGTGATCGTATCTACCCAGATCCATGATGGTCAAAAACACACCGTTATTCATGTGTCGGTAGATATCCAAATCGGTTGGCCAGACTCGAAAGCGTCTTTTGGCAACATCACTGATATTGATTTTTGTTCGGAATCGCCAAGTAAACAACTGATACAAAACTCTAAGCCAAAGCTTCATTTACCAAATACTCACTCTCTTTGATTCTTCTAGCCAAAGCTTGTCAGAAGAGCTAACCCCAAACGCTTCATAGAACGCGTCAATATTTCTTACTATCTGATTGCAACGAAACTCTGGCGGGGAGTGCGGGTCGGTAGCCAAGCGTTGCAAGACCATTTCGTCTCTGCCTTTGGTTCGCCAGGCTTGGGCCCAGGATAAAAACAGTCGTTGTTTCGCACTCAAGCCATCAATTGCCTCTGGCTCTTTGCCGTTCAAAGACATTAGGTAAGCCTTGTAGGCAATCCCAAGTCCACCAAGATCTCCGATGTTCTCGCCGATAGTTAGCTCGCCATTTACTTTGTTGTCATCGGAAAGCTGAGCAGGAGATAGCTCATTGAACTGACTAATCAGGCTCGAGGTGAGCTTCTCAAATGCAGAGCGGTCTTCATCACTCCACCAACTAATCAGTGCACCATCGCCGTCGTACTTAGAGCCTTGGTCATCGAAGCCGTGTCCGATTTCGTGACCAATTACTGCACCAATAGCTCCAAAGTTAACTGCGTCGTCTGCTTCCAGTGAGAAAAACGGTGGCTGCAAGATTGCGGCTGGAAAGACAATCTCATTGAAACCAGGGTTGTAATAAGCATTGACTGTCTGCGGGGTCATAAACCACTCTTCGCGATCAAGAGCAGAGCCAATCTTGTTCATCTCTCTATCAAGATTCCAAGAAGTCACGTTCTTGACATTCGAAATCAAATCATTGCGATCAATTTTGATGCTCGAGTAGTCTTTCCACTTCGTTGGGTAGCCGATTTTTGGCGTGAACTTGGTTAGCTTGACTAGCGCCTTCTTCTTGGTCTCATCGCTCATCCAAGAAAGATTTTCGATGCTGTCTTTATACGCGGCAATTAGATACTGAACAAGTTCGTCCATTCGTTTTTTAGCCTCGGTTGGAAAATACTTCTCTACGTAAATCTTGCCAACCGCTTCCCCAAGGGAACCTTCAACCAAGCTAACTGCCCTCTTCCAGCGAGCGCGGTTCACCGGAGCTCCTGTCAGGGTTGTGCCATAGAAACTGAATCTCTCGTCAACAAAGTCTTGAGATAAATATGCGGCGGCTTGGCTAATTAGTTTCCAGCTCATCCAAAGTTTGATTGCCTCTAGGTTTTGCTCTGAAAAGCTGTCTTTGAGGGATTCAAAGAAAGATGGCATCATCACAATTGATTCATCCAAAACCTTTGGGCTTATATTTCCGCCTTGGAACCAAAGGCTCCAGTCAAATGTTGGAGTAAGTTTTTGAAGGGATTCGAATTTGGTTAGATTGTTTGTTTTCTCAGCGTCTCGAGTTTCAACGTTGTTCCAGTGATTAGAAGCTAATTTGGTTTCGAATCCAAAAATTGTTGCTGCTGCGCTCTTTGCTTCAGACTCCCCCCAGCCAGCTAGTTCCAGCATCTTTTGGATGTGAACTAAATAGGCGTCTCGAATGCTCTGATGCTTTTCTTCGCGGTAATACGCTTCGTCTGGCAGACCAAGGCCACCTTGATACAGATTTACTAGGTACCTTGTTGGGTCATTTGGGTCGTTGTCCACATACATTCCAAATAGACCGCTTACTCCGGTTCTTTCAAACTCACCAAGCAAGGTGGTTACCTCGGAAAGATTTGTCAGAGCTTTTATTCTTTTTAAGTCTTCTTCGATTGGCTTAGCGCCCAGGGCTTTGGCTTTTTCTTCATCCAGAAATGATGCGTAGAGATCGCCGATTTGTTGGCTAACACCAGGTTTTGGATTCTTGCTGGCGTCTTCCAAAATAAGCTTGACGGCTTCTTCGCTTTGATCAGCAAGCATATGAAAGGAGCCGTAGATTGCCTGGTCCTCGGGAATCTCGGTTTTATCCAGCCAGCTGCCGTTTACGTGACGAAACAGGTCGTCTTGTGGCCTAATGGTTGGGCTAAGTGCTTGGGCGTCAATGCCTGGAGACAAATTCATAACTTCATCCTAGAAGGTTCTAGAGGCTAGGCTTTTTACGTGGACTTACAAAAAATCATTCTTTACTACGGCTTCGCTCCTGTGCCAGACCCAGAAGCGATGAAGCTTTGGCAGCGCACCCTCTGCGAGTCTCTTGGCCTAAAGGGCAGGATCTTGATTTCCAAACATGGAATCAATGGCACCTTGGGTGGAGACATGGAAGCACTAAAGAAGTACGCCAGGGCAACCAAGGAGTATCCAGGTTTCAACCGCATTGACTTCAAGTGGTCGGATGGCACCGGTAATGACTTTCCAAGACTTCGCGTTCGCTCTAGAAATGAGCTGGTTGCCTTTGGCGCACCAGAAGAGATCCAAGTTGGTCCGAGAGGCGTGATTGGCGGAGGTAAGCACCTCAAGCCAGAAGAAGTAAATCAGCTAGTTGAACAACGAGGCGAGGAGGTTGTCTTTTTCGACGGTCGAAACGCTTTCGAGGCCAAAATTGGAAAGTTCAAAAACGCTGTGGTGCCTGATGTTGAAACAACTCATGACTTTGTCAAAGAAATTGAGTCCGGCAAGTTCGATCACCTAAAAGACAAGCCGATTGTTACCTATTGCACCGGAGGTATTCGCTGCGAAATTCTTTCGGTTGCTATGAAAAACCGCGGCTTCCAAGAGGTTTACCAAATTAAAGGTGGCATCGTGCGATACGGAGAAGCATTTGGCGACAAGGGTCTTTGGGAAGGATCGCTCTACGTTTTTGATGATCGCATGAACGTGGATTTTTCTCCGGATGCAAAAGTAATAGGTGAATGCGAAGCATGCAATGCTCCAACCAAGAGATTCCGCGATTGTTCTTCGCTTGCTTGTAGAGATTTGATTTTGCTGTGCGACGATTGCGTTCAGATTCCAGAAAATCTAGCCTGCAGTCCCTCACACACCAGAGGTAAGCGCATCGGCGCAACGGTCGGCTAAATCCAAGTAAATAACCAAAAAAATACTAGAACAAAGTAGTTAGTTCGGGGTTTTAGGGCATTTTCTAGCATTTCAATGCTAGAAAATCTATCTCCGATAAACTTGTAGTTCGACACCAAACAAGGGACTCCGTTGGGCTTTTTAGAAAATTTCGAAAAGACTCTGGAAAAGAAAGTCACTGGTCTTTTTTCCAAGACTTTTAAGTCCGCTCTCGAGCCGGTTGAGATAGCAGCTGCCATTAAACAAGAAATGGACTCGAAAGCGTCCGTATTAACTCGCGACCGAATCTTGGTTCCCAACAGCTATTTGGTAAAGCTCAATCCAGAAGATTTTGAACGCTTACAAGGTCTTGGTGAGCCGCTGATTGACGAGTTAGCCAAGGTGTGCTCGGAACACGCGCAAAAGCAAAGATTCCAGTTTGGCGATGTGCTGGATATTTCACTGGCCCCAGATGGTTCCTTGGTTTTAGGTCAGCTTTCGGTGTATTCCAGCAGTAAGAAGCTCGATGTCGAGTGGATCCCAGTTCTCCAGGTAAACGGAGTGGCCCACCCACTAGTTTCTGGAAAAACCACAGTTGGACGGGATTCGTCCTCAGAGATCCAAATCGAGGACAATGGACTTAGTAGAAAGCATTTTGAGATCCTTTGGGATGGTTCAAGTGCTGTTTTGCGAGACTTAGGCTCCACAAATGGCGTGAAAGTAAACGGCATGAAAATAGACCAGGTGGTTTTGGTTAGTGGGTCAACTTTTTCAGCAGGAAGAACTCACTTCTTGTTTGATGTGATTGCGAGGGCCAAGTGAGTGAACTAGCGCTGTTTTTGGTGCGCACTGGCTTTCTAGTGCTGCTTTGGGTTTTTGTTTTCAGCATCATCTCCGTAATTAGAGCAGACCTGTTTGGGCAAAAGGTAGTTTCTAGAGTTGCCTCGGCAACTTTCCCAACTGCCTTTACTCCAACCCCGGGACCAACCACTCAGGCAGCTGCCGCTCCAGAGATAAAGGCAACCAAGATAGTTGTTACCGCTGGAGAAAAAATTGGCACCGAAGTGGCGCTTTCCGGTCGTCAACTAACTATCGGAAGAGCTGGCGATAGCGACTTGGTAGTCGATGATGAGTACACATCAACTCATCACGCCAAGTTGGTGTTTATCAACGGTGAGTGGTTAGTTCAGGACCTGGACTCAACCAATGGAACTTTTCTTGATGGTAAGAAATTAACAACAACGATGGTTGTTCCAATGAACACTCAAGTTCGAGTTGGTCAAACTTCGTTTGAGCTGAGGGCATAGCACTTTGGCTATAAAAACTGTTTCTTTCGCAGCCAGTGATATTGGTCGCGTTAGATCATCAAACCAAGACTCGGGTTACTCGGGTGTGAACTTGTTTTTTGTTGCCGACGGAATGGGTGGGCACGCCGGTGGTGATATCGCATCAGCTCTAGCTTCCCAGCACTTGGCGCTAGCCGATGAGCCGCTAGAAAATAGTGCGGCGGCCGAGCAAAAACTCATTGATTTTATTTATCAGGCTAAACAGAAAATAGACGCCAGCGTAAAAGAGCATCCAGCCATTACCGGAATGGGTACTACCCTTTCGGCCATGATGGTTACCGGAACTCAGGTAACCATCGCTCACATCGGTGATTCCAGGGTTTATCTTGCTCGAGACGGTGTTGTGAAGCAGATCACCTCAGATCACACTTTTGTTCAGCGACTTGTCGACACCGGCCGAATCAGCGAAGAAGAAGCCCTAATCCACCCGCGTCGAAGTGTCTTGATGCGCGTGCTTGGTGACATTGAGCAATTCCCCGAAGTTGATATTGAAACTTATGAAACCAAGCCAGGCGATCGCTGGATGGCTTGCACGGATGGTTTATCAGGCGTAGTTCCAACTCAGCTAATGGAAAACATTTTGCTAAACAACATGGACGTGAAAGAAGCCAGCGAGCTACTAATTGGTGAGGCTCTAGAGTTTGGCGCACCGGATAACGTGACTGTTGTTTTGGTTGATGTAGTTGATTCCAAAGCTGAAATTGATTTTTCTCCTGGCAGGGAGTTTGTCGGATCAGCTGCGAATGAAGTAGTTATTGAAAAGCGCCAAGGAAACCAGATTTTGAGGCTTCTAAACCCAATGACTTTGATTGATTTGCTGCAAAAACCAGAAGACCCAGTTAGCTTCGCACCTGAGTCCGAAGAATTACTAGAAAAGATTCTTAAGAAGACTAAAGGTCGAATCAGGGCCAGACGATTGAGGCAAATTGCAACGTACCTGTTGATAATTGCTGCCGCTAGCTATGGATTGTTTTTGTCTTACGAATACACCCAAACCAGATACTTCGTTGGTGTCAACAATGGCGTCGTAGTTATCTACCAAGGAATCAAGGAAGAGCTTGGGCCATTGAAGTTCTCCAGTGTTTATGAAGTTACGGAAATTTCCGTGGATTCGCTAACCGATTTCCAACGCGAGGCGTTGGAACGTTCGATTTCGGTAGATGGACCTGATGAGGCTAGGCAGATTATTTCTCAGCTAGGCGGTGAGTAATTGAATACTTTCACCGAAGCGCTACAGATTTCCAAACTGGTAAAAATTGTTCCAAGAAGTCGCAACATGGAAGCGCTGTTGCTATTTTTCGCAGCAGGTTTGAATGCTTTTGAATTGGCACAGGTCCAGTTATCAATTCTGGAAAAAATGACTGTTGATCTATTCACCTACTGGCTTCCACCCCTTGTCTTTGCTTTGATTCTGCACTTTATTCTTCGGAAGAAAGCATCCGAATCTGATCCACTTATCTTGCCGATTGCATTTGTGCTAAACGGTCTTGGCATCGCGATGATCTACCGACTTGATCTGGCAACAATTGCTTCTGGAGGCAGTGAGCTATTTGCCTTCAGGCAAGTGCTTTGGACAGCTTTAGCGATGGCAATCGCTGCAGCTGTGATTTTGTATATCCCATCGCAGCTTTGGCTTAGACGATTTGTTTATACAGCCATGGTGGTCGGCATCGGGTTGTTGTTGATGCCGCTTCTTCCGGTAATTGGTAGAACCATAAATGGTGCAACTCTTTGGATATCGCTTTTTGGAGTTACCTTCCAACCGGGAGAGCTAGCAAAGGTTGCACTAATTATTTTCTTTGCTGGATATCTAGTTAGCCGCAAAGATTCTTTAGCTGTGGTGGGGAGAAAAATTCTCGGCGTTCGCATTCCGCGAGGAAGAGAACTTGGCCCAATTCTTGTTATTTGGCTAGCCAGCATAGGAGTGTTGGTGCTGCAAAGAGATCTAGGGACAAGCATTTTGTATTTCGGTCTATTTCTCGTAATGATTTACGTTGCAACTGGTCGGGCCTTTTACGCAGGCATTGGTGTTGCCATGCTCATTACTGGTGGATTGGTTGCTTCCAGGATTTTGGATTACGTATCAAGAAGATTTGATGCCTGGCTAAACCCTTTTGACAATGATAATTACAACGCAGTTGGCGGAAGCTATCAAATAGTGCAAGGCGTGTTTGGTATGTCAAGCGGAGGAGTATTTGGATCAGGTCTTGGCGGCGGCGTCCCGCAATTAGTCCCACTCGCTGAAAGCGATTTCATTATTGCAAGCCTTGCTGAGGAGATCGGCCTGATTGGTTTTTTTGCAATCCTGGCACTTTATTTCTTACTGGTAGCACGCGGATTGAAAATTGCCTTTGGTCATGCCGATGAATTCGCAAAATTAATGGCGGTTGGGTTCGCTTTTGTTATTGCGTTGCAGGTGTTTGTAGTTATAGGAGGAGTCACCAGGATTTTGCCACTTACGGGTCTGACCACCCCGTTTCTTGCTGCAGGTGGTTCATCGCTTCTAGCTAACTGGGTTATTGTCGCGATGTTACTTAGGTTGTCCGACTCGACATCAGACCATGCGTCCAAGCTGGTGATCCGATGACTAAAGAGCTGAAGCGGGTTTCTCTTGTAGTTGCGATGATGTTTATCTCATTGTTTGTTTCCTCTTCGTTTATTCAAGGAGCTGGCGGTCAAAGCTACGCGAGCGACCCGAGAAATGTTCGAAGCATATACGACAGCTACAAAACCCTAAGAGGACCGATCCTTATCGATGGCAAGCCAATTGCCAGCTCGGTTGAATCTGATGACGCCTATCGGTACCAGAGAGTTTATGAAAGCTCGATCTACTCAGCAATCACTGGATACTTCTCAGTATTTAGAGGAGCCACCGGAATTGAGTCGGCTATGAACTCGTATCTTTCGGGCCAAAGCTCGTCGCAGTTCTTCGAGCAGTTCAATGCTGTGTTATCCGGTAACCCAGTATCTGGGGCAGCTGTTGAGCTAACAATCGATCCGCAAATGCAACAGGCTGCCTGGGACGCGCTAGGTGATTACCGAGGCTCGTTGGTTGCTATTGACCCACTCACCGGAAACATCCTGGCGATGGTTTCTAAGCCTGGCTATGACGCAAACCTAATTGCCGGTCACGACAACTCCGTTGTTACAACCAACTACGAAACGCTAAATAACGATGCTGCAAAACCACTAATCAACAAAGCCATCAGCGGCGATCTTTACCACCCTGGATCGGTGTTCAAGTTAGTGGTTGCGGCAGCAGCTTTGGAATCTGGTTCTTACACAAACGAATCAGCTTTTAGTAACCCGGTTTCGATTCAGCTTCCAGGGTCTGACGCTCAGGTCTTCAACTCTTCAGACAGAGCGTGCGGATCGGGCGGAGAGACAGTAACTCTTGCTGAAGCCATGTCCTTTAGTTGTAACGTGCCATTTGTTGAATTGGGTCTAGCGCTAGGTCAAGACCGCATTAGAGCTCAGGCGGAATTATTTGGGTTTGGTAGAGACCTCAGCATTCCGATGGACGTAACTCCAAGCACTTATCCGTCCGGTATGGATGACGCTCAACTTGGTCTAAGTTCCTTTGGTCAATTTGATGTTCGCGTAACTCCGTTGCAAATGGCGATGGTTTCGGCCTCGGTTGCAAATGGTGGAGTTTTGATGAAACCAAACTTGATTGAGACCATCATCAGTTCAAACCTTTCAGTTATTCGCGCACCAAAGCCTGAGGTTTTATCGCAGCCAATGACATCCGCAACCGCTGAGAGTCTTCGGGCATTGATGGTGCAATCGGTTGCTAGTGGAGTTGCCAGCAATGCCGGAGTTTCCGGAATCGAAGTTGCGGGAAAAACTGGAACAGCCGAAAATGGCGATGGTGCCAGGGTCACATTGTGGTTTACGGGATTTGCTCCTGCAATAAACCCAAGAGTTGCAATCGCACTGGTAATTGAAGATGGTGGTGGACGCGATAGTGGAGCTAGCGGTAACGCCACTGCAGCACCGGTAGCCAGAGATTTCTTCAAGGCGGTGATCAAGTAGTGAAACCAGAAGCTGGACAAATTTATGGCGATCGTTATCGCCTTGTTGATCGCATAGCAATTGGCGGTATGGGTGAAGTTTGGCGTGCTCACGATGAAGTTATCTTGCGAGATGTTGCTATCAAGATCCTTAAACCAGAATTTATGGGAGACCCCGGCTTTTTAGAACGGTTCAGGGTAGAAGCTCGTCACGCTGCCAGAGTAGATCACGTTGGCATTGCGGATGTTTATGACTACGGAGAGGGTGCAGGATCCGCCTATCTTGTTATGGAGATTGTCGCGGGTGATTCTCTTGCGAGGATTATCGAAAAGCGAATCAAGCTAACTGCTATCGAAGTTCTAAGCATCGTTGAACAAACAGCTAAAGCCCTTCACGCAGCTCATTTAGATGGCCTGGTTCATCGAGACATAAAACCAGGTAACTTGCTTGTTACCCCTGCAGGAAAAGTAAAGATCACCGACTTTGGGATTGCACGCGTTGCGGACCAAGTAGCACTAACTGCAACCGGACAGGTAATGGGAACGGTACAGTATCTTGCTCCTGAGCAGGCCACTGGAAAACCAGCTAGCCCAGCAACAGATATTTACTCGCTGGGTGTTGTGGCATACGAGGCGCTGACGGGAAAAAGACCGTTTACTGGTGAAACCCAAATGATTATCGCCATGGCGCAAATTAATGACAAGCCACCTGCAATGGATGATGAGATTGACAAGCGAGTTCAAGATTTAGTGATGGCTTGTTTAGCGAAGAAACCGAACCAGCGCCCAGGAAGTGCTTTGGATCTGGCAAACCGAGCCCGTGCACTTCGTTTGCAACTTGAAGGTGTTTCGCCGACAGAAGTATTTGAGGCGGAAAACACAGCAACTACCGTGACCCCGAAAATTGAGGACACTCCTGAGACCGCACCCGTCAAGAAACTGCCGGTGGTTTGGCCGTGGATTGGATTGATTGCGGTTTTGATAGTTGCAGCTAGCGCAGTGATGATTGCAATTGTTGTGAGCTTAGTTTCGGAATCAAACTCCAACCCCTCGCCATCACCTTCCCCGTCGATTTCCAAGCAGCCAACCGCCACTGTCTCTGAAAAGCCAATAGAAAAAGTAAGTGTTTTCCTAACCGATGTAGTTGGTAAGAAAGTCGCCGATGCTTCAGTGTTTTTGACCCAGAAGAAGCTGATCGCGCAGGCCATTGCAGGCGATGCCATAGATCCGAATGATCCGAGGGTCTTGGAAGTCTACAAAGCCGAAGGCTTAGGCCAAGTCCCGATCGGATCCGTTGTACGCATCTATTACTACACTCAAGCGGTGCCAACACCGACGCCAACAGTTTCGTCGCCCGCGCCAACTTCTTCTCCAACGGCTCCAACCCCAGCTACTCCAGAACCTGAATCTTCTGACGGCGGTTAGGACTTATGAGATTGCTACTATTAACTGTGAGGAACTGGGGAGTAAAAATTGTCTGAACAAGAGCGTGTGTTAGCCGGCAGGTATCAAGTCGGCGAGCTAATTGGCCGCGGGGGAATGGCTGATGTTTTTGAAGGTCAAGACCTGCGTCTTGGACGCAAAATTGCTATCAAGTTACTCAAATCCGATCTAGCAAATGACGAGAACTTCGAGTCTCGTTTTGCTAAAGAGGCTCAGGCATCGGCCAAAATGGCCCACCCAACAATTGTGCGAATTTATGATGCTGGTGAAGAAGTGTCAACCGACTCCAACGGTAACCAGATAAAGACTCCGTTTATTATCATGGAATACGTAAAAGGTAAGCTCCTTCGCGACCTAATGCACGATAAGAGACTTTCTATTGGTGAATCAATTGACTTTGCCAAAGGTGTTCTCACGGCACTTGAGATTTCCCATCGCGCCGGAATCATTCATCGTGACATAAAAGCTTCCAACATCATGATCACCGACGAAGGTCAAGTCAAGGTGATGGATTTTGGAATTGCGCGTGCAATATCTGATTCTTCAGAGACTCAGGCGCATTCCTCCGGAATTGTTGGCACCGCCCAATACTTCTCACCAGAGCAAGCTAGAGGCGAAGCAGTAGATGCCAGAACTGATCTGTATTCAACAGGAGTGCTTCTGTATGAGATGTTGGCCGGCAGGCCTCCTTTCAAAGGTGACACAGCTGTATCGGTTGCCTATCAGCACGTGAGTGAAAAAGTTCAAGCACCTTCTACTCACAACTCCGAGATTTCTGCAGAGTTAGATCAAGTAGTTCTTAATGCATTAGCTAAGGATCGTGAAGAACGCTTCCAAACAGCAGAAGAATTCCGTGATCACCTTGTGGCGGCTGCGAAAGGTGTTGCAATGAAGAAAGACAATAGTGGTCAGCGCACCACAGTGTCTCCAGTGCAAGAGGCCCTTCCAACTGAGGTAATCACCTCAACCGAGCAAGATGACTTTTTCAAAGAACTTGGAGGAAATTCAACCCCCGGTGAGCAGACCACCGCGATTAAGATTCCAGGAGCAACCAAGACTGGAAGACCTTCTCCTGGAATGCTCTGGGGACTAGGTTCGGGAGCTGCAGTAATTCTGGTTGGTCTAATTATTTGGCTGCTTACTTTGGTTGGCACTGTTCAACCCATCACTAACCCAGTTGGAACGGGTATCGAAGTTGCTGATGTTGCAGGCTCGGCATACGAGGACGGCAGCAAGGTGCTTCGCGACCAAGGTCTATTGGTTCTTAGATTGATCGAAACCAGTGATGTAGTTGAAGAGGGTGTCATTATCAAGACTGACCCTCCTGCTGGAACTAAAGTTCCGGCGCGAACCACAATCGATGTTTATGTATCTTCCGGAAAAGCTGAAGGAAAGATTCCTCTGTTAGAAGGAAAAACCGAAGCTGAAGCGAGAGCATTACTTGAAAGTGCTGGTCTGACTCTGGGTGGAATCACCTCTGGTAACTCTGCGACCATTGCCAAGGGTCTGGTTATGGAATCAGTTCCTGCCGCAAACACAACAGTTCCTGCTGGAACTGTTGTGAAGCTATTGGTATCCGATGGTCAAGTTATGGTTCCAGACGTTCTTGGTTTAGCGGTCACTGAAGCTACACGAATTCTTCAGGCAGCCGAGGTGGGCTATGTTGCATCAATCCAAACACCAGTAGGTTGTTCTGGAACACCTGGATCACTTGTTGCTAGTCAATCGATTCCAGCAGGGCTAGCACCGCAAAAGCAGACAATTATTTTGACGCTCAACTGTGTCCCAGCCCCAACGCCAACAACGACTCCAACAACGCCTTCGCCGTCGCCGTCGCCGACAGGTTAGCTTTAGAACTTAATCATTGGAGAAAGCGATTTAGCTTTTTCTGCTGCGCCTTTCAGGCCGATTGACTCTAACCAGTTACCTAGCATTTGGTAACCACCTTCGGTAAGCACACTTTCTGGGTGGAACTGCACACCGTAGATGGGTTTGGATTTGTGCTGCAAGCCCATGATGACACCGCCGGTAGTTCTACTTGTCACAATCAGATCTTGCGGTACCGTCTCGTCAACAACTGCTAGAGAGTGATAGCGAGTTGCTTTGAAAGATTTTGGGACGTCTTTGAATACCAAGCTGTTGTCGTGCTGGACATCACTTGTTTTTCCGTGCATTAGCTCGTCAGCACTTGTAACAGTTGCACCCATGGCCTCGGCTATTGCCTGATGGCCTAAACAAACGCCAAAAATGGACTGGTTGGTTCTAAGTGCTACTTGCACCACGTCGATGCTAAGACCTGCGTCTTTTGGGGTCCCAGGGCCTGGGCTTATAAGTACACCGTCATATTTGGCCATTAGCTCAGGCAGTTCTTGCTCGCTCACCGCATCGTTTCTAATTACGTCGGTTGTGGCGCCAAGCTGCTGGAGGTAGCCACTTAGCGTGTATACAAAGCTGTCATAGTTATCCAGCACCAGAATCTTGGTCATCTTAATCAAAGCCTACTTGTAGAATTGTGAGCATGTCTGAACTATCTAATTCTCCAGAAAAAAATAACGCTTCTTCAAAAAAGCGCACACCTAAGCTTCCAAAGCTCAAGCCGAAGACGGAAAAAGTGCCAAAGGAAAGAGGTTCTGAGGATGCTCTGAACCCGGTTTGGTTCAAGCCTGTGATGTTTGGTTTCATGATTATCGGACTATTTTGGATCATCACTTACTACGTGACCAGCGCTCAGTTTCCTCTAGGAGCAGCAACACCGGTGAATGTTGAGAACTGGAACATTCTCATCGGTTTTGGAATCGCGATGATTGGGTTCATGATGTCCACCCGCTGGAAATAACGCCTAAGAAAACAAAGGCCCTAGCCGAAAAATTACTCCGGCATAAATTACCAAAACAAGCAATACGCCAACGGCCAGTACCTGGATGTTTTGAGTCAAGGCTGGCTTGTATCTAGTGTTTGCATAAACTCCTGTAATTGCCATTCCAGCAAGTAACCCACCAAGGTGTCCTTGCCAAGAAATTCCTGGGATGAAAAAACCAAAAGCCAGATTCACCGCAATCAATCCAAGTAGCTGACCGCTTTTGTCCCCGATGGCACGAAGCATTATGAAGTAAGCACCCATTAGTCCAAAGAATGCACCCGAGGCCCCAACAACTGGAACAACGGGGCTTCCAAGCCACAACACCGCGGACGATCCGCCAACAATTGAAAACAGATACAAAGTAAGAAACCTTATTGGTCCAAGCATTGGTTCAATCACTCGACCGAATATGTAAATCGAGTAAATGTTTATCAGGATGTGCCAGGGGCTATCTGGTGAGTGTACAAAACCTGCACTCAGCATTCGCCAAGGCTCCATGGTTGTTAGAAGTGGCGCATACAGCAGTGTGTTTGTAACGCTAGAGCCAGGAATAACCTGAGTGAACCAAATTACAAGATTGATGGATATCAGCCATACCGTTACCTGCGGCTGACCCGATTTCAATCTGGCCAATTGATTTATTTAGACAGTCTCGATAGAGATTGACTCAATCACTACATCGTCCAGTGGCTTATCCCCTGCGCCGGTTTCAACAGCTTGAATCTTGTCCACCACCTTGCGGCTGTCGGGGTCAACTACATCACCAAAAATTGTGTGCTTACCGTAGAGCCAAGTGGTTGGAACAGTAGTGATGAAAAATTGTGAGCCATTGGTTCCAGGTCCAGCGTTAGCCATTGCTAGCTTGTAGGGCTCGTTGAAAGTGAGCTCTGGGTGAATTTCGTCACCAAACTGAAAACCAGGTCCTCCCATACCGGTACCGGTTGGGTCTCCACCTTGAATCATGAAATCAGGAATGATGCGGTGAAAAATTACGCCGTTGTATAGCGGCGTACCTTTTTCCTGTGGCCCTCTTTTTGGGTGCACCCAATCAATGGTTCCAGTTGCGAGGCCAACGAAGTTCTCGACTGTCTTTGGGGCGTGAAGTGCGAAAAGGTTTACCTTAATTTCGCCTTGGTTAGTTTTAATTGAAGCAACATGGGTATGTGTAGTCATGACTACTATTCTGGCATGAGAATAAAAGGCTTGCAGGCGATTTAGCTAAGCCCGCAAAAGATCTTCAGCAGCAGATAGCTCTGGGGCCAAGAACCTATCGGGTCCAACACCAGGAACTACTTTTCTTAGTTGAGCAAGCAACTGCCCTGTGATCTTTGCCGGTTTTAGCGGTGCTCGCATTTCTAGAGCTCTAGCTGCGGTGACAAGCTCAACTGCCAGAACTCTTCTTAGGTTGTCGGCAACTTTTCTAAGTTTTCTTCCGGCATGCCAACCCATAGAAACGTGATCTTCTTGCATGGCCGATGACGGTATCGAGTCAACACTTGCTGGAACAGAGAGTCTTTTGTTTTCGGAAACTAGTGCGGCTTGGGTGTATTGAGCAATCATCAAACCTGAGTCCACACCAGCGTCCCCTGCAAGAAATGGGCTTAGCCCGCTGGAGCGATGGCGATCTAACATTCGATCTGTTCTGCGTTCTGAAATTGAAGACAAATCGGTAGCTGCTATCGCTAGAAAATCAAGAACGTAGCCAACAGGAGCCCCATGAAAGTTTCCATTAGAAGTTACTTCACCGGATTCCAAAACCACCGGGTTGTCGATGGTGGCTGCAAGTTCCCGTGTGGCTACCAAGCTGGCGTGAGAAATCGTGTCTCTAACCGCTCCAGCGACCTGCGGAGCGCAGCGCAGCGAGTAAGCGTCCTGAACTTTGTCGTCGCCGGTCTTGTGTGAGGCTACGACTTCGGAGCCTGCCAAAGCTGCAAACATATTTGCTGCGCTTTTTGCTTGACCCGGATGCGGTCTCAAGGCTTCGTGTAGTTCTGGTCTGAAGACCTGATCTGTTCCCATTTGTGCCTCGACGCTCATCGCAGCAATTACATCGGCCTGATCGCAGAGTTTTTCCAAATCGGCAAGGGCCAAAATCAACATGCCGAGCATGCCGTCTGTTCCGTTGATTAGTGCAAGGCCTTCTTTTTCTTGTAATTCAATTGGCTTGATTCCGGCTTCTTTCAAAAGAACGGGAACATCTTTCTCGATTCCATCGCTACCGGTTGCTCTTCCTTCGCCCATCAAGACCATGGCACAGTGCGCCAGTGGGGCAAGATCTCCACTACAACCCAAAGAGCCGTACTCGTGAACAATTGGTGTGATTCCAGAATTCAGTAAGTCAACATAGGTTTGCGCAACTACTGGCCTAACACCAGTTCTTCCGCTAGCTAGAGTTTTTAGTCTCAGTAGCATTAGGGCGCGAACAACTTCTTTTTCAACTGGTTCACCCATACCTGCGGCGTGTGAGCGGATCAGAGACTTTTGAAGTTGGACTCGGTCCTCTGGAGCGATGTGCTTGTTTGCAAGAGCTCCAAAACCAGTTGAGATTCCATAAACGGGGGTTTCGGCAGCGGCAAGAGATTCGATGTGTGCGCGGGTAACGGCCATCTTTTCAAGCGCCTCTTGGGAGATTGTTAGCTTCTGACCGTACCTGGCGACTCTAACCACCTCGTCCATGGTTAGGCCGTATGAATTTAATGTAACGCTCACTTTTGCTCCTGATAGATGGTTTTTCCGGACTTGATAACTTGCTGAACTAGATTGACACCGGGTCGGTATCCAAGGTGAAGATAGCTTGGTGCATTCAAGATAACTAGGTCTGCGCTTTTCCCAACAGCTATCGAACCAACATCTGATCTTCGAAGCGCCTTAGCGCCGCCGAGGGTTGCCGACCATAAAGCCTGTTCTGGGCTAAATCCCATTTCTCTGATTGCAATAGCAATGCAAAAAGCCATCGACGTTGTGTAACTAGATCCTGGGTTGCAGTCGGTTGCCAATGCCACAGTAACCCCGGCATCAAATAGTCTGGCTGCATTTGGATAGGTAGCTCTCGTGGAAAACTCTGCTCCCGGCACCAGGGTAGCTACTGTGTTAGATCCTGCTAGTGCTTGCACGTCACTATCCGACAAGTGTGTGCAGTGGTCTGCTGACGCGCAGTCCAACTCCACAGCAAGTTGAACGCCACCACCTTGGGAGAGTTGGTTGGCGTGGATTCTTGGTAGTAAACCTTTAGCGATTCCAGATTTCAGAATCTGTCTGGACTGATCGACATCGAAAGCGCCCTCATCGCAAAACACGTCGATCCATTTTGAAAACGAAACCGCCGAGTCAAGCATTTCGCCAGCAACCAAAGCCACGTATTGGTCTTGTTTACCTTCATACTCGCTTGGCACAACGTGTGCTCCAAGAAATGTAGTTTCGGGTGTGTGCTTAGAAGCGATTTTGAGAGCCCTAGTTTCATCCAAGGTTGTTAGCCCGTAGCCAGATTTGGTTTCAAAAGTTGTAATTCCAGAGCGGTTCATTTCACGAGTTAGAGCGATGAGGTTTTTCTCTAGTTCGGAGTCTGTAGCGGCACGAGTTGCCGCAACGGTGGATTTGATACCGCCAGCCGAATATTTTTCACCCTTCATGCGGGCTTGAAACTCAGTCGATCTTTCTCCTGCGAAAAGTAAGTGAGCGTGAGAATCAACAAATCCTGGAATCACAGCTTTTCCATCAGCATCGATTAATTGATCGGTATCTGGGACGAGGTTGGAATTTCCAACCCAGGCTATTTTGTCGTTTTCAATAACTAGCGCGGCGGAATCTAGTTCACCGAGAATGCCTCTTCCAAGATCTTGGTCGTTGGTAACCAATGAGCCAATATTTGTTATTGCAAGTGACATTTAGTTGCGCGCCTTTATTCTGTGTCGAGCATCGGCACGTGAACGTGCTTTGCTCTTGCCACGCCTTGCGCTTCGGGGTAACCAGCATCCGCGTGTCTGATAACTCCCATTCCTGGGTCGTTAGTCAAAACTCGATTTAGTTTCTCAGCTGCAAGATCTGTTCCATCTGCGACAGAGACTTGTCCGGCGTGAATTGATCTTCCAATTCCAACACCACCACCGTGGTGAATAGAAACCCAAGAAGCACCGGAGGCGATGTTGATCATGGCGTTTAGTAGTGGCCAGTCAGCAATTGCATCAGAGCCATCAAGCATCGCTTCTGATTCGCGGTACGGGCTCGCTACCGAACCACAGTCCAGGTGGTCACGGCCGATAACAATCGGTGCGGAAACTTCACCTTTTTTTACAAGGTCGTTAAACACGGCTCCGGCTTTATCTCTTTCGCCATAACCGAGCCAGCAAATTCTTGCCGGCAATCCTTGGAACTGAACACGATCTTGAGCCATCTTGATCCAGCGATGCAGATGCTCGTTTTCTGGGAAGAGTTCCAAGATGGCCTGGTCGGTGCGGTAGATATCCTTCTTATCTCCTGAAAGCGCTACCCAGCGAAATGGTCCCTTACCTTCGCAGAACAGTGGTCTGATGTATGCGGGGATGAAACCAGGGA